>Ga0075419_10001706_pt1 | contig 14270 bp, 9 predicted proteins | sample SoiMetdeltSBSDD3_FD_76900 | JGI IMG/M metagenome (GOLD analysis project Ga0075419, IMG submission 76900) | Bulk soil microbial communities from a Populus tree surrounding site in Tennessee, USA - Soil MetaG P. deltoides SBSDD3 | ecosystem: Environmental > Terrestrial > Soil > Tree plantation... | reverse complement strand
CTCAAGCTGATCCAGGCGGCCGACTACGACGTCAAGAAGGCCGAGACCGGGATCATCTACATCGACGAGATCGACAAGATCGCCCGCAAGAGCGAGAACCCGTCGATCACCCGCGACGTCTCCGGCGAGGGCGTGCAGCAGGCCCTGCTGAAGATCCTGGAGGGGACCACCGCCAGCGTCCCGCCCCAGGGCGGCCGCAAGCACCCCCACCAGGAGTTCATCCAGATCGACACCACCAACGTGCTGTTCATCTGCGGTGGGGCGTTCGCCGGGCTGGAGAAGATCATCGAGTCGCGCATCGGGCGCAAGGGGGTCGGCTTCGGGGCCGACCTCCGCCGTATCAAGGACAAGGACGTGGGCGAGATCCTGGCCAGGGTCCTCCCCGAGGACCTGCTCAAGTTCGGCCTGATTCCCGAGTTCATCGGCCGTCTGCCCGTGATCTCCTCGGTCCACTCGCTGGACAAGGAGGCCCTGGTCCGCATCCTCGTCGAGCCCAAGAACGCGCTGGTCAAGCAGTACCGCAAGTTCTTCGAGTTCGACGGGGTGGAACTGGAGTTCTCCGACGACGCCCTGGAGGCCGTTGCCGACCAGGCGATCCTGCGCGGCACCGGCGCCCGCGGCCTGCGGGCGATCCTGGAGGAGGTCCTGCTGGACGTCCAGTACGACCTGCCCTCGCGCGACGACATCCGCCGCTGCGTGGTCACCGCCGACGTGGTGTCCAGCGGCGTCAACCCCACCTTGGTCCCCCGCGACCGCGAGACCCCCGAGCGGACCCGCCGGGAGCGCAGCGCCTGATTGCGATGGACGGGATCCGGGTGAGCAGGCTGGTGGCCACGCTGGCGGCCCAGACCGCCTCGGCGCTTCGAGTATCGGGCTAGGCTTCGCCTCTGCGACGCCGCCTGGGCGGCGCCGTGCCCGGTTCCCGATCGAGGAGCACACCACCCGTGACCACCCCACAAGGGCGCCCCGAGCTTCCCAAGACCTACGACCCCACGACGGTCGAGGGTCCCACCTACCAGCGTTGGCTGGACGCCGGCGTGTTCGGGGCCGACCAGGCATCGGGCAGGCCGCGCTTCAGCATGGCGCTGCCACCGCCGAACGTGACCGGGTCGCTGCACATCGGGCACGCCCTCGACCACACCTACCAGGACTACCTGGCCCGCCTGCACCGCATGCGCGGGTTCGAGGTGCTGTGGCTGCCCGGCATGGACCACGCCGGCATCGCCACCCAGAACGTGGTCGAGCGCGAGCTCGCCAAGGAGGGCAAGACCCGCTTCGACCTGGGCCGCGAGGCGTTCGTGGAGCGGGTCTGGGCATGGAAGGCCGAGTCGGGCGGGCGCATCCTCGGCCAGATGCAGCGCCTGGGCGACTCGGTCGACTGGTCGCGCGAGCGCTTCACCATGGACGAGGGCCTGTCGCGGGCCGTCCGCGAGGTGTTCGTCTCCCTCTACGAGCAGGACCTCCTCTACCGGGGGCGGCGGATCATCAACTGGTGCCCGCGCTGCCTGACCGCCCTGTCCGACATCGAGGTCGAGCACGAGGAGGTCCCCGGCGAGCTGGCCCACCTGCGCTACCCGCTGCAGGACGGCTCGGGATTCATCGGGGTGGCGACCTCGCGGGCCGAGACGATGCTGGGCGACACGGCCGTGGCCGTCCATCCCGACGACCCCCGCTACCGGGACCTGGTCGGCCGCACGGTGCGCCTGCCCCTGGTCGACCGCCCGATCCCGGTCGTGGCCGACGCGGCCGTGGACCGCGAGTTCGGCACCGGCGCGGTCAAGGTCACCCCGGCCCACGACCCCAACGACTGGGAGATCGCCCAGCGCCACGGCCTCCCGGCCGTCGACATCTTCACCGAGGAGGCGGTGGTCAACGCCGAGGGCGGGCGGTTCGAGGGCCTCGACCGCTACGCGGCCCGCCGCGAGGTCAAGGCGGCCCTGGCCGAGCTCGGCCTGCTGGAGCGGGTCGAGGAGACCCCCCACCCGGTCGGCCACTGCTACCGCTGCCGCACCGAGGTCGAGCCGCGGCTGTCGCTGCAGTGGTTCGTGGCCACCAGGCCGCTGGCCGACGAGGCCATGGAGGCGGTCCGCTCCGGCCAGACCCGGTTCGAGCCGGTCCGCTACGAGAAGACCTTCTTCGGCTGGATGGAGCAGCTCCGCGACTGGTGCGTCTCCCGCCAGCTGTGGTGGGGGCACCGCATTCCCGCCTGGTACTGCCCGGACGGGCACGTGACCGTGGCCCGCCAGGACCCGGCGGCCTGCGCCAGCTGCGGCGCCGGCGAGCTGGCCCAGGACGAGGACGTGCTCGACACCTGGTTCTCGAGCGGGCTGTGGCCCTTCTCGACCCTGGGCTGGCCCGACCGGACCGACGACCTGGCCAGCTTCTACCCGACCTCGGTGCTGGTCACCGGGTACGACATCATCTTCTTCTGGGTGGCCCGGATGCTCATGTTCGGCTGCCACTTCCAGCCGCCAACCCCCTTCGAGGTCGTGGCCATCCACGGGATGGTCCGCGACGCCCAGGGCAAGAAGATGTCCAAGTCGTTCGGGAACGTCATCGACCCGATCGAGCTGATGGACCGCTACGGCACCGACGCCCTGCGCTTCGCCCTGATCCGCGGGGCCAACCCGGGCACCGATGTGCCCCTGGCCGAGGAGTGGGTCGAGGGCGCGCGCAACTTCGCCAACAAGCTCTGGAACCTGGGCCGGTTCGTGATCTCGGCCACCGCCGCGACCGGCGCGCCGCCGGCGGGCGCGGCCGCCCTGGCCGACCGGTGGCTGCTCTCCAGACTCGAGGAAACCCGGGCGGCCGTGACCGCCGCCTACGAGGCCTACGACCCGGCCGAGGCGGCGCGGCTGCTGCACGGGTTCGCCTGGAGCGAGCTTGCCGACTGGGCGGTCGAGCTGGCCAAGCCGCGGCTGGCCGCCGGCGGCGAGGACGCGGAGCGGGCCGGGGCGACCCTGGCCTACGCCCTGGAGGTGACCCTGCGGCTGCTGCACCCGGTGATGCCGTTCGTCACCGAGGAGCTGGGCCGGGCCCTGACCGGGGTCGAGACCCTCACCCTCGGCCCCTGGCCGGCCGAGCGGCCCGGCGACGTCGACCCGGCGGCCGAGGCCGCCATGGCCGAGCTCCAGGAGGCGATCGTGGCCCTGCGCCGGTTCCGGGCTGAGCACCGGGTGCCGTCCTCCAGCCGGCCCCGGCTGCTGGTCGTGCCGGCCGACGACGCCCAGGCGGCCCTGTTCCGGGCCGAGGCCGACAGCGTCCGCCGCCTGGCCCGCCTGGACGGCGTGGAGATCGGGTCGGCGCCATCGACGCCCACCGCCAAGCTGCTGGCCGGCCGGGCCGAGCTGTACCTGCCCCTGGTGGGGCTGCTCGACCTGGACGAGGAGCGGGCCCGCCTGGAGCGGGAGCTGGCCACCCTCGACGCCGAGCGGGCCAGGGCCGAGGCCAAGCTGGCCAACCCCGACTTCCTGGAGAAGGCCCCGGGCCCGGTGGTCGCCAAGGCGCGCGAGCGCCTGGCCGAGGTCGACCAGGCCCTGGCCAAGGTCCGCGCCCAGCAGACCGAGCTGTCGGGGGCCCGTTGATGGCCGCCGCCGACACGCGGGAGGGAGACGTATGGGCCGGGTCCCAGAGCGGCCGTCCCTGGACGGGCTCGAGGCCAAGTGGGGAGCCCGCTGGGAGGCCGACGGCATCTACCGCTTCGACCCGCGGCGGCCGCGCGAGGACGTCTTCGCGATCGACTTCCCGCCCCTGACGGTCAGCGGCAGCCTGCACGTCGGCCACGTCTTCTCCTACTGCCACACCGACGTCCTGGCCCGCTTCCAGCGCATGCGCGGCCGGTCGGTGTTCTACCCGGTCGGCTGGGACGACAACGGGCTGCCGACCGAGCGCCGGGTGGAGAACTTCTACGGGGTCCGCTGCGACCCGTCGCTGCCCTACGACCCCGGCTTCACGCCCCCGGCCAGCCCGGGCCGGGCCAAGCAGCCCGTCTCGCGGCCCAACTTCGTGGAGCTGTGCCGGCACCTGACCGACGCCGACGAGCAGGTGTTCGAGGGGCTGTGGCGCCAGCTCGGCCTGTCGGTCGACTGGCGCCTGGCCTACACCACCATCGGCGAGGGGGCCCGGCGGGCCTCGCAGCTCGGGTTCCTGCACCTGCTGGCCGCGGGCGAGGCCTACCAGGCCGAGGCGCCGACCATGTGGGACGTCACCTACCGGACCGCCGTCGCCCAGGCCGAGATGGAGGACCGCGAGGTCCCCGGGATCGCCGTCCGGGTCCGGTTCGGACCCGACCTGGTGGTCGAGACGACCCGGCCGGAGCTGCTGGCGGCGTGCGTGGCCCTGGTCGCCCACCCCGACGACGCCCGCTACCGGGACCGGGTGGGCACGACCGCGACCACGCCGCTGTTCGGGGTGCCCGTGCCCGTGCTCGCCCACCGGCTGGCCGACCCCGGCAAGGGGACCGGGCTGGCCATGATCTGCACCTTCGGCGACCTCACCGACGTGCTCTGGTGGCGGGAGCTCCGACTGCCGGTGCGGTCCATCGTCACCCGCGACGGCCGGATCCAGGCGGACCCACCCGACGGCGTGCCCGCCGGCCCGGCCTGGGCCGAGCTGGCCGGCGCCACCACCACCCAGGCCAGGGACCGGGTGGTGGAGCTGCTCCGGGCCGCCGGCGGCCTGGTCGGCGAGCCACGGCCGGTCACCCACCCGGTGAAGTTCTACGAGAACGGCGAGCGGCCGCTGGAGATCGTGACCAGCCGCCAGTGGTTCGTCCGCCTGCTCGCCCACCGCGAACGGCTGCTGGAGCGCGGCCGCGAGCTGGCCTGGCAGCCGCCGTTCATGCAGGCCCGCTACGAGCACTGGGTCAACGGCCTGCACAGCGACTGGCTGGTCAGCCGCCAGCGGTTCTTCGGCGTCCCCATCCCGCTGTGGTACCCGCTGACCGACGCCGGCGAGGTCGACCACACCCGCCCGATCGTCCCGGCCGCCGGGCGCCTGCCGGTCGACCCCTCCACCGACGTGCCCGACGGCTACCAGCCGGCCGACCGGGGCCGCCCGGGCGGCTTCGCCGGCGACCCCGACGTGTTCGACACCTGGGCCACCTCCTCGCTCACCCCCGAGATCGCCGGCGGCTGGGTCGAGGACCCGGAGCGCTTCGCCCGGGTGTTCCCCATGCACCTGCGTCCCCAGGGCCAGGAGATCATCCGGACCTGGCTGTTCTACACCGTGCTCCGGTCCGACCTGGAGCACGGCGTGCTGCCCTGGACGCGGGCGGCCATCTCCGGCTGGGTGCTCGACCCCGACCGCCGCAAGATGTCCAAGTCCAAGGGCAACGCCGTCACCCCGACCGACATGCTGGAGCGGTATGGCGCCGACGCCCTGCGCTACTGGGCGGCCCGGGGCCGGCCCGGCACCGACACCGCCGTCGACGAGGCCGGCATGCGGGTCGGGCGCCGGCTGGCCATCAAGCTGCTCAACTCGGGCCGGTTCATCCTCGGCCTCCCCGAGGACCGTCCCGGCGGCCGGCCGACCGAGGCCCTTGATCTGGCCATGCTGGCCAGCCTGGACGCGGTCGTGGCCGACGCCACGGCCATCCTGGAGAGCGCCGACTGGGCGGCCGCCCTGGGCGGCATCGAGCGCTTCTTCTGGAGCTTCTGCGACGACTACCTGGAGCTGGTCAAGGACCGCGCCTACCGCCCGCTGGGGGAGCCCGCCGGCGCCTCGGCCAGGGCCGCGCTCCGCGCCGGCCTCGACGCCCAGCTGCGGCTGCTCGCCCCCTACCTCCCCTATGCCTGCGAGGAAGTGTGGTCGTGGTGGCGTGCGGGCTCGGTCCACCTGGCCGCCTGGCCGGAGCCCTCGCCGGCCGCCGGCGCCGACCGGCGGCCGCTGGCCGCGGCCGGGCAGGTCATCACGGCCATCCGCCGGGCCAAGAGCCAGGCCAAGGTACGCCTGCGCACCCCCGTGGCCCTGGCCGAGGTCAGCGGGCCGTCGGACCTGCTGGCGGCGGCGCGGGCGGCCGAGACCGACCTGGCCGCCGCCGGCCGGGTGGCCGCGTTCGGGTACCGTGAACGGCAGGAGGCAGACGGGCTCGATGTGCGGGTCGAGCTGGCCGCGGCCGAGGAGACCACCACATGAGCGAGCAACCCCGCGAGGTCGAAGGTGTCCTGCTGGTGTGCGCCGACGACCAGGAGGCGGCGGGACGCAAGCTGGCCGGGCTGGAGGGTGTCGACCGGTTCGAGCTGCGGGCCCGGCCGACCCAGCGGATCCGGGACACCTACCTCGAAACCGGCGAGGGCGCGCTGGGTGCGGCCCGGGTCGCCTTCCGGGTCCGGGAGCTGGACGGGCGGCCGCTGCTGACCCTCAAGGCCGACGCCGTCCGCAGCGGGCTGGCCGGCGAGCGGCTGGAGCTGGAGGCGCCCTGGTCGGCCGAGGCCCTCGGGAGGGTGCTGGAGGAGCTGCGGCGCCGCGGGATCCGGCTCCCCGACCCGCCGGAAGGGGCCGGGGCGGGGGAGCCGCTGGCCGACCTGGGCGGGCTCGGCCTGCGCCCGACCCAGGTCCGCGAGACCACCCGGACCCCCCGGGACGTGCTCGAGCGTGGCCGCCCGGACGCCGGGCCGGTGGCCGAGCTGACCGTCGACGACGTCGGCTACCGGCTCCCGGCCGGGACCGCCCGCCTGCTCGAGGTCGAGGTCGAGGCCAAGGGGGCCGGTGGCCTGGAAACCGTGCAGGCCCTGCTGGAGGCCCTGGCCGCGGGGTTCCCGGGTGAGCTGCGGCCCTGGCCGTACGGCAAGCTGGCCACCGGCCGGGCCGTGGAGCAGCTGCTGGCCTCCGGCCGCCTGGACGGCCTGCTCGGCCCCGACGACAGGATCCGCCCGGCCGCCCACGAGCTGCTCACGGAGCTCCTCTCGGAAGCGGGCGCCTGATGGACTACCAGGGCGCCGTCGATGCGTTGTACGCGCGGATGCCGACCCGGATGGGTCCCAGCCTGGAGCGGATCAGCCGGCTGGTCGAGCTGCTCGACCATCCCGAGCGGACCGCCCCGGCGGTGCACCTGACCGGGACCAACGGCAAGACCACCACCGCCCGCATGATCGCCTCCCTGCTGGCCGCCTTCGGGGTCGGGGCCGGGCTCTACACCAGCCCCCACCTCCAGGACGTGCGGGAGCGGATCGCGCTGGCCACCCGGCCCATCTCCACCGAGGAGTTCGCCGAGACCTGGACCTACCTGGAGCCGTTCCTGGCCGAGGTCGACCGGGTCTCCGACCAGCCGGTGACCTTCCATGAGGCCCTGACCGCCCTGGCCTTCACCTGGTTCGCCGAGCTGCCGGTCGACGCCCAGGTGATCGAGGTCGGCATGGGCGGCAGCTGGGACGCCACCAACCTGGTCCACGGCGAGGTCGCCGTCATCAACCGGGTCGGCCTCGACCACCCCGAGCTGGGCGACACCCCGGCCGCGGTGGCCACCGAGAAGGCCGGCATCATCAAGCGCGGCGCCACCGTGGTCAGCCAGGCCCAGGACGACGACGTGCTCGCCGTGATCGCCGAGCGGGCGGCCGGGCTGGAGGCCCGGCTGCTGGTCGCCGGCCGCGACTTCGGCGTCGAGCGGCGCCGCCAGGCGATCGGCGGCCAGGTCCTGGACCTGCGCACCCCGACCGGCGTCATCACCGACGTCCTGGTGCCCCTGCACGGCCGCCACCAGGCCGACAACGCCGCCGGGGCCCTGGTCGCGGTCGAGGCGTTCCTGGGGGCGCACGAGGGCGCCTGGGGGCCGGGCACCGACGCCCCGGCGTCACAGCGGCGCGACCTCGACCCCGACACCGTCCGGGCCGGGTTCGCGACCGTGACCTCGCCGGGGCGCCTGGAGGTGGTGTCCCGCCGGCCGCTGGTGCTGCTGGACGGCGCCCACAACCCGGCCGGGGCCCGTGCCCTGGCCGCGGCCCTGCTCGAGGAGTTCGTGGTCGACCGGCGCACCCTGGTGGTGGCCTGCCTGGCCGACAAGGACATCCGCGGCATCCTCCAGGCGCTGGCCCCGGCCACCGGCCGGCTGATCGTGACCACCACCCGCAGCCCCCGGGCCGCCCCGGCCGAGCGGCTGCGCAAGGAGGCCGAGGCCCTCGGCCTCCACGCCGAGGTCGCCCCCGACGTGGCCGCCGCCATCGGCCTGGCCGTCGACGGCGCCACCGAGAGCGATGCGGTCGTGGTCACCGGCTCGCTGCACACGGTGGGGGAGGCCCGCGACCTGCTCATGGGCCCCGGCCCAGCTGAGTAGAATCCCCTGCCTGACCTTCCCCGCCCTCTGGAGGAGCTCCGTGGCCGACGAACGCACCCTGGTCCTGTGCAAGCCCGACGCGGTCGCCCGCGGTCTGGTCGGCGAGGTGATCGGCCGGCTGGAGCGCAAGGGCTTCCGGCTGGTCGCCATGGAGCTGCGCACCCTCGACGAGGCCATCGCCAAGCGGCACTACGGCGAGCACGAGGGCAAGCCGTTCTTCGACAGCCTGGTCTCCTTCATCACCTCCGGGCCGCTGGTGGCGCTGTGCGTCGAGGGGCCCGACGCGGTCAGCGCCGTGCGTACCCTGATGGGCCCGACCAACCCGATCGCCGCCCCGCCCGGCTCCATCCGCGGCGACTACGGCCTGGAGATCGAGAAGAACCTGGTCCACGGCTCCGACTCCGGCGAGTCGGCCGCCCGCGAGCTGGCCATTTTCTTTCCCCAGATGTGACCTCCAGGCCATTGGGCCGTTCGAGGGGCTGGTGTAGGATGCCCGGGTTCTCACACGGGCGTCTCCGCCCATCGCCGTGACTTCAAACGCAACACTGCAAGGGGCTGGTCTGGCTTGCAGAACGCCTTCCGCTTCCTCGGCCGCGACATGGCCGTCGATCTCGGGACCGCCAACACCCTGGTCTACGTCCGCGGCCGCGGGGTCGTGCTCAACGAGCCCTCGGTCGTGGCCATCAACACCAAGAACAACGCCATCCTGGCCGTCGGCACCGAGGCCAAGGCGATGATCGGCCGCACCCCCGGCCACATCGTGGCCATCCGCCCCCTCAAGGACGGGGTCATCGCCGACTTCGACACCACCGAGAAGATGCTCCGCTACTTCGTCCACAAGGTGCACCGCCGCCAGTTCATGGTCAAGCCCCGGGTGGTGGTGTGCGTCCCCTCGGGCATCACCGGGGTCGAGCGCCGGGCCGTGGTCGAGTCGACCTACCGGGCCGGCGCCCGCAGCGCCTTCATCATCGAGGAGCCGATGGCGGCCGCCATCGGGGTCGGCCTGCCCGTGCACGAGCCGGCCGGCAACATGGTGGTCGACATCGGCGGCGGCACCACCGAGGTCGCCGTGGTCGCCCTGGGCGGGATCGTCACCAGCCAGAGCATCCGCATCGGCGGCGACGAGATGGACGAGTCGATCATCAGCTACATCAAGAAGGAGTACTCGCTGATGCTGGGGGAGCGGACCGCCGAGCAGATCAAGATCAACCTCGGTTCGGCCTTCCCCCTGCCCGAGGAGCCGACCACCGACATCCGCGGCCGGGACCTGGTCAGCGGCCTGCCCAAGACCATCACCATCGGCGCCGAGGAGATCCGCAGGGCCATCGAGGAGCCCGTCAACCAGATCGTCGACGCCGTCAAGAACACCCTGGATCGGACCCCGCCCGAGCTGGCCGCCGACGTCATGGACAAGGGCATCGTCCTCACCGGCGGCGGGGCGCTGCTGCGGGGGCTGGACGAGCGGCTCAAACACGAGACCAGCATGCCGATCCACGTGGCCGACGAGCCCCTGCACTCGGTGGTCTTCGGCTCCGGCAAGTGCATCGAAGAGTTCGAGTCGCTCAAGAAAGTGCTCATCTCGTCAGAGTCCCACTGACACCAGGGAGGTCGGGAGGCCAGGCGCCTCCCCGAGAAGGTGTACGAACGTCCCCGCCGCGCGCGAACCGTCCTGGCCGTGCTCCTGGCCGCCTCGATCGTGCTCATCACGATCGACTTCCGCCAGCCCGACGGCGGCCCCGTCGACCGCCTGCAGCGCCTGGCCATCGCCGTCTTCGGCCCGCTCCAGCAGGGGGTCAGCGCGGTCGTGCGGCCGGTCGCCGACCTGGCCGGCGGCGTCGCCGAGCTGGGCGGCCTGCGCAGGGACAACCGGCGCCTGGAGGCCGAGGTGGCCCGGCTGCGCGCCCAGGAGCGGACCTACGCCGACGTGCTCGAGGAGAACCGGCGCCTGCGGGGGACGCTGGGCATGGCGAGGCGCTGCGGCTGCCGGACCGTCGGGGCCACGGTGGTGGCCGGCTCCGGCTCCAACTTCCAGCTCTCGGTCACCGTCGACGCCGGCTCGCGCCAGGGGGTCCAGCGGGACATGGCCGTGCTCGACGCCGACGGGCTGGTCGGCCGGGTCACCCAGGTGACCGCCGACTACGCCACCGTGCTGCTGGTCACCGACTCGGCCAGCGGGGTCGCGGCCACCCTGGCCCGCGGCAAGGCCCCCGGCATCGTCAGGGGCAGCGGCTCCCAGCTGCTCTCCTTCCAGCCGGTCCGTGCCGGCACCAGGGTCGAGCGCGGCGACCCGGTGGTCACCCAGGCCTACCAGGGCAGCGTGTTCCCGGCCGGCCTGCCCATCGGCGTGGTCGAGCGGGTCGACCCTGCCGGCGCGGCCAGCCTCGTCCCCCGGGTCGCGGTCCGTCCCTACGCCAGCCTCGGCGCCCTCGACGTGGTGGCCATCGTGGTCGAGCGGCCGACCCCGCCGGCCCGGGGGAGCTGAGCGGTGCGCCGGTTCCTCGTCCTGGCCGTCGTCCTGGTCGTGGCCGTGCTGGTCCAGTCGACCGTGCTGGCCCGGCTGACGCTGGCCGGGGTCCGGCCCGACCTGCTGGTCCTGGCCGTGGTCTCGGTGGCCGTGGCCACCGACCCGACCACCGGCGCCGTCTTCGGCTTCGTGGCCGGGCTGGTCGCCGACCTGCTCTTCGACCTGCCGGTCGGGGTGTCGGCGCTGGTCTACACGGCCGTCGGGTTCGCCGTGGGCACCATCCGGGTGTACGTGACCGGCCACCGCCCCCTGGGCCACCTGGTCCTGGTCGCCGCGGCCAGCCTGGCCTCGGTATGGTGCTGCGGGCTGCTGCTGCGCGTGCTCGACCTGTCGTCCTGGGCGGCCGTCGCCCGCGCCGGCCCGCTCGTGGCCGTCTACAACCTGCTGCTGACCCCCTTCGTCTACCCGGTGGTGTGGGCGCTTACCGAGCGCGTCCCCGCCCGACCGGCCCAGCATTGGTAGGTTGTGCCCGTGCGCCCGCCGTCCTCGCCGCTCCGCCCGCGCCTCACCGTGCTCACGATCCTGGTCGCGGTGCTGTTCGTCGCCCTGTCCTCGCGCCTGTGGTACCTCCAGGTCCTGGCCGGCGAGCGCTACGGCGACCTGGCCGAGGGCAACCGGGTGCGCCAGGTCCTGGTCGAGGCCCCCCGGGGCCGGATCCTGGACGCCAGGGGGCGGATGGTCGTCCGCAACCGGGCCGCCTGGGCGGTCACGGTCAAGCCGACGCAGCTCGGCGACCGCCGCCGCGAGGTCCTGGGCCGCCTGGCCCGGGTGCTCGGCGCCACCCGGGCCAAGCTGGAGGCGCGGATCGCCGACTACACCGGTTCGCCCCTGCGCGGCGTCCCCGTGGCCGAGGACGTCCCCACCCGCCAGCTCTTCTACCTGACCGAGCACGCCGACCGCTTCCCCGGGGTCGCCCCCGAGGTGCTGGCCCTGCGCGAGTACCCGGCCGGGACGGCCGCCGCCCACGTGCTCGGCTACGTCGGCGAGATCTCGGCCGACGAGCTCAAGCAGCGGCGCTTTCGCGGCTACGACGCCGGCGACATTGTCGGCAAGGCCGGGGTCGAGCTGACCTACGACAAGTGGCTGCGCGGCCGCGACGGCGTGCAGGACCTCGAGGTGAACGCGGCCGGGGAGGTGGTGCGGGCCCTCGGCGGCCGCCCCCCGACCCCCGGGCGCGACCTCCAGCTCACCGTCGACCTCGACCTCCAGGTGAGCGTCGAGCGGGCCCTGGCCGACGGCATGCGGGCCGCCCGCCGGCTGCCCGACAGCCAGCGGGGCGGCACCTACCCGGCGTCGGCGGCCACCGCGGTCGTGCTCGACCCCGACGACGGGTCCCTGCTCGCCCTGGCCAGCCTGCCCCAGTATGACCCGCGCCGGTTCGTGGGCGGCATCTCGCGGCGCGACTTCGCCAGGTACGCCGACAGCCCGGGCAAGCCGCTGCTGCACCGGGCCGTCCAGTCGGCCTACCCGCCCGGCTCGACCTGGAAGCCGTTCACCGCCCTGGCCGGCCTCAAGGCCGGCACCATCACCCCGACCAGCACCTACACCTGCCCCGGGTCGTTCACCATCGGCAGCTACACCAAGCGCGACTGGACCCCGCGCGGGCACGGCGTGGTCGCCCTCACCAACAGCCTGCGGCTGTCATGCGACGTCTACTACTACAACCTCGGCGCCCAGCTCGGCCTGGCCGAGCAGGCCCAGGAGGAGCGGGGCGAGAAGGTCGACGAGAAGATGCAGGCCACCGCCCGGCAGTTCGGGTTCGGGGGCCAGCCGGCCATCGACCTGCCGTACGGGGCCGAGGGCACGGTGCCGACCCGGGAGTGGCGCCGGCGCTTCTGGGAGCAGAACAAGAAGACCTACTGCGCCGGCACCAGCGCCCTGTACCGGGAGCTGTGCCGCTACGGCTGGCGCTGGCAGGGGGGCGACAACCTCAACATCGCCATCGGCCAGGGCGACCTCCAGGTGTCGCCCCTGCAGCTGGCCCTCGGCTACGGGGCCGTCGCCAACGGCGGCACCGTGTACCGGCCCCATGTCGGCCGGGCGGTGCTCGACCCGGCCAGCGGGCGGGTGGTCCGGCGGGTCGAGCCCCGGGTCGCCGAGGTGGCCGAGGTGCCCGGCGGCGCCCTGACCGCCGTCGGCCAGGCGCTGGCCAGCGTGCCCACCGGGGGCACGGCGACGTCGGCGTTCGCCGGCTTCCCGCTGGACCGGTTCCCGGTCGCCGGCAAGACCGGCACCGCCGACCTGCCGCCCCGGGCGCCCTTCGCCTGGTTCGCCTCCTACGCCCCGGTGGGCGACCCAAAATACGTGGTCGTGGTCATGGTCGAGCAGGGCGGCCACGGCGGCGAGTCGGCCGCCCCGGTGGCCAGGGCCATCTACCAGAAGCTGTTCGGCCTGCCGGTGACCCCGGTGGCCCCCGGCGCCGACCGGAGCGGCTGATGCTGGCGCCCAGAGCTGTCGTTCTCCATAGCCCTCCCGCCGGTGTGGGTTGGAGCGGCTGATGCAGGAGTCCTGGGGCTCGTACTCCGACCGGGTGTCCCGGCTCGGCTGGGAGCAGGCCAGCGACCGGCCGATGGCCTGGCGCGCCCCATGGCGGCACCTGGACCCGACGGTGATCCTGGCCGCCGTGGCCCTGACCGCCCTCGGGCTGGCCGCCATCTACTCCTCGACCTTCGCCGGGCTCCACGCCCAGGGGCTGCCCGAGGTCTCGATCATGCGCCGCCAGCTGCTCAACCTCGGCCTGGGGCTGGGCGTCATGGTGGTGGCCATGGTGGTCGACTACCGCCGCCTCCAGGCCTGGGCCTGGGTGGTGTTCGGGGCCGTCGTGGTGGCCCTGGCGCTCGTCCTGACTCCGCTGGGGTCGGCCACCAACGGCGCCCAGTCCTGGTTCGAGCTCGGCGCCTACCAGATCCAGCCGTCCGAGTACGCCAAGGTCGGGACCATCATCACGCTGGCCGCGGTGTTCGGGGCCAGGCGGGAGACGCCCGGGATCCGCCGGCTGGCCGTCGGGCTGGCCGCGATGGGCCTGGTCTGCGCCGAGATCCTGCTCCAGCCCGACTTCGGGACGTTCATGGTGTTCGTGGCCATCCTGTTCGGGGTGCTGCTGGTCAGCGGGGTGCAGTTGCGCTGGCTGCTGGTCCTGGCCCTGATCGGGGTGATCGGGACGGTCGGCATGTTCAAGCTCAACGTCCTGCGCGAGTACCAGAAGGAGCGGCTGACCGCGTTCATCGACCCGAGCGCCGACGACGGTGGACGAGGCTTCACCTACAACTCGAGGCAGGCCCTGATCGCCATCGGTTCGGGCGGGGTCAGCGGCAAGGGTTACCTGCGCGGCACCCAGACCAACCTCCAGTACGTGCCCGAGCAGAAGACCGACTTCATCTTCACCGTCATCGGCGAGGAGCTCGGCTTCACCGGGGCCATGGGCCTGCTCGCCCTGCTCGGCCTGCTGCTCTGGCGCGGCCTGCGCATCGCCGCCGT
>Ga0075419_10001703_pt1 | contig 14296 bp, 10 predicted proteins | sample SoiMetdeltSBSDD3_FD_76900 | JGI IMG/M metagenome (GOLD analysis project Ga0075419, IMG submission 76900) | Bulk soil microbial communities from a Populus tree surrounding site in Tennessee, USA - Soil MetaG P. deltoides SBSDD3 | ecosystem: Environmental > Terrestrial > Soil > Tree plantation... | reverse complement strand
GGCGCGTCGGCGTACTCGCGGACCAGTGCGAACGGGTCGAGTTGATGGCTCTGGCCGTCGTCGCCACCGACCACGACCACGTGGGTGAGGTTCTCGCCGTCCGACGTCACATCCCACCGGCCCCAGTGCACCCGGATGAGGACCTCGGCGACGTAGCGGGCGACCGGGGCGAGCAGCGCGACCGCGTCTTCCGTGTCCAGCTCACCGAATGGCAGGTCGGACAGCCACTCCTCGAGCACCGGCACGCAGGCGTGGGGGTCATCGTCGAAGGCGGGCGCGTCTCCGTAGAGCTGATCGACAAGCTCGCGTAGGTCCGCCCGACACCGGTCGGTCCACTCGTCCAGGTGCCGGCGCATCGACTCCACCGTGAGTGGGACGATGGGTTCCGTCTCGAAACGCTCGTGCCATGCCTCAGTGCTCACCGATATGCCTCGGCGGTCACGGATGTAGGCCATGGCGAGGATGTGACCGCCTGGTCGGCCCAGCTCGTACGCCTCGACGTGCACCGCATCGTCCGTTCTCCCGCTCATGCGGACGATGTAGCCATCCCAGACGACCGCGACGCAGCGAGCCGATTCACCCGTGTCGCCAAGCTCGGAATGGGCCAACTCCAAGACGCCTTCGGGATCGTCACGCACCTCGTACCGGCGACGCCGCTGGGTGCCATCGAGGTAGAGCACGGCCGTGAACGGCGAGAACCCGTCCGGTTCTCGTTCGGCGTCAGCAAGGGCCTCCTGCGCCAGTTCGGCGACGAAGTCGAGGCATGGGTCGGAGAGGTTGTCCAGCCTCAGCGCCAAGAGGTCCATGAAGACAGCAGGATAGCTGGTAGGTGTGGTCAATCTAGTGCCCACTGTGGACACCCTGGGCTGTAGGCGTGTCACTCCGGGGCGTGGCCATCCATGACAGTGAGCATCTTCGCGCGTATCGTGTGTAGCGTGGCCGAAGACGGCACGTACCGGCACGATGCGCACATGAGGCGTGAAACGGCCACCGATCCCACCCTGGACGATGTGCTGCGCGCTGCCGGTTTCGAGGTCACGGACGCCGGTCGGGAACGGTGGCGGCGCCAGATCGCACAGCCCATCCCGGCGGCGGCGGTGGAAGAGGCTCGACAGTGGCTCGAGCGCGCCCGAGATAGTGGCCGGGCGGCGTGACTGACACCGCTGTCGTGTACGACGACTCGGCGCTGATGGCGTACGCGCATGGGCAGATCGGTGCGGCGGAGCTGATCTCCGAGGTCAACGCCGAGGGTCGCCACGTCGGCGTGCCGTCGACATGCCTGGCCGCCGCGCTGGCCGAGCTCACCGACGAGTGGGACATCATGCAGCTGATGCGGCTGGTGCGTACCAAAACCGTCGTCATCCTGCCGCTCGCGGCCCACGATGCGAACGGCGATCCGGCGGAGGCGGTTCGTCAGGTGAGCGAGTTCGCTCGTCTTGCCGACTGCGAACTCACGGTCGGCCACGCGGTTGCCGAGGCAATCGCGCATCAGGCCTACTACGTCACGGCCAAACCAGGGCGCGCCATGGAGGCTTTGCCGCCGAGTTGGCCGATTCTGGACCTCAGCCCGGTACGGCTGGTGAGTGACCTGATGGGCGTCGCTCCCGTGGCGACCACGACCGCCCGGCCCGCGCTGTCGAGTGAGGTCGACCAAGGGGCCGGCGAACCGGACGGCGAAGCGAAGATGCCATCGGCTGTCCAACCGATGCTGGCCACGCCGGGTCCGGTACCGACATCCGGCGAGTGGGGGTACGAGTTCAAGTGGGACGGCGTCCGCACGATCGCCTATGTGGACGGTGGCGAGGTGAAGCTGTTGACCCGTACGCACGATGACGTCACCGAGACGTATCCGGAGCTGGCCGTGCTGGGCAGGCTGTTCGCCGACCGTCGAGTGGTGCTCGACGGGGAGATCGTCGCGCTGGGCCGCAACGGCCTGCCCAGCTTCCCGGTACTTCAGCAGCGGATGCGTACCCGCCGGCCGACCAACCACCTGCTTCGCACGTTGCCGGTGCGGTTCTACGCATTCGACCTGCTCTACCTCGACGGCACCGACTTCATGCCACTGTCCTATGTGGAGCGTCGCGATGCGCTGCAGCGTCTCGACGTGTCCGGGGACACAGTGGACACTCCGCCGTACTGGACCGGTGACGTCGGCTCGGCCCTGATCGCCACAGCCCGCGAGCTGGGACTGGAGGGCGTGATGGCCAAGAGGCTGTCGTCCCCGTACCAGCCCGGCCGCCGGTCGCCGGCCTGGGTCAAGACGCCGCTCACCCGAACGATCGAGGTTGTCGTGGGTGGCTACAAGCCAGGGGGAGGTCGTCGGGCCGGAACGATCGGCTCCCTACTCGTGGGCATGTACAAGCCCAACGGCGAGCTGGCGTACGTAGGGAACATCAACGCCGGTCTCAGCGAGGCCACGCTGCGCGACCTCCACGAGCGCCTGGACGAGCTGCGGGCGCCGGCGTCCCCGTTCGACGAAGCGGTGCCGCGCGATCACGCCCGGGAGGCCCACTGGGTACGTCCCGTCCTGGTCGCCGACGTCAACTTCCGTTCCTGGACGGTCGACCGTCGCCTGCGCCAGCCGTCGTGGCAGGGACTGCGCAGCGACGTCGAGCCCGCTGACGTGCGCCTGCCGCAGTGACCCTGCCTCAGTCGTCCTCTGTATCGGCCAGCGAACGCGGGAAGCGCGTTGGCGAGAAGGACATCGCCCCCGCGGGGACCATCCACGGGAAGGCGATGACCGCGAACCGCCCGGCCAGTACGGCCGGATCCTCCCGCTTGAGCTCGAGGGCCCGCTCCGGACCGACGTTGAAGATGGACAGCCCGCGGAACTCGCGGTCCGCGGAGCCCACCAGCGGTCCGGCCGCGAGCAGATGACCAGCCTCGTGCAGGTCGGCCAGGAACGCCAGATGCGCGTCCTGCAGTGCCGCGGCCGCCTCGTCGTCGAGCTGCGGTGCGTCAGGACGCAATACCAGCAGAGTGACCGTGTATGTGTCGAATAGCACGGGCGGATGGTACTTCGCCGGCAGTCAGCTCCCGGTCTCGTCGACCAGCTTCGCATCGGCGGCGTTACGGCGGACCGAGTCGATGCCGTTGAGTGCGCTGGCCTTCGACTCGTACGCCTCACCGACTGCGATGATCTCACCGTTGCCGGCCTTGAGCCGGAACCGGAACTTGCCCTGCTTGTCCTTGTACAGCTCGAACTTGCCTGCCACCGGGCACCTCCGGTTCGTAGCCGATCGTCGCAGCCACGGTAAGGGCGCCGTGGTACCCCGGCAAGGAACCCTGCCGTCGTGTCTCGGACAGTGGCCACCGTGACCGGGGCGGGCGCCGCGAACTGTCGCCAACCGGCCTGGTCGTCCCCGTAACCGCTTCCCGGCTCGACCCGGCCCGTCGGCCGCGGACATCCGCCCCCGGCCCACCCCGGCTACACCGAATACCCAGATAGACTCTGAGCGTCCTCGATGTAGTGGTACAAGACGATTGACCGTCTATTCACCGTCGACTTGGGGGTTCATGGCGGTGGCTGAAACGCTTGCCGCGGTGTTACGGGTGCTGCGGGAGCGGGCGCTGCTGAGCCAGGAAGAGCTGGCGGCTCGGTCGGGGGTGAGTGTGAGCACGGTCCGCGCCATCGAGTCGGGCCGGATCGGCCGACCCCGCCTGGCCTCGGTACGCCGGCTGGCCGACGCTCTTGCCCCGGCCGGGCAGGACCGACTCCGGCTGCTGTCCGCCGCGCAGCGTGAGACCACCGACGCCGACTCACCGACGGCAAATCAACGGATGGTACCGGCGCAGCTACCGGCCGCGGTCGCCGGCTTCTCCGGTCGCGAGGCAGCATTGACGACCCTCGATGGGACGCTGACCGCGAACGGGTCGGCGCCGGTGGTGGTCTCGGCCATCGCCGGTACCGCCGGCATCGGCAAGACCGCCCTGGCCGTGTACTGGGCACACCGGGTCGCGGATCGCTTCCCGGACGGGCAACTGTACGTGAACCTGCGCGGGTTCCATTCCGATGGTTCCCCACTGGACCCGGCGGTCGCGCTGCGTACCTTCCTCGACGCCCTGGCCGTACCGCCGCAACGGATCCCCGCCGAGCTCGACGCGCAGGTCGGCCTCTACCGCAGTCTGCTCGCCGGCCGGCGGGTGCTCGTGCTGCTCGACAACGCGCGCAGCGCCGACCAGGTGCGACCGCTGCTGCCCGGCGCCGCGGGCTGTCTCGCCGTGGTCACCAGCCGGAACCAGCTCACCAGCCTCGCCGTCACCGAAGGCGCCCGGCTGATCGCGCTCGACCTGCTGGGCGACGCGGAGGCGTACCAGCTGCTGGCCAACCGCGTCGGCATGGACCGCGTGGCGGCGGAGCCGGCCGCGGTCGACGAGATCATCGACCGGTGCGCCGGGCTGCCGCTGGCGCTGGCCGTGGTCGCCGCCCGGGCCGCCGCCCGGCCGGGGGAGTCGCTGTCCCGGCTGGCCAGCCAACTCCGCCGGCCGGACACGGTGCTCGATGTGCTGGCCGGCCCGGACGCCGGTACCGATCTGCGAACCGTGTTCTCCTGGTCCTACGCCAGCCTCGGCCCTGCCGCCGCTCGCCTGTTCCGGCTGCTGGGCCTGCATCCCGGGCCGGATCTGGGCGCGGCCGCGGCGGCCAGCCTCGCCGGCATTCCCGTACCGGACGCGAACGGTCTGTTGGCCGAGCTGATCACGGCACAGCTCGCCGCCGAGGCGCACCCCGGGCGCTACTCGCTGCACGACCTGCTCCACGCCTATGCCGAGGAGTTGGCCGATGCCACCGACCCGGAGCCCGAACGGCAGGCGGCCATCCGCCGGCTGCTCGACCACTACCGGCATACCGCCGACGCCGCCGACCGGATCCTGAACCCCGGCCAGGTGCCGCTCACCTTGGACCCTGCCGCCGCGGGCGTCGCCCTCGTACGGATCGACGGACACCACGAGGCGCTCGACTGGTTCACGACCGAGTACCCGGTCCTGCGAGCCGCCGTCGAGCTGGCGAACGGCCTGGGGTTCCACTGGCATGCCTGGCAGCTCGTCTGGTTCCTCGGCACCTTCTTCGAACTGCAGACGCGCTGGCCGGACTGGGTCGAGCTGGGACGCGTCGCGGTCGACTCGGCACAGCGATCCGGGGACCCGATGGGTCAGGCCCATGCCCATCGCAGCCTCGGCTACGCCCACTTCCGGGTGGGCGACCTCGAGGCCGCACGTGACCACCTCACCCGGTCGGTCGAGATGTTCAGCCAGCACGGGGACGAGCGAGGGGCGGGGCACGGTCACCGCCTGCTCGGCCAGCTGTACGAGCAGCAGGGCGACCTCGAAACGGCCTTCGAGCATGTCCAGCGCGCCCGCGAGCTGTTCCGGGACAGCGGTCATCGGGCCGGGTACGCCAACACACTCAACGGCCTCGGCTGGCTGCACATCCAGCGGGGCGATCCCCGGCCGGCGCTGGCCTACTGCGAGGAGGCGGTCGCGATCTACCGCGAGCTCGGCAGCGGGATGGGCGAGGTCCAGACGCTGCACAGCCTCGGTACCGCGTACCACCGCCTCGGCCAGTATCCCGATGCGATCGCCAGCTTCGAGCAGGCACTCGTCCTGGGACGAAGCCTGGGCTACCGCCCGTTCGAGGCGACTACCCTCGCCGATCTGGGCGACACGTACGAAGCCGCCGGCGACCGGGACGCCGCCCGCGACGCGTGGTCCCGGGCGTACGCGATCCTCCGCGAGCTGGACCATCTCGACGCGGACCGGATCGAGGCGAAGCTAGACGCCAACCCATAGATTTCAGCTTCGCAGAAACAACACCTGGGTCAGTCCGAGGCTGGCGGCGGGTGATCCCGCACCCAGTTCGTGCGCTCCTCGTAGGCTCTGGCCAGTTGCAGCAATTCGGTGTCGGCTCTCGGCCGGCCGATGAGTTGGATGCCGGCCGGCAGGCCACGGTCGTCGAATCCGGCCGGCATGCCCAGCACCGGCAGGCCGGTCATCGACCAGGGTGCCACCGTCTCCATCCAACGGTGATAGCTGTCCATCGGGCGGCCGTCGACCTCGCGCGGCCAGTGCACCTCGAGCGGAAACGGGAAGACCTGCGCGCTCGGCGCGATGACGAAGTCGTACGTGTCGAGGAAGCGCAGCGCGGCGTCGTACCACTCGGTACGCGCCACCTCCACCCGGGCAACGTCCAGCGCGCTCAGCCGCAGTCCGTGCTCGATCTCCCAGACCAGCTCGGGTTTCAGCTCCGCCCGCGTGGTCGGATCGGCGTACAGGTCGTGCCGCTTCAGCGCGCTCCACCGCCGCCACGTCACGACCATGGACCAGATCCGTTCCGGCGGGTAGTCGGGTACCGCCTCCTCGACCTGACAGCCGAGATCCTCGAAGACCTTCGAGGCCGCTCGGCATATGTCGAGCAGGCCCGGTTCGGTGGCCAGGTAGCCGCCGAAGTCACCGACCCAGGCGATGCGGACGCCACGCCAGTCCCGCGCCGGTGTGTCCGGCGCCGTGAACGCTCCGGCGCCGAGGCTGAGCGGGGCGCTGTCATCCGGCCCGGCCAGCACGGTCAGCAGCGCCGCCACGTCGTCCACGGTGCGCCCCATCGGCCCTACCACCGACGGATGCGCCACGAACCCCACGGTGGGGACGCGGCCGTACGACGGCCGGAAGCCGAGCACGTTGCAGAACGCGGCCGGGTTGCGCAACGAGCCGAGGTAGTCACTGCCATCCGCGACGGGCAACAACCGTAGGGCCAGGGCGGCCGCGGCACCGCCGCTGCTACCGCCGGCCGTGCGGCTGGTGTCGTACGGCGTTGCGGTCGCCCCGAACACCCGGTTGTAGGTCTGCGAGCCGAGACCGAACTCCGGCACATTCGTCTTCCCCACGACGATCGCGCCGGCGTCCTTGACCCGCCGCACGAACAGGTCGTCGATGTCGGCGACCCGCCGCGCGTAGATGGGGGAGCCCTCCGTCCACAGCAGACCTTCGGCGGCGGCCAGATCCTTCACCGCGAACGGAAACCCGTGCAGCCAACCGAGACACTCACCACGCGTGAGTTGGTCGTCCCGCGCCGCCGCCTCGCGCAGTAACACGTCCGGCTCCCGCAGCGCCACGATCGCGTTCACGCTCGGATTCAACGCCTCGATCCGTGCGAGGTACGCGCTCATCACCTCGACGCAGGACACCTCCCGGTGACGGATCGCGTCCGCGAGGTCGACGGCGCTGAACCACGGCATACGAAACACAGTATGTGCACGCGAGACTGAACGGCCAGCCAACGCTGATACGCAACGAGGCATGCAACCACGGTTGCATTGTAACCGTGGTTGCACTAGACAGTGGGGATGCGGCAGTCATCACTCTGGCGGCACCCGGACTTCCTCCGCTTCTGGGCCGCCGCCTCCGTCAGCCTGGTCGGCGACGCGGTCACGCGCCTGGCGCTGCCATTGGTGGCGATCACCATCCTCGACGCGACTCCCTTGGAGGTCGGCATCCTCGGCGCCGCGCAACTTGGGCCGTTCCTGCTCATCGGCTTACCGTCGGGCGCGATCATCGACCGGATCGGACGGGTGCTACGCCTCATGGTCTTCGCCGACGTGGCGCGGGCCGTTGTCCTCCTCTCCGTGCCACTGGCCTACGCGGCCGGCATGCTCTCGCTCGTCCAGCTCTACGCGGTCGCGTTCACGATCGGAGCGCTCTCGGTCTTCTTCGACAACGCATCGAGCGCGTGCCTGCCGAGCCTGATCGAGCGCCCGCAACTGGTCGACGGCAACAGCAAGCTCGAGGTGAGCCGGTCGAGCGCGCAGATCGCCGGTCCGGGCCTGGCCGGTGTGTTGATCGAGCTGACCTCGGCTCCCGCGGCGCTGATCGCCGACGCGGTCAGCTTCCTCGCCTCCGCAACGCTCATCATCGGCATCCGCCAGCCGGCCCGCGCCGCCGGGGCGTCGCCGAAGGGTCTGCGCATCGGAGCCCTCGGCCGCGAGGTGGTAGCGGGGACGCGCTACCTCCTGCGTCACCCGGACCTGCGCGCGATCGCGCTGACGACTACGACGGCGAACTTCTTCCGCAGCGCGCTCGTCGCGGTCTTGCTCATCTACCTCGTTCGCGAGGCGGGTGCGTCCCCGGGCGCGATCGGGCTCGCCCTCGCCCTCGGCAACGTCGGCTTCCTGACGGCCGTGCTGGTCGTGCCAGCGGTCACGCGACGACTCGGCCTCGGTCGAACGATGCGCGTGGCGGTCTCCGCCTTCGGCCCCGCCGCTCTGCTCGTGGCCGCGGCACCGCCGCGCTGGGCCGTCGTAGCGGCAGCCGTCATGGTGCTCGTCGACAGCTTCGGCATCGGCCTGCACGGCGTGAACCAGGTAAGCCTGCGTCAGGCGGTCACGCCGGAGCCGCTGCGCGGGCGGGTGGCGGCGACGCTGCGCCTGGGTCTGATGGGCGCGATACCGCTGGGCACTTTGTTCGGCGGTGCACTCGGTACCCTCACCGGCCTCCGGCCGGCACTGTGGATCGCGGCAGCCGGGATGTTCCTCGCCGCCGTACCGTATGCCGTCTCGTCGACCGGCCGGCTCACCGTGCTGCCCGAGCTTGCGCTCGAATGACTCAGGACGAGGTCGCGACGAGCCAATCCCGCAGGTGGCGTTCACCGAGGCGAGGATTCTCACCGGGTACGAGGCTGTCCTGGCCGAGTTCGGCTCCGAAATAGGGCGCGTGGGTATCCGCGACGACCTCGCGTGGGTCGTTCTTCGCGCGCAGGAAGTCGCGGATCAGCTCGTCGAAACGGAACCGTTCCGGTCCGGCGATCTCGATTCGGCCGTCCAGCGGCGGGCCGACCGACACCTCGGCGACTACGTCGGCGACATCGTCGGCCGCCATCGGCTGGAACAGCACGGGCGCGATCCGTACCGTGTCGCCTTCGGTCGAGGACCGCGCGATGGCGTTGAGGAACTCGAAGAACTGCGTCGCGTGCACGAGCGTGTACGGAATCGCCGAGTCGGCGATCAACTGTTCCTGAACGACCTTCGCGCGGAAATAACCACTCGTGCGTAGTCGCTCGGTGCCGACAACCGACAATGAGACGTCGTGTCCCACGCTCGCCTTCAGCGCCGATGCCAGCAGGTTACGCGTCGACGTCAGGAAGAAATCCATCACCGCGGAGTCCTCGAACGACGGCGAGTTGGACACGTCGACCACGGCCGAGGCGCCCTCCAGCGCCGCGTCCAGTCCTTCGCCGGTGAGGGTATTCACGCCGGTATCGGGCGCCGCCGCGACAGCATCATGCCCCTGCTGCCGCAGCCTCGTCACGACCTTCGACCCGATGAGCCCGGTGCCGCCAATGACTACAACCTTCATATCGACGCCTTCCCCCGTGACACCAAGTCACCAGCAGCCTCTCACGTCCGGCGGTAGGTGCGACACGATTCCGCGACCTGGAAGCCGGAGCCGACATAGAGGGCGCGGGCGATGTCGGTAACGTAGCTGACCTTCAGGCGGTGGGCACCGCGGTCCGCGAGTCGCTGCAGGCCCTCGGTCAGCATCGCGCGAGCCAACCCCCGGCGCTGGTAGTCGTCCTCGACTCGCATCGGCTCCACCAGACCGACCCGGGTCACCGGGTCGTGCCAGAACAAGGCGTATCCGGCGACCTGCCCGTCGGGAGCCTCCACGGCCAGATCCAGTGAAGGGTCGTAGAGCGAGCACTGGTTCAGCCGTTCCTCCACAGCGGGACCGTTGCGCATGGACATGGGATGTGGCGACCGCGCCCGCTGGCTACGGTCCACGAGGGTGAATCCGTCCGCGACGGCTGCGACGTCGGGGCGATCGCCGGCTTCCATCCAGCAGGTGCCTGACGTTTCGCCGGCCTCGAAGCCGCGATCGGTCAGCAGGCTCCGCAGCTCTTCGTCGTCGTCGCCGACCAGTGTCTCGACCTCGTCCAGGCCCAATGCATCGACCAGCTCCAACCCGCGGGCCACCACGTCATGCAGTGATACGCCCGGTACCGATCCGGTCATTATCGGATCGCACCCCCAGACGCGACCCCAGTCGGTCAGGATCACCGCGGCGACCGGCCCAGCGTCGTCGACCCAGAACAGCTGCTCGACCTCGTCGGAGCGGCGTGGCCGACGCCACCACCATTGCAGGTCGGCCGCCTCCCACAGACCCGCCGACGGATCGGCCAACCGGATCCGGTGCAAGAGCTCGGTCACCAGCGCGATGCACTCCAGACCCGAAACCCGTACCTCCCGTACCGTCACCCGCCGATCCTATGGGTTCACCACGGCGCGGGTGGCGGTGGCGGGTTCACCGGCGGTCGGTCGTTGCACGTGATGGTGTTCGGCACGTACGGCGCGAGCCACGGCGTACCCGGATGGAACTCGTTGTTGTCCACACCGTCGTTGCCGCCGAGATCGATCAGCGAGAACTCGGAGCCGGTCGGTCCGAAGTGGAACGACCCGCAGTTGTTCACGCCCCAGTGGCCGACGTTTCGGACGTCGACGTTCTCGAACGACGCCGAGCCGGCCACGCGCGCGCTGACCACGCCGGTACCGGTACCGTCGACCCTGATGTCCTTGAATGTGACATTGGTGATCGAGTACAGGTCCTTCACCGCGAACTCGCTGACCAACATGATGGCGTTGTATGTGCTGTCGAGATAGTGGTCGCCGGTCACGCGGATGTCCGCGTCGATGCTCCGCTCCAGCGCGTAGATCCAGATGGCACCGAGACCGATGTTCCAGTTCAGCTCGTACGTGCCGGCGCGGACCACCGTGTTGTCTGTGATCCGAAGGTAGCCGGCGAGTGGCTCGGCGCCGAACCGGGACCCGACCTGGATACCGCTGCCTTCCCGCAGTGGATCGGCGACGAGGTTGTGCGACAGGGTGTTGTCGGTACCGCCGTAGATGGCGATGCCGTTGGCCAGCGTCGGGGTCTGGATGGTGTTGTATTCGAACGTGTTGCCGGTGTTCGCGATGCTCTCCGACCACATCGCAAGCCCGTCGTCGCCGGTGTTACGGATGACGTTGTGCGACACGATCGAGTTCGTCACTCCATTGTGGAAGTTGAGGGCGTCGGCGATCTGGTCGACGATGACGTTGTTGGTGATCCGAAGGTTGGTCATCGGCCCGTCGAACCACATACCCACCTTGGTGTGGTGGATGTGGAGGCCGTCGATGGTCGAATCGCTCATCGCCCCACCGACGCCGTTGACCTGGTCGGTGTCGATGCGCTCGCGGACGTCACCCTCGATCGTGAAGCCGGACAGGTGCACGTCGGTACTGCCGCCCACCGATGCGTCCTTGCCGTAGAAGCCGACGCCGCTGTGCACGGACCCGTCCGGCGCGGGTGGGTCGAGGGCTACCTCATGACCCTTGACGATCGTGTACCAACTGCCGGCGCCTTCGATCGTCACGTCGTCCACGACGATGTGCCGATTCACCTGGTACGTGCCAGGCGGTAGGTAGACCGGAAGGTGGAACCGCTTCGCGAACGCGATCGCCCGTTCGATCGCGGGTGCGGAGTCGCGCCGGCCGGTCGGGTCGGCGCCGATCGTCAGCACGTTGGCCGCGAAGGCTCGCACCCGCGGAGGACCCACCAGGTGGGAGTCGAGCAGATCGATGGCCGTCCAGGCGGCGTTGCTTCCGGCGGGCACGGTGAGCCGCAGCCGGTCTCCGGCGCGGTACGTCCGGCCGAGCAACAGGCGCTGCTCGTCGAAGAAGTGCATCGGGCGGAACGGCGTGGCGAAGGTGGGCGGTGGGTTCGTGGCGGCCGGCACGCACTGGCATTCGGTGACCCACCAGTCCGGGTGCAGGAGGCCGGCGTCGGGGTCGTTGCTGAACGGGTACTGGTTGTACAGCCAGGCGTACTGGGACGTCAGGGTCATGGTTCTGCGGTGCTTGCCGTTCACGGTGACTTCGAGCGGGGCGGTGATGCCGCCACCGCCCGGCGCGTCCGGAATGCTGTAGCGCACGGTGATCGCGTTGGCCGCCCGCGGGAGGGTGAACTCGACGTGCTGGCCGGGCGCGAGGCTGACCGCCATCCGGCCGGATGCCTCTGCCGGCACGGTGTACGCGGCCCGGCTCGGGCCGATGATCGTGCCGTCGGTCGCGGCGTTCTCGGCTTCCTGCTCGACGAAGTCGACGCTGGCGCCACGGCCCGCGACGAGCGACGGATCGAGCGCGGCTCTGGTGACGACGGGTGCCGAGGCGGTACCCGCGCCAACGCCGGCGCTGGCCGTCGTCGCGCCGGCGAGCACGACGATCGAACCGAACGCGGCGGCCGCGAGCCGGGTCCAACGATGTGACATCGAGACTCGTTCCTCTCACGCGAGCGTGAGCTGACACTAGGATCGCCGCACGGTTCCCACAAGACTCTGCAACGAGATTTCGTAATTTTGCTTCGAGCTTACGCATTTGCTGTCGGAATCATGCGCGCGGCGTGCGGCGGCCTCGAGCCCCCAGAAGGCGACCCATTGACGTACACGCATGGCGTCTGCAACATTCTGAGCCACACGTGCAAAAACATCTCTGTCTTGTGGAAGTTCGCGACTAATCCGAGCCCGAGGATCTCCGATGAGACGTTCCCACCTCATGCGCCCGCTGGTGGCCCTGCTCGCCACCGGTCTGATCGTGTCCGCCGGCCCGGCCATCCCGTCGTCAGCGGCGGGTGGACCGAACCTGGCCGCCGGCAAGCCGACCTCGGCCAGCAGTGTCAACGGTCCCTATGCGGCCAGCAATGTCACCGACGGAAATGCCGCGACCTACTGGGAGGGTACGAACGCGGTCTTTCCCCAGTGGGTCCAGGTGGACCTGGGCGCGAGCACCGCGATCGACCAGGTGGTACTGAAGCTGCCACCCGCCTGGGAGGCGCGGACGCAGACCCTGTCGCTGCAGGGCAGCACCGACGGCGCGAGCTTCGCCACGATCGTCGCGTCCACCGGGTACGCGTTCAGCCCCGCGAACGCCAACACCGTCACCGTCAATTTCGGTGCCACCAACACCCGGTTCGTCCGCGCACACGTCACCGCCAACACCGGGTGGCCCGCGGCGCAGATCGCCGAGCTGCAGGTGTTCGGCGTCGGCGCGTCCTCCGGCAACCTCGCGACCGGGCGCACCATGACCGCGAGCAGCACCGTCCAGGTGTACGCGGCGGCCAACGCCAACGACGGCAACCAGGCCACCTATTGGGAGAGCGCCAACAACGCTTTCCCGCAGTGGCTACAGGTGGACCTCGGTGCCACGGTGAGCGTGAACCGGGTCGTGCTGAAGCTGCCCACCGCGTGGGGCAGCCGGACGGAGACGCTGACCGTGCAGGGCAGCACCGACGGAAGCAACTTCGGCACGATCGTCGCGTCGGCCGGGTACGCGTTCAACCAGTCGACCGGCAACACCGTGACGATCACGTTCGGCACTGCCAGCACGCGTTACCTGCGGCTGCACATCACCGCGAACACCGGCTGGCCGGCCGGCCAGATCTCCGAGCTCGAGGTCTACGGACCGTCCACAGGGGACACCCAACCCCCGACGGCGCCGACGAACCTCGCGTTCACCGAACCGGCGTCCGGTCAGATCCGGCTCACCTGGAACGCCGCCACCGACAACGTGGGCGTGACGGGCTACGACGTGTACGCCAACGGCGTCCTGCGTACGAGCCTGGGCAACGTGCTGACGTACACCGACAGCCAGCCCGACTCGGCGACGGTCAGCTACTTCGTGCGCGCCCGGGACGCGGCCGGCAACCAGTCGCCCAACAGCAACACGGTCACCAGGCAGGGCCAGACCGGTGACACGCAGGCACCGACCGCACCCGGCAACCTGGCGTACACCCTGCCCGCCGCCGGCCAGATCCGCCTGACCTGGACAGCGTCGACCGACAACGTCGGCGTCACCGGGTACGACGTGTACGCCAACGGCGACCTCCGCGCGAGCGTGGGCGGCGGCATCCTCACGTACACCGACAACCAGCCCGACACGGCGACGGTCAGCTACTTCGTGCGCGCCCGGGACGCGGCCGGAAACCAGTCGCCCAACAGCAACACGGTCACCCGGCCGGGTACCGGCGGCGGCACCAACCTGGCCGTGGGCAAGCCGATCGTTGCGTCGTCGTTCGTGCACGTCTTCACCGCGGTCAACGCCAACGACAACGACGTCACCACGTACTGGGAGGGCGCACCCGGCGCGTACCCGAGCACGTTGACCGTCCAACTTGGAGCGAACGCGGTCCTATCCGCCATCACCATCCGGCTCAACCCCGACCCGGTCTGGGGACCGCGCACGCAGACGCTGTCGGTGCTCGGACGGGACCAGGGTTCGTC
>Ga0075419_10001699_pt1 | contig 14312 bp, 16 predicted proteins | sample SoiMetdeltSBSDD3_FD_76900 | JGI IMG/M metagenome (GOLD analysis project Ga0075419, IMG submission 76900) | Bulk soil microbial communities from a Populus tree surrounding site in Tennessee, USA - Soil MetaG P. deltoides SBSDD3 | ecosystem: Environmental > Terrestrial > Soil > Tree plantation... | reverse complement strand
GGCCGACGGTCGCGGCCTACTCGTGGCCCCCGAGGACCCCCGCGCGCTCGCGGCCGGCATCGCCGGCATATTGCGCGGCGATGAGCGCACAGACCTCGACGGTGGCCGTGCGTACGCCGCACGCTTCGAGGCCGGACATGTGGCCGCGCAGTACGCCGCTGTCTACCGCGGTGTGATCCACGAACACCGGGTTGGGTGAGGTGACTCGGCCGAGCGACCTCCGGCGCCGCAGTCCCTCTCGCATCACTCCGCGCTCCTCAGCCGTGGCGAGGCCCCGTGACCCGGGCCCTCGCCGCCAATCTTGGCCACGGCCACGCCGGCCCGGTCGGCCCGACGGTCGAAGTCGAGCCCGGTCTCGTGCTCCCAGCGTCGCAGGACCTCCTGCTCCCCGGGCCGTTCAGCGTCGTCGAGGACGACGGTCGCGCCAGGGGCCAGCAAGTCACACAGGACCGGCAGTGCGGGATAGCGCGCCAGCCCGTGGCCGGCGGCGTACGCGGGTGGGCCGTCCACCAGGAGCAGGTCGATAGGGTCGCCCCGCAGCGCAGTGCGCAAACCCCCGGTGAGGGCGGCGTCGTCGTACCAGCTCAGGCCCCGCTCGGCGCGTGGGTGCGGGGCCAGGGGCGCGTGGACCACCACAACGTCGGACCCCGTGCCCTCGCGGTCGAGCTGCTCGGTCACCCACTGCGCCCAGCGGGCGTCGTGCTCGACGGCCGCGATGCGGAAGCCCCCCACCGGCGAGCGCTGGCAGAGCAGCCGGGCGAGGAGCACCGTGCTGATTCCGCTGCCGAGCTCGACGACCCGGCGCCGCCCGTTGAGGACTACGTCGTTGCAGACGGTCGCGAGCCCGGCCGGCCGCATCGCGCCCGAGTCCCATGGCAGGTATGGCCCGGGTAGCGCGGCGAGAGCATGCAAGGCAGCCTCGTCGGAGAACCCCCGACCGGTCGAGGACGGGGACGGGGGATCGGATTCGGCCACAGCTGACCGTAACGCGCCAACGCGGGACAAGGCCCTCCCAGGTCAGGCTGGCCCGCGCGAGCCGAGCGGCCCTGGGCGATGCCGAGGATTCGCCGTGCCCGGTTGTCTAGCCGCGCCATGCTGTGAGGTAGGTCACTGCCGGTCATGGGGTGCCGGGGCGTCTCGTCTGTTGTTGCTGAGCACAACGAACGGAGACGTCATGAAGATCTTCATTGCCGGAGCGTCCGGCGCGATCGGCAGCCAACTCGTTCCTCAACTCGTGGCGCGCGGCCACGAGGTCGTTGGCACGACCCGCTCGGCTGCCAAGACCGGGACACTGCGGGCGCTGGGTGCTGAGCCGGTCATTGTCGATGTGCTCGACCCCGATGCGGTGGCCGACGTGGTGGCCAAGGCCGAGCCCGAGGTGATCGTCCATCAGGCCACCGCACTGGCCGGACCGCTGAGTATGCGGAACGTCAAGCGGATGGCGGCCGCCACCAACCGGCTGCGCAGCGAGGGCACCGATCACCTGCTGGCCGCCGGGCGCGCTGTCGGCGTCGGCAGGTTCGTGGCGCAGAGCAACTTCGCCATGCTGGAACGCGCTGGTGGGCCGGTCGCCGACGAGAGCGGCCGGATCGAGCCGAACCCGCCTGCGGACGGCAAGGAGGCGGCGGACGCGATGCGCCACCTGGAGGAGGCGGTCACCGGCATCACCTGGGCCGACGGCATCGTGCTTCGCTACGGTGGTTTCTATGGCCCGGGGACCGGCATCGAGGCGGCGCCGGACGCGGTCATGGCCGGGCTGATCCGGAAGCGAAGGTTCCCGATCGTCGGCGGCGGCGGTGGGGTGTGGTCGATGGTGCATATCGTCGATGCCGCGTCGGCCACGGTCGCGGCCATCGAGCGCGGCAAGCCGGGGATTTATCACGTCGCCGATGACGAGCCGGCGCCGGTGCGCGACTTCCTGCCGGTCCTGGCCCGCGCGCTTGGTGCGAAGCCGCCGCGCCGGGTACCGGCCTGGGTGGCCCGCTCGCTGGCTGGCAGGGCCGCGGTGGACACGATGACGCGGGTCCGTGGAATCTCCAGCGAGAAGGCCAAACGCGAACTGGGCTGGACGCTGCAGTACCCGAGCTGGCGCACGGGTTTCACCGAGGGATTGGGCTGACCTCGACATGCTCGGGTCGGCGGATCTGTACGGCGAGCTGCGGCCGCGGGCGTTTGCCATCGCCTACCAGATGCTCGGCAGCGTCAGCGAAGCCGAGGACGTGGTGCAGGAGGCGTTCCTGCGGATGCACCAGACGCTGCAACGAGACGAGCCGATCGCCTCGCCGCGGGCGTACATCGCCACGCTGGTCACCCGGCTGGCCATCGACCAGCTCCGCTCGGCGCGGGTGCGGCGGGAGCGGTACGTCGGGGAGTGGCTGCCGGAGCCGCTGGTTACCGATCCGACCCCGGCCGAGCACGCCGAGACCGTCGACTCGCTGTCGCTGGCGTTCCTGGTGCTGCTGGAAAGCTTGTCGCCGCAGCAGCGGGCCGCGTTCCTGCTGCGTGAGGTGTTCGAGTATCCGTACGCGGAGGTCGCCGAGTTCATCGGAACCGATGTGGACAGTACCCGGCATCTGGTCGCGCGGGCTCGCCACCACGTCCGGGAGCGCCGACCGCGCTACTACGCCTCTCGGCGGCAGCGAGAAGACCTGGCTCAGCGGTTCTTCGCCGCCGCCGAGCAGGGCGACGTGCGGGCGCTGGAGACGCTACTGGCGCAGGATGTGGCGCTGCACGCTGACGGCGGCGGCAAGGTTCCGGCGCTGGCGCGGCCGGTCAACGGCCGGGAGCGCGTGGCACGGACCTTGTCGGCCGGAATGTCCGCGCTGGCACGCTACGGCGTGCGGATCCAGGTCACCGAGGTCAACGGCCAGCCCGGCGCGATGGCGATCGACGCGCAGGACCGGCTGGTCGGGGTCATGGGGCTCGACATCGCCGACGGTCAAATCCAGACGATCCACTCCATCGCCAATCCCGACAAGCTGCGGCACGTCGATCGGTTGGGCGACCTCGGAGCCCTGGTGCGCGCGGGCCGCCGCCGATCCGGCGACGACGGCTAATCCACGGCTAATCCGTTGGTCACGCTGGCACCATGACCGACGAGACCGCGATCGGGCGGCGGCCGGCCTTCGTGTCAGAGCGGGGACGGCACGAACGGGAGGAGCTTCCTGACCCAGTCGAGCCGTTGGTCCAGCCACCCCAGCAGGCTGAGGGTGTTGGTGATCGCCGCTGGCGGTCGGCTGACCAGGGTGTCGGCTAGCAGTAGCCGGTCGAAGTCGATCTGAACCGGGTCCGGACGTACCTGGCCGTCCTGGCCGCGGAACTCGACGCCGGCCAGCCGCATGATCCTGATGACCTCCTGGGCGAGGATGCCGTAACCGATCGTGGTCGGGTGGACACCGTCGAGCGAGATCAGGCCTCCGTCGGTGCGCCCCTCGCGTCCGGACCGGAAGAACCGGGTGCTCGGCACCGGGTCGAGCGCCTGCAGCGCGGGCGGCAGGTCGTACGGCTTCCACCAGGACGGCCGGGCCCAGGGGCTCTCGATGTAGCGCCGGGACGCGAGGCTGTCCAGGACGCCGCCCATGTCGAACAGGTACCAGTCGTGACCGTCGGTGCGTGCGGCCTTCACCGAGTCGATGATGATCTCGTTGAAGGCGTCGATGGTGGAGTCGACGGCCCGGGCCTCGTCCTCGGTGAGGCACGGATCGCGACTGGGGTCGAAGTCGTCGTCGGTGATCCACGGCCGCGTGTAGTGCGGGAAGTAGCGCGACTGCGGGTTGACCTTCCGGTGCGTGCCGCGGGCGATCGGGGCGATCGTGACCGATGGGACCGTTGCGATCAGTACGTGCTGGGCCGTGACCGTGCGGAGCTTGTCGACGAGCAGCTTCCAGTCGGCGGCGAAGGAGCTCGGGCGGAATACGGTGCAGCCGCGTTTGGCCGACATGCGTTGCTCCGGCGACAACTTGGCGTAGTCGGCAGGGGTCCAGGCGAGCTCCAGGTTGACGACGGTGCCGAGTGCGTTGTTGGCGCCGAGGATGACGACGAGTGTCTCCACGCCGTCGGTCTTGCTCATGGCCCCCACCGCGTCGAGCACGCTCTGCCCGCGGTTCCCCCGGCGCGCCCGCTGCAGGACGGGCCACGAGGCCACGTCCTGGTGATGCTCGACGAACTGCTTGAACGGGTCGTCCTTCGGCGCTTGCCTGAGGCGCTCGGCGATGGTCGTCGCGGTCAGCTGCACCGTGTCGAGCACATCCCATCCGTAGACGCCCATGTTGTGGAACGGCGGTCCGGACGCCGGCGCCTTGTAGTCTTCCCAGCGGTCCTCGATGTCGTCCATGTACCGCTGGATCCACAGCGCCGCACCGACGATCTCCCAGAAGTCGAGACGGTCGCCGTACCGCTTCTCGAAGGCACGCACGAACCGCTCCAGGTCGAACGGCAACCCGCCGGGCCCGGTCGGCCACTCGTACACCGGGAACCTGAACTCGTCGAACTTCAGCCCCAGCTCGTAGGCGGTGATGGCCGGCCAGGACAGGTCGGTGCGGAAGACCGCGCCACTCATGAACCCGTGCGTCAGCGAGTCACCGATCGTCACCAGCCGGTGCTTCGCCTTCTTGGGCTTTCCGGCCGCGACCGGGATGCCCAGCGTGGGATCGCTGACCGGTTGCCTCGGTTCGTACCGGATCTCGACCTCGGCCGGGATCGCTTGCTTGTCTGTCATCACGCCACCCCCTGGAACTCACGAGGCGGGCCAGGACGATTGCGCGTACACCCGCCATGACTTCGAGGATGCGGACGCCGAGCCGGAGAAGAGATCATCCGGGCGGGGTGATCCACGCGTTGACGTGCGCGAACCGTGGTGCACATCCTGGATGCAGGGCGGCTACGTGAGGGGCGGCCATGATTCTCGTAGTCGGTGGGACCGGGGACCTCGGGGGACGAGTTGTCCGGCTCCTTGCCGAGCACGGGCAGCAGGTGCGGTGCCTGGTCCGGCCCGGGAGCAATGACGCAGCCTTGCGGCAGCTCGGCGTACAGGTCGTGAGCGGCGACCTGACGGCTCCGCTCAGCCTTGCGAAGATCTGTGACGGCGTGAGCACTGTCGTCGCGAGCGCGACCGCGATCGGGCGGCGGCTGGTGAACCGGCACGGGCCGTCGATCCGCGAGGTCGACGAAGCGGGCATGGCCGCTCTGGTTCAGACCGCGGAGCAGGCCGGCGTCGAGCGCTTCGTGTACGTGTCGTTCGCCGGCGCCGACTCGTCATTCGGGTCGCCGCTGGAGCACGCCAAGCTCGCGACCGAGCAGCGGCTGAAGGAGTCCTCGATGCGGCGGGTGGTCGTTCGGCCGGACGCCTTCCAGGAGATCCACCTCGGGCCGCTCGGCCGGTTCGACCTGAGGAACGGCAAGGTCGCCGTGTTCGGCAAGGGGAACACCAAGAAGCGGTGGGTCGGCACCGACGACGTTGCGGCACTGATCGCCGAGGTTGCCGTCGAGCCGGAGCCTCCGGTGATGCTCGAGTTCGGCGGGCCGGAGGCGCTGAGCCGGAACGAGGCGATCGCGGTCGCCGAGCAGGCGACCGGCCGGTCCATGCGGCGGCAGCGGTTGCCGTTGCCCGTCGCACGGCTCGGCATGCGCGTGCTGGCCCGGCCGAACGACGCGATGGCGTCGATCCTCGGCACGGGCCTGCTGCAGGACCTGGTCGAGTGCGACTGGGACGACACCGCGCTCCAGGAGCGCGGGATCAAGGCCCGGTCGGCGACCGAGTTCATCCAGCAGCAGGCCCGGTCGCTGAGCTGACCGCGGCTGCTGTGCCAGCCTCGGCCAGCCGCGGATCGATCAGCGCGCCAGCACCTCGCGAAGCCGCGGCTCGAACGCAGCCGGGTCCTCGGCGAAGCCGGTGTGATCGCCGGGGAACAACGTCGGCTCGATGCCGAGCTCCGCGCCGAGCGCACGCGACGTACGGTCGCACTCCTGGCCGGTCGACTCCTCGCCGATGCCGATCACGATCCGGTCGGCGACCGCGCGCAGCGCATCCAGGTCGGGCTGCCAGTGCGTGGTCCCGCGCAGCTCGTGGGCGAACCAGCGCCGCTCGTCCGCGACCGCCTGCGGGTCACGGTCGCCGCCGAACATGTACTCCACGGCGCCGGGCGGCAGCTTGATGTCGGCCTGCTCGAAGAACTTGGTCCAGGCGCCGAGCACGTCGCCGCCGAGGTAGGTGATGATGACGTCGTCGGTCTGCGCGTGGATCTCGTCCCGGTCGTCGAGCAGTTCGGCGATGGGCGGTTCGTGTGCGATCACGGTCGCGAGCAGCTCGGGATGGGTCTGCGCCAGGGCGAGGGCGGTGATCGCGCCGCCGCTGGAGCCGAGGATGGTGGCCCGGCCGGCGTCGACGTGGGTCAGCAGCCGGTACAGGTCGTCGGCGCGCAGGGCCGGGGTCGAGTCCTGCAACGGGTTGTGCAGCGTGCTGCGGTTGATGCCGCGCGGGTCGGTGGTGAGCACGGTGTGGTCGGTGGCGAGCAGGTCGGCCAGCGGCGCGAAGGAGTTCGCGTCCATCGGGGCGCCGACGAGTACGACGAGCGGGCCCTCGCCGCGGAGCTCGTAGTACAGCCGCCCGTCCGGGACCTCGAGGGAGCCGGTACGGACGGGAACGGTCGAGGTTGGCGTCATCTCATGTCCTCCAATGTGCGGGTTCGGGACTCAGACTCCGGCGGCTCCGCAAAGTCATCGGAGGCTACGCTGCCTGCATGTCGGCAGATCTGCTGGCCGCGGCCCGGGCTGGTGACGACGAGGCTTTCGGGCAGCTGGTCGGGCCGCTGCGCGACGAGCTGCGCGCGCATTGCTACCGGATGCTCGGGTCGGCTCACGACGCTGAGGACGCCGTACAGGAGACGCTGGTCCGCGCGTGGCGCAGCCTGGACCGCTACCAGGACCGCGGGTCGATCCGGTCCTGGCTGTACAAGATCGCGACCAACCGCTGCCTGACCCTGATCGAGCGCCGGGGTCGGCGCGAGCTGCCCGCCGACCTGAGCCCGGCGTCCGCACCACTCACCGAGAGGGTCTGGCTGGAGCCGTACCCGGACCAGTGGCTGGGCACCGAGCGGCTCAGCCCGGAGGAGCGGGTGCTGGCACTGGAGAGCGTCGAGCTCGCCTTCGTCGCGTCGCTGCAGTACCTGTCCGGGCTGCAGCGGGCGGTGCTGTTGCTCCGCGACGTCCTCGGGTTCGCGGCCCGGGAGGTGGCCGACCTGCTGGAGACCACGGTCGCTGCCGTGAACAGTGCCCTGCAGCGGGCCCGCAAGGTCGTCGGCGAGCTCCGTGGCACACGGCCTGACCGGGACGACCGGACCAGGCACGAGGTGGCGCAGCGGTACCTGGCCGCCTGGGAGGCCGGCGACGTCGACGCGATCGTGGCGATGCTGGCCGATGACGCGAGGTACTCGATGCCGCCGCTGCCGGAGTGGTACCAGGGCCACGACGCGATCCGGGCGTTCCTGGTCCGCGGGCCGCTGGCCGACCGGTGGCGGTTCCTGCCCGCCGCGGCGAACGGACAGCTCGCGTTCGGCACGTATGCGTGGGACGACGTCAAGGGCAGGTACGTTGCGGCGGGGCTGGACCTGCTCGTGCTGCGTGGCCCGGAGATCGCCGAGGTGGTGTCGTTCCTCGAGGCCGACTTCACCGAGTTCGGGCTGCCGGCCGAGCTGCCGGGAGAACAGCCGCGATGAGTTAGCGCACGGGCCGGGGTTGTACCTGGTGAGACGGACAACCAGAGGAGACCCAGAGGAGACCCGGAGGAGACACCGTGCCGAGCAATGAAGAGCAGATCCGAAACCTGATCGAGCGCTGGGCCGAGGCGGTTCACGCCGGCGACCTCCCGATCGTCGTCGCGAACCACGCCGACGACATCGTCATGTACGACGTGCCCCCGCCGCACCAAGGCGTCCACGGGATCGACGCGTACCGGGACACCTGGCCGGGCTTCTTCGAGTGGCAGCGCATGGGCGCGTCGTTCGAGATCGAGTCGCTGGACGTCGTCGCCGGTGACGACGTCGCGTTCGCCTACGCGCTGCTGCGCTGCGGCACCGCGGAGGAGTTCGCGGACAACCCGGACAACCGGCTGCGGCTCACGCTGGGCCTGCGCAAGGAGGACGGCCGCTGGATCGTCGCACACGAGCATCACTCGTTCCCGCTCTTCGACCGGGCGGCGGCCGGTGAGGGTGAGGTGCGCGACGTGCTCCGGCAGTGGTCGGAGAGCACCGCCGCGCAGGACCTCGACGGGCTGATGACGCCGATCGCCGACGATGTCGTCTCGTACGAGCACGAGCAGCCGCTGCAGTACGTCGGCCGGGACGCGGTCCGCGAGGTCTGCGCGCGCAACCTGCACGTGCCCGGCCAGGTCACGCTGGACCACCCGGACCTCACCGTCCGGGTCGAGGACCACCTTGCGGTCGCGTGGGGCCTGGTCCACGTGCAGGTCGCGCTCGACGACGGGCAGGAGATCGACAGCTGGTCGCGCGGCACCAGGGTGTTCGCCCGGCGCGACGGCAGCTGGCAGATGGTGCACCAGCACCTGTCGATCCCGTACGACCGCGAGACGGGTGAGGCGAGAGCCGACCTGCGGCCGTAAGAATTGGGCCATGCGCGTAGTCGTCATCGGAGGTACCGGACACATCGGCAGCTACCTGGTGCCCGAGCTGGTGCAGCGCGGGCACCAGGTGGTCGTGCTCAGCCGCGGCCGGCGAGCGCCGTACCGCGCGGAACGCGCTTGGCAGCAGGTCGAGGTGCTGACCGCCGACCGGGACGCGGAGGACGCGTCCGGAACGTTCGGCGGCCGGGTCCGGGACCTGCGCCCGGACGTGGTGGTCGACCTGATCTGCTTCACCGAGGACAGCGCCTGCCAGCTCGCCGAGGCGCTGCGCGGCCAGGTCCAGCACCTGCTGCACTGCGGCACCGTCTGGGTGCACGGACCGAGTACGTCGGTACCGACCCGGGAGGACGCGCCACGCCGCCCGTTCGGCGAGTACGGCGTGCAGAAGGCCGCGATCGAGCGCTACCTGCTGGACCGGGCACGCCGGCACGGACTGCCCGTCACCCTCGTGCATCCGGGCCACATCAGCGGACCTGGCTGGCCACCGGTGAACCCGGCCGGGCACCTCGACCTCGCGGTGTTCGAGACGCTGGCCCGCGGCGACGAGCTCGCGTTGCCGAACCTCGGACTGGAGACCGTGCAGCATGTGCACGCTGCGGACGTGGCCGGCGTGTTCCTCGCCGCGATGGCGAACCGGTCCACGGCGCTGGGGGAGAGTTTCCATGCCGTGGCCGACGGTGCGCTGACGCTGCGCGGGTACGCCGAGGGCGTGGCCCGCTGGTTCGGCCGGGAGGCGAACCTCGTGTTCCTGCCCTGGGAGCGGTGGCGCGAGACCGTGACCGAGCGGGACGCCGAGATCACCTGGGACCACATCGCGCACAGCCCGCACTGCTCGATGGAGAAGGCAGCCCGGCTGCTGGGCTTCCGGCCGCAGTTCTCCGCGCTCGGGACGGTGCTTGACGCCGTCGGCTGGCTGGTCGAGAACGGCCGGATCCAGGTCGGCTCGGGTCCGGTCGGCTCGGCGCGCTGACCACTTGACCCTGTACGGCGCTGCAGGGTTGACCATGTCCGTATGCGCACCTTGCTGGCGACACTCGGAGATGCGGGGGCGGCGCGATGACGCTGGAGATCCTGTACGTCGAAAGCTGTCCGCACGTCGACGGCCTACTGGAACGAGTGCGCGAGGTCACGGACGTGCCGGTGACGACGAGGCTCGTCGGCAGTGAGGCCGAGGCGGTGGCGCGCGGGATGTCCGGTTCGCCGACGCTGCTGGTCAACAGCGCGGACCCGTTCGCCGGGTCCGGCGCGGCCGGGCTGTCGTGCCGGATCGACGGCGGCCCCTCGGTCGAGCGGCTGCGGGCGGTGCTGGCGCCGGCGCTGGTGCCCAGTGCGTGGCGGACCCGCGCCGTATCGCCGGACGACGCCGAGCGCGCCGCGCACCGGGCGATCCTGCGTGCGTTCGCGGCCACCGGCCGGCCACCGGTCGCGGCCGGGGTCGCGTCGCCCGCGGTGCTGCGCGCGTTGCACGAATCAGACGCGATCCGGCTCGGTGCCGACGGCGAGATTGTGGTGGCGTATCCATTCTCCGCGACCCCGACGCCGCACCGGGTCCGGATCTCCGACCGGACCGACGTCCACGCGATGTGCGCGATCGACGCGCTCGGCATCTCCGCAATGCTCGGCGCGGACACCGTGGTCGAGTCGGTGGACGGGTCGACCGGTGCGCCGGTCCGCGTCGTCACCGTCGCGGGTCGCACGACCTGGGACCCCGCCGGTGCCGTGGTGTTCGTCGGCGCCGATCCGTGTGGCGGGCCGTCCGCGGACTGCTGCTGCGACTACCTGAACTTCTTCGCCGACCGTTGCGCCGCGCAGGCCTGGTCCGCGGCGCATCCGGGGGTGCCGGGCCGGATCCTCGGACAGGCCGAGGCCGAAGCGCTCGGCATCGAGCTGTTCGGCCGGCTGCTGTCCACCGGGAAGCGCGCGTGACCGGCGACGGGGTCGTGCTCTGCCCGGTCCACGGCAAGGACGCGACAGCGTGAGCGGCGACCGGCTGCAGCCGCCGGCCGCGCGACCGGCCTGGGTCGTCGATCCCGATGAGCGGGCCAGGCTGGGCCGTCGCGCCCAGCTGCTCGCGGCGGCCTCGGTCGGCTACAACCTGGTCGAGGCGGTCATCGCCGTCACGGCCGGCCTGGTCGCCGGGTCGGTGGCGCTGGTCGGGTTCGGACTGGACTCGGTGGTGGAAGTGTCCAGCGGGCTGATCATCCTGTGGCAGTTCCGGCACCGGCTCCCGGAGACCAGGGAACGACAGGCGCTGCGGATGCTGGCCGTCTCGTTCTTCGCGCTGGCCGGCTACGTGGGCTTCGAGTCGGTCCGGGTGCTTGCTAGCGGCAACGACCCGGACAGCTCGCCGGTCGGGATCGGGCTCGCGATCGCCTCGCTGATCGTGATGCCGCTGCTGTCGCGGGCCCAGCGTCGTACCGGCAAGGCGCTCGGCTCCCGGGCAGTCGTCGCCGACAGCACCCAGACACTGCTGTGCAGCTACCTGTCCGCGGTCCTGCTCGCCGGCCTACTGCTGAACGCGACCCTCGGCTGGGGCTGGGCGGACCCGATCGCGGCTCTGGTCATCGCAGGTGTCGCGGTGCGCGAAGGCGTCGAGGCGTGGAAGGGCAACAACTGCTGCGCCGACCCCGGCTGCGCACGCTGACCCTAGCGGCTCTCCTCGGGCGGCGGCTGTGGCGCGTCGTCGCGACCGGAGTCGGGCTGCTCGCCCTCGTCGTGCCGGATGTTCTTGCGGGCGAGTTCGGCCGTGTCCAGGTCACCCTTCTCCAAGGCCTCGTTGACCTCGCTGTCGGTGACCTCGGCCTGCTCGTGCCGGACGGGCGTGATCGGCTCGTACCGCTCGCTGGTCATGATGGTCCTCCGTTCAGGGGCATTGTGCCGCTCTCCCTGTGCCCACTACGGACCCGATCCAGTACGGCGGTCGGCCGGTCAGGTGTAGAAGCCGTCGATCGGGACGCGCGCCTCGTCGTACAGGGCAGGTCCTTCGAGCGGTACCTCGGGCCACGAGCCGGACGGCTTGAGCGCGTCGTGCTGCTCGGTGGACAGTGCGTACACGACCCGGCCGAGACCGGAGCGTGCGATCGCGCCGGTGCACATCTGGCACGGCTGACAGCTGGTGTACATCGTGGTCGCGGCCGCGGTGCCGGGGTCCAGCTCGCTGGCCGCCCAGCGGGCCATCTTCAGCTCGGGGTGGGCGCTGATGTCGTTGTCTGAGTGCACCGTGTTGTACGCCTCGGCGAGCACCTCGCCCTCCGGGCTCACCAGCAGCGATCCGTACGGCGCGTCGCCCGCGGCTCGCCCGGCCGCGGCGAGCTCGATCGCCCGGCGCAGGAAGCGTTCGTCGTCAGGTGTCACTGTTGCTCCATTCGGTTCCGGCGGGCGGCCACCGCCGCCAGCGCATGCCACGCCACCTCGGGGTGCCGGGTCTCGTCTGGGTCGATGTCGAAGGGGTCGAGCACGACGGTGCCGGCGCCGAGCAGCCGCAGCTCGTCCAGGTCATCCGCGACCTGCTCGATCGTGCCCTCTCCGGCCCGCCGTTCGGAAGTGGTGACCGGCGACTCGGTGAGCCGCAGCACGATCCGCGGGGCGAACGCCGGTACCGGCCGCCCCAGCTCGCCCGCGATCGCTTTCAACCGGTCCGCGCCCGATCGGTAGCCCGCCGGCGTGAGCCGCAGCGGGTGCCAGGCGTCGCCGAGCCGGACCGCGCGGCGCATCCCGGCCTCGCTGTTGCCGCCGATCCACAGCGGGATGTCCCCGGCGCGGTAGTCGGCGTCGTCCCGCCAGGCGGCGCGGACCGTGCGCAGCAGCTCGTCGGTCAGCCGGCCGCGCCGCTCGAACGGCACCCCGAGGGCCTCGAACTCCTGCCGGGCCCAGCCGGACGCCACCCCGAGCACCAGCCGGCCGCCGCTGAGCTGGTTCAGGTTCGCCGCCATCCGGGCGACCAGCAGCGGATGCCGGTACGGCGCGATCAGGACCGTGGTGCCGAGCCGGATCCGCTCCGTCACCCCGGCCAGCCAGGACAGCGTGGTGAACGGCTCGTAGAACGGCGCCGGGTACTGCTCGGCAACATCCGGCGTGATCACCACGTGGTCCGACACCATCAGCAGGTCGTACCCGAGACCCTCCACTGTGCGGGCCCACTGCCGCAGCACGGCCGGGTCGGTACCGGGTCCGAAGTTGGGGACGTTCACGCCGAGCTGCATGACGATCAAGGCTATCCAGGCGGAACGGTGCTCCGAAGAGACTCCTCCCGGCGTACGACGGCCCTGGCCGTGGATCTGCCGGTATCTTGGCCGGATGGCCGAGGCTCTCGATCTGACCGACTGGGCGATCCTCGCCGAGCTGCAGCGCGACGGCCGGATCCCGCTCACCGAGCTCGGGCGGCGGGTCATCCTGAGCGCTTCCGCGACCACCGAGCGGGTCAAGCGGCTGGAGTCGGTCGGCGTCATCACCGGCTACCGGGCCGCCGTGGACCTGGTGAAGGTCGGCTACACCGTGCTCGCGATGGTGCGGCTCAAGTACCCGGGGAACAAGCACCAGCCGCTGCACAAGCTGCTGGAACGCCGTACCGAGATCCTCGAGTGCCTGCGCACCACCGGCGACGACTGCTACACGCTCAAGCTCGCCGCGACCTCGATGGTCCATCTCGAGCAGCTGGTCGACGAGCTGGCGCAGTTCGGCAGCACCACCACGAACGTGGTGTACAGCGAGACGCTGCCCCTGCGCGGCCCGGCCGGGCCGGCGGGCTAGGCCCCTGGCGATACGCTCGCGAACCTACCGACTTCGGGGGTCGAGCGCGTCGCGTAGGCCGTCCCCGAACAGGTTGAAGGCGAGCACGGTCACGAAGATGGCCAGGCCGGGCGCCAGGAGGAAGTGCGGCATCGTGTAGAAGGCCACCGCGTCGGAGAGCATGCCGCCCCAGGTCGCGGTCGGCGGCCGGATGCCGACGCCGAGGAAGGACAGTCCTGCCTCGAAGATGATGTTGGTCGGGATCAGCAGCGTGGCGTACACCAGGATCGGCGCCACCAGGTTCGGCAGCATCTCGGTCATCAGCAGGTACGGGCGGCGCGCACCGAGGCTACGGGCCGCGTCGACGAACTCCCGCTGGCGTAGCGACAGCGCCTGGCCGCGGATGATCCGGCCGATATAGGGCCAGTTGAAGAACCCGATGATGAACACCAGCAACACGATCCGCAGCGAGTTGCCGCGCAGCCCGAAGGCCTCGTCCGGGATCACCCCGGCCAGCGCGATCGCGAACACCAGCAGCGGGAACGCCAAGAAGATGTCCATCAGCCGGCTGATGAACGCGTCCACCCAGCCACCGAAGAAGCCCGCGATGATCCCCGCCGTGGTGCCCAGCAGCACCGACAACATGGTGGCGAAGAACGCGATCAGCAGCGAGATCCGCGACCCGTACACCACCCGGCTGAACAGGTCGCGGCCGTTCACCGGCTCCACCCCGAACAGGTGGTCCCAGCTCACCCCGCCCCACTTACCGATCGGGCCGAGCGTGCCGGTCTGGGTGTCGATCAGGTCCTGGTGGAACTCGTTCGGCGGGTCACCGAACGCCTTCACGATCAGCGGCGCGAAGATCGCCATCAAGATCAACAGGATGATCACGATGCCGCCGGCGATCGCGACCTTGTCCCGCTTCAGCCGCATCCACGCGATCTGACCG
>Ga0075419_10001698_pt1 | contig 14322 bp, 14 predicted proteins | sample SoiMetdeltSBSDD3_FD_76900 | JGI IMG/M metagenome (GOLD analysis project Ga0075419, IMG submission 76900) | Bulk soil microbial communities from a Populus tree surrounding site in Tennessee, USA - Soil MetaG P. deltoides SBSDD3 | ecosystem: Environmental > Terrestrial > Soil > Tree plantation... | reverse complement strand
GTGGTGACAACGGAACAGAACGGTTCAAAGTACGACAGGCTGTTTCATTTTTGATGCACTATATGGAAGGAACGCAGCCCGTCGTTACGACTTTCCCCATAGCGCTTCAAGGCGTTGCGCCCGGCCACAGGTGAATTTGTAGTATTTATAGCGAAAGGGATTCTTCTTGTAGAAGTCCTGATGGTACTCCTCTGCGAGATAAAACTCTGAAGCAGGTGCTACTTGCGTCACAATCGGCGTAGAAAACCGCTTTGATTGTTCGATCGCGCGTTTTGATTCCTCTGCCAGGCGCTTTTCCTCTTCTCCCTGATAAAAAATCGCGGCTCGATACTGATTCCCGTGATCGCAAAATTGCGCCTCCGGCGTGACCGGATCGACGTTGCGCCAAAAAGCTTCGAGCAATTGAGGATAAGTGACTTTTCTCGGATCGTAGCGCACTTCGACTGACTCAGCGTGACCTGTTCGTCCCGCTGACACCTCCTCATAGCTCGGATTCTTGACGCTTCCTCCCATATAACCGGACAGCACGTCGATGACGCCGTCCACCTTTTCGAAGGCTTCCTCCATACACCAGAAGCACCCCCCTGCAAAATAGGCTTTTGCCGGAGTGCCGGATTCAGCTGCCTCCCCTTCTCGGATACTCGATTGTTCGCCTGCCACGATCCCGATAACCGCCAATAGAATAGGCATTGCCCACGTAAGAGCCGTCATGGTTGATCCTCATTCCGTGCAAATCGTGATGCTCAGGTCAATCACTCTCCGGCCGCTGCTTCCCCTCGGATGGCTGCTCCGTATAGCTAAAAATGCCCCCAGGATTGTGCTGGATGCGAAGCGTCTCCATCGCTCTGTTCATACCGCCTGAGAATGACATTAATGGCATCCTCCGGAGTCTGTACACTCGAGACCAGCCGGCCCCCCAGATTTTTGAAAAATTTTTCCTCCACCGGCGTCGCTCCGAGCAGCACGACTTCCTTTCCCGCCTTGAGGGCCAGAGCAACCTCGGAAACGGTCCCTGATCCACCCAACCCGCAGGCTACAATGACCTGACTTGAAAATACGCAGATGTTGTTTCTCGCGCTGCCCATTTCCGTGACGATCGCCACATCCACGTATTTGGAAATCTTATCCCGTGTCGAGGGCAGGACACCCACCGTCAAGCTCCTGGCCACTTTTTTTGCTCCCTGACTGGCGGCGTGCATGACTCCCACATCGCGGCCGCCCGTTAGCAACACCCACTCACGCCGAGCAATAAGTTCCCCGAGTACGCGCGCATTTTCCACGTCTTTTCGTCTCGCCTTGGCAGGCCCCATGACGCCCACGACATACCGCACGAATGCCCCTCCTGTTCGAAACTGAGGCAATTGTAGCCGGTTTCAGCCCAGGCTTGTCAAAACTGAGTTGCCGCTCGGTGGAAAACTGTGGTTTAAACGTGGAGTCGCCCGCAGACCCTTAGAATCGGGACGCAGCAAGCGTGACATCGGCATGAGCCCACGCCTTTTCGAACCGCCCGGTGATCTCATGAGCCTCCGACTCCTTCCGTTGAGCCTTAAGGCTCTGGAGGAGGCCGAATAGACTCCATCCATTTTCGGGGTACCATTTCAAATCCGCCCTGTATTCCGCTTCCGCTTCGGAAGCACGACTCGCCAGCATGAGGACGGGACCGAGATACTGCCGTACAGGAAGCGGCCAATGCGGCGGTTCCGCACCCTGCAACGAGTCATCGAGGGTAACCGCGTCCCTCAATGCCCTAATCGCTTCGTCGTATCGCTGACGCTGTGCGGCAATTTGCCCGGCGAGCAGCCGTTCAGCGATTTTCAGGAGGTCTCTTTCAAGCTTGTCCTGTTGATTCTTGCTCCGCCGGAACTGCTTCGTCAGCGTGATGAGCGCCTGTCTCTCCCCTTCTGCGCCCGGGAATCGCCCTGTGCCAACTAGGGCCAGGCCACGTCCCAACCGCCAGATCCCCTCGACAAGACGCAGGCCTTTCGATGGCGGCGGCTCACGCAAGAGCTCTTCCCATCGACCGAAACGGATCAAGGCAAACAGTTTCGTCGTCAGATAGGCCTCTTTGCTGCGGTTGCTTCGGGCTTCGTCAACCGTGATCGTAGAGATGAGCGAGGCGGCGGCCCGCAAGGCCTCCGCACTTCGTCCTTCCATCATGAGCGAGGACCACAAAAAATGGAGATTGTGACTGTAGTAGCCGTCCGCATAATCGCCAGCCAGATGAGCACTCGAAAGGTAGCGTTCATCGGCCTGCTCCGCCTCGGCATTTCTGACCGCCGATTCGTGATATTTCCCGACGCGGGCATAAATATGCGCCGGCATATGGACCAGGTGGCCGGCACCTGGCATCAAACCGGGCAAGCGGTCTGCGCAATCCAGCGCGCGCTCCGGCTGCCGCGAAGCTTCAACGGCATGGATGTAGTAATGACAGGCGCCAGGATGATCAGGGTGCTTCTTCATCACCTCTTCAAGGGTCAAGACGATCTCTTCCGTGCCAGGCTTGGGTTTACCCTCCGCCGTCCAAAAATCCCAGGGCCGCATGTCCATGAGGGCTTCAGCAAACAGCACGCCGGCGTCCGGATCGTCGGAATAAGCGCGCCACACTGTGCGCATGGCGTCCGCATAGGCCTTATCGAGAGACGCGCGCGAAGCGCGGCGAGTGGCCATATACCGCTTCGTTAGGGCGTCGATGTAGGCCCGCTCGGCGGGGCTGGCGGCGGCCAGGCGATTGCGGGCTTGTTTCACCGCTTCGATGGCCCTACGCTCGTCCTCCTTGGACATTGCCGAATTGATGTTCGGCCCCAGAGCCAATCCGACGCCCCAGTAAGGCATCGGGGCGTTCGGATCCAGCTTCGCCGCTTCTTCGAACGCGCGAATGGCTTCTTCGTGATTGAATGCATAGACCAGCCTCAAGCCTTGATCAAAATACCGCTGAGCCTGCTCGGACATGGTACTGATGGGGTGATGCAGGGAACCGAGATTCTCGTAGAGGGGCCTCTCGGCGAACACAGGCGGACTCGACATGAGAAGACCGAACAGCGCAGCGGTCAACCCCGTGAACCATCCAGCTTCGCATGCTCGATCACTCGGCATTCATCGGTTCCTCAAAATCTGGTGACGCTTGAAAAATGGAAGTCCCGAAGGATGACGGCTGGCACCAACATTTTGCCCGTTTCGGAAGTGACGGCTTCAGCCGGTTCTGTGCAGGCGTCCATGTGCTTGAAGACGCGCAATGGACTCTCGTGAAAGCGGAAGTTGCGCACGGCGGATGTGATCTGGCCGTCCTCGACCAGGAATGTGCCATCGCGCGTCATACCTGTCAGCGTGAGGTCCGTTGGATTGACGGTTCTGATGTACCAGAAATTCGTCACAAGGATCGCCCGCTCGCACTGCTTGATCAGTTCCTGTGTCTTGAACGCCGTCGGGCCGGACGCGGACAAGCATGGCGCTTCCAGCGTCGCGATGCGCTTGATTCGCTGTTGTTTGGCGGTGAATCGGTCATACGCCAATTGCTTCAACACGCCCTTCTCGATCCACAGCGCGTCTTCGCTCGGCAGTCCTTCATGGGTGAACCCCGTACCCAGCAAGTCGGGATGCCCGGGGACGTTTTGAAGTGTGAGGCGTTCGTCCAGGATCTGGCGCCCGAGCTGGTCTGCAAAGGGACTGGTCCCCTTCTCATACGATTTGGCGTCCAGCGTCCAGAGCATCCAGCTCCACAGGCCGGCCACGGCGGCCGGCTCCAAGATGACCCGATACCGACCAGGGGCGAGTTCTTGAACGTCGCGGCTTCGCTTGGCCTTGTTGATCGCCGTCAGGGTCCGGTCCTGAATCTTCAAATGATCGATCGAGCGGTGAGCCGCCGCACTCCAACCGGTGGCATCTTCTGCTTGCACGGTGAGACTGAAACGCGCCTCCGTACGTTCTTCCTGTGCAAACAACCCGTTACTGGCGGCGACACCTACCGACGCGACTGAAGAGGAGACAATACCGGCAGCCTCAAGATTTTCAATGCGGCACTGTCCGATGGCCTCGTTCGCATATTCCAAACGTCGCGCCGGACCTGCTGCGGCCGTCTCCGGCCGACTCGTTTGGAGCGTCGGAAAAACTTGCGGGTCCGGAGGCGGCAGATATTCCGGATCCTCCGGAGAGACGCGGGCAATACGTTCGGCCCGGGCGAGCGCATCTTGCACGGAGCCCGCGGAGAAATCCGTCGTGCTTGCGGAGCCCCGGTGGCCTCCGAACGCTACGGTGACAGTCAATGTGCCCCGTCTCGTATCGACATTCTGGATGATACGGCTGCTTGCGAAGCGTGTCGTCCCGCTGTGCTGGTCCAACAGATTCACGACCGTCTGATCCGCAGACGAACGCTTGAGCACGAGGTCGGCCAGAAATCGGAATTCATCACGTCCCGTCATCTTGGGCCAGGTTTTGACATTCGCGATGGTCACGATTGGTTCATCCTTTGATCACGGCCACACGGCGGAACCGCGCATGGGACGCGGCGTGCGTCATCCAGCCCGACTGGCCAGGCTGACCCTTTCCGCACGTGATGAAGCCATATCGCCGGCGGTACCGCCGATCCGCGACACCATCGCAGCTGTTCCAAAACTCCGGAGTGATGCCGTGATAAATGACGTCCCGAAGCATCTGGGTGCGCTTGCCGTTTTCAATGAGCCAGAATGCATCGCCCCCGAACTGAAAGTTATAGCGACGCTGGTCAATGCTGTAGGACCCATGTCCTTCGATGTAGACCCCGCGTTTCACGTCCGCGAACAGGTCTCCGAGCGAAGCCTGCCCCGGCTCTAAGCCGATGTTGGCAATCCGCACGATCGGCACGCTCCCCCAGCTATCCGCCCGGTTCGAACCTTTCGATCGGGTCTCGCCAATTTTTGAGGCCACCTCGCGGTTCGTGCAATAGCCGACGAATACTCCTTCGCGAACAATGTCCCACTTCTGACAGGCCACCCCGTCGTCGTCGTAACCGGTAGCAGCCAGCGTGTCCGCTTCCGTGTTGTCCGCGACAAGATTGACGTGCGAAGAGCCGTAAAGAAATGAGCCGCGCTTCTCGGGCGTGAGAAAGCTGGTCCCGGCATAGTTCGCCTCATAGCCGAGCGCCCGGTCGAGCTCGCTCGGATGGCCACAGGATTCGTGCATGGTCAATGACAGGTGCTCAGGATCGAGCACGAGATCGTACGTGCCCGGTCGCACGGCCGCCGCTTTGACTTTTTCCACCGCCTGAGAGGCGATACGCGGAGCCTCGGCCATAAAATTTGCCGAATCAATGAGCTCGTACCCCGTGCGCAAGTGCGGCGTGGTGAACGTTCGCGAGGCAAAGCGGCCATCGTGCCGGGCGGTTGCCGTGAATTCTCCCTGTACGGCGAGCAAATCAAATTCGAGCCGTGTGCCCTCGGTCGAAACGAACAGTTTCTTGTCGCCCCTTGCCCACAGGCTGGCATGGCTGCGCACAACTTCCGGTTGGCGTTGCACGTACTCCATTACTTCCTGAAGCAGCATGGTCTTTTGGTCGAGCGGCACGGTGAAGGGATCGATCCGACTGGCGGTGACCACTCGATCACGGTGGATCGGCTCATCCACAAGCCGGGCCCTCTCGCTGGCCAGAGAAGCCGACCCTTTGGCAATCTCGATCGCCAAATCGGCAACTCGCGGCACTTCCTCGATGGACAGAATCGAACTCGCGGCAAATCCCCAACCGCCATGATAAAGGACGCGCACGCCAAATCCGCTGTCGGCCACATCGCGGACGGAAGCAATACGCCGATCTTCGCCGTTGATCGTTTGGCTCGTGCTATGCATGAGACGGATATCTCCATATTCCGCGCCGGATTCCCTCACGCGCTTCAACGCCAGCTCCGCCATTTCATCCCGGTCCGCAAGCGTCATCGTGCCTTCATCCTGCCAAAGTCAGGTGAGCCATTCAACTTGGAATTCAACAGATTCTTCCCTAGGATGGCCGGATGTTGCCGGTACCACGGACGGCGCGGCAGCGCATGATCGAACTGTTGAGCGGAACGAGACTTTCCGCGCACCAACTCGCGCAGATGCTCGGCATCTCGGAGCGGCAAGTCGAGGACCACCTGGTCCATGTCGTGAAGACGATCGCCCGGGACCGGCAGAGGCATTTCATTCTGGAGCCTTCCACCTGTCCGGAGTGCCGCTTTATCTTTCGAGACCGCACCAAACTGACGAGACCCAGCCGCTGTCCGCGCTGTCGAAGCGAAAGCATCACCGCACCCCGCTATGGCATTGATGGATCCTCTTGAGAGGCTACTACTGCGGTTTTTGAGCATTTGCTTGGGGGATCATCCTTCCTCGACTAGAGTGAGCCTCGAGACCCTATGAACAGGATCCTCGGAACCGCTATGCCATCCTCATTCTCCGGCCTGTTAGGCGGCCTGAGGCACGACGGGTTGGCCTCGATCGTAGTCTTCTTGGTGGCCCTGCCCTTGTGCATCGGAGTCACCATCGCGTCAGGAGCCCCGACCGGTTCGGGCATCGTCACGGGCATCGTCGCCGGGATCGTCGTCGGCTGGCTTTCCGGTTGTCCCTTGCAGGTAAGCGGACCCGCCGCAGGGTTGACCGTCATTGTCTATGAACTCATTCGCGAACAGGGGTTGGAAGCATTCGCAGTCATCGTGATCGCCGCGGGCTTCATCCAAATTCTCTGGTCGTGGCTGCAGCTGGGGCAGTGGTTTCGCGCCGTTTCGCCTGCCGTTATTCATGGCATGCTGGCGGGAATCGGTGCCCTAATTTTTGCCAGTCAATTCCACATCATGATCGACGACTTGCCCAAGGGGTCCGGGCTCGAGAACATCCTCTCCCTTCCGTCGGCGTTCTGGAAAGGCCTCATCGACGACGACAGCACCCCAATGAACCATCATCTCGCGGCACGTATTGGCGTCTTAACCATCGGCACGATGGTCCTGTGGAACGTCGTTCTCCCCAAGCGGTTCCATGTCATGCCGGCCGTGCTCCTGGGCGTTGTCAGTGCCACCGCGGTTTCCGCACTCCTGGATCTCCCGATTCAGCGCATCGAGGTACAGGACAATCTCCTATCCATCGTGCACTTTCCCACGATCAACCTGCTGTCTCATTTTTTCGATACCTCGATCCTCGCGGAAGCGCTCGGTCTCGCCTTCATCGCAAGCGTCGAAACGCTTCTCTCCGCCTCGGCGGTAGATCAGCTGCACACCGGCCCGCGGACACGATACAACCGGGAGCTGCTGGCACAGGGCGTGGGAAACATGATCTGCGGTTTCCTCGGCTCCCTGCCGATGACGGGGGTCATAGTTCGCAGCTCCGCCAACGTGGAGGCGGGCGCCCGCACGAGGGCATCCGCCATCTTGCACGGGGTATGGCTGCTGCTCTTCGTCTCCTTGCTGCCGTCGGTTCTTCGGCTCATTCCGACGGCGTGTCTGGGCGCGGTGCTCGTCTATACGGGGTATAAACTGATGAACTTCGGGGTTCTGCCGGAGCTGAAGAGGCATGGCAGAGGCGAAGTTGTCATTTTCTTCGTCACCATGGGCACGATCGTCTTCGTCAATTTACTGACCGGCGTCGTGCTCGGATTGGTCCTCGCCCTTGCGAAACTTCTGCATACGACGCAGAATCTGGAAGCGTTTTATGCGCATCATCCCGAGTCAGGAAAGCTGACGCTTCACCTGCAGGGAATCGCGACATTCGTCAGTCTCCCCCGATTGGCCGCCACGCTGGAGATTGCGCCGCCGCATGCTGAAATCCACCTGGACTTCGCATCGCTGCGTCACATCGATCACGCCTGCTTGAATCTGCTCCAAAACTGGCAACAGCAGCAGGAGGCGCAGCATGGCAGGGTCGTCGTGGACTGGGATAAAATGCGAGGGGCCTCCTATGCGACGAGGCAGAGTCTCCGGAAAACATCCTGGTGGCAGCATTGGCTCGAGTAGCCGCATGGTGTTTGCTACGGCTCATGGGCTCAGTGGGTCCCCCCAACAAAGGAGCACACGCGACATGATCCGCTTGCTCACCGTCCTCTTTCTGATTGTCGTCATGGCCTGTACGGGCGACAAGGCGAAGGACCTGCTGGAAACGGCAGAATTCGAGGAGCGCCAGATGAATATTCCTCACGCCAAGCAGCTGTATGAGGAAGTGATTCGTCTGTATCCCTCGAGTCCGGAAGCGGAAAAGGCCAAGGCGAGACTGGCCAAGCTCAGTCAGACTTGACTGGTACCCGTTTCGGCGGCCACGGCACAAATGCATTGGTCGTTTGCTGATACTGGCGGTACTCCGCCCCACGGGTCTTCAGGGCCTGCTGCTCCGCCAAGGGAACACCAGTCACACGCAGGAGCGCCCATCCCATACCAGCGGGACCAATGAGCGTCAGGGGCCAACCCGGCGCCCCAATTGCCATCACGACATAGCTCCACCAGTGGAGCCATTCGAAGAAATAATTGGGATGGCGCGAGTAATACCAGAGACCATCCCGACAGACCCGATCACGATTCCATAATTGTGCACGGAACTGCGCCAATTGCCGGTCGGCAGCGGCCTCACCCCAAATGGCCGCGATCCACATCAGGAAACCTGCGAGCTCGACAAACCCGAAGGGGGGCCTCGGGTTTTGAATGAGCACCAGAAATGGGAGTGAAAAGGTGGCTACCGCTGCCGCTTGCAACTGGAAGTAGCCGAACATCCTGGCTTGCTCCGAAGCCCCCCAGGTTCGCCGCATCTCTTGGTACCGCGCGTCTTCGGCTTTACCGATCACACGATTGAAAAGGAGGAAGAGGCCGAGCCGGCCTGCATAGACGCAGACCATGAAGGCGACCAGCAGCTTCCGTTCGGGTTCCCCGAATCCGTACCGGGCGTACCAGAGCACGATCACGATTAATCCGGCACAAAAGCCGACATCGGCGATCGAGGCATTGCGAAGGACCAACTGAACCCCCCAGAGAACAAGCATGAGGACAACCATGGCCCCATAGCCGACCATGACGAGGAAAAGGGGGTCGGAACTCATGGTACCGGGTAATCCCAAAGATCATCTCCCCGACAACGTCGTTCGCCCAGCCAGGATTGCATTCCCGGAATCGGAAAAGACAGAACCTGCTGGATCTTTGTGGTGGATAATGAGAGATCGGGCGGACGTGGAGCACCCGTATGATCACGCGAAGAGCCTTTGACCAATCGGCCCTGCAGCTCCGGGAACCACTCGAGGAGAAGCTGGCCGATTTCCCAGCGCGAGAGACGCTCGCGGCCACCGAGATGATAGAGGCCTGTTCTCCTGCCACAAATCAGTTCCCATATCGCACGGGCAATGACTCCGGCGGGCAACGGACAGCGAAACTCATCCGCATACAGCGTAATGGAACTGCCAGCCTTGGTCGCCCGACACATATCTTCCACAAAACTGCGGTCATGCTGCAATGAAGTGCCCGCGGTCAGCACGATCCGAACGACGCTGTGTCGTACATTCTGCAAAACGACCTGCTCGGCGGCAAGCTTCGTCACGCCATATACATTGATCGGAGCTGGTGCATCGGTTTCGTCATACCATCCCTTGCTTCCGTCAAAGACTTCCGCGCTTGACACGAACAGGAACGGCCGATCCCTGGCCAGGTCTTCCAAATGTACAGTGGCATCGACATTAATGCGTCTGGCGCCGTCGGGATCCCGCTCACAGTCCTTCGTTCGGCTCAGCGCCGCACAATGGATGATGACATCCGGATTTTGCCGCTCAAACGCTGTTGCTAGGGCCGACCGATTCGTCAGATCGAGCTCAGGTCGAGTCAGGCCCTGGACCTTGTAATCGGGAGCCCACCGAGAGGCGGACTGCAACAGATACCGGCCGATCAAGCCTCCTGCGCCGGTGACCCAGACGAGCGGCTTCCGCTGGGAAGGCATAGTGGGGACTCTCTGCGTGTCCATGAACGTGACGCGATGTGCTTGATTTCGCTACCCAGGGCATAGCGTGGGTATTGCTTGAACGGGCCGAGTTGGAGATGTGGGAGCATCACCATTTGCCCTGGTCCAGACCTGACGCTCATTGGTCTTCCGTCGCGGCCCTCGCGGCTTGCCCGTTTCAACAGTCTGGTCGAGCATCCGAGCGGGTTAGCTGCGGGTGAGCTTCCGATAACGAATGCGATGTGGCTGGTCGGCTTCCTTGCCGAGGCGTTTTTTCCTGTCGGTTTCGTAGTCGCTGTAGTTACCTTCGAACCAGACCACCTTGCTGTCGCCTTCAAAAGCCAGAATGTGCGTCGCAATCCGGTCGAGGAACCACCGGTCGTGACTGCTGATGACCGCACAGCCCGCAAAATTCTCGAGCCCTTCTTCGAGCGCGCGCAATGTGTTCACGTCAAGGTCGTTTGTCGGCTCGTCCAAGATGATGAGGTTGGCGCCTTCCTTGAGCATCCGCGCGAGATGCACGCGGTTGCGCTCACCGCCCGACAGATCCTTGACCTTCTTCTGCTGATCGGTCCCGGCAAAGTTGAACCGCGCACAGTACCCGCGCGCGTTCACCTCAACTTTCCCGAGCTTGATGGTTTCCTGCCCCTCTGAAATCACTTCGTAGACGGTTTTGTTGGCGTCAAGACTGCGATCTTGGTCCACGTACCCGAGCTTGACCGTTTCGCCAATCTTGATTGAGCCGGCATCCGGTTTGTCCTTCCCGATGATCATCTTGAAGAGCGTCGTTTTGCCAGCGCCATTGGGGCCAATGACTCCGACGATGCCGCCCTTTGGCAGGTCGAAGCTAATATCTTCGTAGAGCAGTTTGTCGCCAAAGCCTTTGGTCACGCCTTTGGCTTGCACGACCACATCGCCCAGGCGAGGACCCGGCGGGATGTAAATTTCCAGATCATCGGTGCGCTGATCTTGCCTTTGACTGACTAGTTCTTCATAGCGGTTGAGCCGGGCTTTGCCCTTCGACTGCCGTGCCTTCGGCGACATTCTGATCCATTCCAACTCGTGCTCGAGCGTCTTTTGGCGTTTCGATTCCGCCTTTTCTTCCTGGGCCAGCCGCTCCTGCTTTTGCTCCAACCATGAGGAGTAATTGCCTTGAAATGGAATGCCGTGGCCGCGGTCAAGCTCCAAAATCCATCCCGCCACGTTGTCCAGGAAATAGCGATCGTGCGTCACCGCAATGACGGTTCCCTTGTATTGCTGTAGGTGCTGTTCCAGCCATTGAACAGACTCGGCGTCCAGATGGTTGGTGGGCTCGTCGAGCAACAGGATATCCGGTTCCTGGATCATGAGCCGGCAGAGTGCCACACGCCGCTTTTCTCCTCCTGACAAGGTGCCGATCTGTTGCTCGGCGGGGGGACAACGAAGCGCATCCATGGCGATCTCGAGATGATGTTCCAGCTCCCAGCCGTTCGCGGCCTCGATCTTTTCCTGCAGCTGAGCCTGCTTATCCAGCAACTTCTCCATCTCGTCCGGCGAGGAATCGCCGATCTTGTTGCTGACCGTGTCGTACTCTTTCAGGAGCGCAACCAGCTCGTGCTTGCCCTCCTCAACGACCTCCTTGACCGTCTTATTCGGATCAAGCTGCGGCTCCTGCTCGAGCAAACCGATGCTGTACCCCTTCGAGCGAGAGATTTCGCCGGTGAAGTTTTGATCGGCTCCGGCAATGATCCTCAACAGGCTGCTCTTTCCCGATCCGTTCAAACCCAGTACGCCGATCTTGGCGCCGTAATAAAAACCCAGATAGATCTCACGCAACACTTGCTTCTTCGGCGGATAGACTTTGCCGACATTGACGAGAGAAAAAATGACTTGTTTGTCGTTCGTGGCCATGAATTGGTCGCCGCTCCTTCTATTATTCGGGAGTCCTTCGCAAAAGAGGCACCTTATCAGAGGCCGGAGGGCTCCTACAATCCTCCTAGATGCCCAGCTCTTCGGAGAGACGCACCTCGGTTTCGTCGATGATTTCTTCAAGACAGGTAAAGCAGGCGAAGGGGAAGCGATCGATCGGCATCGCACAGACCTCCCCTACGGAGGTACTTGGCTCGAGAGCCGGACCGCCGCATTCTTTGTGCACAAGCGTCAGCATCGGGGTGAGATCGTACGGTCAAGCAGGACCCGGTGCAGCTGTTTCATGTGCTCAGGGCTGCTGAGTCTATGGTCGCCAGCGATCAACAGGAGTTCAACCGGAAACAACGGATCGTGGCGGCGGAGACGTTCCACGAACTCTCGGCTGCCATCCGGGTGAATCACCGTATCTCCGAGCCCATGGACAATGGTGGTCCGAACGTGTCTGAGCCGATCAAAGTTCGATTTCCAGTAAGCTTCGCTCTCCACCACCCATTTCCAGGATAGGGGCCAATCACGATGCGCCGGATCATCGTCCCACGGCATCCAGCCTGCGCTGTGCCAGTCATGGCGCCGTTCGGGAGAGATGGTTTGCGCTCGCACTCCCATCATGTTGAAGGCCGGCGCAATGAGGATCAATCTGTCCACCGCTTCGCACTCTTGGGCCATCAACCATGCGATCCAGCCGCCGAGTGAGTTGCCGACTAGAGTGAAGCCGCCACCGATCCTCCGTGCAGCTGCGTCGTTCCGGAGCATCGAAAGAACGGCCCGCGCATCCGCGAGCCAATCCGACAGAGTGTAATCACTAAAGAGCCCGTCGGAATCGCCGAATCCTCGGACGTCGTAACAGCAAAAGCTCCATCCCTGTTCCTGGCACCGTTGCAATACGGCCCGGCTTTTGTTTCCCCAGCGTGTTGACAACAACCCGGTGATGAACACGATGTGGCGGTCCGCTCCGTCTAAGCGATCCCCGCGGATCATCTTACCGTCTGAACCTTTGAGTTCGAAACGCCTGAGGGTCATGAGGTGGCCAAGACTTGGTCTACGAATCCGCTCAGCCGATTGATGACCGACTGGGGGATCTCATGACCCCCGCGGAAACTCTGCCAGTCCACCGACAGGCCTGCTTTGACCAGTTCATCGCGCAGCCTTTCGGCCATGACGTAAGGAAGAATCGGATCCTGCGTGCCATGGCTTTGGAATACACGTAGGCCGGCTCGTTTCGCAACTGTCGGCCGCCAGTCCTGCTTGGCGATGAGAGTACCCGAGAGCTGGATCAGCCCTGCGAAAGGAATCGACGTGCGCATGACGATGTCGCAGGTGAGCATGGCTCCCTGCGAGAACCCGCCAATGACGGTCTGCTTGTACTCCACCGGCAGTACCTGAGGCAAGGCCGTAAGAAAGGTCTCAAATGCCTGGCGAGCCTGCGGAAGCCCACGCGGGACCTCGCCCGATAAATCGCGCACGCGACCGGCGGCACGATCAGCTTCGAGACGTGCCATATCGATCACCCACCAGGCGCGTGAATCTCCGAACCCCATGCTGAGCGGCAAAGGCCCCTCTGGAAAAATCCAACGTGTTCCCGACGGCCCGCCCAGGACCTCGGCCAGCACGACGAGATCGTCACCGGGCGCACCATACCCATGGACGAGGATCACGGCGGGCCCCTTGCCGCTGCCACTGCCATCCATGCCGCCCGCCAGCCTGATCTTAAGTCCGCCAACCGTGAGCACTCGCATCGATTATTACCGAACGTACAAGTATTGAAGCAGTGCCACGAGACCGTACAGGGAGGACTCGATGACAGGTTGTTGATACAGAGGAACGAACGCACCCTGCTCGTTCCCTTCCACTTCGTTGATGATAAATTGGACCTGTTTCGTGCGGATGTCGTGATCCTTCCCGCCCAATGCCTGCACCATCTGCCGGCTCAGTCCGGCCAGCATCGCCGCTTTGGCTTGACTCGCCGCCTGATAGAGCAGGAATGCCGCCAGCAGCGCCAGTACCACATTCACCGCCCAGGAAAACAGCAGTAGCAGCGGATAGTTCCAGATGTCGAAATAGTCGTTACGGGCCGCCATCATGATCAGGAGTGCAATAAAGGGGTAGCGGATCAACCGGTTCACCACTTCGGTCCGCCGGCCAATCAAATCGACTGCGGCCAAGTATTTCAGTTTTTCGAATTCGACTTTCTGATCGGGACGTAACCCGTACTCCCTGAGATACTTCTCCTGGACCTCCTCGGACCAGCCGCCGGTTGACGCCGTCACCCAACCGATCCACCGGCGGCACAGCATCACGGCATCGAAGATCGCAAGGTTGAGGAAGACCACGAGCGCGGCGCTACTCAATGTCATGAACCAATCGATCGTGCAACTCAGCCGGCCGCGACAGGGATGGATGTACTCCTCGTCCACCACATAGGCGCCCAATGACCACATGATGCCGAGATAGAGAAGAAAGAGCAGCACCGTTCGAGCCAGCCACTGGACCGGCCGGCCCGCTTCGGAGTACCACAGC
>Ga0075419_10001695_pt1 | contig 14346 bp, 14 predicted proteins | sample SoiMetdeltSBSDD3_FD_76900 | JGI IMG/M metagenome (GOLD analysis project Ga0075419, IMG submission 76900) | Bulk soil microbial communities from a Populus tree surrounding site in Tennessee, USA - Soil MetaG P. deltoides SBSDD3 | ecosystem: Environmental > Terrestrial > Soil > Tree plantation... | reverse complement strand
GTCCCGGACGCCGTCGTTCTCGATCCGGGTCGGCGGTTCCATCGCAACCAGGCAGAGCAGCTGTAGTAGGTGGTTCTGCACCATGTCGCGCAGCGCGCCGGAGCCGTCGTAGTACCCGGCCCGCTGGCCGACACCGATCGTCTCGGCGACGGTGACCTGCACGTGGTCGACGGCTCGCGCGTTCCACAGCGGCTCGAGCAGCATGTTCGCGAACCGCATCACCAGCAGGTTCTGCACCGTCTCCTTGCCGAGGTAGTGGTCGATCCGGTAGATCTGCGACTCGTCGAACACCTCGGCGACCTGGTCGTTGATCTGCCGGGCCGACGTGAGGTCGGTGCCGATCGGCTTCTCCAGCACCACCCGGGTCCGCTCGGTGACCAGGCGATGTGCCGCGAGGGTCGCGCTGATCGGGCCGAAGAGCCGCGGCGCGACCGCAAGGTAGAACACCCTGACCCGCTCGGTGGTTGCCTCAAGCAATGTCTGCAGCCGGTCCCAGTCGCCACTGCCGTCGGCGTCCGCGCTGACGTAGTGCAGCCGGCCGAGGAAGCTCGCGACCGCACCGGCGTCGAGCTCGCCGGCCGGGACGTACTGGCGCAGCTCGGCCTCGACCTTGTCCCGGTACCCGGCCTCGTCCATGCCGGCCCGGGACACCGCGATCACCCGGAACTCGGCCGGGAGCCGACCGTCGCGGTCGCGCTGGTAGAGAGCGGGCAGCAGCTTGCGCATCGCCAGGTCACCTGTGCCGCCGAATACGACGAAATCGCATGCGGCGATGGTCACGACAGCGGACATCACGGGCTCCGACGGGTGCGGGACGTTCGGACCGCGCCCACGCTAGGCGAAGTTGTGAGCGCGTTGCAAGCAATCTTTCGTACTTCGAGATACAAAAGACTGTGAACAAGTGAATTTGTGCGGACGGAAGGACGGCTGGTTGACTGTGTGGATGCTTCCGACGTCTGCCCAGCCGGCGACCGCGGGGCAGGTGTTCCGGCTGGTTCTGGACGGCGCGGCGACGACCCGGTCGGAGATCGGCCGGGTGACCGGGCTGTCCCGCACCGCCGTCACCGCGCGGGTGAACCGGCTGATCGCGCGCGGGCTGCTGGTCGAGCACACGGCCGGCGAGTCGACCGGCGGGCGGCCTCCGGTCCGGCTGGAGTTCAACACCGCGGGCGGGATCGTGCTGGCCGCCTCGATCGGGCGCAGCCGCACCCAGCTGGGTGTGTTCGACCTCGGTGGACAGCTGCTGGTCGACGAGTCGATCGAGCTCGACCACGAGCTGGGTCCGGAGCACTGCGTCCCGCCGGTGGCGGACCGGCTGCTCGACCTGGCCGCCGGCGCAGGCCGGTCCAGCGCCGAGGTGGTCGGCATCGGCGTCAGCATTCCTGGCACGGTGGACATCGAGCACGGCAGCTCGCTCAGCTCGATCGTGCTGCCCAGCTGGGACGGCGTACCGCTCGCGCCACTGGTACGGCGCGCGCTCGACGTCCCCGTTCTCGTCGACCGGGACGTGAACGTGATGGCGATGGCAGAGCGGACCGGCCCGCTGCGCGACGTGCGCAACCTGCTGATGGTGAAGGCGTCCACCGGGATCGGCGCGGCGGTGGTGAGCGGGGGCGTACTGCAGCGCGGCGACCTGCACGCGGCCGGCGAGCTCGGCCACATCCCGCTGCGCGACGGCGGCGGGGTGCTGTGCCGGTGCGGCCAGCGCGACTGTCTGGAGGCCGTCGCCGGTGGCTGGGCGATGGTGAGGAAGCTGCAGGCCGAGGGCCGCGAGGTCAGCCACGTTCGCGACGTGGTCCGGCTCGCGCTCGGCGGCGACCCGGTCGCGCTGGACATGATCCGTGAGTCCGGCCGCCGCGTCGGCGAGGTGCTGTCCTCCGCGGTGACACTGCTGAACCCGGGCGTCGTGGTGATCGGCGGCGACCTGGCCTCGGCGTACGAGCCGTTCGTCGCCGGCGTCCGCGAGTCCGTGTACGGCCGGTCGACCGCGCTGTCCACCCGGCAGCTGCGGATCGTGCCGAGCACGTACGGCGACCGGATCGGGATCGTCGGCTGTACCGCGATGGTCCTCGACCGGGTGCTGTCGGCCGAGGCCGTGGACAGTGCCCCGGCCCGCTCCGCCGCGCCGGTCAGGTAGCGGTCTTCGCGGCAGCCGCGCGGAACTCGTTCACCGGCCGGTAGCGGTCGTAGAGCGTCGTCAGGATGCTGAACAGGAACACGAAGAACACCGTGTCGACCACGCGCAGGCTGTCGTCCCGGCGCGACAGCAGCACGTCGGCGACGACGATCAGCCCGATGTTGGTCGCGAAGACGACGGCGAACGAGACCGCAGCGGAGTCCCACCCGTAGCCCCGCCGGGCCGACCACAGGCCGATCGCCGAGTTGATCACCACGAAGACGCCGATGCTGACGAAGACCTCGAGGCTGCTTGCCTCGACCCCGGGCAGTACCTGCCCGAAGATCACGCTGATCAGCCCGATCAGGAAGATCTTCTCCAGCGCCGTGCTGTCGAACACCTTCCGGTGCGCGGCCTGGTACGCGGCGCGCTCGTGCGCCTCGTCGATCTCGACGGGCAGCGGGTCGGCACGGAGTCGCCAGGGCCAGTCCGCCGGCTGCAGCCGCGGTCGCACGACGAAGAGCAGGACGGCCCCGAGCGCGAGCAGCACGACGACGAGCAGCGGCGCGAACCAGGGAACGTCTCGGATCGTGTCGGTCAGGTCCAGCTGGGCGATGTGGATCCAGTACTCCTGCGGCAGCTTGATGAAGATCCAGATGGCACCGGCGACGTACACCCAGAACTTGAGACCGAAGCGTCCCGGGTTCCACCGGCTGCGGATCGCCTCGTAGGCGATGAAGTAGTACTCGAACGTGTTCGGGAACAGCAGCAGCAGTGCACGCACACCACTGAGCTCGAACGCCACGACACCGACCTGCCGGTAGAAGAACAGGAACCGGCTGACCCTCACCGCCGCCTGGTTGGTCCAGTTCCGCAGGCTGGCCAGGTACGCGACGGAGAGGTAGAACACGTCCATCGCCTTGTCGTAGCTCTGGTAGAACGGCGGGTCGTACCCGAACAGCTGGAAGATGGTCTGGTCGACCCCGTCGAGTAGCAGGCAGCCGACGATCGCGGGCAACGGAAACCGCGGGATCAGCAAGGGCAGCGCGAATCGCGCCAGCACCACGCTCCAGAACACGAACTCGTCGCCCATGCAACCTCCGGAAGCTCAGCCAGACCGTAGCCCACCTCGGCCGAGGTTGAGCATCAGGCGCGCGGCCTGGGCACTTCCGCGGAGTCGTAGCTCAGGCCAGCCGGAAGTCCGGGTCGGCCTCGACGGTGCCGACGTCCAGCTGCGCCTTCTGCAGCTTGCCGGAGTAGTCCCAGTTCATCGACTGCCAGCGGGTGAACTGGTCCAGCACCCAGATCCCGCTCTGCCGGGACCCGTTGCCGGACCGGCCGTTGCCGCCGAACGGCAGGTGTGCCTCCGCGCCCGAGGTGGAGTTGTTCACGCTGACCATGCCGGCCGAGACGCCGCGGGCGAACCGGAACGCCTTCGCCGGGTCGGTGGTGTAGATCGACGAGGACAACCCGTAGCCCGGCTTGTTCGCCAGCTCCAGCGCCTCGTCGAGGTCGGTGTACGACGTCACGCCGACCACCGGCCCGAACGTCTCGTTCAGGAACAGCTCGTCGTCCGGCCGGACGCCGGCAACGATCACCGGGTGGTAGTACAGGCCGCCCTCGCCGGTGAAGTCGCCGCGCGGGTTGTCCGCGGTGATCAGGCCGGTGGTGCCGTGGACGGTGTGGTGGTCCCCGATCCAGCCGAGGTACTTCTCGAACCCGGCGGCGAACTTCTCGTCCAGCAGCGGCCCGCAGAGTACGTCGCCGGCCGGGTCGCCGATCACTGCCGCCGCGGTCGCGGCCGCGAACCGCCGGACGAACTCGTCGTACACCGAGGTGTGCACGATCACGGTGCCGAGTGAGGTGCAGCGCTGGCCTGCGGTGCCGAAGCCGGAGAACAGCGCGCCCTCGACGGCCAGGTCGAGGTCGGCGTCCTCGGTGACCACCATCGGGTTCTTGCCGCCGAGCTCCAGGCAGGGTGTCTGCAGGTGCCGCCCGCACAGCTCGCCGATCCGCGACCCGACCGCGGTCGAGCCGGTGAACCCGACCTTCTGCACGAGTCCGTCGGACAGGGCCCGCTCCAGGCCGTCGTACGTGTCCGGGCTGTCGGCGTACACCACGTTGAGCACGCCGGCCGGGACGCCGGCGTGCGCGAAGATCTCGTAGAAAGCGTCCGCGCATGCGGCGGCGTACTCGGCCGGTTTCCAGACCACCGAGTTGCCGCAGAGCAGCGCCGGGACGATGTACCAGGACGGCACCGCGACCGGGAAGTTGCCGGCGGTGATCACCGCCACCACACCGACCGGGTTGCGGAACGTGAACAGCTGCTTGTCCGGCATCTCCGACGGCACCGTCTGCCCGTACAGCCGGCGGCCCTCGCCGAGGAAGAAGTCGCAGGTGTCGATGATCTCCTGCACCTCGCCGCGCGCCTCCGCGGCCGGCTTGCCGATCTCACGGGTGACGATCGCCGCGAGCCGTTCCTTGTTGGCGGCCATCAGCCGGCCGACGTTCGCGATCACCTGTCCGCGGACCGGTGCGGGAATGTCCGCCCAGGCGCGCTGCGCGTCGTACGACGACCGGCAGGCATCCACGAACACCGCCGGTCCGGCGAGCTCGACCGTCGCCACCAGGTCGCTCGTGTTCGCCGGGTTGGTCGACGCGTAGCTGCGCACGCTGGAGCCGGAGACTGCGCGACTCCCGGCGATCACGGAGCTCAGGGAGTTGTTCGGCACGGCGTGTCCTCTCGACGGTTTGTTCCCATCATCATGTCTGGCCACGTACGACCACGCCGACCATGGCCCGCCGTGCCCGCCATAGGCTCCCCGGACCGCGACACCGTATCTGTGCAGAGCGTGTTACCGGCCGAGTCGCGGCGTCAACCCCGGACCAGCGCCTCGGCCGCGTCCTCGATCTGCCGCTGCGAGACCAGGACGTGCAGGGCGGCGTCGCCGAGCGGGACGAAGCTGTCCTCGGACGCGACGCGGGCGATCCGGCCGTCGAACCCGGCATCCACCAGCGCGGTCACGACGCCCTCCGACACTCCTCCGGTACGCCGGGTCTCGTCGGCGACCAGCACCTTCCCGGTTGCCGCCGCCTCGCGCAGCAGGTCGTCCACCGGCAGCGGCGCGAGCCAGCGCAGGTCGAGCACCCGTAGGCCGAGTCCGCGCTGCTCGAGCCGCCGGGCCGCCCGCAGGCTGAGGCGCAGGCCGTTCCCGAACGTGACGATCGTCAGATCGGTCCCGTCGCCGTACGTCCGAGCGCTGCCTAACGGCACGTCCGCGGCGTCGGTGGCGAGCCAGCCCTCGTCACCCGGCTCGTGCAGGTCGCGCTGGTGGTAGAGCGCGATCGGCTCCAGGAAGACCGAGACGGTGCCTTGCGCGATGGCCTGGGCGGCGCAGGTTCGCAGCATCGCGGCGGCATCATCCGGCCGGGCCGGGGAGGCGATCACGATGCCCGGGATATCGCGCAGCACTCCGACCGCGTTGTCGTTGTGGAAGTGCCCGCCGAACCCCTTCTGGTAGCCGTATCCTGCGACCCGCAGCACCATCGGGTTGCGGTACCGGCCCTGGGAGAAGAACGGCAGCGTCGCGGCCTCACCGCGCAGCTGGTCCTCGGCGTTGTGCAGGTAGGCCAGGTACTGGATCTCCGGGATCGGCAGCAGCCCGGAGACGCCCGCGCCGAGCGCCAGGCCGAGGATCGACTGCTCGTCGAGCAGCGTGTCGAACACCCGGGCGGCGCCGAACTGCTTCTGCAACCCGCGGGTGACACCGTAGACGCCGCCCTTGCGGGCCACGTCCTCGCCGAACAGCAGCGCCTGCGGGTACGTCGCGAGCACGTCGGACAAGGCCTGGTTGATGCCCTGGGCAACGGTCAGACCGACACCGCGGGACTGGGCCGGCGCCGGCCGCAGCCGGTCCAGCCGTATCGGCGCCATCACCTCCGCCGCCGACGACAGCTGCGGCCGCCCCGCCACCTCGTCCGCGACCGCCATCACCTCGGCCCGCTTCGCCTCGTAGCGCTCCAGCACCTCGTCCTTGGTCAGCAGCCCGCGCCCGACCAGCAGCCGGGCGGTACCGAGCAACGGGTCCCGCTCCAGGTCGTCGGCGATCTCGGCCGGACCCCGGTACGACGCCTCCACGTCCGACCCGGCATGCCCCATCAGCCGCACCGTGCGCAGGTGCAGGAAGACAGGCTTCCGCCTGCTTCGCACGTACGCCGCCGCGCGCGACGCCACGTCGTACACCTGATCGAGATCGGTGCCATCGGCAACGAAGTACGGCAGGTCGACGCGGTCGGCGTAGCTGCGCTCGACCCAGCCCGGCGGGGTGCGGACGCTGATCCCGAGGCCGTTGTCCTCGCAGACCAGCAGCAGCGGCATCGGAAACCCTTGGTACGCCGCGTGGCAGGCCGCGTTGATCGCGCCGGCGGCGGTCGAGTGGTTGACCGACGCGTCGCCGAAGCTGCACACCGCGATCGCGTCGGCCGGCCACGCGGAGGGCACGCCGAGCTTGCTCACCCGGCCGAGCGAGAACGCGACCCCGAGGGCCCGGGGCAGGTGCGAGGCGATCGTCGAGGTCTGCGGGATCACCGCGAGCTCGTGGTGGCCGAACACCATGTGCCGGCCGCCCGCGATCGGCTCGTCGGTGGCGGCGACGACGCCGAGCAGCACGTCGTGCAGCGGCCGTCTGCCCGGGACCTGGGTCGCGCGCTGCAGGTAGAAGCCGCCGGAGCGGTAGTGCAGCAGCGCCGGGTCGGTCGGCCGGACCGCGGCGGCCACGGCGGCGTTGCTCTCGTGGCCGGCGGAGCCGATCGTGTAGTACCCGATGCCGCCGGCCCGGAGCCGGCGGGCTGCCAGGTCGAGGTGCCGGCTGCCGAGCTGGGAGTCGAACAGCTGCAGCAGCAGGTCGTCGCCCAGCATCCTGTCCGCCGAGTCGACGGCGGCGAGCTCGGGAACGGACGCCAGGAAGTGGCTGTCCGCCGGCTCGACCGGCCCGGATTCGGCTGCTGCCACGACGCCCTCCCGCCGGGTTCCGCAGCGCGCGGCAGCCACGCCACGCCACTGCTTCTCGATTCCGCGATCGAGGAGCACAATACGGAGCGATGGAGGTGGGGATGGACACGGACGTGACCCTGTCGATCCGCGAGCCGGGCGCGACGCCCGAACAGCTCGAGGTCTTGACCGGCATGCTGCGCGAGGAGCTGCTCGCGCTCAACGTTGCCAACGTGCGCCCGGCGCACGCCGGTGTCGCCCCGGACGGGACGTTGGCGGTCGACGCGCCGGCGACCAGCGGGATGATCGTCAGCGTGCCGCAGACGGAGCCGTTGCTGGCCGCACTGCTCGACGTCGTCAGCCAGTGGATCGCCCGCACGAACGGCCGGTCGGTCGTGTTCGTGCACGAGGACGAGTCGCTCGAGTTCAGCCAGCTGGAGCCGGAGGCGGATGCCCGGCTGATCTACGACTGGGTGCACCGGCGCGACGGCGGCTGACCCGCGAGCTGACGCCGTCCTCGTCGACGTACACCTTGCCCATCCGCGCATGGTCCTTCAGCACGGGTGCACGCACCTCGGGAGATAGATTCCGGGCATGACCTTCAATGTCGCCGCGGATGCGTACGGCAAGTTCATGGGCCAGTACTCGGAGCCGCTCGCGGTGCCGTTCGCGGAGGCGGCCGGCGTACGGGCGGGCCAGCGGGCACTGGACGTCGGCTGCGGTCCGGGTGCGCTCACCGCGCAGCTGGTCGAGCTGCTGGGTGCGGACGCCGTTTCGGCGATCGACCCGTCACCGCCGTTCGTGGCGGCGATGCATGAGCGGTTCCCGGCGGTCGATGTCCACGCCGGTGTGGCGGAGATGCTGCCCTTCCCGGACGACGAGTTCGACCTCGCGCTGGCGCAGCTGGTCGTGCACTTCATGGACGACCCGGTGGCCGGGCTGCGGGAGATGGCCCGTGTCACCCGGCCGGGCGGGACGATCGCTGCCTGCGTGTGGGACCACGCCGGCGGCGGCGGTCCGCTCTCGACGTTCTGGCTGGCGGCGCGCGACCTCGATCCGGACGTGCACGACGAGTCCGGCCTGGCCGGCGCCCGCGAGGGCCACCTGGCCGAGCTGTGCGACCGCGCGGGACTACGGGACGTCGAGTCCGGGATGCTGACCGTCACGGTCCGGTTCGCGTCGTTCGACGACTGGTGGAAGCCGTACACGCTGGGCGTCGCTCCCGCTGGCGTACACGTCGGGCAGCTGGACGAAGCCGGTCGTCAGGCGCTGCGGGCGCGGTGCGCGGAGCTGATGCCGCCGGCACCGTTCGAGGTGACCGCGTCCGCGTGGAACGTACTGGCCCGGGTCTGATCGAGAACCTGCCAACGGTGAAACCGGTTCCTACTGATCCCACCAGACTGCTGCCGGCCGGTGTCTCCTGGGAGCCGGTGGTCGTCGGCGAGTCGGGCGCCGCGGTCTTCCGCCGCGGCGACGGCGCGGCGTACGCGAAGTGCTCCGCCTCGGTCCGTGACCTGCGCGACGAACGCGACCGCATCGCCTGGCTCGCGCGGACCGAGCTGCCGTGTCCCGAGGTCGTCGAGTGGCACGAGAACGACGACGGCGCATGCCTGGTCAGCACGGCCGTCGACGGCATCCGGGCGAACGCCGTACCCGCCGCCGCCGTTCCGGCACTGCTGAAGTCGCTGGCCCGGCTGGTCCGCCGGCTGCACGCGATCCCGGTCGAGATCTGCCCGTTCGACCGGGGCCTGTCGGTCACGCTGCCGGTCGCCGAGGAGGTCGTACGTCGTGGCGCGGTCAACCCCGACTACCTGCATCCCAGCGACCGGCAGACGCCACCGGTCGAGCTGCTGGCCTCGCTGCAGGTCCAGCGGGATCGCCTGCAACGGCTGGAGCAGGCCGACCGGGTGGTCTGCCACGGCGACGCCTGCCTACCGAACTTCCTGGTGGACCCGGAGACCTTCGAATGCGTCGGCCTGATCGACCTCGGGCGCCTCGGCGTCGCCGACCGCTACCTCGACCTGTCGGTGATAGCGGCGAACCTCGGCTCGGGGGACGACCCGCAGTTCTCGCCCACCGACGCCGGTGTCGTCCTGCGGGCGTACGGCCTGGCCGACCCCGACCCCGACCGGCTGCGCCGCTACCAGCTGCTGGACGCGCTCTCGTGGGGCTGATCCGTTACGCGTGCCACCCCGCTGGAGGGTCCTCGCCGACCCGTCCGTCCGCGGCCTCGCGGAGCAGGTCGGCATGCCCGGTGTGCCGGCCGTACTCCTCGATCAGGTCGCAGACGAGCCGGCGCAGGCTGGCATGGCGGCCGTCGGGTCCGGAGACATGGGCGAGCTGGTCGAGCCCGCCGTCGGCCAGGGCCGCGTCGAGCCGCGCGCGGGACCGCTCGACGGCGCCGTCCCAGAGTGCGTACAGCTCGTCCGGACTGTCCTCCGCGGCCGAGGAGAACTCCCAGTCGTTGCTGCCGTCCCAGCCGGTGGTATCCCACGGAGCGCCGATCGGCTCACCGCGCAGCTTGGTCGTGAAGCAGTAGTCCTCGACGGCGGCGAGATGCTTGAGCAGACCGCCGAGCGTCAAGGAGGACGCACCGATACGGGTCTGCAGCCCGGCCGCGTCGAGGTCGTCGGCCTTCCACCGGAACGTCATGCGCAGCCGGTCGAGCGCACCGACGAGGTGCTCGGCCTCGGTGCCGGCGAGCGGCGGTTCCCACGGGTAGTCGCTGTCGGTCATGGCGCCACCGTAGACCTCAACGCGGACGTTCTGCGTCCGGGAGCCGCGTCCGGGCCGTGGGGACGTAGGGGGTGTCTGACCGGCTGGGATCATGACATGTCGTCCGTGACGGGCCGCATGAGCCTTACCGCACGACAGCCCGGAGGGCCCTAGAGCGGATCAGAAACCCCGACCGGCGGACCGACGAACTCGACCCCATGTGCGAGCCCGACGGCGGAGAGCATCGAAGGATCCACCGGTCCCGGCAGCAGCTCGGCGTACTCCTCGAAGAAACGTTCCACTCCCGACGGCGTCGTGACGATCAACAACCGACCTGGCGCGTCGCCGACATTCTGGAAGCAGTGCGGCGTGCCGCGCGGGCCGAACGCCATGCCGCCCGTCGACACCCGGAACAGAGCATCACCCGCCTTGAATCTGAAGTCGCCCTCGAGGACGTACCACAGCTCGTCCTCACGATGATGCAAGTGCAGGGCCGGTCCCGACTTCGGTTGGATCACCAGCTCGAGCACGCTCAACGAACCGTTGGTATTCCCGGTGTGCGCCATGACGCACACCGAGTCACCTGTGGGGGTCTCCAGCGGAGTACCCGCGCCGGACCGCACGGCGAACGGTGCGATTGAAGCAACCATCTCGCCCCCTTTCGACAATCGATGCTATGGCGTAGACCGGTGGCCCGCGTCGGGGAACGTGCACATCCCGCCGAGGCTGCGCCTGGGTGGATCTGTGTAGGGCCGCGTCCCGCCCGCTCGGCTAACCGTCATGGCCGGCGTTGGCGAGGATCACGGCGGCCGGAAGGAGGACCGCGGCGACGATGCTCATCACGATTGCCGCAGGTATCGAGAACAGCCGCACCACATTCCAAGCGAGCGCGATCAGCAGTAGGCACGCCGTCATCATCACGACGTAGATCCGCGTTCGCCGGCCCACCCGTCCACGCTAGCTCGCGTCACCCGCAGCGCGGCCCGGCGCGCCCTTGATCTCAGAGAGCGCCAGATCCGGTAGTGCGCTGCGTACGCTGTTCGAATGGCGGTCAATCGTAGTCGGAAGGCTCGCGCCGCCCGCCGACGCAAACGCCGCATGGATCGCGTCGAGCACGACCTGAGCGATGAGCAGTGGACGGCACTCCAACCTGCTTGGGGTGGGTGCGCGTACTGCGGTGCGACCGACCAGCCGCTGCAGCGCGACTGCGTACTCGCCATCTCGCGGGGCGGGCGATACACGCTCGACAACGTCGTGCCGGCCTGCCGCGCGTGCAACACCAGCAAGTGCAACGAGGAGGTGACCGGCTGGCTCAGGCGAAAGCGGCTCGACGAGCGGGCCTTCCTGTTGCGCCACCTCGAGGTCCGGACGGCAATGAGCCTGGAGGCCGAGGTTGCGAACTCTCCACGATGGTGAGCTGTCCTGGACTCGCAGAGGCCCTGGTGCTCCGATGAGCACCAGGGCCTCTGGCTCGGTGAACGCGCCGCCCGTGTCGGACCACCTCGGTCGGCTACTTGACCTCAGACTTCATGACCAGCCGTAGGCCGACCACCGCGGGCAGGACGAGCCACGTCGCCGCTGTGACCGCGAGATTTGCCCACTGCTCACCGGTCAGGGAGCCGTTGAACAGGGCAGCCTGGGCGTAGTTGAGGTCAACCCAGGGCTGCAGGTCCCGGAACCATTCCTGGCTGGACGCCAGGATGCCGGCGACGGTAGGCAGCAGGAGCGCGTAGACGAAGTAGGCCACGAGTGCCCCTGCCGAGCTGCGGATCAGCATGCCCAGCATCGTGCCGGTCAGCAGACAGAGGAGGCTGCCGAGCACGATGTTCGCACCCTCTGCGAACGACACGTCCCACACAGGCGTGATGCCGGCGATCGCGGTTCCCACCAGGTTGCCGATCGCCCCGATGAGGAAGGCGAACAGCATCGCCGCAACTCCCACGGCAACCGACGAGATCGCCTTGGCCCGGATGATCCGGCTTCGGTGCGGAACCAGCGTGAACGTGGTCAGACCGCTGCGTTGGCTCCACTCGCCGGTGATCGACAAGATGGCGATCATCGGCAGGACGACCGTCATCGGGAATCCGATCGCCTTGGCGAAGGTGTAGTAGGTGAGGTCCGCGTCGGGGGCGAATGCGATCGTCGCGACCATGGTCAGGAGGCCGGTGATCACGATGCTCGACATCAGCCAGAAGCCGGTACGGGTGTCGAACATCTTGCGCAGCTCGACGTTGACGACTCGCGAGAGAGGCACGTGACGCACCTCGGCGCGCCGTTCGCGGACGGGTTCGATGGTGAAGGCGGTCATGCCACTTTCCTTTCTCGTTGGGTGTCGGCGGTGAGCTCGAGGAACATGTCCTCCAGTCCGCCGTCGGCTGTGCGCAGCTCGGTGAGAGCCACACCCGCCTCCAGTGCCACGCGTCCGACCCGGGTCGAGTCCGCGTCGGTGCGGAGCGTTCCGTCACCGGGCACGGTCGTCTCCACGCCGGATGCGTCGAGGGCACGCCGCAGGGCGTGCATGTCGGCCGCGCGCACGACGGTGCCGGCGGCCTGCAGGAGCTCCGTCTTGGAGCCCTGCGAGACGATCCTGCCGTTGCCGATCATGACGATGTCATCGGCGATGACCTCGATCTCCCGGAGCAGGTGCGAGGACAGCAGAACGGTTCCTCCCCGGTCCGCGTAGTCGCGGAGCAGGTCCCGCATCCACCGGATGCCGGCGGGGTCGAGCCCGTTCGCGGGTTCGTCCAGGATCAGCACGGCCGGGTCGCCGATCAGCGCGGTGGCGATGCCGAGTCGCTGGCGCATCCCCAGCGAGTAGTTGCCCACCCGACGGTTGGCCTCGGTTTCGGTGAGGCTGACCAGCTCGAGCATCTCGGCGACGCGACGGCTGTGGAGGCCCATCATCTGCTGGGCGATGGTGAGGATCTCGCGACCGGTGCGGCCGCGATGCTGGGCGGAAGCGTCGAGCATCACCCCGACCTCCACCCCTGGGTTGGGTAGGTCCGCGAACCTGCGACCGGAGATGGTGGCACTTCCCGAGGTGGGTGCGGTGAGGCCGACCATCATCCGCATGGAGGTGGACTTGCCGGCCCCGTTCGGACCCAGGAAGCCCGTCACCCGGCCCGCTGGCGCAACAAAGCTGATGTCGTCGACGACGGTGGTCGAGCGGTACTTCTTGGACAGGGAATCGATCGTGATCATGGGCGCCCGCCCTCTCGCGTCGATGCCCGCTCATGGTGGTTCATGGCGTTGCTCCTTCGATGGTTGAGTGGATGTCTCAACGCTAGGAACGCAGCGGCGTGAGCGCGTCGTCGCGAGGTCGCGATCCGAGTCCGACCAGCCGATGACCTGCGGGTCCTACTCAGGTCGGAGTCGGCGGGTCGGGTCCCTGATGAAGGTCCCTGATGAAGGTCCTGCCCCGACCTCGGCACCGTCATCGCCAGGCCGACGCTCGTCGGCCAGAACAGTGATCTCGGTGACCAGCGGGGTTACCGTTGCCCAGTGGCTGCCCTTTGTGCCCGCCCGGCGCCGCCGGGCTCTGTGATCGGTGTCGTCTCGCCGGGGAGTCCGCCTGAGACCCGGGCGGAGGTGGACCGAGCTATCGCCTGGTGGGCGGCTCAGGGGTATCGCGTCAAGGTCGCTCCGGGCGCGCTCGAACGAGACGACTGGCACGCCGGCAGTGCGGAGGTGCGTGCGCGTGATCTGCAGGCGGCCTTCGCCGATCCGGAGATCGACGCGATCCAGTGCATGCGCGGCGGCTACGGCTCGGCTCAGGTCGTGCCGCTGCTCGACTTCGACGCCATTGCGGAGAATCCGAAGGCATTCGTGGGCTCCTCGGACATCACGGCCCTCCATGCTGCGCTGCTGCGCTCGGCCGGTCTCGCGACCTTGTACGGGCCGGGCCTCACGATGTTCGGGGATCCCGGTGTGTCCACGCTGACCGGCAATCGCCTTCTGGAGGTTCTGGCCGGCGGCGGCACCGGCCCGGTGCCGGGCGACCCCGAGCGCCTGACGGTCATCGCGATCGCCGGGGGCAAGGCGAGCGGCCGGCTCGTCGGCGGCTGCCTCAGCGACTTCATCTACACGATCGGAACGCCGTGGGAGCCCGATCTCGACGGCGCGATCTTCTTCTTCGAGGAGGTCAGCAAAGCCCCGATCCAGATCGACCGCGCGCTGCTCTACCTCGATCAGATCGGGAAGCTCCGTAGGGTCGCAGGCGTCGTCGTCGGAGAGCTCGCGGGCTGCGAGTGGGACGAGTGGAGTTCCGCGCCCCGATCGAAGACGCTCGAGGAGGTTCTCGATGCCCGACTGGGTAGTCTCGGCGTACCCGTGCTCTACGGTCTACCGCTCGGGCATGGCGGGAGCATCGCTACGCTGCCGCTCGGCGTCGGAGCGACCGTCGACGCCGACGCCCTCACCCTTACGGTCGACGAGCCCGCACTCGTGGCGAACTAAGCGGTGTTACGACCCGAGTACCCGCTGCGGACCGCGCGGCTGGTGTTGCGGCCCTTCTCAGCCGCCGACT
>Ga0075419_10001693_pt1 | contig 14350 bp, 10 predicted proteins | sample SoiMetdeltSBSDD3_FD_76900 | JGI IMG/M metagenome (GOLD analysis project Ga0075419, IMG submission 76900) | Bulk soil microbial communities from a Populus tree surrounding site in Tennessee, USA - Soil MetaG P. deltoides SBSDD3 | ecosystem: Environmental > Terrestrial > Soil > Tree plantation... | reverse complement strand
CTGCCGGAGCTCGCCCGCTCACTCGGCTCGAGCGTCAAGGAGTTCAAGAAGGGCGTCAACGAGGTCAAGGCCGAGGACACCACCGCCGCCTCGAAGAAGTCAGAGGAGAACAAGACGTAAGCTCGCGCTCCGATTTCCTCTTCGCCGCCGCGCTCTCGCTCCTGACGATCCTCTCGCGCCTGCCGTACCGGGCGCGCCTGCTCTACAACTGGGACGCGGTGCAGTTCGCTCTCGCGCTCAACGAGTACGATCTCGTCAAGCATCAGCCGCACCCGCCGGGCTACATCCTCTACGTCGTGCTGGGCCGCGTCGTGAACGCGTGGCTCTCCGATCCGACCGCGGCCTACGTGGTCCTCGCGGTCGCCTTCAGCGGCCTGACGACCTTCGTCGTGTACTACCTGGCGCTCGCGATCTACGACCGGTCGACCGCGCTCGCCGCCGCGTCGCTGCTCGCGGTGAGCCCGCTGTTCTGGTTCTACGGTTCGGTCGGGCTCACCTACGCCGGAGAAGCGCTCTTCGCGTCGACCGTCGCCTACTTCGGCTTCCGCGCGCTCAACGGCAGCCGCAGCGACGCATACCTGGCCGCCTGGTACCTCGGCATCGCGGGCGGCATGCGCCAGTCGCTGCTCTTCCTGCTGTTCCCGCTCTGGCTCGGCTGCGTGGCGTTCGGCGTGCGCCGCTCGCGCGCCGTGCTGATCGGGCTCGGCATCCTGACCGCGTCGGTCCTGACCTGGTTCGTTCCGATGATCTGGCTCACCGGCGGCCTCGAGCGATACATCACCGCGTCGATGGAGCTGGCGGATTCTGTCGTCAAGCCGACATCGATCGTCGGCGGTCCGTTCGACGTCACCTTGAGAATGTCGCGATACCTGCTCGAGTCCGTGCTGGTGGCGCTCGGCCCGCTCGCGGCCGCGAGCCTCCTGTCCATCTGGTACGTGCGGCGCTGGGGCTGGACCTTCCGGGAGTGGTTCCTGGTCGGCTGGACGGTTCCGCCCGTGCTCGTCTACACGCTCGTGCACTTCGGCCAGGCCGGTTACGTGCTGACGTTCCTGCCGGCGCTGGTGATTTTCCTCTCGCGGGTGCTGGTGAGCGCGCTGGGCCACGCAACGGAGGCGCTGACATATCCGCGTGCGCGCGTGGCGCTCACGGCGGCGGTGGTCATGCTGGTCGTGCTCGTCAACGGCTCGTTCTTCGTGTCGGCGCGTCCGGCGCCCCGCGACTTCGACACGCCGCAGTCGCCGTGGGTGCGCCAGGCGCAGGACGAAGCGTTCGACTGGATCTTCAGTCGCACCGCGGCCGCGCTACGCGAGCACGAGGACGTCGTCAGCGGCTTCGTCGACTCGATCCGCGGGCTCTACCCGGGCGAGACGACGATCATCATTACCGAGCAGGGCAACTCGCGCTCCTATCCGTGGTTCCGGCACGCGATGTTCTATCTGCCCGAATACTCCATCTACGAGCTCCAGGTCGCGGGGCTCGTGCCCGGCTTCCGAGCGTCGCGGCGGTCGTTCACGATGTCGCCGATCCCCGAAGTGGAGATCGATCTGCCGCAGACCGTCGAGCGGCTCGTCTGGTTCGTCGACCACTGGAGCCCGGCGACGGTGCGCCCCGAAGGCCTCGTCGAGATCGAGATCCCACACGGCCGCTACCTGTACGTGCTGCCGCTCGCCAAGAAGGCGGTCGACTACGAGGACTACACGTTCGTCCGCGCGCAGCCTCCGCGCCGCGCCGTCGGCGCCGCGCGTGACAGAACGCGGTGAGGTTGTCGCGGCCCGTTTCGGGCGGTGGCGCGATGACCTCCTCGTAGCCGCCGCCCTGCTGCTGCCGCTGGCGCTCTATCTCGTGCGCGAGCGGCAGATCGCCGGCGCGCAAGGCTTTCCGCTCGACGACTCGTGGATCCATCTGCAGTTCGCGCGCAACCTCGCCGCCGGCGCCGGATTCTCCTACAACCCCGGTGAGCCGGTCGCCGGCTCGACCGCGCCGCTGTGGACCTTGCTGCTCGGTGCAGGTGCCGTCGTCGCGTCGGCCTCGCTCGCGACGGCCAAGGTGATCGGCGTGATCGCGACGCTCGCCACCGCGCTGATCACGCGACGCGCAGCGCTCGCGTGGGGAACGCGCCCCGACGTCGCCCTCGTCGCGGCGATCACACTCGTCTGGATGGGGCCGCTCGCGTGGGGCGCGCTGTCCGGCATGGAGGTCTCCCTCGCGGCGATGCTCGTGGCGGCCGCGCTGCTCGCGCACGCGCGCGATCGCCTCCTCGTCTCGGCCGCCTGCGCGGCGCTGGCGGTGCTGGCGCGGCCGGAGGCGTTGCTGCTCGTCCCGCTGCTCGTGGCAGCGCGCCCCCTGACGCTTCGTCGCGTCGCCGTCTTCAGCGCCATCACCGTCATCGTCGTCGCGCCGGCCGTGCTGTTCAGTCTCTCGACCGCCGGCACGCCGTACCCGGCGACGGCGGCGGCCAAGGTCGAGGGTGGCCTCGTCGGCTGGCTCGGCGGCGTCCGCGAGCCCGCCGCCGTCACGTGGATCGAGCGCCCCGCCGCGTTTTTCAAGGAGTGGCTCGTCTGGCTCGCGACGACGCACTGGCTTCTCCCGATCGCGCTTGTTCCCGCACTGATCCTGGGATGGCGGCGCGTGGGCCGCGCGCTGGGCCTGGTTGAGCTCGCGCTGGTCGCGCATCCTCTCGGCATGGCGCTCTTGGCGCCGTACCGCGGCCCTGCCTTTCAGGAGGGGCGCTACTCGATCCACCTGCTGCCGCTCGCGGTCCTGGCGATCGCGGTCGCGGTGGGGAGTCCAGGAACCGACCGGGCCGCGGCGGCCGCCCCGGCCCCCGGACGTCGCCGCTGGGTACTCGGGCTCGCGGCGGCTGCGTGGCTCGCGATCGCCGCCGCCACCCTGGTACCCGCGGCGACGCGCTACGCGTGGGGCGTTCAGAACATCAACGCGATGCAGGTGCATCTCGGCCGCTGGGTCGATGCGCAGCTGCCAAAAAGTGCGCGTATCGCGCTGAACGACATCGGCGCGATCGCCTTTTTCTCTCGGCGCGACGTCATCGACCTGATGGGGTTGGTGACCCCCGAGATCATTCCGTACCGGCGCCGCGGCGAGAGCGGCGTGATGGACTACATCTCCGAGACGTGCCCGGACTACGTGATCATCTTTCCCGCGTGGTTCCCGCGGCTGGCGGCGAGCACCGAGACCTTGCAGCCGATCTACAACGTCCGGCTGGAGCGCAACGAGGTCGCCGGCGCGCCGGAAATGGTCGTGTATCGCTTGCTGCGCTGTGCGGTATGATCGCGACATGCGACGGATATTTCTGCTCCTGGCGACGCTTCTCCTGGTGCTCTGGTGGCCAGCGCCGGCCGACGCGCAGATCTATCGCTGGGTCGACGACAACGGCGTGCCGCATTTCGCCGACGGTATCGATAGCGTTCCCGATCGCTATCGCGGGAAGGCGGTGCCCCTCGGCCTGAAGAACGCGCCGGCGGCGTCGGGTCCCGCGGCGGGCGCCAAGGCCTCCGGCGAGACGACGATCCGCTTCATTCCGGGACAGCGGATCATGGTCGACGCGCGCATCAACGGCAACGCCGATGCCCGGCTGATGCTGGATACCGGCGCGGACCGAACCGTGATCAGCCCGCGCGTGCTCCAGGCAGCCGGGGTTCGCCTCGCCGGACCGTCCACGACTGCGGAAGTCACCGGCGTGACCGGAACCGGCCAGATGCAGTTCCTCGTGATCGAGAGCCTCGAGATCGGCGAGGCGCGCGTCGGGCGGATGCCCGTGGGCTCGACCGTCTTGCCGCCGGACGTCGGCGACGGTCTGCTCGGTCGCGACTTCCTCGATCAGTTCAACGTCAACATCGACTCCGCCAAGGGCCAAGTGACGCTCACGCCCAAGTAGCTCCCGCTGCCGCTGTGGTACGATGACAATTCGGGCCATGGACTACAAAGCCACGCTAAATCTGCCGAAAACCGCCTTCCCGATGAAGGCGAATCTGCTCAAGAGCGAGCCCGAGATGCTCGCGTGGTGGGAATCGTTCGGCATCTACAAGCGTCTGCGTCAGGCCTCGACGAATCGTCCCCTGTGGATCCTGCACGACGGACCACCGTACGCCAACGGCCATCTGCACCTCGGCCACGTCCTGAACAAGGTCCTGAAGGACGTCATCGTGAAGTCGCGCTCGATGTCCGGCTTCAACGCCGTGTACGTGCCGGGCTGGGATTGCCACGGGCTGCCGATCGAGCACCAGGTCGACAAGGAGCTCGGGCTCGACCGTCCGGGCGTCGACGTGCGCAGCGCGATGGATCCGGTCGAGAAGCGCCGGAAGTGTCGTGAGTACGCGCTGCGCTTCATCGACATCCAGCGCAACGAGTTCAAGCGGCTGGGCGTGTTCGGCGACTGGGACAACCCATACGTGACGATGGAGCCCGCGTACCAGGCGGTCATCGCGCGCGAGTTCGGACGCTTCGTCGGCCGTGGCCTCGTCTACAAAGGGCTCAAGCCCGTGCACTGGTGCATGCACTGCCGCACCGCGCTGGCGCAGGCCGAGGTCGAGTACGAGGACGAGCGGGCGCCGTCGGTGTGGGTCAAGTTCCCGATGACGTCGCTGCCGCCGGAGTTCCAGGCGGTACTCGGCCAACGCCGAGCGTTCGCGGTCATCTGGACCACGACGCCGTGGACCCTGCCGGCGAATCTCGCGATCGCGGTGCATCCCGCGCAGGAGTACGTGGCACTCGCCCAGGGCGATGAGGTCTACATCGTCGCCCGCGCCTTGCTCGACGACTTCGTGCGCCTGTTGCCCGACCGCGAGCACTCGGTACTGGCGCGCGTGTCCGGCGACAAGCTCGCCGGTCACGGCTTTCGCCATCCGTGGATCGCGCGCGAAGGCCGGATCGCCGCCGCCGATTTCGTCGGGATGGACCAGGGGACCGGCCTCGTCCACATCGCGCCGGGCCACGGCGAGGAAGACTACGAGCTCGGCAAGTCGCTGGGGCTCAAGATCTACAACCCGGTGGACGACGCCGGGCGATTCGTCGCCGACGTGGAGCACTTCGCGGGCCTCACGGTGTGGGAGGCCAATCCCAAGATCATCGAGCACTTGAAACGGGTGGGAATGCTGATCGCGCAGCGCCCGTTCGATCACACGTACCCGCACTGCTGGCGCTGCAAGAACCCGACGCTCTTCCGCGCGACGGAGCAGTGGTTCATCGACCTCAACAAGCGGGATTTCCGAGGCCACGCGCTCGAGGCGATCAAGCGCGACGTCCAGTGGATCCCGTCGTGGGGCGAGGACCGAATCTACAACATGGTGGCGCACCGTCCGGAATGGGTCATCTCGCGCCAGCGCGTGTGGGGCGTGCCGATCGTCGCGTTCTACTGCACGGCGTGCGAGACGCTCGTGCTCGAGGAGCGGGTCGTCGAGCACGTCGCGGCGATCTTCCGCCAGGGCGAGGGCGCCGACGAGTGGTACGCGCGCTCGGCCGCGGATCTGCTGCCCGCCGGCACCCGATGCGCGAAGTGCGGCGGTCAGAGCTTCCGCAAGGAGATGGACATCCTCGACGTGTGGTTCGACTCGGGCTGCAGCCACGCGGCGGTGCTCGAGACGCGCCCCGAGCTCCACTGGCCGGCCGAGCTCTATCTGGAAGGCTCGGACCAGCACCGGGGCTGGTTCCAGTCCTCGCTGCTCGAGTCGATGGGCACCCGCGACGCGCCGCCCTACAAAAGCGTCGTCACGCACGGGTTCTTTGTCGACGGCGAGGGCAAAAAGATGTCGAAGTCGCTCGGCAACGTCATCACCGCCGAGGAGCTTCTGCCCAAGTACGGCGCCGAGGTCCTGCGCCTGTGGGTAGCCGCTGAGGACTACACGCAGGACATCCGCGTGTCGCTCGAGATCCTCGACCGGCTCGCCGATGCGTACCGGCGGATGCGCAACACGTTTCGCTTCTTGCTCGGTAACCTCGGCGACTTCGACCCGGCGCGCGACCGACAGTCCTACGCGCGGCTAGACGAGGTGGACCGCTGGATCCTCGATCGCCTGGCGCGGCTCATCGGCCGCGTGCGGCGCGCCTACGACGAGTACGAGTTCCATACAGTCTTCCACGCGATCCACAATTTCTGCGCGGTGGACCTGTCGGCGCTCTACCTCGACATCATCAAGGACCGGCTCTACACCTCGTTGCCGGACGATCCGCGGCGGCGGGCGGCGCAGACCGTCTGCTACGACGTGTTCAGCGCGCTGGCCCGGTTGCTGGCGCCGATCCTCACGTTCACGTGCGAGGAGGCGTGGCGCTATCTGCCCGGCGTCCACGGTGAGAGCGTGCACCTCGAGCGCTTCCCGGAGGCGCCGCGCGAGTGGCTCGACGACACGCTCAATCGCGATTGGGACCGCCTGCTCGAGGTACGCCGCGAGGTGGCCAAGGCGCTCGAGAGCGCGCGGGCCGCGAAGCTGATCGGCAGCGGCCTCGAGGCCGTCGTGCGCATCGCGAACGCGCCCGAGGATCTGCCCGGGCTGCTCGGCGCCAAGCGCGAGCTCCTGCCAACGGTCCTGATCGTGTCGCGCGTCGAGCTCGGCCGCTCGAGCGCGGGCGCCGCCGTCACGTACGAGAGCCAGGACATTCCCGGCCTGGTCGTCGGGATCGACCGTGCGCGCGGCGAGAAGTGCGAGCGCTGCTGGGCGCGCAGCGAGCGCGTCGGCGAGCACCGCGAGCACCCGACGCTCTGCGAGCGCTGCGTTCCGATCGTCACGCGGTTGCTTGGTTCCGGCGATCGGCGCTGATCGTTCTCGGATCACCCGCGTCATCACGATCGCGGCCGTCGTCGTCGTCCTCGACCAGCTCACCAAGCTGATCGCGCTCGGCCGTCTGATTCCCGGTGTACCCGTGCCCGTGGTCGAGGGCTGCATCGCGCTGACGCTCGTGATGAACCCCGGGCTCGCGTTCGGCCTGCTTTCGGGGGTTCCCGTCGGGTGGCGCTGGATCGTCGGCCTGCTCTCGCTGGTCGCCCTCGTCGTGTTGCTGCGCGTGGCGCTCCGGATCCTGCCGACCGGCGGGTGGCGGGAGCAGTCGGCGATCGGCCTCATCTTCGGCGGCGCGGTGGGCAACCTGATCGATCGAACGCGCTTCGGCGCCGTCGTCGATTTCGTCGACGTCTATTTCCGCGACTGGCACTGGCCGGCGTTCAACGTCGCCGACTCGGCGATCACAGTCGGCGTCGCGGTCCTGGCGCTGGTGGTGCTGTTCGAGCGGTCGCCCGCACCGCGTACCTGACCCGTGACCGCGCTCACGGTCGAGCCCGTGTCGGCCGGCGCCAGACTGGACCGCTGGCTCAGCGAACGCCTGCCCGAGCTCTCGCGCGCGCGGCTTCAGGCGCTGATCCGCGGCGGTCTGGTCCGTGTGGACGGCGCCGTGCTCAAGGCCGCGCACCGACTCCGCGGCGGCGAGCGGATCGAGGTCGAGATCCCGCCGCCGCCCGATGAGACGCTGGTGCCCGAGCCGGTCCCGCTCTCGATCGTCTACGAGGACGACCACGTACTGGTGGTCGACAAGCCGGCGGGGATGGTCGTCCACCCGGGTGCGGGGCGCTCGCAGGGGACGCTCGCGGCGGCCGTGCTCGCTCACGCGCCGGCCACCGCCGGCGTCGGAGGGCCGCGCCGTCCGGGGATCGTGCACCGACTCGACAAGGACACCTCGGGGCTGCTGGTGGTGGCCAAGACGGCGGCGGCGTATGACGATCTCGTGGCGCAGCTGGCCGCCCGGGCCGTCACGCGCCGCTACCTCGCCGTCGTGCACGGGCGCGTGCGCGCCAACGAATCGGTCGTCGACGCACCCATCGGGCGCCATCCGAGCGATCGCGTGAAAATGGCCATCCGCCCGCCCGGCCGCGGCAAGAGGGCGGTCACCCGCTACCGCGTGCTCGAGCGATTCGCCCAGTTCACCCTGCTCGACGTTCGGCTGGAGACGGGACGAACCCACCAGATCAGGGTGCATCTGGCGTCGCTCGGCCACCCGGTCGTCGGTGACGACGTGTACGGGAAGCCTCGACTACGTTCGCCCGTTTCGATCGAGGGTTACGCGCTGCACGCGACTGCGCTCGCCTTCTCGCATCCGGCCTTCCGGAAAGTGATCGAGTGCACCGCGCCCTTGCCGGAGCGAATCGAGCGCCTGCTGTCACATCTTCGACACGAAGGGTAGGGGCCCGGCGGCTCCGATTTTGGGGGAAACCCTGATTGTGAGTCGAGGGTCCGGGGTAGAATAATTTTTACGCAATGGATCAGGTGACCGCTGTCATTCTCGCCGCGGGCGAAGGCAAGCGCATGCGCTCGCGGCAGCCCAAGGTTCTTCATCCGTTGTGCGGCCGTCCGCTCATCGCGTTCCCGCTCAGGACCGCGCGAACGCTCGCCGATCGGATCGTCCTGGTCGTAAGCCCGAACGCCGAAGAGGTGGTGGCGGTCGCCGGCGCGGACGTTCGCTCGGTCGTCCAGAAGGAGCGCCTGGGCAGTGGACACGCCGTCCAGCAGGCTCGGGCCGAGTGCGGCGAGGGGACCATCCTGGTCCTGCCGGGGGACATGCCCCTCCTGTCGGTCGAGACGATCGGGCGCCTGGTCGAGCACCACCGAAAGAGCCGCGCCGCCGCGACCGTGCTGACCGCGGTCGTGCCCTCGCCCGATGGCTACGGTCGGGCCATCCGCCAGCGCGGGCGGGTCAAGAAGATCGTCGAGGAGCGCGACGCCACGGCTGCCGAGAAGAAGGTCGCCGAGATCAATACCTCGGTGTATTGCTTCGCCGCCGCGCGGCTCTGGCCGGCCCTCGACAAGGTGCGCCCGAACAACGATCAGGGCGAGTACTACCTGACCGACGTCATCGGGATTCTGGCCCGGGCCGGCGCGAAGGTCGAAGCGGTCGTGGCGGCCGACCACGCCGAAGCGTCCGGCGTGAACGATCGCAAGCAGCTCGCGGCGGTCGCGGCGGTCCAGCGCCGGCTGATCCTCGATCGGCTCATGGAAGGCGGCGTGACGATCCTCGACCCGTCCAGCACCTACATCGAGGACACCGTCACGATCGGCCCGGACACGACGATCTATCCGCACGTCACGATCGAGGGGCAATCCACGATCGGCAGCGAGTGCGTCGTCGGCGCGGGCTGTCAGGTGAGCGCGTCGCGCCTGGCCGACCGGGTCACCTTGCTCCCATACTGCGTGATCCGCGAGTCGGCGATCGAGGAGGCGGCGACGCTCGGCCCGTTCTGCCATCTGCGGCCGCTGGCCCACGTCGGCGCGAAGGCCAAGATCGGCAACTTCGTCGAGCTGAAGAAGTCGACGATCGGCCGCGGGTCGAAGGTGCCGCACCTGTCCTACGTCGGGGATGCCACCGTCGGTGAAGGTGTGAACGTCGGCGCCGGCACGATCACCTGCAACTACGACGGCGTCCACAAGCACGAGACCAAGATCGGCGATCGGGCGTTCATCGGCACGAACACGAGCCTCGTCGCCCCCATCACCGTCGGCGAGGGCGCCTACGTCGGAGCCGGCTCCACGATCACCAAGGACGTCCCGCCGGGAGCGCTCGCGGTGGGACGCGCTCAGCAGATCGTCAAGGAAGGCTGGGCGGCCCGCAAGGCCAAGAAGCGCGAGGAGCACTGAGGTCAGTCATGTGTGGAATCGTCGGCTACGTCGGGGACAAGAGCGCGGTCGGCATCATCATCGAGGGGCTGAAGCGGCTCGAGTATCGCGGCTACGACTCCGCGGGCATCGCGGTCTTCAACGACGGCACCTTGCACGTGCGGCGCGCTCCCGGCCGGCTCAAGGCGCTCGAGAACGTGCTCGGTGAGCGGCCGCTGGCCGGCTCGCTCGGCATCGGCCACACGCGCTGGGCGACCCACGGGCGGCCGTCCGAGGAGAACGCCCATCCGCACACCGACTGCGACGGATCGCTGGTCGTCGTCCACAACGGGATCATCGAGAACTACCTCGAGATCAAGGAGCAGCTGCTGTCCGACGGTCACCAGTTCAAGTCGGAGACCGATACCGAGGTTCTCGCGCATCTGATCGAGCACCACCTGAGGGGCACCCGTCGCCTCGACCAGGCGGTGAAGACGGCGCTCAAGGAAGTCCGGGGCTCGTATGCGCTCGGCGTCGTGTCCGCCGCGGCGCCCGATCGGCTGATCGCCGCCAAGCAGGGCGCCGGCAGCGTCGTCGTCGGGCTCGGCCAGGGCGAGATGTTCGTAGCCTCCGACATTCCCGCGATCCTGTCCCACACGCGCGACGTCGTGGTGCTCGAGGACGACGAGGTGGCGGTCGTCACCGCCGACTCGGTCGAGCTCTCGACCCTCGACGGCGAGCCGATCCGGCGCGCGTCGGTGCGGATCTCGTGGGACCCGATCATGGCCGAGAAGGGCGGCTATCGGCATTTCATGCTGAAGGAGATGCACGAGCAGCCGCGTGCGATCACCGACACGTTCCGCGGCCGCATCGCCCCCGAGACCGGCAACGTGGTCCTTCCCGACGTGACCCTGGCGCCGGACACCGTGCGCGGCATCGAGCGCGTGGTGCTGGTCGCCTGCGGCACGGCGTTCCACGCCGCGATGCTCGGCCGCACGATGATGGAGAAGCTCGCGGGCATCCCGGCCGAGGTCGATCTCGGCAGCGAGTTCCGCTATCGCGACGCGCTGGTCGGTCCCGAAACGCTCGTGGTCGCGGTCTCCCAGTCGGGCGAGACCGCTGACACCCTGGGCGCGGTCAAGGCGGCCCGGCTCAAGGGCTGCCCGATCCTGGCGATCACCAACGTCGTCGGCGCAGCACTGGCGCGCGAGGCGACCGGCGTCCTCTACATGCACGCGGGTCCCGAGATCGGCGTGGCGTCCACCAAGGCGTTCTCCACGATGATCGTCGCGGTCTACCTGCTCGGGCTCTGGCTCGGCCGCCAGCGCGGCGCGATCACCGCCGAGGACGTGAAGAAGCGGATCCACGACCTGGTCGAGATCCCGCGCCTCGTCGAGAAGACGCTCGAGCTCGACACCCAGATCGCCGCGATAGCGCGCGAGCTGGTCGGCGCGCGCGACTTCCTCTATCTCGGCCGCGGGCTGCAGTTCCCGATCGCGCTGGAAGGCGCGCTCAAGCTCAAGGAGCTGTCCTATATCCACGCCGAAGGGTATGCCGGCGGTGAGATGAAGCACGGCCCCATTGCCCTGATCGCCGACGGCCTGCCGGTCGTCGCGCTGGCCCCGCGCGACGGCTCCTACGAGCGCATGCTCGGCAACATCGAAGAGGTGCGCGCCCGCGATGGGCAGGTGATCGCGATCGTCCACGCGGGCGACCGGGCCGTCGCCGGCAAGGCTCAGCACGTCATCGAGGTGCCGGCCTGCGCCGACCTGCTGGCGCCGCTGATCACCGTGATCCCGCTGCAGCTGCTCGCCTACCACATCGCGGTGCGGCTGGGCTGCGACGTGGATCAGCCGAGGAACCTGGCGAAGAGCGTCACGGTCGAGTAGGCCGCTCGCGCGGTCGGCGCCAGCCTCACCCGGCTTCGTATTGGCGAGGCCCGGTTCACTCTGTACAATCGACCGGTGCCTGCCGAGCTGAAGCATCTCCTCGAAGATCTGAACCCCCCGCAGCGCGAGGCCGTCACCGCGGGCGATGGACCGCTACTCGTCCTGGCCGGCGCCGGCAGCGGCAAAACGCGTGTGATCGCCTACCGGATCGCCTGGCTCACCGGCGAGCTCGGCGTCAATCCGCGCAACCTTCTGGCCGTCACGTTCACGAACAAGGCGGCCGGTGAGATGGCCCGGCGCGTCGAGTCGCTCCTGCTGCCGGTCGGGCTCAAGGCGCCGCTGATCGCCACGTTCCACTCGGCGTGTGTGCGGATCCTGCGCCAGCACGGCAAGCACATCGGGCTTCCGCCGCACTTCTTGATCTACGACGAGGACGACCGCGAGAGCCTGGTCAAGGAGTGCATGAAAGAGGTCGAGCTCGGCGACCGCGCCACGACGCCGGGCTCGGTCACCCAGCGCATCAGCTACTGGAAGAACCACATGATGGGCGTCGACAGCGCCCGGCACGCGGCGCGCGGCCCGTGGGAAGCGAAGATCACGCACGTCTACGCGAAATACGAAGACCGCCTGCGCGCGGTCGGCGCCGTCGACTTCGACGACCTCTTGCTCAAGACCGTGCAGCTCCTCCAGGACGTGCCCGAGGCGGTCGGCTGGTATCGCGGGCTCTGGCGCTACGTGCTGGTGGACGAGTACCAGGACACCAACCGGGCGCAGTACCGGATCATCCGGCTCTTGACCGGCGAGCATCGCAACATCTGCGTCGTGGGCGATCCCGACCAGAGTGTCTACCGCTGGCGAGGCGCCGACATCGCCAACATCCTGGATTTCGAGAAGGATTATCCGGGCACGCGCGTCGTGAAGCTCGAGCAGAACTATCGCTCGACCCGCCGCATCCTGGCGCTGGCCTCCGCGGTGATCGACAACAACCGCCAGCGCAAGGAAAAGACGCTCTGGACCGAGAACCCCGAGGGCGATCCGCCCAAGGTCTATCGAGGCTGGGACGAGCACGAGGAGGCGAACTTCGTCGCCCAAACGATCCTCAGCGTCCGCGGCGAGGGCGTGCCGTGGAACGGCGTCGCCGTCTTCTACCGCACCAACGCGCAGTCGCGCGTGCTCGAGGACGCGCTGCGCCGCGCCCGCATCCCGTACGGAATCGTCGGCGGCGTGCGCTTCTACGAGCGCAAGGAGATCAAGGACACGCTGGCCTACGTGCGCCTCGCGGTCAATCAGATGGACGACGTGGCCTTCCGCCGCGCGATCCAGACGCCGACGCGCGGCATCGGGCCGGCGACCCTGGCGCGGCTCGAGGAGGCGCGCGCGGGCCGGGGGCTGCTGGCGGTGGCCGCCGAGCCGCCGGCCGCGGTCACCGGCAAGGCGCGCCGCTCACTGGAGGAGTTCTCAGCGCTGATCCGCGGCCTGGCCGATGCTCGAGGCGCGATGGCGGTGCCCGCATTCATCGATCACCTGCTGACCGTCACCGGCTATCGCGACGCGCTGCGGGTGGAGCGCACGCCCGAAGCCGAGGCGCGCCTCGAGAACCTCGAGGAGTTGATCGCGGCCGCCGAGGACTACACGCACGCCGACGCGAGCCCGACCCTCGAGGGGTTCCTCGACGGCGTCGCGCTCGTGGCCGACATCGACGAGTTCAAGGACGAGGGCGCGCGCGTCACGATGATGACCCTCCACTCGGCCAAGGGGCTCGAGTTCCCGGCCGTGTTCCTAACTGGCATGGAGGAGGGCGTCTTCCCGCATGCCCGTTCGATGAACGACGAGGAGGAGATCGAGGAGGAGCGCCGGCTCTGCTACGTCGGCGTCACGCGCGCCCGCGAGCGGCTGTATCTTTCGTACGCGCTCCATCGGCGGATTCACGGCTACGGGGTTGGCGAGCCCTCGCGCTTCCTGCGCGAGATGCCGGAGAGCCAGCTCGTGTCGCTGAACACGCGGCGCGAGGCGCCGCCCGGCTGGGCCCAGGACGCGGCGGCCTACGCGGCGGCCGCGGAGACGGTCGGCGAGGACTTGCCGTTCCGCGTCGGCGCCCGCGTGCGCCACGCGCGCTTCGGCGAGGGGCTCGTGGTCGGGATCGAGCGCGACGGCTCGGACTACGTCGTGACCGTGGGGTTCGCCAGCGTCGGCCGCAAGCGGCTCTCGGTGCAGTACGCGCATCTCGAGGAGATGTAAGGCGATGATCGAGCGCAAGGACGTCGAGCACGTGGCGCGGCTGACGCGTCTGGCCCTGTCCGACGCGGAGCTCGAGCTTATGCGCGAGCAGCTCAACTCGATCCTCGCGCACCTCGACACCTTGCGCGCGGTGCCGACCGAGGGCGTCGAGCCGACGTCGCACGCGGTGGACGTCGTCAACGTCATGCGCGACGACACGGAGGGCCAGTGCCTGTCGCAGGCCGATGCGCTCGCCAACGCGCCCGACCCGAGCGGCGATCTGTTCCGCGTGCCGCGGATCATCGAGGAATGACGCACCGGCCCATCCATGAGCTGACCGAGGCCTACCGACGCGGCGATCTCACGCCGACCGCGGCGGCTGAGGACTATCTGGCGCGAATCGGCGCCCTCGACGGCAAGATCGGCGCCTATCTCACGGTGGTGCGCGATCAGGCGCTGGCCGCGGCGCGCGAGTCGGAGGCCCGCTGGAGCGCGGGCTCGCCGCGCGGCCCGCTCGACGGCGCACCGATCGCGGTGAAGGACGTCTTGTGCACGGCCGGTGTGCGCACCACGTGCGGCTCGAAGATGCTCGAGCGCTTCGTGCCGCCGTACGACGCGACCACGGTCGAGCGGCTGCGGGCGGCCGGCGCGGTG
>Ga0075419_10001692_pt1 | contig 14354 bp, 15 predicted proteins | sample SoiMetdeltSBSDD3_FD_76900 | JGI IMG/M metagenome (GOLD analysis project Ga0075419, IMG submission 76900) | Bulk soil microbial communities from a Populus tree surrounding site in Tennessee, USA - Soil MetaG P. deltoides SBSDD3 | ecosystem: Environmental > Terrestrial > Soil > Tree plantation... | reverse complement strand
CCGTCGAACATCATCGCCGGCTTGAGGTTGTCGGTGTAGTAGCGGGACGATGCGGCCCACGCGACGAGGCCCAACGTGAAGAAGAGGATCGCCGAGAAGATCGTCACGATGAGCGTCTGCTGGCGGCGCTCGCGCTGCCACCGCGCCATGCGCTGGCGCTGTGTGAGGCGCGGAAGAGGGATACGACGTGCCACGGGGACCTGAATTGTATCGGGCTAGCCGATGCGCCGATAGACAGCGAGCGTGTCGGCGGCGGCCCGGTCCCACGAGAAACTGGCGGCTCGCGGACGCGCTCGTGCCCGCAGATCGCGCTGGCGGCCGCCGTCCCCGAGGTACGCCACGAGCGCGTCGCCCAGGGCGTCCGGATCGCCTGGGTCGACCAGGACGCCGGCGTCGCCGACGACCTCCTCGACCGCGCCGGCGCGGTAGCCGACGACCGGCGTCCCCGCGGCGAGCGATTCGAGCGGCGTGAGACCGAAGCCCTCGAGCAGCGCGGCGTGCAGGAGGCACTCGGCGCCGGCGTAGAGCGCCGCGAGGGTCACGTCGTCGACCCTGCCGGTCGTCACGATCCGCTCGTGCGGCGCCCGCGTGCGTTGGAGGGCCTGCGTGAGGAAGGACGACAGCTTGCCAAGGTCCCCAGCGATGACCAGACGCAGCTCAAGGTCGATGGATGCCGCACGCGCGAACGCGGCGAGAAGGCCGTCCATGTTCTTGCGCGGATCGAACTGGCCGACATACAGAACGTACCGGCCCGGTACGCCGAAAGTTGCCGCGACGCGCCGCCCTTCGTCGGCGGACGGCGGACGGAACTCGGTGTCCACCGCCTCGGGGATCACCGTCACGCGCTCTGGTGGCACGCGCAGCAGATCGATCACGTCACGCCGCGTCGCTTCGGAGACCGCGATGATCGCGTCCGCGCGCCGCGCGAGCGCGTACTCCCAGGCGTGGCCGACGCGCGCGTAGGGCAGGCGCAGGTAGTGCTCGGGCCAGCGGAGCGGGGCGAGATCGTGCACCGTGATCACGGTCCGATAGCGGCGAAAGGCCGGAAGGCTGAGCTGCGTCGAGTGATAAACGCGCGGCCGCGCGACGGCGAGTTCGGCGGAGAGCAGGATCGGATCGACCGCGAGCATCGTGAGCTCCGGCCGCCGGAGACGCAGCGTGCGCAAACTGCGATGCGTCGGTAGCGGCGATGGATCGGCCGGTGGGAAGTTGCGAAGGCGCAGCAGCGTCCACTCGATGTCATCCGGTGCGAGACGCGCGAATGCCGCGAGCAGATTGCGTGTGTAGCGACCGATACCGCGAACACGGGCCACCGTTTGCAGATGGCGCGCATCGAAGGTGACGCGCACCGACCTAGACTAGCCGCACGTTCATCTCCGTCGTCGTTCCCACGTACAACGAGGTCGGCTCACTGCGCCAACTTGTGCCACGGCTCGCGCAGGCGCTCGTTGTACACACGTGGGAGCTGATCGTCGTCGACGACGGCTCGCCGGACGGTACCGCGGATCTCGCCGAGTCGTACGCCGACGTGCATCCCGTCCGCGTCGTGCGCCGGCCGGGCAAGGCCGGGCTCGCGTCGGCGGTACTCGCGGGTTTCGCGGAGGCGCGCGGCGACGTGCTCGTCGTGATGGATGCCGATCTCTCGCATCCACCCGAGGCGGTCCCACGGCTCGTCGCTGCGATCGGCGGAGGCGCGGACCTCGCGGTGGGCAGCCGATATGTGAAAGGCGGCGGCACCGAGGACTGGCCGCTCCGGCGCCGTATCGTGTCGCGCGCCGCGTGCCTCATGGGAAATCTGCTCGTTCCTGTCCGCGACTGCACGTCCGGCTTCTTCGCGATCCGCCGGTCGGCGGTCGACGGCGTCCAACTGAATCCGATCGGCTTCAAGATCGGATTCGAGGTGATGGCGCGCGGGCGATACAAGAAGGTCGTCGAGGTCCCGTACGTCTTCCGCGACCGCGAGCTCGGCAAATCCAAATTCGGCCGGCGCGAGATCCTTCAGTACCTGGTGCAGCTCGGGCAGGTGGCGCGCGATCGAGTGCTGCCGAAGTCCGACGCTTCAGTAAAGAAGCGGTAACGGTCGTCGACCCGGCAGGTGACTTGCGCGCCCGCTAAACATGGGAGGCAGGGACGTCTCGCCGGGGAGCGGTTGATGGCGATCCACAGGACCGTGCCGGGGCAGGACGGCACGTTCGTCGACGTGCTCGACCGCGTGCTCGATAAGGGCATCGTCATATCCGGCTGGGGCCGGCTGTCGGTCGCTGGCCTCGACCTTATGGGGCTCGAGATGCGCATCGTCGTCGCATCGATCGAGACGCACATGCGCTACGCGGACGAGCTTGGTCTCAGCACGAGGACTCCTCGCACGTACATCACGTCGTAGGCTCGCCTCGCATGCGGCGGCTCGTCTTCGTTCCCCTCATCGGATTTCGCCCGGCGGGGACGCGCACGCTGCGCGAGCCCGCGGAGACGGCGGCGGACGGCACGAGGTTGATGGTGCGTGCGGCGGCGGCAGCCCCGGATCACACCGACGTCCTGGTCGAGTGGGAGCGCCTGGGAGATCCGGCGACCTGTCCACCAGGCTCGCAGCTCCTGATGCATTCGAACATGGCGCCCCTGGAGCGCGGTCTCGAGGCCGAGCTCGTCGTCGGGACGAGCAGGCTCAAGGCCGCGGGGATGAGGCGACGCGCGTTCCATCTGAGCCACCCGTCCATCGGCGCGGTCGATCTGCTGACCTTCGCCCCGCTGCCACGGGATGCGCAGCGCGCGGAGCTGCGCGTCACCGAAGGCGGCACCGAGTGGCGTGTGCCGCTCGCCTTCGTGCCGGGCGAGCTAAATGCGACGGCGCTCGACGTCGAGCTCGAGCGCGCCGGCATCGTCGCACGCGCGACGGCCGTCACTCACCACGACGACGAGATCGTCGTCCAGCTCGAGGTCGCGGCGCCACACCAGATCAGGCAGACGGGTGCGCCGATCCCTTCGCCGGTGCGCTTTTCCAGTACCACGGATGAGGATCACAAGGAACGACTGCGGGAGCATCGCCGCGTCTTCGGCGAGCACTCTCGACCGATAACCCTTGAGATCGAAGACGGCGCGCGCATGGAGGAGGTCGGGCGGTTGTACTCCTCTGGACCGCAACAGACCGCGCCGGGTCGGTATCCCTTCGTCGATCGATTCGTTGTGGCGTTCGGCGGGTGGAGCACCGATGCGAAACGCGCAACGCTCGTGATCCCGTTCGTCGAGCTGAACGACATGGCGCCCTCCGCGACGGCGGACCTGCGCGAGCTGCCGCTCGACGTGGCGCTGGACGGACATCGCTTTCGGGTCGTCGCGATGGAGCCACACGGTGATCAGCGAAAGATCACGATCGAGCTGTCTCCCTCGACCGCGGCGCCGCGCTTCGTGCAGCCCGCACGACTCCACGGGTCCGACCCGCAGTTCGGATGGGAGCGGCACGCGGTCGACGCGAAGCTGCCCGACGGCCACGCCATCTGGATGGCGACGAAGGTCGGCGATCCGCCGATCGTCACGTTCACCGGCGCGGTGCTGCGCGTCGACGGCCCGCTGCGGCTGGAAGTGCCGCTGGAATAACGGGCGGCACGCGAAGTGCTTCCGACCAACACATGGACTGGCAGGGTCTCTTCGAGCCACACCGCGTAGTCGAGAACGTGATCCGCGCGTCATCGATCTACCTGATGCTGATCCTCCTGCTGCGTTTCCTACCGAACCGCAAGAGCGGTAGCCTCGGACCCTCGGACCTCCTGGTCATCGTGCTCCTCGCGACGGTCGTCACCGGCGCACTCAACCGAGATGTGAGCTCGATCACCGACGCGATCGTGATGGTCGCGACCATCGTGACGTGGAGCTTCATCACCGACATCCTCGCGAACCGCATCCCCGCATTGCGGCAGCTGGTGTACTCCGCGCCGGTCGAGGTGGTGCGCGACGGCGAGGTCCTTTCTCAGAACCTACGACGCGAGTTCATGACCGATGAGGAGCTCCGGGCGCAGCTCCGGCTACAGGGCGTCAAGGACGAGGCCGACGTCGCGCATGCCTACATCGAACACGACGGCCGGATGTCCGTGATCCGCAGGGACGGGGCTCGACCGGAGGCACACCACGGAAAGGCCGGGATTCGCCGCTAAACGCCCGCGTCAGCCGCCGTGCCTAGGACCAATCTCCCCCTCTTGGGCGACCGAATGGCGGCACAAAATGGTCCAAAGCCGGAGCACAATTTGCGCTCAGTCTTAATAAGTTACAGAACAACAGAGGAAGGAGGACCTACGAATGATCCAGCAGTTCTTCCGTGACGAAGAGGGCCAGGGACTCGTCGAGTACGCACTCATCATCGCGGTGATCGCGATCGCGGTCATCGTCGCCATGATCTTCCTTCGCGGTCAGATCGAGAACATCTTCAGCAACATCGGCAACAACCTCACGTAGTCAGTCGCCGCGGCGGGCGCTCGCGAGGGCGTCCGTCGCGGCTCGCTTCCCCCTCAGGCCTTGCGCATGAACTCATTCACTCTTGCTGCGACGCGGTCGATCTGAGCGTCCGTCAGCTCGGCGTACATCGGGAGCGACAGGACCTCCGCCGCCACCTTCTCCGTGACCGGCAGATCGCCCTTCCGATACCCGAGGAACTGCGCGGCCTCCTGCATGTGGATCGGCACGGGGTAATGGATCTGCGTCCCGATGCCGCGCTCGGTGAGGAACGCGCGAAGCGCATCGCGCCGGCCGCCCGGGACCCGGATCGCGTAGCAGTAGAAGACGTGGCGCCCGACGCGCGGGATCTCCGGCGTGATGATCTCGCCGCCGGCGAGGAGCTGGTTGTACTGGGCGGCGATCGCCTGCCGGCGCGCGTTCCATTCGTCGAGATGGCGCAGCTTGATGCGCAGGATCGCGGCCTGGATCTCGTCGAGCCGCGCGTTGTAGCCGACGATCGGGTGGTAGTAGCGCGTCGACTGCCCGTGCTCGCGCAGCGCACGGAGGTCATCCGCGAGCTTCTCGTCGTTCGTCGTGATGCTGCCGGCCTCGCCGTACGCGCCAAGGTTCTTGCTGCAGTAGAAGGAGAAGCAGTTCACGCGGCCGCCCGTGCCGGCCTTCTTGCCGTCGTCGAGCAGCGCGCCATGTGCCTGTGCGGCGTCCTCGATGATCGTGATCCCGCGGTCCTGCGCGAGCTGGCGCAGCGGCTTCAGGTCGACCGTCCGCCCGTACAGGTGCACCGGGATGATCGCCTTCGTCCGCGGCGTGATGCGCGACGCGACCGAGCCGATGTCCATCAGCATCGACCGCTCCTCGACGTCCACGAGGATCGGGCGGGCATTCGCGTAGACGATCGCCTCGACCGTCGCGAAGAAGGTATGCGAGACCGTGATGACCTCGTCGCCGGAGGAGACGCCGCAGGCGCGGATCGCGAGCTGCAGCGCATCGGTGCCCGAGCCGACGCCGATGGAGTGCGCCGTGCCGCAGTAGTCCGCCCACTCTCTGTCGAAGGCGCGGACGTTCGGTCCGATGGTGAGCTGCATGCTCTCGAGGACCTCGTCGATCGCTCGCCGGACCTCGTCGCGGATCGTCGCGTACTGGCTCTTCAGATCGACGAGTGGGATGTCCTGGGTGACAACGGTCATGTGACGGCTCCCTCTGTGGCTAGTCCGCCCCTGGTGTGTGCCCGTGCCTCTGTGGCTGCCTCACTTTCGGACATTGTCCGCCAGCCAGGCATATGCGTGCGGGTATATCCCGACGAAACACGCGAGATCGGTGATGTCGTCCTTCACCTGGACCGCAGGATTGCCCGACCACACCGTGCGCGACGCGATCTTGCGCGCGCGGACGACGCTGCCGGCTCCGATGAGCACGTCCTCGCCGATCTCCACACCGGGCAGGATCGTGCTGTTCGCGCCCAGGCGGGCGCGACGGCGAACGGTCGCACCCCTCACGCACTGAAGGTACGCCGGGCACTGCGGGTGCGGATCGTCGGTGAAGACGACGTGCGGGCCGACGAATACCTCGTCCTCGATCGTGACGAGCTCGAGGAAGCAGCCGGTGTGTATGCGCACGCGCGATCCGATGCGGTTGCCGAACTCGAGCGACGCGTGCGTGCCGACCGATACGTCGTCCCCCAGCACGTTGTCCTCGCGGATGGAGGCTCCCTGGCCGGTCTGAAGGCGCGCGCCGATCGTCGTTCCGGCATAGATCGTCGTGAACGGGCGGATGACCGAGTCCGGGCCGATCACCAGGGGAAGCTCGCCCTCTTTCTTGCCGCGTGGCGCTCGACCGAGAACGACGTACTCACCGACGACCGTGCCCGATCCCAGCTGGACGTTGGGCGCGACGACCGCTGTCGGGTGCACGATGGCGCCGAGCGAGGTCACGCGGGTGCCGACTCCGGTTCGCGTTCTTCCGACTCCGGCTCCGGTCGCTCGATCTCCTGCCGATAGGGGACGCGCGCGCCGCCGGCGCGCAGCGAGCGCATGCCGGCGTCGAGCACGCGCACGACGCGAAGGCCCGCCTCGCCGTCGCTGCGCGGCCGCGCTCCGGTGTTGATGCATTCGATGAAGTGGCGCATCTCGAACTGCAGCGCCTCGGTTCCCACGATATGCGGGCTGCGGATGTCGCCGGAGCGGTAGCTGCGCCGCAGCTCCTCGCTGCACAGCTCGGTCACACCGTGATCGTAGATCTTGAGCTTCTCGACCGACTGCACGTCGTCGTAGACCGCCATCCGCTGCGAGCCGATCACCACCATCGAGCGCAGCTTGCTCGGCGCGAGCCAGGACAGGTGCGCGTGCGCGACCGCTCCCGATGGAAAGCCCATGGTCAGGAAGACGACGTCCTCGATGAACGGCTGCGTGTAGCACGCGCCGACCGACTGCACCCACTCGGGCTCCTCGTCGAGCCAGTACAGCGTGATCGAGACGTCGTGCGGCCCGAGGTCCCAGAGCACGTTGATGTCGAACTGATGCAGGCCAAGGTTCACGCGCTGGCTGTCGACGTAATAGATCTTCCCGAGGTCACCGCGGACGATGCGCTCGCGCACGTTCACGACGGCGGGGTTGTACACGAAGGTGTGGCCGACCATCAGCGTCTTTCCCGCGCGCTCGCCGGCGCGGATCATCGATTCCGCGTCTTCGATCGTGCCCGCGATCGGCTTCTCGACGAAGACGTGCTTGCCGGCCGCGAACGCCTCTTCAGCCAGACGACGGTGCGTGCCGACGGGCGTCGCGATGCAGACCGCGTCGATGGTCGGATCGGCGAACAGCTCGCGGTGATCCCGGGTGGTGCGCACCGCGGGAAAGCGCTTGTGGATCGTGTCGAGACGCGTCTCCGAGAGATCCGCGACGGCGACGGGGACGGCGCCCGGCGCCTCGTTCAGGTTGCGCACGAGGTTCGGGCCCCAGTAGCCCGCGCCGATGACCGCGACGCGTACCGGGTTCATTCGGCGCGCATCCGCGTCACGATCAGCGCGATGCCGCAGGCGGCGATCGCTCCGACGTAGACGTAGTACGGCTGCGTGGTCCAGCGCGCGAGAAGCAGCGGCAGCATCACGATCCCCGCGCCGGCGAGCGCGGCGGCGCCCAGGGTCGGGATGCGCCACCGCAGGGTCAGGAAGACCAGCCCGAGCGTGCCAGTGAGCGAGAGAGCCATGAACATCGGTACCAGCATCGTCGGGTCGCCCTGTTGCGAAAGTGTGTTCAAGATGTTGGCGCCCCAGATCTCGTCGTGGAACGTCAGCGCGGCGATCTGGCTGTCCAGGAACGCGCGGGGGTCGCGGACGAAGAACGGGGAGACGAAGGCCGCAACAACGCCCACAACAACGAGCGCATAGCGGCGCCAGCCGGCGCCACGGACGGCGAGGTAGCGGACCACCGGCGGCAGGACCAGGACGGCGAACTGCTTGAAGGCGATCGCCCAACCGAAGAGGACCGCCGACACGGCCATTGCGCCGCTGGACCAGCGGTCTTTCCCATCCGCGAAGACCAGCGCGACCAGCGCGAGCACAACGAGCAGCGAGCCGGAAACGTCGTTCTGGCCGTCGAGGGCGCGGAAGCCGGCGGCGCCCCAGGACGCGTAGAGCATCGCGGGGAGCGCCGCGCTCGCCATGCCGACGCGGACACCCGCGGCGGCGATGGCCGCGACGATCGCGATGCCGGCCCAGGTGTCGACGCGGGTGATGTCCCCGAAAAGCGCATACGGCACCGCATACCACGCCAGCTCGCCCGGCGGATAGACGAACGGCGAACCGACCGGGTTCGTGCTCTGCAGGACGTGCGTGTACGGATTGCCGCCCGCGAACACGACGTCGAGCGATTCCGCGGTGGCGCGCAGGACGTCGCTGCCGCCGGGAAGCGGCTCGCGGTGCAGGCGCTCCGACGCGCCGACGAGCACCGCGTAGGCGGCGGTCCCGGCCGCGGCGAAGGGGATGTCGCGAAGGGCTGCCCACCCCAGGGCCAGGCCGCTCAGCAGTAGAAGGACGCGGTCGACCTGCGGCGCGTTGACGTCGATCCCCTCGACGCACCAGAAGAGACCGAGGACGATGGCGGCGAGGACGGCGCTGCTGCTACTGCGGCGTGAGTGAAGCGACACGCCTAGCAGATGAGAGCAGCGAAGGCTGCTCGACTATTGACCCGTGGCGGCACGGAGCTTCGCGAGATCCTCCTCGAGGAGCTTGATCAGCCGTCCGTACTCGGCGAAGTCGCTCCGGCGGAGAGCCTCCTGCGCCTGGTTGTAGTGGTCGGTCGCCGCCTTCACGAGCGCGGCGATCGCGGCCGACGGTGGCGGCGTCGTGCCGGGTGGGGGCGTCGTGCCAGGAGGCGGCGTCGTTCCGGGAGGCGGCGTGGTCCCTGGACCGAAGAGCTGGTCGAGCGCGCCTTCGAAGGTGGGGGCCATCACGACGCGGCCCTGCGTCGCGAGGATCACGCGCTGCAGCTGCGGGATGCGGCCCTGCGTCGCCTGGACGAACAGCCCCTCTACGTAGAGGAACGAATTGCCGACCGGGAGCACGAGCAGATTGCCGCGGAAGCACGTCGATCCGCCGCCCTGCGGGCAGAGCAGCGTGAGCTGCTGCTTGATCGTCGCGTCGCTGTCGATGATCCCTTCGATCTGCAGCGGGCCGAAGATCTGGCGGTCCTGCGGGAAGCGGAGGACGCGCAGCTTGCCGTAGTCGGGTGCATCGGCGCGGCCCGCGATCCACGCGACCATGTTGTCGCGCGCACCGCCGGCCGGAGTCATCGGAACGAAGAGGATGAACTCCTTGCGATCCGAACCCGGCAGCCGCGTCGTGACGTAATACGGCTCGATCGGGGCCTTGGCCTGACCTTGCTCCAGCACCTTGTTCGCGATCCGCCACGCGTCGGCGCGGTTGTAGAAGTTGTCGATGTCGGTCATGTGGTAGATCGCGAAGACCTGCGCCTGGATCGAGAAGAGATCCTCGGGATAGCGCAGGTGGTCCTTGAGCGTCTGCGGCATGTCGGCGAGAGACTTGAACAGGCTCGGATAGATCGCGCGGAGCGTGCGCACGACGGGATCGGTCTCGTCGATCACGTAGTAGGCGACGGATCCGTCGTAGGCGTTGGTGACGACCTTGACGCTGTTCCGGATGTAGTTGAGGTTCCCATCCGCCACCTGCGTGCCGCCGCGCACCAGGCTCTCGAAGCGCTCGCTGTACGGGTAGCGATCCCCAACGGTGTACGCGTCGTTGATCCACCAGAGCTTGCCGTCGGCGACCACCAGATACGGGTCGTGGTCGTACTCGAGGAACGGCGCGATGAGGTGTTGACGCTCGACGATGTTGCGGTGGAAGAGGAGGCGGCTCTCGGAGCGGATCTGGTCGCTGACGAGCAGATTCGTCTCGCCGAAACGCACGGTGAAGAGGAGACGGTCCCAGAGCGAGCTCACGCCCACGCCGCCGCCGCCCGAATAGCGCGTGCGCGCGTCCGAGCCTTCCTGCGGGTAGTCGAACTCCTCCATGCCGGTGTCGACGATCACGTAGTCGTTCGTGAGCTCGCCGTAGTAGATGCGCGGCTGATCGATCTTCGGCTCGCCCTGCGGCGGGATGTCCTTGACCATGAGCTGCGGCTGGCCCTCGGGCGTGACGCCACCGACCGAGCTCATCACGGCGCCGAAGCCGTGCGTGAACTGCAGGTGGCGGTTCACCCAGCTCTGCGGCAGCGTCGCGGTGTTGAGCTCTCGCGCGGAGAGCATCACGGGCAGCTCGCGGTTGCCGAGTCGGTAGCGGTCGACGTCCACGTCGACGAAGTCGTAGTACTGGCGCAGCGCCTGGAGCTGGTCGAACGCCGAGAGCAGGCGGTTGTAGTCCCAGAGCCGCACCGAGAGCGTGTCGGAGAACTCGGCCCGCGCCTCGGCCTGACTGGGCGTCTCGGCGACGTTGAACAGCGACTCTTCGACCTTGTCGAGCGCATACGCGGCGCGTGTCCCGGCGATGCTGCGCTCGAGGTAGGGCCGCTCCTTGTTCAGCTCGTCGGGCGTGACGATGAAGTTCTGCACCAGAGCCGGATAGACGCCGCCGACGAGCACGGTCGCCGCGAACCACACCACGAGCGCTCCGCCGAGCACCCACACGGTCCGCGCGAAGGCATTGGCGAAGCACGCCACCGCGGCGATGCCGACGATGACCGCGAGGATCGAGAGCGCGGGGATGCGCGCGTTCACGCTCGCGAAGCCGGCGCCGGTGAGGACGCGCTCGCTGCGAAGGAGCAGGTCGAACTGATCGAGCACGTAGCCGCCCGCGACGAGGAGCAGGAAGATGCCGCCAAGCACCGACAGGTGCGCGCGCGCCGGCCGCGCGAGCGCGAGCGCCGTCCGCCCAGCCACATCCAGGTTCCCGCGCGCGATCGAGCTCGTGGCGACGCTGATGACGCCGCGCACGGCGTAGAGGAAGACGACCCCAGCGGCGATGACGAGGACCGCGGCGATCGACCAGCCACGCACGAAGTCCAGGACGGGAAGCGTGAAGAAGTAGAAACCGACGTCACGACCGAACAGCGGATCGCTCACGCCGAACGGGACAGCGTTGACGAAGCGCAGGAGCTGGTCCCACTGGTCACCGCCGGCGATGCCGAAGAAGAAGGCCGGGATCGTGATGACCCAGAGCAGACGCAGCGTCTGCGCGAGCGCGGACGGCCGCGGACGCTCGGTGTCGACGACGACGCGCGGGACCTGTGGGCGAAGGGCGAGGTATAGGTTCGGCACGGCGAGCGCGAAGAAGATCAGGAAGAACACGACGAACGCCCAGAAGCCGGCGGTGTAGCGGCGGAGGTACACGTCCTCGAGGCCGAGGCTGCGGAACCAGAGAAGATCGGTGAGGAACTCGTTCAGCGGGATGAGCAGCAGGGGCACGAGCAGCAGCAAGGCCGCGAGAACGGTTATGACGATGCTGCGACGGGACGGCGGGCGGGGCGCGTTCCCCCGGCGCACGCCGAGGGACGAGAGATCGAGGTTGGACCAGTCGATGTTCCCCCAGTCGCGCTCGCCGTTCCCCCGCTTGTCCCTCACGGCCTCAGCATATGGGGAGATGAATCGAACGCTTGTGCGCGCCGCGGTCCTCACTCTGGCGCTGACCGCCTGCGCCGACCAAGCGCCGCCGACCCCTCCCACCTTTCTGGGCTGTCCCGAGCCCACCCGCACCGCCATGGGGTCGTCGTCCCCATTCGACACCGGGAATCTCGCGACCTGGAAGAAGGAGCTCGAGGCCGGGGCGACCTGTGCGAAGGCCACCAGCGATCACGTCACGCGGCTCGAGGCTGAGAAGGAGAGACAGCTGCTCGCGAACGCGAGCAGCTTCGCCGTCATCGGCCGGGTGACCGACGCGGCGAATGGCGCGCCCGTCGATCAGGTCTGCATCACAGCCGGCAAACCGGGGGCGGTCTGCTGGGCACGCACCGACAAGGACGGCTGGTATCTGCTCGACATCGGCTCGGTGGGTGGACAGCCGGGGTTCTTCGAGATCTTCTTCGTGAAGAGCGGGTATCCGGAACAGCACCTCACCGCGCGGATGCTCAGCGGTCGACCGCGACTCGACTACCAGATGACGAAATGATCGGCCGCTACCTCAGGGCAACGTAATCGACCCTGCAATAACCGTCGGCGGCACGCGCAAGTCCACGGTCGCAGGTGACGAGTGCGGCGCCGCTGAGTCTCGCCACGATCGCATAGAACGCGTCGTGCGCAGCGAATCGATCGCGCAGCGCGAAGGCCTCGCCGACCAGGGGAACGATCGCGACGCGCTGCACGCGAAGCGTCCGGAGTCTGTAGAGCGCAGCGAGCGCGTCATCGATGCCGAGCTCCTCGCGTCGCGTCATGCCCCGGATCGCCGCGAACGCCTCGCCGTCGAACTGCGAAGGCACCCGCGGTAGCTCGTTCCGTAGGACGGCGGCGACGGATCTGCTAGCTCGCGATCGGGCGACCAGCAGCTCGACCGCAGCCGAGGCATCCAGGACGATCAGGAGCGCCTATGCACGATCGATCGCATCGCGGATCCTGCGCACCGCCGCCGCCCCCATTCCCGGTCTGTATCCGGGAATGGGTGGCAGTGAGGTGATCTCGTCGAGCCAGTCGTTGATCGAGTCGGGCTGGTCGACGTTGTCCTCGAGGATCTGGATCACGTACTTACTCATCGACACACCCTTGCGGGCGGCCTTCTGCCGTATCCGCTGCTGAAGGCGCGAGGGCACGCCGCGGATCTGCAGGTCGACCTTCGCTCTGGTGGGCATCCGCCAAGTATGCATGCATAAGTGCATGCACTCAAGCGTTCCTGGCACGCACCTCGGCGAAGAGATCGAGATACGTCTCGACGACGCGCGGCCAGGTGTACGTCCGCTCGACGAACGACTGGCCCGACGCGCCCAGCCGCGACGCGAGCTGCGGACGCTCGATGAGCATCTCGCAGATCTCCGCGAGCTCCGCCGCGCTCCGGTACGCGAGCCCGGCGCCGGCGCGATAGGTCATCCCCCACACCACCGGCGAGCGCGCATCGCAGAGCACCGGGCGGCCGCAGGCCCACGCCTCGAGCGCGATGATCGAGAGCGATTCGAGCAGGCTCGGCTGCACGAGCGCGACGCATCCTGAGAGCGCGTCGAACTTGTCCTCGTCGGACGTGCGGCCGAGGAGCCGGATGTCGGGGCGATCGGGCACGGGCATCTCGCGGTGGCCTATGAGGACGAGGGTCGCGCGCGTTCCCTGCGTGTCCTGCCAGCGCGCGAACGCGTCGAAGAGCTGCCCGCACTGCTTGCTCTCGACGATGCGCCCGACGTACAGGAAGTACGGACCCTCGATCGCGTAGCGCTGGCGGAATCGCTCCGCGGAGCGGTCGGCAGGCACGTCGACGCCCACGCCGGCGATCTCGTTCGGCACGCGCTCGTTCCGGAAGAGCTGGTGCACCATCGCGCGCTCCTCCGCGGTGTTGAAGGCGATCGCGCGCGGCGCGCAGAAGACGGGCTTGTAGATCGCGAGCCGGATCGCCGGCTCCTCGTGCGCGGTCGGCACGAGCACGGCGCGCTCGGGCGCGAGCGGCAGACCGAGCGCGGTCGGGTAGTAGATGTAGGTGAAGAAGAGGATCTGGTCGAACTCGCGGCCGCGTCGATGCACGTGCTCGAGCAGGTCGGGCGCGACCGGGCCCTGCGCCTCGACGAACGCGCGCTCGTCGGCCAGGGTGTGGGTCTTCGAGAAGGCGCGCCGCTCGTGAAGGCGGAAGTCCTTCGCGCGACCGCGCTCGACCGCGAACCGGCGCACGGGGACGCCGTCGACGACCGTCAGCCCGGCGGTGAGCTCGTTCTCCCAGGTCCAGTAGTCGCGCGCCGTCGTGGTCGCGACCTCGACAGCGAAGTGCGGCGCGAGGCGCTGGACAAGAGACCGGGCGTGCGCCTCGGCCCCGCCGCCGCCGATATCGCCGTACCGCTGGACGACGACCATGAGGCTCGTCATGCGGCGGTCAGCGCGACGAGCTGTTCCAGCCGCGCATCGAACGCCTGCCATGACGACTCGCGCTCGACCCACGCGCGCCCGGCCGCGCCGAGCGCGCCGCGCGCGGCGATGGCGCGCTCGAGCGACGGTCCGAACTCCGCGGCATCGCGGTACGCCACGCCCCCGCCGGAGCGCGCGGCCTGCCCGGACGTCACCGGGTTGTCGGCGCGCACGACGACCGGTGTCCCGACCTGCCAGGCCTCGAGGAGCACGATGCCGAGGCTCTCGAACCGCGACGGCAGCACCAGGACATCGGCCGCCGCCAGCGCCGCGTACTTCTCAGAGTCGGGGACGCGGCCGATCGCGATGACATCGCGCCGCTCGGGCACCTCCATGCGCAGCGTCCCCGCGAGCACGAGGGCCGCCGCGCGCGCGTCCGG
>Ga0075419_10001690_pt1 | contig 14378 bp, 14 predicted proteins | sample SoiMetdeltSBSDD3_FD_76900 | JGI IMG/M metagenome (GOLD analysis project Ga0075419, IMG submission 76900) | Bulk soil microbial communities from a Populus tree surrounding site in Tennessee, USA - Soil MetaG P. deltoides SBSDD3 | ecosystem: Environmental > Terrestrial > Soil > Tree plantation... | reverse complement strand
TTGGCTCATTTTGTAAAACAAGGTCTTCGACGCCGGCATCACTAAACTCCACTTTAATGACTTCCAATGATTGGTTGCTTAGTTCATCAACCGCATCTTTTAATGCAATCTTTGTCAGGTCGATAAATTTCCCATGCGTTTGCCACGTTATAAATTTTAAGTACGAAAAATCTGACGAACTTGATGAACTGATGGCGGAAACAGGTGCAGCCGAAAGGATCATATCTTTTTTCCCAAAAGTTGAAAGCCCATCCGAGAATATTACAATTTCATCAAACTGGTATGTATTACAATCAATAATTCCTAATTGAGTGCCGCCATCATAGATCAGGTTTTCGATTGCTTTTACCAGGGCATCACTGTTTCCCCCGGAAATATCAAAGTGCTGAATGTTTTGTACCGAGATATTGAAAGGTATCAGCGAAACTTTTAGATCGCTGAATTGAGCCAGCCATTGTTTAATGAACTGCTTTTCTTTTTCAAGATCTCTTTTTATTGCAGAAGCAGAAATATCCCAAAGCAAACCAACTGTTTTTGGTAATTCTTTCTTCTTATGACCGATGGGTTTTGGACTACTTACATAGAAGTATGAGGTTTCTTCATTATTTTCTACCAGCACGATGTCTGTTTCATCGTCAGCACCCGGTATTACTATTTTCAAAATAGTATTTGGAATATAATTGCTTTCGGCAAATTTAGCCAACCAGTTAGATTCCTTTTTGCTAAAAGTAAAACCGTTGAAATTTGTTTCCTCTGATCTTGGTTTAACCGTGGTCTTGAGCACCAAAGCTCTTATGGAAAATTTTTCTATGGCTTCGCTCGCTTTTAATGGCAGTTGGTACACAAGATCCTTGCCTGATAATTCCAACGTTTGCTCGATGGCAATTACAATATGTCGTGTTCCGTTTGCAGGCAAAGGATAAATGCGTGTACGAAAATTATTTCCTTTTGTTTTTTCCACTAATCCCGGATCGATCTTTTGCCTGATCGTGTTTTCAAATGCTACCCTTGCTTTTGCTTTTTCAACAACCACACCTTCACGAAGTTTGCCATCGATATCCAGCGCATAACGGATGACATGCTGGCCATCGGCTAATGGAAATTCCAGTTCTCCTTCGAGTATCCGGTTATTTGGATTGTAAAATGTAATATCGAAAGTCGTAATGGCAATATTGGCAGCAATATTAATATCGATAGCAAGCGCTGAGATCCTTATTGGAGACGCAGAGGTATCATTGGTAATTCTTAATACCGGAATTGCATTAGGAAGATCCTCGTTTAATGAAATTTGTTTTACCTGCGAGCAGGAAAAATGCATCATCTGTACAAAAACACATAAGCAAAACGCCCGTATCATGGCTGGTGGTTTTGTTATTAATGAGATGACCGGAAGGAACCAATTGCATAAAGAAAAACGAAAAATGTTTCTGACTCTTTCGCAGGCTGTGTGAAAGATTCTTTAAAAGGCAAGAAGTAAGTGATCTAAAGCCTGGCTGATGGGTATCAGCCCTCACACATTTTCTTCAGATTATTTAATCCGGTTACAAACTGGTTATTCAGATCCTTCGTGATCTTTGGACCGATCAACCTTGCGATCGGCCATGGAAATTCACCGCTATTTTGCCAGGTTACTTTTGTTTCGTTGCCACTACCCCAGGGTTCAAAAAGCCAGTTGTCCTTTGCTTTTGATTTAAATGGTTTGAAAAATTCAAGAAGAAAATGAATATGCTTATCATCAATAGCATTAAGGGTTAAACTGCCCACGCCTACTTTTTTCCCTTCCCATGCATATTTGTGACCAGGACTTTTGGGGGTTCCCGTAATTGTTGATTTAGCGGTCGGGTCCATTTGTTGCCAGGGATTCCACTGGCTGTAATAATTAAGATCGCCAACCCTGTTCATCACATCGTTTGGAGTTCTTTTAATAATAGTAGACTTTTCCACATTATATCCTTTGGGAAGCAATGCTGCAATAATTAACAACAACGCAATAAGTCCAAGTATAACATATACTACTATCATGAGCTTAAGTTTGTTGAAAGTTACGGATTGAATGTGTTTAAGACAAACCTTTTATAAATATGGTCAATGTGTCGTCCTGTAAAAATGCGCAGGTCGTAAATAAACGATACCCTTATTTGTATTGAATCTTGTTGGAAGCTGCCTGTAATTTCCTTTACCATCATAACCAACTACTTCAAAATGCAAATGGGGAAATGCCGAGTAACCTGTGTTGCCGCTTAAACCAATTAGTTGTCCGGTTTTGACGGTGTCACCCACGTTTACTAATGCGCCATCCTTTTGCAAATGCCAGTAATGCGCCACCGAACCGTCAGCATGTTGAATGGAAACATGATTTCCATCTGAGAGATTTCCTGGTTTCAACCCCCCTTTGTCAGAATCTCCTCTTGATGCGATCACGACACCATCTCTTGCAGCACAGATCCTTGTTTTCTTTTTTACTTTAAAATCCAACGCATATTCGCCTTTGTGACTCATCTTGCTGTCATAAGCCTGTATCAAAAAAACTTTTTTGTTATCTTCAAAAGGAAGTGAATAAACATAACTGGTATCATCCAGGAACTTACCTCCTTTAAGATCGCGAATAGAATATTGCTGTTGGGATAAACAACAACAGCTAAGTGATAAAAAAATAAAAACGAAGATGATTTTCATGATCTATAGGCTTGCAAGACCCGGAATTTCCTTTCGCAAAATATCTTCAAAGGATTGGTCACCCGGTTCCGGCATTTGTGCATTGATGATTTTTCCATCGGGCCCGATGAATATATAACGCGGTATGTACTCGATTCCATACGCCTTACCGAATAAATTTTTATCATTGGAATGCAATTGCAGCACACGGAATGATTTTTCACTGGCTTCATTCTGCCACGCCCATTTATTATCATCAATTGATAAGGCAACAAAAGCAACATTTTGATTTGTGTATTGTTCAGCCAACCTTTCAAAATTGGGCGATTGCGCACGACAGGGTCCGCACCATGTTGCCCATATGTCCATTATGATATAGCGACCTTTGAAATTTTCCAGGGAGAATGTGTCCTTATTCAGGGCTGTCGTAAGAAAATCGGGAGCAGGTTTGCCACGGTTCAAGCTTTTTAGTAAGAGGTGTTGCGCCAATAACTGGTATTGAACGCCAGGCTGTGAAATAGTTGGCAGAAACTGCGCAAGCAACATTTCTCTTCTTGTACTGTCTCTTGTTCTTCCAACAGCTTCCTTTAATTTATTATAAATAAGATAATCTCTTACGCTGCCGGCAGGTAAAACGGTACAAAGTTTAACTATGTAGGCAGTATCGTTTGAAAGACTAAGTTTATGTTTTTGCCGATAATATTCTTCAATATTGTTGCGAAACTGTTCATAGCTTAGAAGCGTACTGTCGGCATAATTAACTGCGTTCCTGATGGCATCAACCGACTTTGGATATTCTAACTGTTCATTTGGATGATAAACTCTGTGCCACTGTGCATACCGTGAATCAAGTAGTTTTAAATAATAAAGCGAGCTCAGCTTCTTTTGCAATGCTATAAAATCAGCGGCCGGTTTCAGGTTATCTGCTGTCATATAATTATCGATCCGATCCATCTCGTCTTTCCAAAGCTTTACCACTTCTTTTGCAAAAGCAGCAGGTTTCATTTCATATCCAAAATTTTCCAGGTAATAACTGGCGTAGCCTTCTCTTTCACCGCCATTTTTTATATATTCATTTTCCGGCAAACGATTTCCAGTGACATTGAACTTTGTTGAAGTTCTGCCGTCTGATTTTAGCGTAATAAATAAGCTATCATTGCTTCCGAAGAACACGCTTTGCGGAGCAATATTGCCCGCCTTGAAAAAATAAGTTGCTGCAGGGATCACTTTATCTGTAGAGACACTGAACTGATTATTGTTAATGGGAATTTCAAGCACCGTATCCATCAACGGTTGAGCCACCAGGTAGGCTTTGCTGATCTTGTCCTTCGTGTCAAGTGTTCCTGCGATTACAGTTCGATCGTGTGGGTCTAACTGCACGGGCTTATTTATATAAATAAAGAATATCGCAAATAATGCAATTGGAAGAAGAATATATAACAGCCTTACTACAGGTTTAAAGAAAGCTCTCTTCAACGTTTTTCGCTGGTACCACTGGTAACCGAGCCACAATGCGATCAGCATCCATGCAACACTCAACCATTCATAATACATTAAGAGATTTCCTGCCTGGCTGCCATTGGGATTCATTACGGTTTGCGCCGGGGCGATATAGGGCCACCACAATAATTTTTTAAACCCTAAAAACATGGTACCTGCTATTGTTCCAACAAGACCGATAGCAAAAGGTCCAATAAAGCCACTAATAACAACTGAAAATAAATATTGAATTCCCAATACACCAAGACCGGAGATCAATAAACGCAACCCAAGACCGAATACAAAATCAAGTGGAATAGAAAATTTAGAAAAACCGGAGCCGGGCTTTGCCAGCATAATGATCGTACCGCTTAATAAAATGTAAAGCATTAGCGCAACTATACACAAGGATGCAACAACAACAGCAATACTGAATTTACCGAGATAAAGAGAGAGCTTGGAGATCGGTTGTACTTCTATCAGTTTCCACCCCCCGCCACGATGTTCCATTTGTGTCAGGCGGATCACCACCAGCGCAAGGAAAATTGGATAGAAGAATATTCCAAATCCCTGAAAATTATTACTGAAAAGACTTTTCCATGCATTTTCCTGGTTGAGTGATGTCATGCCATCTTCATCTGCGAGCAATCCCACCAATGTGAATATTACAGGAATAAAAGCCGACATGATCAATACGAGCCAGAACATTCCTGAATTTCTCAACTTCAACCATTCGGCCTTAAAGGCCTTTATATAATCATTAAAAAAATTCATAGCAATTAGTTTGAGGTCATTTTAATAAACCATTCTTCCAATCCTTCATTTGTACGAACACCTTTTACAGGCACACCGTGCATCACCAGCTCGCGGGTAATGTTGGTAACATCATCGCTGTTCTCCACAGGTAAAATGAATTCATTACTTATTGTAGTGGCCGCTTGCGGATATTTCTCCGTTACATAGCCCTTCCATTTTGAAGCGTCATCAACTTTTATTGTTACCTGTTTGCCATGACCGGCACTATGTTGAAGTTCTGCCATGCTTCCCTGGAATTTTATCAGGCCTTTGTGAATGATGCCAACATGTGTACATGTTTTTTCTACTTCGCTCAGTAAATGACTTGATACAAAAATTGTTTTGCCCTGTTCACGGTTCAATCTTTTCAGCATCTCCCTTATTTCAATGATCCCGGCCGGGTCAAGACCATTCGCCGGCTCATCAAGTATCAATAATCCCGGGTCGGGCAATAACGCCATAGCAACACCCAGCCGCTGTTTCATGCCAAGAGAATATTCTTTTACTTTTCTTTTGCGATCATTAAAGAGCCCAACAACCTGCAATATTTCATCAACACGGCTCTCATCCATTTTCCGCAAACGGGTGATCACTCTTAAATTATCACGGGCATTTAAATGGAGATAAAGAGAAGGAGTTTCGATCAACGTACCCATGCCTTCAAAAATGCCCGGTATATTGCTTTTCAGCGATTTTCCATAAATTGAAATGTTGTCCTTATCATTTTCAAGCATCCCGGTAAGCAACCGTATCGTTGTTGTTTTGCCGGCGCCATTAGGACCAAGAAACCCGAAGATGCTTCCTTCAGGAACTTTCAGGCTTACTTCATTCACTACCTTTCTTCCATAGCGGAACATGTAATTCAATCCGGAAGTTTCAATAGCATAAGCGTTTGATTGGTTCATGCTTTTTTTGATTATTCGGTAAACTTAAAATAAAAAAGGCGAACACCATGTCCGCCTAAATATTTTCCCCGAAATCCATTTAATCATGGAGATCGTTCTTTATTCAGCTTCTGCCACCACTTCTTTTACTTCCGGTATCATTCTTTTCATCATTCCTTCAATTCCGGCTTTCAGCGTGATCATTGATGATGGGCAACCGCTACAGCTTCCCTGCAACATCAGGTTCACCACGCCGTCATCATAACTCTTGAATTGTATGGCACCGCCATCCATTTCAACAGCAGGTTTTACATAATTCTCCAAAAGCTCTTTAATTCGCTTTACCACGTCATCGTCATCCGCACTGATCTCGTTGCTGCTTTCTTTTTTTATCGTTTCAATTTCTTCTTCATTGATCACAAGCTTACCTTCCTCCAAATACTCTTTCAAAAACTGGCGGATGGTTGGTATTACATCACTCCAGTCAGTATCTGAAGTTTTAGTCAGCGTTACAAAATTGCTGGCAATAAACACGGCCTTTATGAAAGGATAGCCAAACAATTCGATCGCGAGTGGTGACGGCTTTGCGCTTTCCACATCAGGAAAATCAATGCTTTTTCCGGGATACAAAAGCTTGTTGGCCACAAACTTCATTGTTTCCGGGTTGGGTGTCATTTCAGTATAAATGCTAATAATAGGATTTCCGGTTTTAATCATATCTCACTAATTGATCCACAAAAATAATACTATTAAAAAATGCAGATTTACGAAGGCCGGAAAGAGATTGGGATACCAGTCCCGATAGCTATCGGTAAGCCCTGATTTGGCATTTCTTGCAACAGTTTATACCGTTGTATCGGAATTCCGTTCGGGGTTCTTATCGCTAATCGTCATAGATTCGCCATTGGCCTTAAAAATTTGAGGAGATTCTCGTGTATAGGTTTAAATAACACGAAGGCCACGACGAACACACAAGGAACACGACGTGATCCCAGCTCATACAACTTTGTGTCCGTTGTGTCCCAATAACTCGACATTTTCGCTGAATTTAATCCGATATAAAATATGAACAAGATCTACACCATCGGTCATTGTACTACCAGCCTGGCTTTGTTTGAGGAAACGGGGATTGATAAACTAATAGGCTCAAAGTTTACTCTTCAGAATATCAAATTTGAAAAAATAACTCCCGCCCAGCTCGATGAAATGAAGAAAATGGCAGGCAGCTACGAAGCATTGTTCAGTCGCCGTGCAATAAAATATAAGGAGTGGAAACTAAAAGATAAAAAGCTTAATGAAAAGGATTATCGTCAATATATTTTGGATGAATATACTTTCTTAAAGCGTCCTGTGATCATTATGGAGGATAAGATTTTTGTTGGTAGTGAAAAGAAAACAGTAGCTGCAATAAAAAGGGAGCTGCAGTAAATGCAGCCCCTCCGCTCTCATAGAGCTGTCCGGCTATTGCGAGACTAGAAACTCAGTTTTGCACCCATCGTAGCATAGAACATGTTCTCTCCTTTTTCAGAGAGATCAGGCCTGCCTTCGATGATCAAAAGATTTTGCGGAATCACATAAGCTGGTGTAAACAACAGCTGCAATTTTCCTGTTGCAAAAATTATTGGTGCAGAAAATTCATAGGATAGCATATTGAATTTTTGTGCGGATTCTGTAACTACTTGTTCATTCCCCGGGAAAAATAAAAATCCACTTGTTCGTTTTAAATAGCTTTTGTTGAACTGCTGGGTTCCCGCATTGATATATGCCGATGGATCGATGACCAAAACCGTCTTGTCATTTAATTGATACCTGAAAATATGATCGATACCGGCTGTAACACCATAGTCTGTTTTATCGCTGAATTTTGCATCGGCACCCCCGGTTATATTTAAATACTTGTTCAGCCATGTCAACGTCATTGCTGTTTGCGCCTTCAATGCTGATTGTACCAGTTCACTGCTTTCCCTGTAAAATGGCTTTACTAAATAAATATTTCCAAGCCATTTATTTTTTGAATTGAATTGGTAACCTGCCATGGTGATCGTACCTGCGTATTGAAATGAGGCGTCAGCATTATTTACAAATACGGGTGCCGCGTTGATATAAAAATGTTCATCGAACCATACCTCTGCTAATGGAAAAAATCCACTGCTCTTAAGATTATCAACTCTACCGTAATAATTAAGACCCGTATTGTAGTTGGCGCTGATCTTGAACACCACTGGCTTTTTTTCTTCAGTAGCTGTCGGCTCCTGGCTCTTTGAAAAAAAACCGGTCAATAGTAACAGCAATACGAATCCTGTATGTTTTATAAATGCCATGCTACAATTGATTTTTTTGAATATTCTGTCCCGATTTTGCATCGGGACAGAATTTATCGGATGAAGGATAACGAGAATTTCAGCGTATGGATTTAATTATTTGAAGCTTTTACTTTTGTTTCAGACTTCACTTCACCTGAAACAGAAGCTTTTGCTTTTGGTTTTACTGATGTCGCAGTTTCTTTTGTAGCTTTTACATCACCTTTCGCTTCAGTTTCAGCTTTTGCCTTTACAGCTTTAGTTGTTTCCACAGTCGCATCAGCTTTCTTTTCTGCTGCTGCGCTGATATTTGATGCTGCTCTTTCGGTTGTTTCTATGGTATTCTTACCATTTACATTCACTTCGGTTTTTGCATTTGCCGATGTGTTTGTATTGGAATTTATCTCTGCATGAACAACTGAATTCGGAGCTGCATGTTCCTGTGCCTGTGCCGATGCGTTGTTTGACGCTTGTGCATTAGCGGCTGCAGTGGCATTGATATCTGCACTGTTTTTTACATCATTTTTTACTTCACTGGTTGTTTGTAAAGCCTTTGATGTTTTTGCATCAGCAGTGGTAACTGCTTTTGATTTTACTGCCGCACCTGTGCTGGTAGTTGTTGATACAGCAGCCTTGGTAGTTTGTGTTGCTGTACTCGCAACGGGCTTTACGTTAATAGCATTTGTGCTTACGGCTGCATTTGCTGCTGCTTGTGTTGTTGCTTTTGTACCAAGATTTACCTGGGAAAAAACAACTGTTGAAAAAAGAACTGTTACTGTTAGGGCGATTGTTTTTTGCATCGTCTTCATAGATGATCGTTTTTGATTTAATAAAAATTTCAACTAAGGACTTTGCTGTTGCTACTATAATAAAAAACTGTGCCAATCAGCAAAGCATCGTTATTATACGATTGTTTGTTTTGAGAATCAGTTTGTTCTTAAGCGGAATACTAAAAGTTGGTAGCTGTATTACAGACGTGATAAAATATGAAGGGTTTAAAAGACGGGGATAAATCTATTTTTTATTTTATAAATCCGACTACCATTTTTTTTCGTATAAAAAAGTTTTCAACAGGATTAAACCTTTTGAAGTTTGTATCCATTATGATAATGCGCATATAAATATTGCTGGTTCAGTTTTTCATTTGTCAATTGTTGCTTGACCTTATCCCAGGTAATTTTTTCCTGGCACCGGAATGCAATGTTTCCGAGTTGACAAACAGTAGCGATGTGAGCACCGGTACTGATAGGACAATTCAAGTCATCTTGTTTGCCTGATTTAATAGCGGCAACAAAATTTTCCCAGTGTTTTTGCAGACCATTATCAGTTGGTTTCTTTCTTTCCACCATTACTTTTTCTTTGCTCCTGTTTTCTGCGATCACTTCCCAACCGCCGCGATCCAATTCCAGGGTACCATTGTTTCCAATAAATGCAATGCCATGGTCCTTGCCGAATAATCCGTTATCAATCCCCATAGCATGGTCCCATATCAGGTTAAACTTCTCAAACTCATATAACGCGCCCATGGTATCGGGTGTTTCCTGGGAGAGTTCGGGGTATGCAAAATTTCCTCCTAATGCAGAAACTGTTTTTGGAACATCTGCATTCATTCCAAACACCGCATAATCCATTAGATGAACACCCCAATCGGTCATCAATCCACCAGCATAATCCCAGAACCAGCGAAAGTTGAAATGAAAGCGACTTGCATTGAATTTCTTTGTTGGTGCAGGTCCCAGCCACATGGCATAGTCAACGCCTGCAGGTGGTTCTGTGTCGGGAACTTTTGGCGCTGGTTTCATCCAACCCTGGTAACACCAGACTTTAACTGTCCTGATATTTCCCAACTGGCCGGTTCTTATAAAGTCAACAGCATCTCTGAAATGTTGCTGGCTTCTTTGCCATTGACCGGCTTGAACTATTTTATTATATCGTTTTTGTGCAGCAACCATAGCGCGGCACTCTTCAATTGAGTTGCCGACAGGTTTTTCAACGTACACATGCTTACCTGCTTCAACAGCATGTATCATTTGCAAAGCATGCCAATGATCAGGCGTGCCGATGATCACCGCATCTATATCCTTTTGCTGTAACAATTTCCGGTAATCACCATAGGTTTTCACTTTCGATGCATCGATATTCCCGTTCGCACCGGCACGGGCGGGCATTTTCGCGAGCTCTGTCATTCGTTTATCGAGCACATTCTTATCAACATCACAAAGCGCCACGACATTTACACCGGGAACTTTTACTGCAGCCGACAAATTGCTCCAGCCCATTCCATTGATACCGATAGCACCGATATTCAATTGATCGCTTGGTGCGATCTTATTTTTAAAGTAAGCAAAGCCTGGAGAATCGATAGCTGGTAAAACAGCGGTTCCTGCTGCCAGCATTGAAGTATTGCGAATAAAATGACGACGTGATGCCATAAAAAATAATTTGGAATGTGAATTTACTGAAATCAAACTGAATCAACCGAAGCGATTTGCATTGAGGAAACCGATCGGGAGATTTGTTTTACCATTAATTGCCAGATCGGCGAGGATCTCTCCAATTACCGAGGCGAATTTGAATCCGTGACCGCTAAAGCCACAGGCAATGGAAATATTTTCTTCGTAGCCGGGAAGTTGGTCGATAATAAAATTCTCATCCGGTGAATTGGCGTATAAGCAAATCTTTGTATTCAGTACGGAATCAAAAACTCCGGGTAAATATTTATCAAGGCAATACTCTACATTCTTAAAATCATCTTCGGTGGTTTGCCTGTTCACCTGGTCAGGATCGGTTATTTGCGCCGGGAAATGGTGGGCCAGCTTTAATCCTGCAGGTTCACCAAATGTTTTTATATCTAATAATGGAAATCCATAAAAACAACCATGTTTATCGTCATCACCGATCATCCAGCAGGGGAATTTGTTCAATTCAAATTGATGATCATCTTTTGTTTTTATCCAGGCAATAAACTGTCTTGTTACCTTTATTTTATCCGCAATCCCAGGGGTCATTTTAGCGGTCCATGCACCGGCAGTAATAATGAGTTTATTACATTGATAAATGCCTTTGTCAGTTTTTACTGTTACACTATTTCCATCTTGTTTCCATTCTATTACCTTTTCATTAGGATGAATGATCGCTCCATTCTTTTTTGCCTGTTCGGCATAAAGCCTGATCGCTTTTTCAGGTGGGATAAATCCTGCCTCGGGTTCAAATACAACTTCAAAGGTTTTTGGAAAACTAAATTGAGGAAAACGGTTTAACGCTGCACTCGTGTTCAATTTTTCCAGTTCGATATCATATAAAGAAGCAGAAAGCTGCACTCCTTTTATTATGTCATTTGTTGAATTGCCGGCGTATAATAAACCTGTTTTAAAATAAACCTGTTCCCCGGTTTCTTGTTCGATGTACTTCCAGTTTTCATAAGCTCTTTGCATGAGTGGCACATAATCCGGGTGTTCAAAATAGGCTTTACGGATGATGCGGCTTTGTCCCGTGTGGGATCCGAATTCATGTGCGATATCAAATTGTTCCAGCCCTAAAACTTTATAACCACGTTTAGCTAAATAGTAACATGTTGCTGATCCCATGGAACCAACACCAAGAACAATTACATCAAATGAAGTAGTTGAGGTCATTTAGTCAATTTAAAATTACAACCAGCATTGGAAAATTAATTATCTTTTGAGATTAATACTCCACCCTTTTAATACAGGCATCATCCGGCCATGAAACTGACTTTTATTCAACAATAAAAAGTTGGCATGGAAGTACATCATCATTCACATCCTGGTAAAAAGAAATGGTCAGAATATTTCTGGGAATTTCTCATGTTATTCCTCGCTGTGTTCTGTGGGTTCATGGCAGAAAATTTAAGAGAGCATAAGGTGGAAAAACAAAGGGGAAGACAGTATATCCTGTCTTTTTATCAAGATCTGAAAACGGACACTGGCCGGTTTGCAATTATTAGAAGATCATTCGAAGCAAAGTCTGCCGCCTTTAAAGCCATGCCCGAATGCTTTAATAAATTGATCGAGGGTAATCAATCTGATGCCTGTCTTTTAGACTTATTTCGGCATTCACAAAATTTCGACGATCTCATTTATACTGAAGGGACCCTGCAACAACTGAAAAATGCCGGTGGTTTCAGATTGCTGCCAAAAAATGATGTGGATAGTATTTTATCCTATGATAATTTGCTTCGGTTATATATCAAGGGTGAAACAGGTGGATTCCAGGACCGGCAGAATAGGATCAGGGATATTATTTATTCGCTGACCAATTATAAAGCTTTAAGCTATAGCCCTTCTTATTCAACACCTGCTTTGTATAAGAAAGACATGGAGATGATAAACAAATATTTTACTATGTTAAGTGATTATGCGGATGCCGTACATATAATTATCGACCTCCTTCAGGAAATAAAACTTAGAGCAAGCAGGCTTATTGAATATTTTAAGCACCGGTATCATCTTCAATAGATTTTTATGGAAGTACACCACCATTCTCACACCTCAAGAAAAAAATGGACCCATTATTTCTGGGAGTTTCTCATGTTGTTTCTTGCGGTGTTCTGTGGATTTATGGCAGAGAATATAAGGGAACATAATATAGAACACAAACGGGCTAAAGTGTTTGCGGCCTCCATGATTGACGATCTCGCCTCAGATACGGCAGAGTTAAAAAACTATGTAAAGTATGTGACCTATGCGGCAAACAATGTGGATACTCTCTTACAATTACTTTCAGCTAACAACCCAACCGAAATTCCTTCGGGCAAATTGTATTGGTATGGATTATGGGGAGGAGCCCATCGGGTATTCGTATCGAATGATGCAACGCTTCAGCAGATGAAATCTTCCGGTTCATTACGATATTTTACTAATAAATCACTCGGACAAAAGGTGGCTCAATATGATCAGCTCTGCAGAAAAATGAAAACGCTCGAAGAAATGGATCAAATGATGCACACCGAAGTCAGAAAGATGAGAGCCCGGATATTTGAATTTCGATACAATGCAGTGGCCAATAACCTTTACCAGTCCAGTCAATATTTTCCTGATCAAAAACGGATCGACTCTTTTATATCAACTCGCCCGCCCTTACTAACGTACGACAAGGCAATTTTTAACGAGTACATTGAATTGGTTCGCTCAAGATTCTTAAACAGAAAAGTAACAAGCGCGGATACATTACTAATTCGTGCTACTACGTTAATAAGCGACTTAAAAACAGAATACCACCTGAAATAAATTATTATGGAAGTACACCATCACGCCCATACGTCAAGAAAAGAATGGACGCACTATTTCTGGGAGTTCCTCATGTTGTTCCTGGCTGTATTCTGCGGATTTTTAGCAGAGTACCAATTGGAACATAAAATTGAACGGGACCGCGCAAAGCAATTTTTGCAAAGCATGCTCGTGGATGTGCAGACCAATATTGAAATCCTGGATTCATTGCTTGACGAGGACCAAATCATTGTTGCTAACCACGATTTGCTGGTAAATTGGCTGCTCCAGGATAGTACCACGATTGACCGGGCCGCTTTCGCAAGAAAAATGGGAGCAGTATGGATACGGAATTATTTTGTCCGGAAAGAAACTTATGATCAGATGAAAGCATCCGGCGCAATTCGCTATGTGGGCAATATTGAGTTTTTGAAAAAACTGATGGATTACGAACGCATCAACAATTTTGCACAATCGCGTAACCAGGAATTTGAAAGGAAATATTATACCGAACTGTTTATCCCTGCCCTTTATAAAAGTTATGATCTCACTTGCCAGCTTGTTCTTGATACCAGTAATTATTCCGACCCCGTGAAAATGGAAAAAATAGCCGGACACCGGGATGCGCTAACCGGTAATGAAGCAGTTGTTTTTCGTCATGATATGGGCGCCGCTCTTACACTGCGTCTGGAAAGGCTTCGACGAAGTCTTGACGCATTTCGTGATGCAAGAGTAGCCTGTGTAGAAATGGAAAAGTTGATCATGAAAAAGCTACGACAGAAACCAACGAATAATCAATAATTATATGGAAGTACATAGCCACGCTCATACACCGCGAAAAAAATGGACGCACTATTTCTGGGAGTTCCTGATGTTATTCCTTGCTGTATTCTGTGGTTTTTTGGCAGAGTATCAGCTGGAACACAAAATTGAAAAAGACCGCGAAAAACAATTTATTAAACAACTCTACCGGGATATAAAATTTGATACGGCCAGCTTAAAAGCAGTTATCCAAAACCGGAAAAGAAAAGTCAACC
>Ga0075419_10001689_pt1 | contig 14386 bp, 10 predicted proteins | sample SoiMetdeltSBSDD3_FD_76900 | JGI IMG/M metagenome (GOLD analysis project Ga0075419, IMG submission 76900) | Bulk soil microbial communities from a Populus tree surrounding site in Tennessee, USA - Soil MetaG P. deltoides SBSDD3 | ecosystem: Environmental > Terrestrial > Soil > Tree plantation... | reverse complement strand
ATTCCCCTCGAATTGATCGAGGTTCAGACCGGCAGTTACCTCGGTGAAGACGACATCGAGCGGCTGGAGGACGTCTACAAGCGCGGCTGATGCTTGGCTGCGCTACTTCTTGACCGCAGCCGAATGTCCGCTTTTGGGAGTAAAGTGGACATTGCGCGGACCTGTCGCGATGTCCGCTTATGATCCAAGGCGGACATCGGATGCGAGTTCCACGATCGAATCCCGCTTATTCATGAGCGGCGCTCATCACCGCATTCTGGTCTTCGCCTCTAACGTTTTCGCGGCGGAGCGCCATACTCGTTGGCAACAGGGCCTCGCGATCGCACGGAGCGCTGCGATGGACAAACTTCGATGTCCGCTTTTGGTCAAAAGCGGACATTTTGACCATAAGGCGCGATATCCGCTTTGCCCCCGAAAGCGGACACCGAACCACGCCGCCGTCATGCCGAAGCACGGCCTTGAGATCGAGTCCGGCCGTTGACCACAACGTAAGGATCGAACCGCTCCGAATAGAAAACGGCCCGCAAGGATGGACGCCCTACGGGCCGCTATTGCCTCAGCAGATCGCGATGGTGAACGACCTGCCTTCTTTCAGTAACACGCCGTCTTGCATTGCTTCAGTTGTACGATGGTGCAACACCGGTTCCATCCGACGTTGCTGTGTCATCTAAAAATGTGCGGTATTGCGCGGGCCGTCAATTGGCCGCACGTCAGTGACCGGCGCTCTACCTATGACAGTCAGCCGGTTTAATAGCAAAGCATGGCTGCTATTCGTTACTTGTGTCCCGAAATTCGGTACATCCACACACCTAGTTGTGTCGGATTGCCGCTTCGTACAGCGCGATTCGCTGGTCGGCATTTGAAACATTCAATAAACAAAGGGCCCGCAACGGATAGACGCCGTTACGAGCCGCCGTTGCCTTAAGCAGATCATCTGGTGAGGGGTGAGACCTGCCTTCCTTTAAGCCATTCCATCGCGCGCCAATTCGCGTAGCAATGTCCTCGCTAGTTGCTCGGGAGTTTGACCGCGCACTTGGGCTGCCTTGCTCCCGTGCAACGTTCTAACGGTTACTACGCCATCGAGGAATTTGAATGAGCCCTTGATGGCCCTACCGTTGTATACGGTTGTTATTTCTCTCCAAATCTCAAGGCCCATATCGGCCTCCCGTAGGTGACCGAATGATATAGTGACAGCCAAGGCCGATAAAGTTTCAAGGCTGTTGAGCACGCCTTTCCCTGTTGGAAATGATCAATGCCAGACAAGAAGGCAGAAAAAAATACAGAATTCATCGAGGCGGAATGCTTGAAGGTGGCGCGCCGCGCATTTGGCTGTTCCCATCTCCAAGCCGTCACGATTGGCCCGGTGAAGCTGACGGGGAGCGGTTCCAATTGGGAGGTGTACGGTTTTTCTCCTACACTGCCCGCGATGGCCCATTCCGAGGCTCTCAAAGCAATTGCACTGCTTCGGCAAAAGTATGCGCTCAAGCAAAATGAAACCGACTAATGACAACCCATGTGTTTTGACGATGTCCGCTTTGGGTCAAAAGCAGACATGTACAGTGCAACTCATGATGTTCGCTGATGGCCAATAGCGGACGTTACGGCCGTGTATTCATAAACCGGAGCATACAGTGAGGTCACGCAGCGCGCTGTCCGTTTACTCTCAAAAGCAGACATCTCATTCCGCGGTCGGAATGCCCGTTTCGGGCCCATTCGCCACTCAATCTATCACCTCATCGGCAAGTTGAAGGAACTGAGGGGAAACGGTGAGCCCAAGCTCCTTTGCCGTTTTCATATTGACGACCAACTCGAACTTGGTCGGTTGCTGCACGGGCAAATTCGATGGCTTAGCTCCGTTGAGGATTTTGTCCACGTATGAAGCGGACAGCCGGAACAAATCATTTAAGTTTGCACCGTAGGACATAAGACCTCCGGCGTCGGCAAACTCCCTCGCTTGATAAATCGCCGGCAGTCGATCGTTCGCCACAAATGCTAAAATGCGCTTGTATTGGCCAAACAACATCGCGCTGGGTAACAAAATGAGCGCATCGGGGCGATCTTTAGTTATGATAGAAAAGGCATTGTCGAGATCGTTGGGCCCCTCCGCCGGCACGAGTTGAATTTGCATTCCCAAACTTCGGGCTGCATCCTTGATCTCATCCAATATACCTCCCATCGTGCGTTCACCGTACGCGTGAGGATGCCAAAGAGCAGATACGTGAGAGAGATTCGGCACGACATCTCTGAGCAACTGTAGGCGCTTGCCAACCAGCTTAGGTCCAAGAAAGGTTGTGCCGGTAATATTCCCGCCTGGCCGTGCCAAGGTGGCGACCAGTCCATCATTGACGGGATCGGCCATCAGCGCGGCAACGATGGGGATTGTATTTGTCACTTGCCTGGCCGCGAGAGCCGCTGGTGTGCTCCACGCGACAATAATGTCAGGTTTGAGCTTAACAAGTTCTGCCGCCAAGACAGGCAATCGTTCGACATTCGAATGCGCGTATCGGCGCTCGATAGCTATATTCTTCCCCTCGATATAATCGAGTTCGCGCAGCCCCCGGTAGAATGGCTCGTGATCCACTCCGGAAGGGCCGGAGTCGCCCGGCATCAACATGCCAAGTCGAGGCATTTTCGCCGCTTGGCCAATTGGCTTCTGCGCGTGTGCACCAAGAGGCCACGACACGACTACGCCGCCTATGAGAGCAATAAACTCGCGTCGCTGCATGTGCCCTCAGGATCGTAGGAATACTAAATCATAACAGGCCACGGCTGAACGGCGACTGAGAAAATGGCACACTCCACGTCAGACCGGCGCACTGCCGCATGGCCGAGAAGCGTGATGAACTCCCGCTACCCCACGTCGCCCCCGCAGATTGGTGGGATTAAATAACATGCTGGAAGTCCCGGACACGAGTTAGTTGATGTCCGCTTTGGGTCATTAGCGGACAAAGCGGCATGTCCCTGAAAGCGGACACGAAGCGGACATTTCGTTCCCATCCGCATATCCGCCACGACCTGTTCTCATTACATCTTCTGCGTCCAGAAAAGGAAACGAGCCGCCAACTTCGGCGGCGCTTTTCTTTCGTTAACACCACAACTCAATAGAGCGGGTTTGGCGTCGTGTCCGCTCTACCTCTGAAAGCTGACTCACTTGCTCAATGGTGGTCTATCGAGCATTTTCACGAAACAACCCTGCCTCGCATGAGCGAGCGCCGCGAGGACCGGGCATCGGCATCAGTCCACGAGCGATTGATATACCAGTGTCTTGAACATCCTGCGGTAATACGCGCGGATCGGACTCGGCGCCTGGGTCATGTAGACGCCAACGATCTCTTCCTTAGGATCGACCCAGAAATAGGTGCCGGCATATCCTCCCCACATGAACTCGCCCGCGGAACCGGGCACACCCGCGATCCCGTCGCCCTGACGCACCGCGAAGCCGAGGCCAAATGTATAGCCTTGCGTTCCGAGCAGTAGTTCGCCTGGCTGCATCGGCGTTGCGATGCGTGTCCCGAGATGGTCCGAAGTCATCAGCTTGATGGTGGAACGGCTCATAACACGCACGCCGTCGAGCTCACCGCCGTTGAGCAACATCTGCCCGAACCGCAGATAGTCCGTCGCGGTCGAGAGTGCCCCGGCTCCGCCGGAATCGTTGCCTGGGTCGGCGGATACATCGATCACGCTGATCTTTTGACCGGATGCCGGATCGACAGCTTGGGGCTGCGCGAGACGCGGCATCTTGGCCGCGGGCAACCAGAAGCTCGTGTCGACCATCTTCAGTGGCTGGAACAGGCGCTCGTCTAAGAAGACGTTTAGCCGTTTGCCGGACGCAGTCTCCACCACACGGCCGAGAACGTCGACCGCCATGCTGTACTCCCACGTCGTTCCTGGCTGGTGAATAAGGGGGGCCTTGGCGATGCGCTCGACTTGTTCGGCTGGCGTCATGGCGCGGGAATCGAATTCATGGACGCCGGGCTGAGAGAATTTGGCGTCGACGTACGCAGCTTTGACCGGTTCGTTCTTAGTGATTTCCGCATATGCGAGGCCCGAGGAATGCCGAAGAAGGTCCTGCACGGTGATTGGCCGCACCGCCGGCACATTCGAATAAGTGACCTTGCCGTCGGCGCCTGTCGTCGCCACGCTCACCTGCATGTCCTTGAAGGCAGGCAAGAACTTGGAAATCGGATCGGTAAGCTGGATAACACCGTCTTCCACCAGCATCATCGCCGCCACCGAGACAAGCGGTTTGGTCATCGAATAAATGCGGAAAATCGAATTCGCCGCCATGGGCTTGTTCGTGCCCTTGTCCTGGAATCCGGTCGCACCCGAATAGACGATTTTGCCCTTGCGAGCGACGATCACAACCACCCCCGGTAGCTTGCCGTCACTCACCTCCTTCTTGAGCGCCTCGGTAATGCGCTCGAGCCGGGCGCTCGACATGCCCACCTGTTCCGGTGTCGCGGTCTCGAGCCGCTGGAGTTCACGCGCATATGAGGGTGGCGACGCCGTCATAATGACCAGCATCGCGGCCAGTGCCGTCATTGCTGCCAGTAACTTCCTCCAAGTCATGACGCCTCTCCCGAGTTTGTTGCTTTCGAGGACCGAATTCATCCGATCCTGACGCCATCTTATGCGAGGTCGTCCGGCCACGACAGTGCTATCGCTTTGGGTCATCGTTAGGCCCGACCGTTCCACATTCGTTACTTTCGTGGGCGGAAGAACTCATCGATAGCTGACGGCGGCGCAATCGAGGATGTCCGCTTTTGGCCCTTGGTGGACATCTCTAGTTGCATCGGATGTCCGCTTTCGGAGGTAAATCGGACATGCTTCGCGGAGCAAGAAATGTCTGCTTTCGACCCAAAGCGGACATCGCGCTGAGCTCTTCCTTAAAAATCGACCCGTTTGGCCCGGCTTCAAAGTAGCGCAGCCTAGAAATCGAAAAAACCGCGATTGAAGATGACCGTTGTGTGATAGCGTCACCACCGCGAGCAGGGCTTGGGGTGGATCGAAATGTGGGCTTCCAGGGGCGACGCACCAGCAAAACTACTCCATTTTGTGATGATCAAGCCGTCGCACTACGACGACGACGGCTATCCTATCCAGTGGGTTCGCTCTGCCATTCCCTCAAACACATTGGCCTGTCTCAACGCACTTGCCGAAGACGCACGCCGGCGTGAGGTATTGGGACCGAATGTTGAAATTCGCCTGCACACTTACGATGAGACCAATCGGCGGGTGCGGCCCGACCGCATCATTCGTATGATCCGTAAGCAAGGCGGCCGCGCGCTGATCGGCTTGGTTGGCGTGCAGTCGAACCAATTTCCACGTTCGGTCGACCTTGCCCGCCCATTTCTCGCTGCTGACCTGCCCGTTTGTATCGGTGGATTCCATGTGTCGGGTTGCATCGCAATGCTGCCCGAACTGCCACCTGACATCAGCGCTGCCCAAGCGATGGGAATTTCATTTTTTGCTGGCGAATGCGAGGAAGGACGGCTCGATGAGGTTCTCCAGGATGCGTGGAACGGAAAGCTCAAGCCGCTTTACAATTACATGGACAAGCTACCGGCACTGACTGGCGAGCCGCCTCCATTTTTGCCGCGAAAACATGTTCGGAGGACCTCAGGATCTCTGTCCAGTATCGATCTTGGGCGCGGCTGCCCTTATCAATGCTCGTTCTGTACCATCATAAATGTGCAAGGCCGCAAGAGCCGCTTTCGCACGCCGGACGATCTCGAAACGATCGTCCGCGAGAATCATGCACAAGGCATTAAACGCTTCTTCATCACCGATGATAATTTCGCGCGTAATCGTGATTGGGAACCACTGTTCGATCGTCTCATCCATTTGCGTAAGACCGAGTTTCCCGGCCTTGGCTTTACAATCCAGGTCGACACGCTCTGCCACAAGATTCCGAATTTCATCGAAAAAGCGTCGCAGGCTGGCGTGCGTCGCGTTTTCATCGGACTTGAGAACATCAACCCCGACAATCTCATTGCAGCCAAGAAGCGGCAAAACAAGATCACCGAGTACCGCGAGATGCTGCAGAAGTGGCGCGACCACGGCGCGATTACCTACGCCGGCTATATTCTCGGTTTTCCCGCCGACACGAAGGAATCGATCGCGCGCGACATCGAGATCATCAAACGGGAACTACCGCTCGATATCCTGGAATTCTTCTTTCTGACTCCGTTACCCGGATCCGAGGATCACAAGGTGCTTTTGCAGAAAAGCATCTGGATGGATCCAGACATGAACAAGTACGATCTCAATCACCGCGTTTCGCATCATTCCACCATGAGCGATGCGGAATGGGAGGACGCTTATCGTGCAGCCTGGTCGGCCTTCTATACACCTGAGCACGTGCGCACGATCCTGCGCCGCTCCGCGGCCTGCAAGCTCGGCCGGCCCGGCACGACCCTTTCGACCATACTGTGGTTCTATCTGATGATCTTATTCGAGGGGGTGCACCCACTCGAAGGCGGTGCTTTTCGGCTTAAATTTCGTCGCGACCGTCGGTTCGGAGAGAACATCGAAAGCCCACTGGTATTTTACCCCCGCTACGGCTGGGAGACGCTCAAGAAGGTCTGGGGTTATCTTCGGGTCTATCGTCAGCTCAGGGCCGCGCTAAACGAGGCGCTAACCGCGCCCGACCGTTGGACCTATAGTGACATCGCAATTACGCCGCCGCAGCAAGACGAGTTCGACCGCCTCTCGCTCTATCACGAAACCATCGGTGGTGAGGCCGCGCTCGCCCGCAAGCGGCGCGATGACGCTATTCGCGCCGGCGCTCAGGCAAACCAACCCGCGACCGTAGCGGCCGAGTAGCAAAGAGGCCGCGCGGACGACGCAATGTCCGCTATTGGTCCTTAACGCACATTCCTAGTTGCACCGAACATGTCCGCTTCCGTGGCTAAAGCGGACATCGCAAATTGAGTGGACAAACGACTCAAACAACTGGTTCCTTAAAGTAGACACACCATTTTGGCCGGAAGCGTTTCTTTACATTGGGAGAGCAATTGATCTTGCACGAGTCGGTTACGCACTCCATCAATTTGTCCTTGCCCCCGCTCGCGTCTATTTTGGGCGCTGCCGCCTTTGCTGCTGGAGACAGGCCAGACGGAACGATCTGCCTTGGCTCACAGAACCCGCCCACACCGCTGATGCTCGCGCGGCATTGCTCGATGGTGACGAAGCCACAGTTTGTGCCGCCGCCAGCGTTGTCAATTGCACACCATCTATAGGGGTCCGCAGAGGTAGTATTGACCAACATTGATGTGGCTGTCAGCAGGCCGCCTGTCCAGATCGACAATCTCATGGGTGTACTCTGACGTTTGTCCAACCACGTTAACTCATGGCACGGCTATTGTAACGCATATCGAAGATCGTTTGTCCGCACGGGGTGCGTGGTCGGTTCACCGCGCCTTGAGTTTGCCATTGCAGCCGCTCGGTCGAGGTCGAATGTCCGCTTTCGAGGACCAAAGCGACATGCCCGGGTTCGACTGGGAGGTTGGCCATTGTCCGTATCACTCAAACGTTCACCACTCCGGGTATCGAGCTTGTCGGACCTCTGCCGCCCGAGATTCAGTTTTATACAGTGTTCATTGGCGCGATCAGCACGGCCTCTAAATCCCCAGATGCTGCAGCGGATTTGCTTAAATTCTTGAAAGGGTCGTCGGCGCTTCGTGTCATCAAAGAGCAGGGAATGGAGCCAATCTAAAATTCCGTCGATGTCCGCTTTTGGTCCTGCCGAATGTCCGCTTTCGGGGGTTAGAGCGGACATGGACGTGAAGACTTCCGCTTTAGCGGACATCCTGAAGAGCGTTAGCCCCTTTCTGAGTACACACGACCGTTGATACCATCCCAGTCTGTGCCTCGGGGGGCGACAATGAGGTGGCGCGGTAGAAGCAGACACCCGGCGAAAGTTCGGCGTAGGAATAGGTCTAAGGCCCGGAAAGCGCCGATCCGCCACGCATCACCTGCTAACGTGCAGGACAAAATTGACCAGCTCACCCGTGAGCTTGATGACGCGCGCCAGCGCGAGAACGCGACCTCCGAAGTGCTGAAAGTTATCAGCTCCTCGCCTGGCCAGCTCGAGCCAGTCTTCAACGTTATTTTGGCGAATGCCACCCACATCTGTGAGGCCACATATGGCCATCTGCTGCTCCGTGAGGGACCGATCTTTCGTGCTGTCGCCATCCATAGCAAGCAAAGCCACGTCGATTTGCGACGCAACCCTGTGCTCGATGTGCGCGAAAATCTGGGAGCTCCGATCGATCGCCTCGCCACCACCAAACAGGTTGTCCATATACCCGATCTTCGAACCGATCGGTCATACATAGAGCAAAACAACCGCATCGTTCCTTTGGTTGAAATCGGCGGCGCACGGACCTTCACGATCGTGCCAATGCTCAAGGGGGACGAGCTTATCGGCGCGATTAGCATGTATCGCCAAGAAGTCCGCCCCTTCACCGCCAAGCAGATCGAGTTAGTTCAAAATTTCGCCGCACAAGCCGTCATCGCCATCGAGAACGCGCGGCTGCTCAACGACCAACGCGAATCGCTGGAACGGCAAACCGCGACGTCGGAGGTGTTGCAGACCATCTCAAGTTCGCCTGGCGAATTGAAGCCAGTTTTTGGGGCAATGCTGGCAAAAGCCACGCGGTTATGTGAGGCCGAATTTGGAATCTTGTTCCGGGTCAAAGACGGCGCGGCTGTCCCAGTCGCAACGCTCGGCGTACCTGAAGCGTTTATGGAGCTTGTTCAACGCAGACCACTTCGGCCAAGCGAACATGCTCCGATTATGCGAGCCGCAAGAACAAAACAGATTGTACATGTTGCGGATTTAAGCAAGGAGCAGGTGTACATCGAGCGTGATCCGATGGTCGTCGTCGGAGTGGAAGTTGTCGGCATCCGGACGCTTCTCGTCGTTCCAATGCTGAAGGATAACGAATTCATCGGCTCCATCACGATCTTCCGGCAAGAGGTGCGCCCATTTACCGACAAACAGATCGAATTGGTCGCCAACTTTGCTAAGCAAGCCGTCATCGCCATTGAGAACACGAGGCTGCTCAACGAGCTACGCCAGCGCACTGGCGATCTCACCGAGTCGCTGGAGCAGCAGACGGCGACTTCCACCGTGCTCGAAGTGATAAGCCGGTCGGCGTTTGATCTGCAACCAGTGTTTGAGACCGTTGTCGAAAGTGCTGTTAGGGTTTGTGGAGCCGATAAAGCGTTTATCTTCCGCTTCGACGGCGAGCTGTTACGGATGGCGGCAGCCTTCAATGCACCGCCTGAATTCCAAGAATGGGTTGCGCAAAACCCAATCCGCCCTGGCCGCCACAGCGGATCAGCCCGCGCGGCGCTGGAACGTCGAACAATCCATATCCACGATGTCCGGGCCGACCCTGAATATTCCTATGGAGCCAAAAATGTCGAGACCATTCGCACAATTCTTGGCGTGCCCATTCTAAAAGGCGATGAACTATTGGGCGTCATAATGATCTATCGCCTGGAAGTTAACCCATTCACCGATAAACAGATCGCTCTGGTGGAGACCTTCGCCGATCAGGCTGCGATCGCAATCGAGAATGTGCGGCTGTTCGAGGCCCTGCAGCAACGCACAAACGATTTGACCGAATCCCTCCAGCAGCAGACGGCCACCGCCGATGTGCTCAAGGTCATCAGCGCGTCGCCCGGCAATCTGGAGCCGGTCTTCCAGGCGATCCTCGCGAGCGCCACACAGATCTGTCAGGCCGGGTTCGGTACCTTGAATTTATACGAGGACGGCGCCTATCGGAGCGTTGCGCTCCACAATCCGCCGCCTCAATTCAAGACGCGCCTGGGCGAGGTCATTCATCCGCACCCGGACAGCGGCCTGGCCTATGTGGCCCGTACCAGACAGATTGCGCATATCGAAGATATCAAGACCCAAAAACCATACCTTGAGGGCAATCCGGCTGTCGTGGCACTGGCCGATCTTGCCGGCGCTCGCACACTGCTGATTGTCCCAATGTTAAGGGAAGACGATCTGGTCGGTTCAATCTCCATTTATCGCCAGGAGGTGCGGCCATTTACCGACAAGCAAATCGCGCTGGTCCAGAACTTCGCCGCTCAGGCCGTCATAGCGATCGAGAACACGCGCCTGCTTAACGAGTTGCGCGAGTCTTTGCAGCAGCAAACGGCGACCGCCGACGTACTCAAGGTTATCAGCCGCTCGACCTTCGACTTGCAGGCCGTGCTCGACACGCTTGTGAAATCGGCGGCAAGCCTGTGCGAGGCCGATCAATCCTTCCTCTACCGGCGCGACGGTGAGATGTACGTCTGGGCCGCCAGCCACGGCTATTCGCTGGAATTCGTGAAGTTAAGAACGAGTCAGCCTTTGGTGCCCGATCGCGGAACGGGCGTTGGACGCGCTATCGTCGAAGGCAAGATCGTACACATCCCGGATGTTCTGGAGGACAAGGAGTACAGTGCATGGGATTTGCAACAGGTCGCCGGATACAGGGCCGTATTGGGCGTCCCTCTCCTGCGCGAAGGCGTGTCCATGGGCGTGTTCTCACTCGCCCGCAAGGAGCCGCGGTCGTTCACCGATAAACAGATCGAACTGCTCACAATGTTTGCCGACCAGGCGGCGATCGCCATGGAGAATGTCCGGCTGTTCGAAAGCGTGGAGACGCGCACCCGCGAGCTGGCGAAGTCATTGGAAGACCTGCGAACCACCCAGGACCGACTCGTGCAGACGCAGAAGCTCGCTTTACTTGGACAGCTGACTGCCGGCATTGCCCATGAGATCAAGAATCCGCTCAATTTCGTAAACAATTTCTCAGGCCTGTCTACCGAATTGATCGATGAGCTGGGCGCCGCGCTCATGGACCTGACCATGAGCGAAAGCAAGCGCGTTGAGGTCGCCGAACTGACGGACACCTTGCGGGCTAATCTCGACAAGGTTGTACAGCACGGCAAGCGTGCCGACTCCATCGTCAAGAACATGCTGCTGCACTCGCGCGAAGGCTCCGGCGAGCATCGGGTCATCGACATCAATACGATCGTCGAGGAAAGCCTCAATCTTGCCTATCACGGCGCGCGCGCCGAGAAGCAGGGATTCAACATTACGCTGCAACGATCATTTGATCCGATGGCGGGCGAGGCCGATTTCTTCCCGCAGGACATTACACGAGCCCTGCTCAATTTTATTTCCAATGGATTTTACGCGGCAACGAAGCGCCATGCGGAAGCAGTTGACGGCTACGAACCGACCCTTGCTGCCGCCACCAAGAACCTCGGGGACCTTGTCGAAATAACGATCCGGGACAATGGCACCGGCATGCCTCCGGACGTGAAGGAAAAGATGTTCAATCCATTCTTCACGACCAAGCCGGCCGGAGAAGGAACCGGGCTCGGGCTCTCCATCAGCCACGACATCATCGTCAAGCAGCACGGCGGCTCAATCGAGGTCGATACGCAGCCGGGCGAGTTCACCGAAATCAAAGTCGTATTGCCGCGCGTGGCCGCGTTACTGCCTGAACGGTCGTGACCCTTAGCGGACATGGGAGCGAAGCTGTAGGCTCCGCTCCCGTTATCATCGTTAGTAGTAGTGGCGATAGTGGCGATGATGACGCCAATAGTGGCGACGGGGGTAATATCCGTAGGCGCGGTAACCACCGTAGTAATTCGGCCGCCACCAGCACCGGCCGTGGAAGTTGCAGACCCAACGTACTTGCTCCACGTTCACAGCACTGTTTGCTGGAACTGGTGCGATCGGCATTGCAGATGCTGCGGTCGCTGTTAGGCCGCCACATAGCACAATGGCCGCACCTAGTAGTTTGATTTTACTCATGTGCGTTCCTCCCTGAATGCGCCCCTAACGCGCAACACTGGCGGAAGGTTCAAGTGGATTTGGTCAATTGGCTGAACGTTCATTCAGACAAGAAAACATTTTAGTGATGTCCGCCGTTGGCCCTTAGCGGACATCCCTGGTTGCACCGCACATGTCCGCTTTCAGGGGAAAAGCGGGCATCTTGTCATTTGGGTGCAGCCGGGGCGGGATTGGCAAGAGGTAATGGCCGGTGCCCGCTCGTTCCAGAGTTAAAGGCTCTCCATAAGAACTTCAGTGAAATAGGAGATTTGCCACCGGCTGTCCCGCAAGGCTCGGTATTAGAATGACCGCCGCCGGGCGCGGTGCCCCAACTTGGCGAGAGTGCTGTAACGGTTCGAGCCATGAGACATGACAGACTCTTATATGTACTGGTGCCGCTGTATCTGATCGTCGTTGGAGCACTGGTCATTAGACAAATATCTCTTCGAGAAGAAGCGAAACCCGCAGCTATCGAGGCTAAGCCACCTCCTGTCGTTATCGAAGCGAAGCCCCCCCTGATCGATAAGGCAAACGATGCTGGACCGCAGGCCGATGAGTCCAGCGGCAAGAGGGGCTTGACGCCAAACTGTGAAAAGGAACTACGGCGTACAACCGATTTATTGAGATTTTTTGCAAATAGAATTCAAGGGGGAGAGGAAATACAATCGGTCGTTGCCGACATGAAACAGCAAGAGAAAAGAATATCGGCAGTTTGCACTGATTAGGTGCCAGGCTCGATTAACCGCCGGCCGAGGCATTCGCGTCGCCCGAGAGGCGGTCCTTCCACTTTCCCAACATTTCGTCGGCGCGCTCGCGCTTGCTATTCCAGTGCGCGACCTTCTCACTAGCGAGTGTAACTTACTCCAATCCAAGTATTGATACCTTGGCGGTTGTGATTTCGGTTGGCCACAGAATTTCTGTGAGACCTTTTGCAACAGCGACCTTTTGTGTCCCATTGACTGAATAGGTAATGACGCCACCGCCAATCGCGCCGCGGAGGTTTTGGCCCCACAATTTGCGCCCGTTTGCTGTGTCAAGCACGTAGAAATTTCCACCCATGTCGCCGAAGAAAACGACCCCGCCCGCAGTCGGCGTCATGCCGCTTTGAATGGGATAATTCGTCTTTGCTCTCCATCTCCAAGCGCCAGTATCGGCGTCGACGGCATAGATCCAACCCGCCCAGTCGAAAACCGGGTCCGCCTTGCCCCACGTGTTGAACGGGTTGATCGAGGCTTCGCCGGACCACGGTTTGCCAGCCCCGACGGCGGCAATTTTCTCGGCCGGCATAAGCGTAACTGTGGTGCACCATTCGACCTCGCCGATGAAAACGAGATTCAAAGCGGGGTCATAAGCGGGACCATTCCACTCGGCGCCGCCAGTCGAGCCGGGACAGAAGTGGACCGGCTTGCCGACCACAAACGGCGCATCCTCGTTTTCCTTCCGCGTGACCGGCTGCCTGTAAAGCAAGGCATTGGTGTCGAGATCGAAGCCGTACAGGTGCCCATCCTTCGGGGCGACCGATAGAACCTTCTTGCCACCCGCGGTCTTGATAATGGCTGGCGCGCTGGAAACGTCCCAATCGTGCCAGTCTTTCGGCACGATCTTGAAGTGGTTCTTGTAAGCCCCAGTCATCGCGTCGAGAACGACGACCGAGCCGGAATATAGGTTCGACCCTTCACGCACGTCGGCTGCAAAATCAGGCGCGGGGTTTCCGCCCGGCACATACAACAAGCCGGTATCCGGGTCCAAGGTGTATGAAGTCCAGGTCGCGCCGCCGGTTATCGGCACGCCTTGCAGCGAGTTGCCCCAAGTTGAGTCATTGAGGGGCGATGCACCAAGCGGTCCGCGCGTCGGATCGCCTTCAGCCTTCGGCACGAGGTAGAACTCCCACACGATCTTGCCGGTCTTGGCGTCAAGCGCATACATGCGCCCCTTCACCCCCTTGAGGTCGCCTCCTGCGTTGCCGATGAAAACCAAACCGTTCCAGGCGATCGGAGCCGCAGGGGCGCTCTCGCCCTTCTTCGGATCCCCGATCGCGGTTTCCCAGATGCGTTTGCCAGTCTTGAAATCATAGGCGAGGACACGGGCGTCCTGGGTACCGCGGAAAAGCATGCCGTCCAGATACGCCGCACCGCGATTGACCTCCTGAGGCGTGGCAGGAACGTAATCCTCATGGGTGCGCCAGTTCTCGCGGCACGTCGAAGCATCGATGGAGAAGATATCAAACGCGGTCACGAAGATCAGCGCGCCGTCCACCTCCAATAGCCCGGAATTGAAGCCGGTATATTGCCCGGTATCGTAAGTGCAGAGAACTTTGAGTTTCTCGGCATTTGTCCTGTTGATCTGACTTAACTCCGAGAAACGGTTCGACGTGAGCGTCTTGTTGTAGCTTGGCCAGTCTCCCGCAGTTCCGCTAGGAGCAACCTGTGGGAATGCCGAAGCCGTCGGGGCTGGCTGCGCTGCCGTTCCGGTCTGGGCGACTTCCGTTTCAAGGGTCCCGGCGGGAGCCGACCAATAGCGCACATAATTTAT
>Ga0075419_10001686_pt1 | contig 14390 bp, 11 predicted proteins | sample SoiMetdeltSBSDD3_FD_76900 | JGI IMG/M metagenome (GOLD analysis project Ga0075419, IMG submission 76900) | Bulk soil microbial communities from a Populus tree surrounding site in Tennessee, USA - Soil MetaG P. deltoides SBSDD3 | ecosystem: Environmental > Terrestrial > Soil > Tree plantation... | reverse complement strand
CTCCCGTGAAGTCCTCGACCTCGACGCTGCCCGAGCCCACGTCGATGCTGAGCTCGCCGCGGCAACCGCCGGCCACGACACCGCCCGAACCGCCGTCAAAGCTCAAGCGGCCGTCCACCTTCTGGATGTCGGTGCTGCCGGCGATCGTGTGCACCGACACCTTGCGGCCCTTGGGCACACGCACCACGAGGTCGGCCCACGCCTCGGTCCCGCTGCCGCTGCCCTTCACCGAGATGCGGCGCCAGGACATGCCCCAGTCCCCTTTCGACCCGCCCCACGTGCCGTCCTTGCGGATGCTCGTGTTGGAGTTGGACCAGCGGCCGATGGCGGGGTAGATGATGTTGCCTTCGGGATAGAGCACGCGCAGCGCGGAGTGGCCGCCGATGGGCTCATCGCTCACGCGCAGCGCGCTGGCCTCGGGGCCGGCGAGGTTCACCTCGACCTCGACCGAGGTTCCGGTCGCGGCTTCGATCCGGACTTCTCCCGCCGGGCTCCAAATGGCGACGTCGTCGCCCGCGAGGGTGTACGTGCGCGCGGCGGCGGGCGCGCCGAGCCCTGGCAGCAGTGCCAGGGCGGCGAGGAACGTGGCGTTTCGCAGGTTCATGGGTCACCTGGCTGGTTGGGAGGTGGAGGCCGTCCCACCGGGACGGTGCGACCGGGCGGCCCTGACCGGGACCCCGGACGGTGTGCGGCTGCTGCCAAGGGGAGCGCCCGCGCGAGCGGGCTGTCATGGAACTGTAGACGGCTCAACGGCCCCGCAGGTTGCATCCGACGTTGCAGCCCGCGCTGGTCGGGCTCCGGACCGCGCACGGACCGGGGGGGCTCGCCACCGGGGTCAGATGTGTTCCAACCTTGGGACCCGCGGCAGGAGTCCAATCTGTCGCAATGTCCGCCACCCTGACCTGGCATCCGATCTTGGCCCTGGAACGACCCGCCCTGTCCCAGCCCATCGAGACGAGTGACGTCGCGCAGGCCGTGCGTGGTGACGCTCGGGCCTTCCGGCGTCTCTACGAGGAGAACGTGGGCCGCGTCCACGCGCTCGCTCGCCGCATGGTCGGTCCCGACCATGCGAACGAGCTCACGCAGGACGTGTTCGTGCGCGCGTGGCAGAAACTGCACACGTTCCGCGGCGAGGCGCGCTTCTCCACGTGGCTGCACCGGCTGGCGGTGAACCTGATCTTGAGCAAACGATCGGCGCTCGCGACCCAGCGTACGCGCTTCCTCGCGGACGACGAGGTGCTCGAACGGCTGCCGACGCGCTCCAGTGGGCGCGAACACGCGATGGACTTCGAGGGCGCCATCACCCGGCTGCCCGAAGGCGCGCGGATGATCTTCCTGCTGCACGACGTCGAGGGGTACCGCCACGAGGAGATCGCTTCACTGCTCGGCGTGACCACCGGAACCACGAAGGCACAGCTGCACCGCGCGCGCATGTTGCTGCGCGGGCACCTCGAGGCCTGATCCTAACTCGAGCCCCACCTGCAAGGAGTACGGCATCATGAGCGACCGCTTCACTTCACTGCTGTCCGATTACCTGGACCACGACCTGCCGCGGGCCGAGTACGAGGCGCTCGAGCGCCATCTCGAAGAGTGCGACGAGTGTCGTGATGTCCTGTCGAGCCTCGCCGCCGTGAAGTCGCACGCGGCCTCGCTCGTGGACCCGCCGGCGCCGGACGATCTCTGGGCGGGGATCGCGTCACGAATCGGCCCGGCGGGTTCCCCGAGCGCGGCTCCGCGCCCGATGCTGATCGAGCTTCCGCGCCGTGCGCGGGGCTGGTCGATGCCGCAATGGCTCGCGGCGGCTGCGGCGTTCGCGGTCGTGGCGGCGGGTGCGGTGTGGTTCGCGCAGGGCGGACTGAACGGGCGTGCGACGCGCGAGGGGCTCGCCGTGCGCCAGGGCACGCCGCCCTCGTACCGCGACGGCGGCACGAACGCGTCGGCCGCGGGATTCGACGCCACGCGCATCGAGAGCGAGATCCAGGCGCTGCAGGCCGCCGTCGAACGCGGCCGCGGGCGGCTCGCCCCCGAGACCGTCAAGGTGCTCGAGGACAACCTGATCATCATCCACAAGGCGCTGTCCGATGCGCGCACCGCGCTCGAACAGGACCCGGCCAACCGCGAGTTGCAGGACTACCTCGCGGGTTCGGTGCAGCGCAAGCTCGACCTCGTGCGACGCGCGGCCGACCTGGCGGGAGTGTGACCGTGCACCGCTCGGCTCGCGCACTTGCCCTGCTGCTCTCCACGCTGCTCGCCCTATCGGCCGCGCCCGTGCGCGCTTGTCCGAGCGAGGATGCTGCAGCGGAGTCCGCGGCGCGCATCTCGGCGGAACTGGACCGCGCCATCCGCCAGACGCAGATGCGCATCGCGATCGCTCGCGCGGCCCAGCGCGGGACCGAACCCGGTGGCGTGATCGTCACCCCGGATGGGCTGTTGTTCCTCGACGGGCCCAAAGTGCGATTCGACGACATCGAGTGGACCGAGTCGGTGGACAGGCGCGGCAAGCGCCGTCCGACGACCACCGACACGCTGTTGCGCGTCGGCCCGGGCATGACCCTGACGCTCTCGAGCCTCTCCGGCGACATCAACGTGACCGCGTGGGACCGCAACGAGGTCCGGGTGCAGGCCGAGCACGACCGAGGCGACCGGCTGATCGCCGAGGTACGCGACGCCAAGGTCCGCCTCGGCATGAGCTCGCCCGAGTCGCCACCCGCCGAGGTCGAGTGGACGCTCACCGTGCCGGCGTGGTTGCCGCTCGAGCTCTCGGGCGTCGAATGCGAGATCATGGTGAGCGGCATGCGGTCGTCGGTGCGCGCGCAGAACATGCGCGGCGACATCTCGGTGGATGCGTGCCAGGGCCCGCTCGAGGCCAACTCGGTGGAGGGCGAAGTCCACGTCAGCAACTCGCGCGGCACGGTCACGGCCGGCTCCATCAACAGCATCGTGCGCATCGTCCGCGCGACCGGCCCCGTCGATGCGCAGACCATCAACGGCGACATCCAGCTCGTAAAGGTGGAGTCGGCCAACGTGGATGCCAGCACGGTGAACGGGCGCGTCTACTACGCCTCGGGCTACCAGCCGAGCGGGCGGTACATGTTCTCGTCGCACAACGGCAAGCTGTTCGTGCCGATGCCGGACGACCAGCACGTGAAGGTCTCCATGTCCTCGTTCCAGGGCGAGGTGGAATCCAGCATCCCCGTGCCCAAGCCCGCGCCGGCGCCACGTGCGCGCGGTCGCCACTTCCGCTTCGTCATGCAGGACGGCGTTGCGTGGCCCGATCCCGCCACCGTCCCGCCTACGCCCACCACGCCGCGCGCCCCAAGTGCGCCGCACCCACCGCGTGCGCCGCAGGCCGTGAGCTCGGCGGCAGCTCCCGAGATCGAACTGGAGTCGTTCAGCGGCCTGATCCGGCTGGCCTCCCAGGAGGAGGTCGCCCAGGTGCTGGCGATCCAGCGCAAGGTCCTGGCCGCGCGCCGGGCTGCGCTCGACAGTGCGCGCGTCTACCAGCTGCGCGGACGTGGCGAGATGGATCGCGCCCGCCGCCTCGAGCGCCAGGCGAAGGCCCGCGACGACGAGCGACGGAAGACCACACCACCGCCGAGCGCGCCGTCGCCCGAGACCCCGCCGCCCTCCATGCTCGACTGAGGCGCGAGGCCGCTTCAGGCTCCACGAACCGCCGCCCGGGACTCCGGGCGGCGGTTCGTGTTCTCGCATTCGGCGCCCTCCCGCCGCTGCGAGCGCCGACCCGTTCACTCGCGAGCGAGTGTCCGGTTCTGGGACGCGCGGTCCCACGAGCGGACGTGATCCCCGTGCGCAGCCAGCGACGCCGAGCGAAGAATGCACTCGCACGCAACCACTTGCGGCGTTCCGGCAAGCTGGCCCGATTCTTCCAGTGGAAACCGTCCGCTGTCTTCCGAGTCCCGCGTCGGTCGAGTGTCCACCAGGCAGGGTGGGCGCGCGACCGACGCCAGCGTCGTCACCGAGCGGGCCTCACTCGAGCTGATCGGATCCCATGGATATCCCTCGCCCGAAGCCGAAGGTGAACCGAATGCCGTGGATCGTCGCCACCGCGCTGCTGCTGGTGGTGACCACGGTCGGCCTCGCCCGGCTGCGGCCAGCTGCACCCTCGATCGAACGGTCGACGCTGTGGATCGACACCGTGAAGCAGGGCGAGATGCTGCGGCAGGTGCGCGGCAATGGCACGCTGGTGCCCGAGGACCTGCGCGTGGTCTCGGCCCTCACCGCCGGCCGCGTGGACCGCGTGCTCGTGCGCGGCGGCGCACGCTGCGAAGCGAATACCGTGCTCCTGGAGATGAGCAATCCCGACGTGCAGCTGCAGGCCCTCGATGCCGAACGTCAGGTGAAGCTGGCAGAGGCCGACCTGGCGAGCCTGCGCTCGTCGCTCGAAGGCCAGCGGCTCGCCGCGCTGTCCTCGCTGGCCGAGGCGCGCCGCGCCGCCAACGAGGCCGAGCGCGCGCTCAAGGTGGCGGAGCGGCTCTCCGCCGAGGGGCTCACCTCCCCCATGGACATCGATCGCGCGCGCGACAACCTCGAGGAGGCGCGTGAGCGGCACGAGAGCGAGAAGCAGCGACTGGCGCTGTTCACGGAGTCGCTCAAGGCGCAGCTCGAGCTGCGGCAGTCCGAGGTGGAGCGCCTGCGCGCGATCTCGCGGTTCCAGCAGGAGCGCGTCGCCTCGATGACCGTGCGCGCCGGGCAGAAGGGCGTGCTGCAATCCCTGTCGCTCCAGCCCGGCCAGTGGGTGAACCCGGGCCAGGAGCTGTCGCGCGTCGCCGGAGAAGAGCGCCTGAAGGCGGTGGTGCGCGTGCCCGAGACACAGGCACGCGACCTGGCACTCGGCCTCCTGGCCGAAGTGGACACGCGCAACGGTGTGGTGAAGGGCCATGTATCGCGCGTGGATCCCGCGGCCATGAACGGCACCGTGTCGGTGGACATCGCGTTCGACACCGACCTGCCGCGTGGCGCGCGGCCCGACCTGTCCGTGGATGCCACCATCGAGATCGAGCGGTTGCCGGACGTGCTGTACGTGGGACGGCCGGCGGACGGCTCGAGCGAGAGCACCGTGGGCCTGTTCGTGCTCGAGACCGACGGCCGCCACGCGAAGCGCGTGCAGGTCGACCTCGGGCGGGGCTCCGCCAATGCCATCGAGATCAAGAAGGGCTTGAAACCCGGCGACCAGGTCATCCTGTCCGAGATGTCGCGGTGGGACACGGTGGACCGGGTCAAGTTGCAGTAGTCCCGCGGCGATCTTCAAGAGAACTGAAGGCAACCGCGATCGCAGTTGCAGTGAATTCACCGCTCCCCTGGGGAGGAGATATGACCGTGATCACCAACGACCGTGTGACGCCTCAGAGCAACGCCAGGCCGGAGGCGGGCCGTTCACTGTTGCGGTTGGAGGACGTGAAGAAGGTGTTCTACACCGACGAGGTCGAGACGCACGCGCTCTCGGGCGTGCACCTCGAGATCAGCCGCGGTGAGTACGTGTCCATCTCGGGCCCGTCCGGCTGCGGCAAGTCCACGCTGCTGTCGATCCTGGGCCTGCTCGACACGCCCACGGACGGCCAGTACTGGCTGGACGGCAAGCCGATCCAGGCGCTCGGCTTCACCGAGCGAGCGCGCATCCGCAACCGCGAGATCGGCTTCATCTTCCAGAGCTTCAACCTGATCGGCGACCTGACCGTGGCCGAGAACGTCGAACTGCCGCTCACCTACCGCGGCATGGCGGCGGCCGAGCGCAAGCGTCGCGTGGGCGAAGCCCTCGAGCGCGTCAGCATGGCGCACCGCTCGCGTCACCTGCCGAGTCAGCTGTCGGGCGGCCAGCAGCAGCGCGTCGCCGTGGCGCGTGCGCTCGCGGGAGACCCGCTCATCCTGCTCGCTGACGAGCCCACCGGGAACCTCGACTCGCGCAACGGCGAAGCCGTGATGGACCTGCTGCGCGATCTGCACCAGCAGGGCAGCACGATCTGCATGGTCACGCACGACACCCGGTTCTCGAAGTACGCGCAGCGCACGATCCACTTGTTCGACGGACGCGTCGTGGACGAGAAACGCGGGCACTGAGCCCGCGCCGTTCCCTCCACGAGACTCGCCCACCGCTCCCCGAACAGGAACGCTCATGGACTCTTTGCTGCTGGATCTCCGCTTCGCGTGGCGCTCGCTCAGGCGCACGCCCGGATTCGCGCTCACCGTCGTGGTCATGATGGCGCTCGGCATCGGCGTCAACTCCATGATCTACTCGGTCCTGCGCGCGATCCTGTTCACGGACCTGCCGTTCCCCGAAGCGCACCGCCTGGTCTCGATCGAGGCCTATGACACGCGCGAGCCCGGGCATGGCTCGAACATGTCCCTGCCGGACTCGCGTGACATCCGCGACCGCAGTAAGACGCTGACCGCGCTCACGATGTGGTCCGAGACCGGCGTCTACATCGCCGACGGTGAGTCGCCGCAGCGCCACACGGCCACGATGACGAGCGAGGCCCTGCTCACGGCGCTCCAGGTGAAGCCGCTGCTCGGCCGCTGGTTCACCGCCGACGAATGCAAGACGGGCGCCGACAGGGTGTCGGTCGTGCTCGGCCACCGGCTGTGGCAGGAGCTGCTGAAGGGCGACCCCGCCGTGATCGGCCGCACGCTGAGGGTGAATGCGCGCGAGCGCACGATCGTGGGCGTGATGCCTGCGGGCTTCCGCTTCCCCGAGGCCAGCGATGTGTTCGTTCCGCTCGCCACCAACGACACCTCCGACGTGCGCGGCGCGCATTACCTGGATGTCATGGCACGTCTGGCGCCCGGCGCCACGCTGGCGCAGGCGCGCGTCGAGCTCGCGCAGATCGCGGCCGTGCTCGAGAAGGATTACGTGTCCACGAACAAGGCCACGACGTTCAGGCCGACGGTCCTGCACGAGAGCCAGATCCAGGAGATCCGGCCGATGATGCTGTTGCTCGCGCTCGCCGTGACGTTCGTCCTGCTGATCGCGTGTGCGAACGTGGCCAACCTGCTCCTGGCGCGCGCGAGCGGACGGGTGCGCGAGCTGGGCGTGCGCGTCGCCATGGGCGCGACGCGTTGGCAGATCGTCCGCCAGCTGCTCACCGAGAGCGTGCTGCTGGCGCTGATCGGCTGCGTGTTCGGCGTGCTGCTCGGCGAGTGGGGCATGCGGCTCACGCTGTCGAGCATCCCGGTCGAGACGCCGTACTGGATGGACTTCCGCCTCGATCCCGGCGTCGTGGCCATCGTGGTCGCGGTCTCGATCGTATCCGGCATCCTGTTCGGCCTGGCTCCCGCGCTGCACGTGACGGCGGGCGACCTGCTGAGCCCGTTGCGTGAGGGCACCCCCGGCGGCGGCGACACGCCGGCGCGCAGCCGCATGCGCAACTCGCTCGTGGTCGCCGAGGTGGCGCTGGCCGTGGTGCTGCTGATCGGCTCCGGTCTCATGATCAGGAGCTTCCTGCGCATGCAGGATCAGCGGAACGCGTTGCGCGCCGAGAACGTGCTGACGGCCTCGGTGTTGCTGCCCGTGGTGCTGTACCCGGAGGAGGCACAACGCGTGCAGTTCTTCCGCGAACTCCGCCAGTCGCTGTCCGCTCTGCCGGGAGTGAAGAGCGTCGGCGCTGTGCTGAACCTGCACCTCGGCACGAACAATTGGTCGGTGAGCGTGGAACGCCAGGGCATCGATCAGCCGAAGAGCCCCGACATGCCGACCGTCGGCTACAACGTGATCACGCCCGGCTACCTGAAGAGTGTCGGCTTCACGCTCATCGAGGGCCGCGACTTCAACGATACCGACGGCGAACCGGGCCGATTCGCCGCACTGCTGAACCAATCGGCGGCGAAGAAGCTGTGGCCGGGCGAGTCCGCGATGGGCAAACGGTTGAAGGTGGGGGGCGAGCAGGAGTACTCCACGGTCGTGGGGATCGTCGCGGACATCCGCCAGAGCGTGGACGCCCCGGCCAAGCGCATCGCCGAGGTGCTCACGCCGCACCCGCAGTCGAAGCGCCAGTCGATGACGTGGGCGATCCGCACCGAGGGCTCGCCGGCCGCCCTGGCCCCGGCCGTGCGCCAGCTGGTGCGCGCGCGCGACCCGAACCTGCCGATCTACAACCTGCGCTCGATGAGCGAGCACGTCGCGCGTGCGCTGTGGGACACGCGGCTCTATGCGCAGCTCATGAGCGTGTTCTCGGCACTGGCGCTGTTCATCGCGGCGCTCGGCATCTACGGCGTCATGGCGTACACCGTGGGACAGCGCACGCGAGAGATCGGCATCCGCATGGCACTTGGCGCGGCGCGCGCCGACGTGCAGCGCCTGATCATGGGTCAGGCCACGCGTCTCACGCTGATGGGCGTCGGCATCGGCCTCGCCGCGGCGTATGGCCTCACGCGCTTCATGGTCAACCAACTGTTCGGCGTGCGGCCGGATGACCCGCCCACGTTCGTCGTCGTCACCGTCATCCTCGCTGCCAGCGCGGTGTTCGCCGCCTGGCTTCCCGTCGCGCGCGCGGTGCGCGTGGACCCCGTCGTGGCCCTTCGCCACGAATAGGAGCCGCTATGGAGATCCTGCTCCAGGACATTCGCTTCGCGCTTCGCTCCCTGCGGCGTTCCCCGGGGTTCACGACCGTGGTCGTGGCCGTGCTGGCACTCGGCATCGGCGTGAACACCATGATCTTCTGCATGGTCTACGGGATCATGTTCCGCCCGTGGCCGCTGCCGCAGTTCGAGCGCGTCATGGCGGTGCGCGAGGTGAACAAGACGCGCGAGATCAAGGGCGACGGCGTGTCGTGGCTCAACTACCAGGAGCTCCGCGACCAGGCGAAGTCGTTCGAGCAGGTGGGCGGCTTCTATGACATCCGCGCTCAGGTCACCATCGGCGAGGAGCCGGAGCAGCTCCAGGCGGCCAATATCACCTCCGGCCTGCTGCCCGCGCTCGGCATCCAGCCGCAACTGGGGCGGAACTTCACGCGCGACGAGGAGACCTACGGCAAGAACTTCATCCCGGTGCTGATCAGCGACCGGCTGTGGAAGCGGCGATTCGAGGGCAGGAAGGACGTGCTCGGCGGCAAGCTCAAGCTGAACGGTCGCGAGCGGACGATCGTCGGAGTGCTGCCCCCGAACTTCAACTGGCCCGAGTCCGAGGACCTGTGGATCCCGATGAGCATCAAGCCGGAGGAGGCCCAGGCCCGCGAGGACCACCTGTTGTCATTCACGGCCCGGCTCAAGCCCGGCGTGACCCAGAAGCGGGCGCAGGCCGAGGTCGCGACGATCTATGCGCGCATCGTGAAGGACAATCCCAAGTCGATGAAGGGCTGGACTTCGCGTGTGAACCCGTTCGCGGACGACTGGCGGTCGGGCATCAAGGTCATGATGATCATCATGTCCACGGCGGTCCTGTTCGTGCTGCTCATCGCCTGCGCCAACGTCGCCAATCTCATGCTGGCGCGTGCCGCCGCGCGCAAGCGCGAGCTGAGCGTGCGCCTGGCGCTCGGCGCCTCGCGCGGCCGGGTGGTGCGGCAATTGCTCACCGAGAGCCTGCTGCTGGCGGGCACCGGTGCGGTGGTGGGCACGCTGCTGGCACACGTCGGCAACCGGCTGTGGATCGGCATGATCCCGCTCGAGATCCCGTTCTGGATGAAGTTCACGATCGACCTGCCCGTGCTCTCGTACACGGTGGGCGTGACGACGCTGGCCGCGGTGGCGTTCGGGCTGCTGCCGGCACTGCAGGCGTCGGACACGCGCCTCTCGGAAGCGATCCGCGAAGGCAGCAGCCAGGCCGGTGCGAGCCGTTCGCGCGGACGGCTGCGCAGCGGCCTGGTCGTGGCCGAAGTCGCGCTGTCGCTGACGTTGCTCGTCGCCTCCGGCCTCATGATCCGCAGCCTGTTCAGCAGGATGGACAGCGAGCGCCTGGTGCGGTCCGAAGGCGTGCTCACGGCGCAGTTCTTCCTGCCGATCGCGACCTGGGAGAACGATTCGACGCGTCGCGAGTGGACGCAGAAGGTGCTGCCCCTGGTGCGCGCGATGCCAGGAGTGAACAGCGCCGCGCTCGTGAACGTGCTGCCGCTGAGCCAGAACGACTGGGGCACACGCATCGTGGGCGAGACCGGCACACGAATCGACCCCGAGCGGCCGCTGCGCGTGAACTTCACCGAGGCCTCCCCGGGCTTCTTCAGCTCGCTCGGGATCCCACTGCGCTCGGGACGTGACTTCACCGACTCCGATGCGCCCGGCGGCCAGTCTGTGGTGATCGTGAACCAGTCGCTGGCGAAGACGCTGTGGCCCGGTGAGGAGCCTCTCGGCAAGCGCCTCAAGACGGTGAACGATGACCGCAAGCTCGGCTGGCGGACGGTGGTCGGGGTGGTGGCGGACATCCCGCAGAACCTGGAGGACGACGATCGGACCAACCACTCCATGTTCGTGCCGCACCTTCAAGAGCCCGATCAGAGCATGATCTGGGTGTTGCACACGAACGGCGATCCGCTCGCCCTCAGCAAGCCGCTGCGGCAAGTCATGCTCCAGCACGCACCGGATGTGCCGCTCACGGAAGTGCGGACGATGCACGACGCGGTCCAGTTCGCGGTCTGGACGCAGAAGCTGTTCGGCTCGCTCATGGGCGTGTTCGCCGTGCTGGCGCTGATCATCGCCGGGGTCGGCCTGTACGGCGTCATGGCCTACTCGGTCGCCCAGCGCACGCAGGAGATCGGCATCCGCATGGCGCTGGGTGCGCAGGCGGGCGACGTGGTGAACATGGTGGTCGGCCAGGCGCTGCGGCTCACGCTGCTGGGGATCGGCATCGGGTTCGCGGCGGCGTTCGCGCTCACCCGCGGCATGGCGAGTGTGCTGTTCGGCGTCACCGCCACCGATCCCCCCACGTACATCGGGGTGGTCCTGATCCTGGCGCTGTCGTCGGTGACCGCCGCGTGGGTACCCGCGCACCGGGCCACGCGTGTGGACCCGATGCGCGTGCTGCGCTGCGATTGAGGTGCGTGGGAGATACCCGCCGATTCACCCGCTCCCCGAGGAGAACCGAGATGAGGACGTGCTCCATCCCCATGCGGGCCGTGTGGACCCTGGCACTGCTCGTCGCCGCCTCGCCGGCGGTCGCGACCGACGAAGCGCTCACGTTGCTCGACCGCGGCTCCTACCGGCGTGCGGCCGCGCTCTGCGAGCAGCGGCTCGCGGCGAACCCGTCGGATGCCATGGCGAGCGCCGTGCTGTCGCGCGTGCGCGGCCAGCAGGAGAAGCTCGACGAGGCCGTGCGCCTCGCCACTGCAGGGGTCACCGCCGATCCCAAGAATGCCGACGTCCAGTACGCGCTGGCCGAGGCCTACGGGCGGAAGGCGCAGGACGCGGGTGTGCTGAAGGCCGCCGGGCTCGCAGGCAAGCTCAAGAAGTCGGCCGAAGCCGCGCTGGCACTGGACCCGAACCATGCCGACGCGCTGGCCATGCTCGTGGACTTCCATCGCAAGGCCCCCGGCATCATGGGCGGCGACAAGAAGAAGGGGGCCGAGTTCCTCGAGCGCCTGATCCGCGTGGACCCGGTGGCGGGCTGGACCAAGAAGGCGAACGTGGCGTTCTCGGACAAGGACACCACACTCGGGGCGCAGTGCCTTGCACGCGCGCTGGAGTCCTCCCCGCAGTCGGGCCGCGCGATGGTGTCGCTGGCGTCGTGGCTGGTGCAGCCGTGGCGTGATCCGGCGCGCGCCGAGCGGTTGGCGAAGCAGGCGCTCGAGCTGGAGCCCTGGCGCATGGGTGGCTGGCAGGTGCTGGCCGGGCTCTATGCTTTTCAGGAGCGCTGGGCCGAGTTGGATGACGTCCTGGCGAAGTCCGAGGCCGTGGATCCGACGCGGCTCACCCCGTGGTACACGGCCGGGCGCACGCTCGTCACCTCCTCCAAGGACCCGGTCCGGGCCGAGCGCTGCCTACGGCACTACCTGAGCCGCGAGCCGGAGATCTCGGCGCCCGCGCACGCCAATGCGCACTGGCGGCTGGGTCAGGCGCTGGAGAAGCAGGGCAAGAAGGACGAGGCCATGGCCGAACTGGCGATGGCGGTGAAGGCCGATCCCAAGCTGGACGACGCGAAGAAGGACCTGAAGCGGCTGAAGGGCTAGCCGAAGCCTTCCACGAGCCGACCCCCGCCCGGCACGGCACCCCTGCCGGAGGCGGTGTTTGTGCGCTTCCTGACCCCCGCGCGGGCCGGGCTTTGGTAATCTTCACGAGGCCCGCGGTGCCGATCCCACGGCACGCGCCGCACCCGGAGGTCCGCTCGGATGGCCCGCTCCACACCTGCCCGACTCACGCTCACGATCCTGGTCGCCGCGCTCGCGTCTTCGGCGCCCGTGTGCATGAACGCGTTCGCAGAGGACGACGGATGGCCGCCCCGCGGGAGCGCTTCGCCGAGCGATGTCGCGCCGGCGCCGGCTTCCAATCGTTTCACCTGAGAACCGATCCGGGTCCCGTCGGGACCTGTGACCGACTCCGAGTTCGCGCTCTTCCACATGCAGCGCGCGCTCTACGACCCCGTGGACCCGCGGCTCCTGGGCTCGCTCCACGATGACCTGCACTACCGTGTGAACGGCGAGGTCTATCGTTTCGCCGGTGAGAAGACGCTGCGCCGGTTCATGGAGGAACCAGAACTCTGGTGCGGACTCTTGCGTGACCCCGTCTCGGGCGAGCGGTTCCTGCCCTCGACCAAGTCGCCGCGCGTGTGGTTCACGACCGGGTTCTATTACTTCCAGAACGATTCGACGCGTGACCGCTTCATCGACGACCCGGCGCGCTACGAGGTGAAGCGGGCGATTTGACGCGCATCGCAACGGTCGCGCGGTCATGTAGACTCCGGGAATGGCCCGAACCCCTTCCGGCTACGTGCACGGCACCCATCCCGAGGAGCAGCAGCGTCTCGCGGACCTGAATGCGCTCGTCAACCGTGCCTCGCTCGACGCGATGCTCCCTCGCCGCGGCGAGCGCGCGCTCGACCTGGGCAGTGGCTTGGGTCAGTTCGCACGCGAACTGGCGCGCGCCACCGGCGAGCGCGTGGTCGGCGTGGAGTGGAGCCACGAGCAACTCGAACGCGCGAACACCCTCGCGGCCGAGGCCGGTGAGTCGGCATGGGTGGACTTCCGCGCCGGCGATGCCGCCGACCCGCCGCTCACGGCGGCCGAGTGGGGGAGCTTCGACCTCGCGCACGCGCGCTTCCTGCTCGAACACGTGCGGTCGCCCCAGGCCGTCGTCGACGTGATGGCGCGCGCGGTGCGGTCGGGGGGGAGGGTGGTGATCGAGGACGATGACCACGAGAAGCTGCGGCTGTGGCCAGAACCTCCCGGTTTCGAGTCGGTGTGGCGTGCCTACATGCGCACGTACGACCGGCTCGGCAACGACCCGCACGTGGGCCGCCGGCTGGTCCAGCTCCTGCATGTCGCGGGCCTGCGGCACACGCGCATCGCGATGCCGTTGCTCGGCGCGTGCGCGGGCCAGCCCGAGTTCCCGGCCTACGTGGCGAACCTCACCGCCATCTTCGATGGCGCGCGCGACGCCATCCTCGCCACCGGCGGGGTCGACGCCGAGGCGTTCGACCAGACCCAGGCCGCGCTGCGCCTGTGGGGACGGCGCGGCGACGCGGTGTTCTGGTACACGGTCAGCTGGGCCGAGGCGGTGAAGCCGTGAGCGAGGCCGCGAAGCCGCCACGTGTGCTGGTGGCCGATGACGACGCGGACGTGCTGGCCGCGATCCGGCTGCTGCTCAAGGGCGAGGGCTTCGAGGTCGAGACCGCCACGTCGCCCGCGCAGGCGCTGGCCGCACTCGAGTCTCGCGATTTCGATGCCGCGCTGCTGGACCTGAACTACGCGCGCGACACCACCAGCGGGCGCGAAGGCCTGGAGTTGGTCGAGCAGTTGCGTGCGCTAGACCCGACGCTGCCGGTGGTGGTGATGACCGCGTGGGGGAGCGTGGACGGGGCGGTGGCCGCGGTGCGCCGGGGCGCGCGCGACTACGTGCAGAAGCCGTGGGACAACGCGCGGCTGCTGCAGACGCTCATGACGCAGGTCGAGCTGGGCCGCGCGCTGCGTGTGGGCCAGCGGCTCGAGCACGAGAACCGGTTGCTGCGCCGCTCGGGCAGCCCCGAGATGATCGCCGAGGCGCCCGCCATGCGGCCGGTGCTGGAGCTGCTCGCACGGGTGGGGCCGTCGGATGCGAACGTGCTGGTCACCGGGGAGCACGGCACGGGCAAGGAGCTCGTCGCACGCATCCTGCACGCGAGTTCGCCGCGCGCCGCACGCGCCCTGGTCACGGTGAACGTGGGCGGACTCGCCGAGGGCGTGTTCGAGAGCGAGCTGTTCGGTCACGTGAAGGGTGCGTACACCGGCGCGAACGCCGACCGGGTCGGCCGCTTCGAGCTG
>Ga0075419_10001684_pt1 | contig 14397 bp, 15 predicted proteins | sample SoiMetdeltSBSDD3_FD_76900 | JGI IMG/M metagenome (GOLD analysis project Ga0075419, IMG submission 76900) | Bulk soil microbial communities from a Populus tree surrounding site in Tennessee, USA - Soil MetaG P. deltoides SBSDD3 | ecosystem: Environmental > Terrestrial > Soil > Tree plantation... | reverse complement strand
TGAGCGCGAACAGCGCGGCGAACACCAGGAACAGCGCCAGGTCCGGCCGGCCGGCGCCCAGCGAGACGATGCCGCCACCGAAAACGATCAGCGCCCAGCGCGTCAGCCCGGCTCGCACGCGCCCACCCTCGGCCTCGGCGTCATGCACCAGCGCGGCGTGTTCGGCCTGTCGCGCCTCCTCGAGTAACGCCGCATCCATGGCCAGACGCCCGGAGTCGTCGTTCACGGATGCCGCCATGGCGGCAAGCGCCTCGCCAGCGGGCGCTTCGTTGGCTGCCGGCTCAGACCACGCAGCGCGCGGGGGCTCGCCCGCGCTCGCCGCTCGCGGGCGTTCCCCGGCTTCGCCGGGAGGGGGTGCTCCTTGCGTCGGTTCCATGACCGGGCGAGCATAGGCGCTCACAAGGGGAGGCTCCAATCATGCGCATCGAGGTGAAGCTGTTCGCGCAGGCGCGCGAACGCGTCGGCAGCGGCGTGGCGAGACTCGAACTGCCCGCCGGGAGCCGCGTGGACGATGCGCTGGATGCGCTCGAACGCGTGCACCCGGCACTCGCCGAGCTGCGTCCGCACCTGGCCGTCGCCCTGGACGGCGCGCTCGCCGGTCGCGCCGACGCGCTGGCCGATGGCAACGAGCTGGCACTCCTGCCTCCCGTGAGCGGGGGCTGACGACCCCATGGCAAGCCGCACGAGCGCGACGAAGCCGGCCCGTGCTCGCACCCGATCGGTGCAAGCGAAGCCGGCGGCCCCGAAGCGCGCACGCCGCGACCCGGCAATCGCCGACGGCGCTGCGCGATGGCGCATCGTGCCGGTGACCCCCGCGCGCTGGGACGACCTCGAACAGTTGTTCGGCCCGCGCGGAGCCTGTGCCGGCTGCTGGTGCATGTTCATGCGGCTTCCGCTCGCCGAGTTCCGGCGCGGCAAGGGTGCGGGCAATCGCCGCGCGCTGCGCGCGCTCGTGGCCCGGCGCCCACCGGGGCTCATCGCGTACGACGGTCGCGATCCCGTGGGCTGGATCGCGGTCGCCCCGCGCGAGGAGTACCGGCGGCTCGAGAACTCCCGCGTGCTGGCCCCGGTCGAGGGCGAGCGCGTGTGGGCGTCCCCGTGTTTCTTCGTGAAGTCGGGCCATCGCGGCGGCGGGCTCTCGCTAGCGCTGCTCGAAGCGGCCACCGCGTTCGCGGAGCGTCATGGAGCCGGTGCGCTCGAGGGCTATCCCACCGCGAACACCGCGCACAAGCAGGCCGCCGCATTCGTGTGGACCGGGTTCGAGTCCACGTTCCGCCGCGCCGGCTTCACCGAGGTGGCGCGCCGCTCACGCTCGCGGCCGATCCTGCGGCGGACATTCGGGAATCGCATGCGCAAGGCGACCGCCGCCAGCCGGAGTGATCGTGGCTGAACTCGTGCGCGCACCGCTCGACGTGGCCGCACTGCTCGCGGCCGCCGCGAACCCCGCCTGCGGCGCGGTCAACCTGTTCCTCGGCACCACGCGCGACCACCACCAGGGCCAGCGTGTGCTGCGGCTCGAGTACGAGGCCTACGACCGCATGGCCCTCGCCGCGCTCGAGGAGCTCGAGCGCGCGGCGCGCGAACGCTTCCAGCTCGCGCATTGCGCCATCGTGCACCGGCTGGGCGAAGTGCCCGTGACCGAGGCGAGCGTGGCCGTGGTGACCTGTGCTGCCCACCGCGCGGCCGCGTTTGATGCGGCGCGCTGGGTGATGGACGAACTCAAGCGCAGCGTGCCGATCTGGAAGAAGGAGCACTTCGAAGGCGGCGACACGGCGTGGGTGGCGGGCCACCCGCTCACGCGCGACTGACCAGCTCCTCGATCGCCAGTCCGGCCTCCTCGCGCACCCAGGCATCGGCATCACCCGCGGCGGCCGCGCGCAATGCCGCGAGAGCCTCCTCGCGGGCGCCCGCGCCCAGCACGGTCGCCACGCGACCCAGCGCCCACGCCGCATGCCCGCGCACGAGCGCGTCGACGTCTCCGGCGAGGGCGCGTGCCAGGAGTCCGGCGTGTGCCGGCTCGCGGCGATTGCCCATGGCCACGCACACATTGCGCACGAAGCCCGCGCGATCGGCGCGGCGGATGGGACTGGTCGCGAACAACTTGAGGAACGTGGGCTCGTCGAGCGTGAGGAAGCGCTCGAGCGACCAGCCCGCGAGTTCCGCAGCGTGCAGGCGAGCCTCGCGCGCGGGTGGGGCGAACCGGTTCCACGGACAGGCGTCCTGGCACAGGTCGCAGCCGAACACCCAGTCGTCCACGAGCGGGCGCAGTTCGCGCGGGATCGGACCTTTCAGTTCGATGGTCAGGTACGAGATGCACAGCCGCGCATCCACCTGGTAGGGCGCCACGATCGCGCGCGTCGGGCAGGCGTCGAGGCAGCGCTCGCAGGTGCCGCAGCGTTCGCGCACGGGTGCGTCGGGCACGAGTTCGCGATCCACCAGCACTTCGCCCAGCAGGAACCAGCTGCCGAGCGTTTCCGACAGCACGCCCGAGTGCTTGCCCGACCAGCCCAGCCCCGCGCGCTCGGCCCAGCCGCGCTCCAGGATCGCACCCGTGTCTGAGTACCAGAGCGAGCCCGAACCCGGGAACAGCTCGTGCTGGATCCAGCGCTCGAGCTCCAGCAGCTTGTCCTTCATGATGCGGTGGTAGTCCTCGCCCGCGGCATAGCGCGCGATGCGGCCGAGGCGGCGGTCGCGCGCCTCATCGCGCCCGGGCGGGTGGCACAGTGCGACGCACAGCACCGAGCGGATACCGTGGACGAGCCGCTCCGGGTCGGCGCGGCGCTCGCGGTGCTTGTCGCTCGCGAGCCAGTGCATGCCGCCGTGACGTCCGGCGGCGAGCCACGCGTCGTAGTGCTGCTGCGCTTCGAGCGGGCCCACTTGCGCCACGCCCACGGCGTCGAAGCCGAGTTCGAGCGCGCGTGCCTTGAGCCGCGCCGTGGCCTGTGCGACGCCGCCGTCCAGCGCGATCAGGACTTGGGCGGCCGAGGCGCGCCCGGTTTGATGCCGCGCTTGGCGCGCGAGACGGAATCCGCCGGCGTGGGACCGGTCGTGTCGGCAGGCGTGGGCGACGGCTTGATGCGCGGGGGCGGCGGGGGCGGAGACGTCGTGTCACCGCCGGAGCCACCCGGGGCCGCTCCCGCGCGTCGTGCGCGCTCGGCGATCAGCTCGTGCCGCGCGGCACTCCAGGCGCGCGTCGTGCGATTCTCGAGCTGCGCCAGCTTGAACGAGGGCATCTCCTTGGACAGGCTCGCCGGGGCCTGGGGCGAAGGCAGTTGGCCGTCGCGCTCGACCGCGCGCAGTTGCTCGGCGCTCGCCAGGCCGAGGATCTCGGCGGGATCGGGCCCGGCGTTCCAGTACACGCCGCTGCGCGACGCGATGCGGTCGATCGGCCGGATGTTCGCGTTCGGGTCGGGCAGTTCGCGCACGAAGCCCGCGCGCATCGAGCTGCCACCGCCGGCGAGCGATCGCGCCGACATATACGAGAATGCGCCACCCGGAATCTGCGCGGGGTCGGGCGCGCCATCCGGCGCCAGCGGCGCCCAGCCGACGTAGTCGCCCACCTCCACCCACGCCACCCACGACGGCGCCCAGGCGCCGTAGGGCTGCCAGACCCAGCCCTGGAACTCGTCGTAGAACCAGAACCCGTAGTGGTCGGTGATCCAGCCGAAGTCCTCGTTGGACTCCCAGACCCAGCCGTAGGAGAAGGACGCGATCCAATGCCCGTCCTGGTAGGGGCGCCAGGCCACGGTGTTCACGCGCGGGCGGAACACCCAGCCCAGCGGCTCGATCAGGATCCAGTCGCCATACTCCTGCAGCTCGTCATGGAACGGACGCAGTTGCGGTGCGAGCCCCAGCTTGGCGGCCGGCATGGACGGCGGAGCCGCTCCAGCGGCGGCTCCGCCCGATTCCGAGCCTCCCTGGACGGCGCAGGACGCCGCGGTCAGGCCGAGAATTATCGAGAGCAGGGTCGCAGTAACTAGTCTGTTGTGGCGCTTCATCTTGCCTCGCAGTTTCGGCTCGAGCCTCGGGAGCGCTTGCGCGTATCGTGCAAATTAGCGTTGTATACGTGGCTTGTCACCTCATAGCATTCACGCTGAATGTCCAGTGCCGCAGGTTCCCCCGCCTGAGCGCCATGCCCGTAGGACATCCTGCCAGACAACTCGACGATCAGGGAGCCTCCCCCCATGCACCGGACATTCCGCAGTCTCCTGCACGCCAGCGTAGCCGTATTCGTGCTGGCTGGCGCAGCATACGCCGCCGAGGCCGAGTTGGACCCGCCCGCGGTGGACCAGGCCTCCCAGGCCACCACGGTCATACACCTGAACGTGACCGCGGGTGTGAGTGGCGCTCCCAACGGCTTCGCGATCGAGTGGATGCTCGCCAGCCTGTTCGATCAGATCGGCGCATGGCCCGATGATCCGAACGATGCGCGCATCCAGTCCGCGATCTACCTGGGTGCACCCTCGCTCAATGTGACCGAGGGCACCACGTCGTTCCTGCTCGGACCCAACGAGACGGCCAAGGTCGAGATCGGCGACATCTTCGATGAGACGGGCGTGCTCGCCTCGAACGTGAACGAGATGGCGGTCGGCACCCAGTACGTGATCCGCGTCCGCGCCAATGGCGACGGTGGCCTGACGGGCGGCGGCTCGGGTGTGGTGGTCGGCGACCCGATGAACCTCATCTCGCCCAGCACCTACAGCAGCACCTACCGGTTCACCACCAAGACCAATGACGGCCTCGAGGAGTGCGTCCGCTCGCAGGGCTACTGGAAGACGCATCCGAGCGCCTGGCCGGTGAACAGCCTGCGCCTCGGCAACGTCATCTACTCCAAGAACCAGTTGCTGGCCATCTGGAACACGCCGGCGGCGGGCAATGGCCTGATCTCGCTCGCGCACCAGCTCATGGCGGCCAAGCTCAACATGATCTCGGGCGCGCAGGCGCCCCCGCTGGTCTCCAGCGCGGTCGGTGCAGCGGACGCTTTGATCAGCAACAAGATCGTTCCGCCGATCGGCAACGGCTTCATCGCCCCCGGCGACGCGAGCAGCCTCGCCGACATCCTCGAGGAGTTCAATACCGAGGAGAACGGGGACATCCCCTGCCAGGTCATCACGACCGTGCACCCGTCCACGTGGGCCCAGCTGAAGGCGATCTACCGCTAGGTCCGGCCGCCACGACGAAATGAGTAAGGGCGCCCGCGAGGGCGCCCTTCTTATTTGGGGCAACGGACCTGGTGGCGACTTGCAGGGGCCTTCCCCTGCGCCGGTCGCACACATCAGCAATCTTCCGAGCCTAGCCCAAGCGGTGGGCGGGCCCGCCGGCGTCAGAGGCGCTTGTAGGCCGGTCCGCCGCCGCCCTCGGGCGTCGTCCAGGTGATGATCTGGTACGGGTCGGCGATGTCGCACGTCTTGCAGTGCACGCAGTTGGACGCGTTGATCTGCAGCTTGAGCGCGCCTTCCTTCGCCGGATCCGGCACCATCTCGTAGACGTGGGCGGGGCAGAAGTGCTGGCAGGGATTGCCGTACTCCTCGCGGCACTTGGTCGCGCACACGCTGGTGTCGGCCACCAACAGGTGCACCGGCTGGTCTTCGTCGTGCATCGTTCCCGACAGGTAGACGTCGGCGAGCTTGTCGAACGTGAGCTTGCCGTCCGCCTTGAGTGCCGCCGGCTTGCCCTCGGGGTGCACGTCGCCGAGCTTCCGCATGCGTTCGTGGCTGGCGTGGCCCTTGAGGTGGTCGCCGAGCGGGTCCAGCCCGCCCATGAACATCTGGAAGCCCGTGCGCGGGAGCGCCTGCCACAGGCCGGCATCGAACGCCTGGTGGAAGTTACGCATGCCCCTCATCTCGGCACCGGCCCACGACGCCGACACGAGCGCGTCGTAGCCGGCCAGCTTCGCGGCCGAGAAGTCGTTCGCGAGCAGGCACGCGAAAGCCTGCTCCGCAGCGAGCATGCCGCTCTTGATGGCGAGGTGGATGCCCTTGAGCCGCCCGCCGTTCAAGAACCCGCCCGTGTCGCCGGCCAGCAGCAGGCCCTCCGCGTGCAGACGCGGCATGGCGTACCAGCCGCCCTCCGGGATCGCCTTGGCGCCGTAGCTCACGGGTTTGCCGCCCTCGAGCAGCGCCGAGACCAGCGGATGTGTCTTGAAGCGCTGCAGGTTGCCGTGCGGGTCGTTGGTGGGGTCCTGCGCGTCGAGCCCGGTGACGAACCCCACGTACCAGAGCGAGTCCGAGAGCCCGTAGATGAACCCGCCGCCGAACGTGCTGGCGGGTAGCGGCCAGTTCATGGTGTGGATCACGCGGCCCTTGGTCGCCTTGCCGACCGGGACCTCCCACAGCTCCTTCACGCCGGTCGCGTACACCTGCGGCTGCTTGCCTGCGGTGAGGCCGAGCGGGGCTTCGAGCTGCTTGGCGATGGTGCCGCGCGGCCCCTCGCACAGCACGGTGAGCTTCGCCATGCAATCGGCGCCGGGCTGGTAGGTCGGCTTGTGCGCGCCCTGCTTGTCCACGCCCTTGTCCCCGATGCGCACGCCGAGGAGCCGGGAACCTTCGAGCAACGGCTTCTGCGCCGGCGTCTCGGTGGCGATCAGCACGCCGCGTTCCTCGGCCTGTGCGCCGAGCCACTTGCACAGCTCGCCCAGGCTCACGACCGCGTTGCCGTGGTTCTCCAGCGCGGGCGGCACGAACGGCAAGCGGAATGCCGACTTCTCGAACAGGATGTAGACATCGTCGCCGGTGACCTCGGACTCGATCGGGCAGCCCTTGGCGAGGTAGTCGGGGATCAGCTCGCGGATCGCGCGCGGATCCATGACCGCGCCCGAGAACCCGTGCGCACCGAGTTCGGCAGACTTCTCGAGCACGGCGATGTTCAGCTCGGGCATCGCCGGCTGGCCGGCCGCGGCCGCGTTCGCGTTGTGCCGGGCCACCAGGTCGGCGAGATGGATCGCACCCGCCAGTCCCGCCGGCCCCGCGCCCACGAACTGCACGTCGAACTCGAGGACTTCGCGCTCCACGGGAGCCTCCTGGTCAGTGCGTCCCGGCGCCGGCCGGATGTGCGGCCGCGTGCGCCTGGTCTTCGAGCCAGCGTTCGGAATCGATGGCGGCCATGCAGCCGCTGCCCGCGGCGGTGACCGCCTGGCGATAAACCGAATCGTGCACGTCGCCCGCGGCGAACACGCCCTCGACGCTCGTGTGCGAGCTGCCGGGCTTCACCACCACGTAGCCCTTGGAGTCGGTGGCCAGCTGCCCGGCGAGGAACTCCGTGTTGGGCTTGTGCCCGATGGCGACGAACACGCCGTCGATCGGCATCTCGGTGATCGCACCTGTCCTCGTGCTGCGCAGCTTCACTCCGGTGACCTTCTTGTTCTCCTCGCCGAAGATCTCTGCGACCTCGTGGTCGACGAGGAACTTGATGCGCGGGTTCGCCTGGGCGCGCTCGAGCATGATCTTGCTGGCGCGGAACACGTCGCGGCGGTGGACGAGCGTGACCTCGGGGCAGAAGCGGGTGAGGTAGTTGGCCTCTTCCATGGCGGTGTCGCCGCCGCCGACCACGATCACCTTCTTGTCCTTGAAGAAGAAACCGTCGCAGGTGGCACAGGCACTGACGCCGAAGCCCATGAACTTCTGCTCGCTGGGCAGTCCCAGCAGCAGCGCGGACGCGCCGGTGGCGACGATGACGCTCTTGGCCCGGTACTCGGTCTCGTCGGCCCAGACCCGGAACGGCCGCTGCGAGAGATCCACGCGGTCCACGAGCGTGTCGAGGATATCCGTCCCGAATCGCGCGACCTGCGCGCGCATGTGCTCCATGAGCTCGGGCCCCTGGATGCCGAGCGGGAAGCCGGGGTAGTTCTCGACATCGGTGGTGATGGTGAGCTGGCCACCGGGCTGCAGCCCGGTGAACAGCAAAGGCTTCAAGTTCGCACGCGCGGCGTAGAGCGCGGCGGTGTATCCCGCAGGGCCGGAGCCCAGGATGATGACGTTGCGGATGCCGGACAAGGCAGCCCTCCTCGATGGCGAAGACGATGGCACTGAACCCGGCCACTTTAGATGGTTTCGAGGCAATCCGGAATCACGGGCTCGACGGTTGCGGGACATCATCAACCTGCGACGTCGCGGGGCCATCCCAGCGAGCCGCGGGGTGCGAGGCGGGCTGCATCTGTCGTGCAGCGCAATCACCTTGGCCGCGCGCACCCATGGTGTTCATCCCAGCGCCATCGGGGAGTCGAGCGGGGGCGTGAGGGGCATCGCGAAAGCGGACAGTCGCGAGCAGGCCGTAGGCCAGGGATGGCCGGAGGCCGTCCGCGAGCGTCAGGGAGGGCCGGGCAGGAAGCCCGGCCCGACCGTTGGCCGCTTTCGCGATGCCCCTCATGCCCTCGCGACGCAGACGAGGGCGCGGCCAAATCGCAGACGGTGGCGCGAACTTACGCTCTCAACGAACGAGACAAAGTCTGCCGTGCCGCCTTCAGCGCCGGGAAGAAGCCCCCGATCACACCGAGCAGTGCGGAGAAGACTAGCGCCTGCACCATGATCGGTGGCGTGATCTTGAACTGGAACGCCATCTCGGAGAACGACTGGAAGTTCGTCGTGCTCGAGGTGATGCCGTTCATGGGGAGGGACAGTATGCAGCCCACCAGGCCGCCGATCAGGGCTAAGAGGACCGACTCCATCATGAACGACAACATCACGGCGAATGGCGTGAAGCCGAGCACCAGCAGCGTGGCGATCTCGCGCGTGCGCGCACCGATCGTGGCGTACATGGTGTTCGCGGCGCCGAACAGTGCGCCGATCGCCATGATGACCGTGATGAACGTGCCGACGACGGTGATCAGCGTCGTGAACGCCTGGCTCTGGTCGGCGTAGAACTCGCGCTCGTGCTTGACGTCGACCTGGAGTCGCGGGTCGCTCTCGAGTTCCTTCTTGATCTGCGCGAACTGCTTCGGGTCCTTGGGACGGAACACCAGCGTCTGGTAGAAGCCGGTGCGATTGAGTGCCGGCATCAGGACGTTCGCGTCGCCCCAGATCTCGGACTCGAACGCCGAGCCCGAGGCGGTGAACTGGCCGACCACGGTGAAGTCGCGCTGTTCGAAGCGCAGCTTGTCGCCCACGTTGCAGTTGGCGAACCGGCCCGCGATGCGCTTGGCGACGATCACCTCGTCGGTGCCGGGCGTGAACATGCGGCCGGCCACAATGGTGAGCCCGCCGCGCAGGTCCGCGGCGGCCGCGTCCACGCCGCGCAGCATGACATTCGACGAACCTGTCTGGCCGAGCCGCGGTTTGTTCACCACGATCACCATCTCGGTGCTGGCGCGCGGCCTGCCGTCGGGGCCCACCGCGACGGCGGGGTTGGCCTTGATGATGTTCGAGTGCTCGAGCGAGATGCCGCTGGAGATCTCGGAGTCGGCCCCTTTGCGCAACAGAAGGATGTTGTCGGGATCTCCGGTCGAGACCAGCGAGGCCTTGAAGCCGGCCGCGAGAGCCAGCGCCCCGATGTAGATGGCGACGGTGAGCCCGATGCCCAGCGCGGTGGTGGCGGTGGACATGGGGCGGTTCAGCACGCTGCGCAGGTTGTAGGCGAGAGGAATGGCCATGGCGGGCTCCTAGTCCACGCGCCGGAGCGCGTCCACGATGCGCAGGCGCGAGGCCTGGAGGGCGGGAATGAGACCGCTGATCGCGCCGATCACGACCGCGATGATGATACCGGTGATGACCGTGCTCCAGTAGACCGACATGGGCGGCAGGAAGCCACTCGTCATGGCTGAGCCATCCACGAGGAACTTGGCCCCCAGCGCACCCAACAGTCCGCCGCCGAGCGTGATGATCGCGGCCTCGGTGACGACCATGCGGAACACCGCGCCGTCGGAGAAGCCCAGCGTCTTCAGCACCCCGAACTCGCTGGTGCGCTCGCGGATCGCGGTCATCATGGTGTTGGCGGCGATCAACAGGATGCTGAACACGATCGCCAGGCCGATCACCCGAAGCACGAACGGGACGTTGCCGTACATGCTCACGAACCCGGCCGAGAACGCCTGCTCGGTCTCGGTGAGCGTGGCCGGGGCGGCGTTCTCGAACTGCGAGTCGATCGCCTGGATCACGCGGCTCGCCTGCGACGGGTCGGACAGCTCGAGCACGTACGTACCCACCGGCTCCTGGCCGCCCAGGCCCTTCTCGCTCAGGTACTTGTAGTGGAAGAACAACACTTCCTCGCCGAACGACTTGTTCTTGGCGTGGTAGACCGCGCGGATGGTCATCGGCCAGTCGCCAGGGAAGATCGTGCCCGCGATGGTGATCGTCTGGCCGATCTTCCAGCCCTTCTTGACCAGCAACTTCTGGCCCACGACGCAGGCCGTGCGCTCCAGGTAGAAGGCCGCGAGCTTGGGGTCGACACCCTCGGGCACGGCCACGCCCGCCTGCGCGTCGGAGTGCTGCACGATCTCGAAGTCCTTGCCGTAGATCGCCATGTAGGGCTCGTCCACGGCGAACTGTGCGAAGAAGCCGCGCTTGTCGTTGGGATCCTGGCCACCGAACCAGTTCTGCACCGCGACGAGCTTCACGCCCGGCACCGACTGGATGCGCTGGCGGTACGCCATGGGGATCCACTGCACGAGCGAGATCTTGTTGCGGACGACGAGGCGCGACTCGCTGCCCACCTTGATGGACTCTTGGAGCGTGTCGAGCACGCCGCCGAGCGTGCAGAACAGGAACAGCGCCACCGTCACGCTCGCCATGGTGAGGAACGTGCGGATCTTGTTCCGGAACAGGTTCACCAACACCAACTTGAACATGAGCGCCTCCGCGTCAGTTCGACAGGACACCCTTGTCGAGGTGGTACTGGCGCGAGGCCCGCTGCGAGGCGTGCGGGTCGTGGGTCACCATGACGATGGTCTTCTTGAACTCCCGGTTGAGCCGGTCGAGGAGGTTGAGCACTTCCTCGGCGGACTTGCGGTCGAGATCACCGGTGGGCTCGTCGGCGAGCAACACCTTGGGGTCGGAGACGAGCGCACGGGCAATGGCCACGCGCTGCTCCTGCCCGCCCGACAGCTGCCGCGGGTAGTGCTTGAGCCGGTCCCCGAGCCCGACCAGCTCCAGCGCGGTGGTCGCTCGCTTGCGGCGCTCGGCGCCGCTCATGCGCACGAGCAGCAGCGGCAGTTCCACGTTCTCGAGCGCGGTGAGCACCGGGATGAGGTTGTAGGTCTGGAAGATGTAGCCGATCGAAGCCGACCGCCACTTGGCCAGGCTCGCACCGGTCATGCGGGCGATGTTCGTGCCGGCGATCTCGACGTCACCGGAGCTGGGCTGGTCCACGCCCCCGATCAGGTTCAACAGCGTGGTCTTGCCGGAGCCGGAGGGCCCCATCAACGCGACGAAGGCGCCATCGGGGATGCTGAGCGAGAGACCGTCCAGCACGCGCAACTCCTCCGCGTCGCGCTTGTAGGTCTTGACCACGTTGCGGACTTCGACCGATGCCATTGCGATCCTCCGGTTCGGGCCAGCTAGCGCCCTGCGAGTTTCACCTTGATGCCATCTTTCAGATCCGCCGGCGGGTCGAGCACGAGCGTCTCGCCCCCCGAAAGCCCCTGCCGCACCTCGACGCGATCGCCGCGGGTGGGGCCCACGTCTACGGCCTGGCGCCGCACGGCGCCGGCCTCGACTACCCACACGCTCGAACTGCCACCGGCCGAGACGACGGCGGCCTGGGGCACGAACACACGCCGGGGTGCTGCCTGCACGTGCGCGTCACGCGCCTCGAACACCACCTTGGCACCCATCTCGGGCAGGATCCGCGGGTCGCGGTCGAGGATGGAGACTTTCACCAGCACGGTGGCCTTCTGCCGGTCGGCGGTGGGCACGACCTGGCGCACGCGGCCGCTGAACGACGTGTCCGGGTAGGCGTCGAGCGTGATGCGCGCCGACTGCGTGCTGCCGATCTGCGCGATGTACGCCTCGTTCACGTCGACCTCGACTTCGAGCGTGGACAGGTCGGCCATGGTGACGATGGCCGTGCGCGTGAGCCCGCCGCCGGCCGAGCTGGGAGCGACGATCTCGCCGACCTCGGCGTCCTTGCGCAGCACCGTGCCGGTGAACGGCGCACGCACGCGCGTGTTCTCGTGGTTGGCCTGCGCCAGCCGCACCTGGGCGCGGCCCGCGTTGGCCTGCGCCGTGGCGACCTCGAGCTTGGTCTGCGCGTTCTCGAGCTCGGCATCCGAGAGCAGGTTCTGCGCGCGCAGCGACTGCGCGCGCTTCAAGTCGCGCTGGGCCTGGACGGTCTGCGCGTCGAGTTGCGCCGCCGTGGCCTCGGCCGCGTGCACCGCCGCTTCGTAGTCCGTGCTCTCGAGCCGCGCGATGATGTCGCCCGTGCGGACGTGCGAGCCCTCGGTGATGCCGATCCACGCCAGCCGGCCCAGGATCTTGCTCGACACGCTGGCCTTGGTGCGCGCCACCACGTAGCCGTTGGCACTGATGCCCGCGCCCGAAGCCGTGCCGCCGCCGGTGGCCTCGGCCGTGCCCGTGTTCACCGCCACGCCGCCATTGGCTCCGATGACACGCAGGCCGACGAACACGCCCGCGGCCACGCCGGCGAGGAGGAGCAGGGCCAGGATCCAAGCGGGCAGACCGCGGCGCGGCGGCGGCGGGTCCCGGTCGATGCGCAGCGAGGACAGATCGGGCTGGCTGGACATTGAGGTGAGGCGTTCCTAACGGGGTCGGGGGAGACTGAGGGGGGAAGCCGGGGAGTCTCGGACAGTGGTCGCGCGCGGGTCAAGGCTGACGGCGGGCGCGTCTTGCCAGCCCCCGAGGGCGCCTCTAGACTCGCGAGGTTCGCTCAGATTGCACCTTCTCGTGCGCGCTTGCCGTCTGCACGTGTCCGTTCGGAGGTTCCGACATGCCGTTCATCATCGCCGAGCCGTGTATCGGGGTGAAGGACAAGTCCTGCGTCGAAGTCTGCCCCGTCAACTGCATCTACGAGGGTGAGGACCAGTTCTACATCCATCCGGACGAGTGCATCGACTGCCAGGCGTGCGAGGCCGCGTGCCCCGTGCAGGCCATCTTCCCGGACAACGGGATCCCGGAGAAGTGGCAGTCCTATATCGAGAAGAACAAAGTGCACTTCGAGAACAAGTGACGAGCGGCATGCATGGCTCGCTCCGAGGCGGCGCTCCCCGCGCCGCCTTCTTGCTTGGGGGTCGTGGTTCGGGAGGTGGCAGATGACGGTGGGTGCCCTGCCCACGCGTGAGCAGGCGGTCGCACTGCTGCACGAGTGGATCCAGAACGTGAACCTGCGCAAGCACTGTTACGCCGTCGAGGCCGCGATGCGCGCCTACGCGACCCAGTACGGCGAGGACCCCGAGCGGTGGGGCCTGACGGGGCTCATCCACGATTTCGACTGGGAGCGCCACCCGACCGCCGAGCTGCACCCGATGAAGGGCGTCGAGGTGCTGCGCGCCGCGGGCTGGCCCGAGGACGTGTGCCGGGCCGTGCTGGGCCACGCCACCTACAGCGGCGTGCCGCGCGACACACTCATGGCGCGCGCGCTGTTCGCCTGCGACGAGCTGTCGGGATTCCTCGTGGCCTGTTCACTCGTGACGCCCGAGAAGAAACTGGCCTCGGTGGGGGTGGACTCGGTGCGCAAGAAGATGAAGAGCGCCGGGTTCGCCCGGAACGTGAACCGCGACGACATCGTCAACGGTGCTGCCGAGCTGGGCGTGGACCTGGATGAGCACATCGCGTTCGTGAAGGACGCGATGCTGGGTATTTCCGGGGAGTTGGGACTGTGATCGCCGGATTCCTCGCGTCGGGCCTGTTCACGGCCGCCGCGCGCGAGGGCAGCTTCGGCGAGTGGGTGCACGGCTGGCACGACTTCTACCTCATGACCGGCACCGCGGCGGTCACGCTCGCCGGACTGCTGTTCGTCGCGCTGTCGCTGCACCTGGACCGGCTGGTCGAGAAGAACCACGAACACCTGCTGGGCTTGTCCCGTGCGACGCTCACGTCGTTCGTGATGGTGCTCGTGGCCTCGCTGTTCATGCTGGTGCCGGGCATGAGCGCTCGGCTGACCGGCGTCATGCTGACCATCCTGGGTGCGGTCGGGTGCGTGACCATCTTGCTGTTCATGCGTTCCGCCCGACACCACCCGGAAGGTGGCTTCACGCTGATCCAGCTGCGTCGACGCACGCTGATCCCGCTCATCGGCTACGGGATGATCGTGTTCGTCGGCATCGGGCTCTTGAATGGCATCCCGGAGGCGCTCTACCAGATGATCGCGGCCTGCAGCATGCTGCTCGGGAACGCGGCCGGGACGTCGTGGGAGTTGCTCGTCCGTGTGGCGGCCTCCAAGCGCGCGGAGCAGGCCCGGTGAGCCAGGGCTCGCCGGGGGAACGCCTCCTGGCGATGTGGCGGCAGTGCTCGA
>Ga0075419_10001682_pt1 | contig 14398 bp, 7 predicted proteins | sample SoiMetdeltSBSDD3_FD_76900 | JGI IMG/M metagenome (GOLD analysis project Ga0075419, IMG submission 76900) | Bulk soil microbial communities from a Populus tree surrounding site in Tennessee, USA - Soil MetaG P. deltoides SBSDD3 | ecosystem: Environmental > Terrestrial > Soil > Tree plantation... | reverse complement strand
CGTAGGTGGCGCTGGCCACCGGTGCCGAGGTCGGCAGCCAGGTATTGACGGCAGCGGCCGGACCCGGATCGGTGTGGCTCAGGAAGTTGACCGAATTGTCGGCCGAGCCGTTCACCAACACGGTGACCTGTCCGGCCCCCGGGAAGGTCAGGGACGACGGATCGAAGTTCGCCTTGATGTTGTTGTACCCAACGGTGGTGCCGAAGTCGAAGCAGGGGAGCGTCGCCTCGCCGTTCGAGTTGGTCAGAACCTCGACCTGCGTCGGGGTGACTCCGTTCACGGTGCAGAGGTGGGCGTTGCCCGCCGGCGAGCTGCCCGCCGCCGCCTTCACGGAGAAGACGACCTTCACCCCAGCGATCGGGTTGGCGCCATCATCGTCCTGGCCCCTCGTCATCACGGTGACCTTGGGGAGGCCGGTGGTCGCGGTCGTGCCCGCCGCGCCGGTAACCGTCGGCGTGGCGTTGATGATGACCGAGGCCATCGGGACCGGTGTCTTGACCCCGGCCCTGCTGAATTCCTCGGCGCTCCCGCCGGCGCCGGCCAGCGAAACATCTACCGCACCAAATGGACTGAATTCTTCCGCCGAGCCGCCGGCGCCGCCGAAGCCGAATCGTACCCGGGCATGGAGCTGCCGGGGCAGGAAGGCGTTGGCGATCGGCGCCAGCAACCGGGCCAGCACTCCCGAAGGCGCCGACTGCTGAGCGGTGAGCTCGGGACAGTTGAGCAGGTCGAGCAGCTCGCCCGGAATGGTGGCCTCCGGCAGGATCTCGAAGCCGCCGTCCCCCTGGTGTCCGACCAGGAGGTCATCGGCCACATCCAGCGGAGTGTCGCCCGGGAAGCAGACGGCCACCACCGGCAAGGCCGGGGGCGTGAAGGCGTGGTCCGGGATGAGCTGAATGGCGATGTAGGTCGGATACTTGTCGAGCGGGGTATTGAGCGGCGAGGTGCCGCAGAGTGGCCCACTGCCAACCGGACAGTTGTACTGATCGGTGATGTCCTGGATCACCACCATGGTCCCCACCGGCACCGAGTTCGCCGGGAACCAGACGCCGCCGGTGCCGCCGGGAGTCGCAAACGCCTTGGCCGGATCACCGGGGTTCAGGTCATAGACGATGCCGCTGATCCCCACGAAGCAGTAGAGCTCCTTGACCAGGGTATCCATCTCGTCCTGGGTGTTGGCCTGCTGTGCCGGGGTCAGGTTGCCGAACTTGTTCTCGATGAAACGGACCAGATCCCGGGTCTTGAACTGGGCTTCCTGGGTCGAGCCGCCGGCCAGCAACGCCTTGACGGCGTTGAATTTGCTCAGGGCCGAGTTGGGATCGGGCCAGTCGTTCTTGAAGAAGAGATCCGAGATCAACGCCTCGATTTCGGCGGCCGTCTTGGGTGTGCAGCCGGCGGTCGTGATCGCCTGGAGTTCCTGAAGAGTGGTCCGGGGGCCGGTCGGGTCGTCGACTCCCACCTTGCTGCACGCAGCGGCGGCGAGGATCGCGAAGGTCGCGGTCAGTCGGAACAGGCGCCTCATGATGTGCTCCTGGCGGACGGGCGGATGGCTGGCAATCGCGTAATGTCCCGCTTGATCGCGCAAAGCGCAAGGAGGGGTCAGGGGGCGCCGACGAGGCGCTTGAAGGCGGGAGAATCGGCGATCGGGCGGAACCACCAGCCGGAATCGTCGGCATAGGCCTGCCGCACCCGCTCATTGGCCTGGAGGTAAACCCCGAGAAGGTCCACCGCCTTGTCGGTCTCCCCAAGCTGGGAATAGACCGAGGCGCCGAAGAGGGCCAGGTCGCGGGTCGGGTTCATGTCCTGATTGCCTTTCGACCGCTCGACCACGCGCATGGCACTGTCCTTGAGCCCGGCCCGTGCCAGGACGTGCGCCACCAGCATGTGGGAATTGAGCTCGAAGTACGGCCGCCGATTCTCCGGCACGGCCTTGGTGACCGAATCAGCGAGCTTCCAGGCGAGCCCCACATCAGGTGGTTTGCGAATCCGGGTGGTCAGCATGAACAGCTCGCAGCGCGGGGCGCTGAAGTCTCCCGGAAAGCGCCGCCGGATTTCCTGGCAAGCGTGGTCGGCGTCGGTGAACTGGCCGAGGTCGTAATTGGCGATGAAGAGGCGGAAGAGCACCACGTCGGCGTTGTCGAGGAAGGCATCCTCCTCGAGCGCCCGCTGCGCCGCAAGGGCCACCTTCGTTCCACTCCCGGTCTGGTTGTAGAGATGGCTCACCGATGCCCAGGCGCCCGCCTGGTGGGGATTGATCTCCACAGCCTTTTCGAAATCCGCCTGGGCCTCCGCCAGCAGGACCTTGGCCTTGGCATCGTCGGGCTCGTAATTCTGGAGCCAGCCCCAGTAGCGCAGGTTCCCGCGCAGCTCCAGCGCGTCGGCATTCCGGGGATCGCGAGCCAGGGCCCGGTCGATGTGGGCGAGGCCTTCCCGAATCCAGGGGTGGATGGCATCCCCCCGGCCGGAAACCCGAGAGCGGCGATAGGATACCAGCGCCCGGCTGATCACCGGGTCGATCCAGTTCGGATCGCGCGCCTCGGCGATCGCGAGCAGCGAATCGGCCGACCCGAATCCCTGGTTCCGGGCGACGGTGTCGCGCTTCGCGGCCGCCGCTTCGGCATTCTTCCGGAGCTGCTCCGCCTGCTGCAGCAGCGACCATGCGGCCACGTCCGCCGTGCCGGCGCGCTGCCGGTCCAGCTTGACCTCCTGCCCGACCCGGGTCTGGATCAGGCGCGCCACGGCATCGGCCAGGGAGTCCCGGACCGTGATGACGTTGTCGGCGGGCAGCTCGAACGTGGCCCGGTCGATCTCGGTGCCCCGATCGTCGAACATCCGGACGTTGACGCTGAGCGTGGTGCCATCGGGCTCCACCGACCCGCGAATGAGGGTGCCGGCGTCGAGCGCGCGGGCGATGCTGTCGGGCGTGGCCCGGCTGCCGCGAAAGCTCTCGACACCGGCCTTCGACACCACGCGCAGGCCCTGGACCTGGCCAAGGCTTCCGATCAGGGCGTCGGTCAAGCCGTCGGCCACGTACGCGAGGGAGCTGTCCCGGCTGCGGTCCTCGAAGTAGAGCACTGCGATGTGCTTGGGATCGGTGCCATCGAGTCCCGACGACGCAGCTCCGCGTTTGCTGGTGAGCGCCCAGGCGCCGGCGGCGATCCCCGCCACCACGACGGCGCCGGCACCGATTGCCCAGGGCCGCCTCCAGATGGGGGTGGCGTGCCGCTCCAGCAACCGGTTGGCACCGGTCGGCACCCGCCGCGACGCGGTGTGGCGGATTGCCGTCCGGCGGGAAGCGGTCGACCCCATTGGCAGTCCCAGCATTTCCATGAACTGGGCGGCCGTCTGCGGGCGGTCGGCCGGGACCTTGGCCATCGCGGCAAAGATTGCGTCCTCGACCTCTTCCGGGACGGTGGCTCGAACGATCCGGACGCTCGGCACCGCTTCCATCGAGTGCCGGGCCATGAGCGCCATGGCGTTCTTGGCGGTGAAAGGCGGCTCTCCGGCCAGCATCTCGTACAGCATGCAGCCCAGGCTGTACAAGTCGGCGGTGGGCCCGACCGGATCGCCAACCGATTGTTCGGGCGACATGTACACCGGCGTCCCGACCGCCATACCGGTCTGGGTGAGCTTCTGCCCTGCGCCTTCGCTGGCCGCCCGGGCGATGCCGAAATCCGCGACCAGGGCGTGCCCGTTCGAGATCAGCACATTCTCGGGTTTGATGTCCCGGTGCACGATGCCGGTGGCATGGGCTGCGCCCAGTGCCTCGGCCACCTCAAGGGTCAGCTGGATGGCATCGTCGATCGGCAGCTGGCCCTCCCGATCGAGCCGGTCCCGCAGCGACTCGCCCTTGATGAAGGGCATGACGTAGTAGAGCAGGCCGTCGGTGATGCCCGAATCGTATAATCCAAGGATGTTGGGGTGCTGCAGCTTGGCGGCGAGCTTGATCTCCCGCTCGAAGCGCTCCGCGCCGATCGAGGCGGAAAGCTCGGGGTGGAGCACTTTGATCGCGACTTCCCGATCGTGCCGGATGTCGCGGGCCAGATAGACGATCGCCATCCCGCCTTTGCCGAGCTCACGCTCGATGGCATAGCGGTCGGCGAGGAGGACCTTCAATCGCTCGATGGTGTCCGCCACGACTCCGATTTTCTTAATGGGAGGTTACGAGCGTTACCAAGCCAATTCTACAATATCACCCTGCGGGTCAGGCGCCGTAAGGTACCCAGATGTTCTTAACCTGGGTTGCCTCGCGCAGGAACGTCTCCCCCTGCCCTTCGTGGGGGTCCGCCCAATCGACGTCCTTCCACGACACCGCGGTGCGTTTCATGTTGCCGGCCGACAGCTTTTCGATCTCGGCGGCCTCCTCACGCGGGCCATAGAACCAGATCCCGTCCACATCATCGTGCGCCGCGAGCACCGGAGCCAGCTCTTTGCGGGTGCCGGTGACGATGTTGATCACGCCGCCCGGAAGGTCAGAGGTGTCGAACACCTGGTAGAGATCGGTCGCGAGCAGGGGCCATCGCTCGCTGGGTACCGCCACGACCGTGTTGCCCATGGCGACGGCCGGCAGGACCAGGGAGAGAAAGCCGGCCAGCGGCGCCTGCTCCGGGGCCACGAGACCGAGGACGCCGATCGGCTCGTTCATGGCGAGGGTCACGTTGCGGAACGGCGTCGCGTGGACCCTGCCGTCGTACTTGTCGGCCCAGGCGGCATAGGTGAAGGCGCGCTCGATCGAGATCGCGACCTCGCGCGATTTTTCCGCGGCAGCGCGGCCGGTGAGCCGCCCCAGACGCTCCGAGAACTCCTGCTCCCGCGCCGCGAGGTTCTCGGCGAAATAGTAGAGCACCTGGGCCCGGGTGTGCGCCGTGCTCCCGGCCCATTTCTCCAGCGCCTGGTGCGCGGCCTCGACGGCGTTGCGGATGTCCTTCCGGTTCCCCCGTCCGACCGATGCGATCTGGTTGCCGGCGGCGTCGAGCACGGGAAGGGCATAGCCCCCGTCGGGTCGCACTTGCCGGCCTCCGATGTACAGTTTCGGGGTGCGATCGATCGGCGGCAGTCCAGGGAGTTGCGAAGAGCGGGGAGCGAGGAGGACGCCGCCTTTCGCACTCTGTTCTACTTCGCTCCTCGCTACTCGCTCGTCCCTCCCCAGGTGCTTCACATATTCCCACAACCCCTCTCTCCCCCCTTCCCTGCCGTACCCCGATTCCCGGTAGCCGCCAAATCCGCTGGCCGCGTCGAACATGTTGGTGCAATTGACCCAGACCGTGCCGGCCTTGAGCTGCGGCGCAATGTCGAGCGCGGTATTGAGGTTTTCGCTCCAGACACTCGCCGCCAGCCCGTACCGGGTGTTGTTGGCGATCTCGACCGACTCGGCCGGGGTGCGAAATGTCATCAGCACCACGACGGGGCCGAAGATCTCCACTTGGGCGATGGTCGCCGCGGGGGTGACGTCGGTGAAGAGCGTCGGCGGATAAAAGAGCCCGTCCTTGGGAAGACTCCAGCTCGGCTGCCAGCAGGTGGCCCCTTCGTCGATGCCCTTCTGCACCAGTCCCTGGATCGTTTCGAGCTGGACGGGGGCCACGATCGCCCCGATATCCACCGACTTGTCGAGCGGACTGCCGACCCGGAGCGTCTCCATGCGGGCGCGGAGCTTCTCGATCAGCCGCGGCGCGATGCTTTCCTGCGCCAGGATCCGCGATCCGGCACAGCAGACCTGCCCCTGGTTGAACCAGATCGCATCCACCACGCCTTCGACCACACTGTCGAGGTCGGCATCCTCGAAGACGATGAAGGGCGATTTTCCGCCCAGCTCGAGGGAGAGCTTCTTCCCGCTGCCGGCGGTCGCGATGCGGATGATCCGGCCCACTTCGGTCGAGCCGGTGAACGCGATCTTGTCCACATCGGGATGACCCACCAGCGCCGCGCCGGTTTTCCCGTCGCCAGTGATGATGTTGACGACGCCGGGCGGAAGACCCAGGCCATGGCAGATGTCGGCGAAGAGCAGCGCGGTGAGTGAGGTGTATTCCGCCGGCTTGAGCACGACGGTATTTCCCATCGCCAGGGCGGGCGCGATCTTCCACGCCAGCATGAGCAGCGGAAAATTCCACGGGATGATCTGGCCCACGACGCCGACCGGCCCATAACCCGCGAGCTCGGTCTCCATGAGCTGAGCCCAGCCGGCGTGGTGATAGAAATGCCGGGCCACCAGGGGGATGTCGATATCCCGGGATTCCCGGATCGGCTTGCCGTTGTCCAGGGTCTCGATGACCGAGAAGAGCCGGCTGTTGCGCTGAATCTCCCGTGCGATGGCATAGAGCCAGCGGGCTCGGCCGTGTCCGCCCAGTGCCTGCCAGGCCGGCTGCGCGGCGCGCGCCGCCTTGACCGCGGCGTCCACCTCCTCCGGCGAGGCCTGGGCCACCCGCGCCAGCTCGACGCTGGTGGCCGGATTGATGGTGGCAAACCCCTCACCCCCGTCTCTCGACACCCACTCCCCGCCGACGTAGTGGCCAAACCGCTTGCCGTGCTTGTCGAGCCACGCCTGCGCGGTCGCGGCGGATTCCGGCGCCGTGCCCCACCCCATGGTGTCGTACGCTTCGCGGATCGAGGTCATGTCAGGCCATGGGATGTCGGTGCGCCGCCGAGTATCGGCCGGTCGCGTGATGTTCGAGCTGGCGCTCGATGTCGGTCAGCAGACTCGAGGCGCCGAAGCGGAACAGATCGGGCCGCAGCCAGCGGTCGCCCAGCTCTTCCTTGATCATGGCGAGCCAGTCGAGCGATTGCTTTGCCGTGCGGATACCGCCCGCGGGCTTCAAGCCGATCAGGTAGCCGGTGCGCTCCCGGTACTCCCGGATCTGCCGGGCCATCACGATCCCGAACGGCATCGTGGCGTTGACGTTTTCCTTGCCGGTGGAGGTCTTGATGAAATCGGCTCCCGCCATCATCGCCACCATGCTGGCGCGCGCCACTTCCTTGAGGGTGCCGAGCTCTCCGGTCGCCAGGATCGCCTTGAGGTGTGCCGGGCCGCAGGCCGCGCGGAACGACTTCACTTCGTCGTAGAGAGCCGTCCAGTTGCCGGTCAGCACGTGCGCCCGGGTGATCACAATGTCGATTTCCCGCGCTCCCGCCCCGACCGACGCTTCGATCTCGGCGATGCGCTGCGGCAGCGGCGAGAGTCCGGCCGGGAACCCGGTCGACACCGCCGCGACGGGAATCCCGCTTCCCTCGAGCGCCCTGACCGCGGTCTCGACGAAGGCGTGATAGACGCACACCGCCGCGACGGTGAGCTCGAGGTCGCCGACACCGAGCTCTTGCAGGAGATCACCCCGAACCGGACGGCGGGCCTTGGCACAGAGCCGGAGCACCCGACCCGGGGTATCGTCGCCCGAGAGGGTGGTCAGATCCATGAGGGAGATCGCACGGAGGAGCCAGCCGGCCTGCCACGCCGTCTTGATCGAGCGGCGGGTGGGGATAGTCGCGGCGCGGCGCTCGACGGCGCTCCGGTTGATGCGAATATCACGCACCCAGCCCAGGTCGAGCGGGATTCCGGGATTGCGGGGAACCTCGATCAGGTCCGTGGGCGACCGAAAGGCGCCGGGGCTCGCACTGCGTCCGCGGACCGGGGTGGCCGGAATGCTACGCGCTTCGCGGGTTGTCATCGAATTGGCCTCCGCGGCTGCCTAAAATATACTCTCGCTCAGAGGGACCGGTGCTCCCTCTCAGGTCTCGGGGCCTCGGTCGCTCTCGGGTTCCGGCGGCGCGGCCGGAGTACTGCTGCCGCGTCGTTGTCCTTTCTGGATCTGGTTCACCATTCCCTGGTGCCAGGCCTGGGTTTCCAGCCAGTCGGGGCGCTGCTGGCGGCGCAGCTTCCGGCCATAGGCCAGCAGCAGTGCCCCCGCCACGCCGCCCGCCGCCAGCACCGCAACGGCATACCAGGCCATCGACCGGGTTCCGGCAGGCTCGTCTCGCAGCGCCTCCGGCAGCATCAGGAGGAGGGCGCCGAGCAGGGCCCCCCCGAAGACGACGAGCGCCAGCACCAGCATGTTTTCCGGCCGCCATGCGGGACGTTGAGGCATTATTCCCTCCGGTTCGGATCCGGCTCAACCATACGGAAAGCCCGGCGGATTGGGTAGCGCGTCAGGCTCCTCATCGCCGGAGGCGGTGAAACGAAGCGAGCCTCCCGAGCGTCTATACATTGAGCCACCCCACTTTGCCACTTTGCCTCTTTGCGCCTTTGCGTCTTACCATTTCCCAAGGAGTGACGGGCATGCGCCGTCTTCTGGTATTCCTTCTCGCCGGAGCGCCGGCGACCCTCGCAGCTCAGCAGCCCCAGCCGGCGGCCGGAAGTCCTCCAGCCTCCGCCCCGGCCCGGCCGGCGAGCCCGTACCGCAACTTCAACGACCTCACCAAGGATGCGGTGGTGAGGACCGGCTACTTCGACAGTTACCAGAAGGAAGACAAGCTCTACCTCGCCATCCCGAAGGACCGGCTTGGGAAGGACTTCCTGATGGAGATGAAGATCGCCCAGGGCATCGGTACCAACGGGCTCTTCGGCGGTACGATGCTCAGCCTCTTCGAGGCGAACGTAGTCGCCATCGAGCGGCACGGCGAGCAGCTTTTCCTGGTCCAGAAGCCCCACCGCTTCACCGCCCGGAACAACGTCGCCGCCGCAAAGGCGGTCGACCTGACCTTCGGCGCTTCGGTGCTCGAGGTCGCCAAGATCGAATCGTTCCGCGAGGACTCGGCGGTGGTGATCGACGCCGCCAACTGGTTCGTCTCGGACCTTTCGGGAATCGGGCAGGCGGTACGGTTCGCCGTCTCCACGGTCCCCGGACGCCCCGGTGCCGCCAGCTTCGACCGGACCAGGAGCTACCTCGAGTCGGTCAAGGCTTTCCCCCAGAATCTGAACATTCGAGCCAAGCTCACCTTCCGGCCCCAGGAGCCGGTCGGCTTCGTGTCGGTCCCGGACGGGCGCTTTCTCCCGATTGCGATCCACTATACGCTGGCCGGGCTTCCCACTCAGCCCATGACGCCGCGATACGGCGATGAGCGGGTGGGGAACTTCTGGACCGTCCACAAGGATTTTTCGCAGGAAGACTCGACGACCTTCGTGCGCCTGGTCAACCGCTGGAAGCTCGAGCCCGGCGAGCGGGTGGGCGACAAATACCGTCCCAAGAACCCGATCACCTACTACATCGACCCGAACGTTCCGGAAGCATACCGTCCCGGGTTCAAGGCCGGGGTCGAAGCCTGGAACGCCGCTTTCGAAGCCGCCGGTTGGGTCGGGGCCATTCGCGCGCTCGACCTTCCCGCCGACGCGGATGCCGAAGACATTCGCTTCGCGACGCTGCGCTGGAACGTCTCCGACCAGCCGGGCTATGGAGCCATCGGCCCCTCTACGGTTGACCCGCGGACCGGCGAAGTGCTCGACGCCGACATCCTCTTCGAATCGACGATGTTCGGCGGCTTCCGCAACAGCTGGCGGAACGTCTACGGTCCGGTCTCCGCGGCCTCGGCGCTGGAGCAGGCCCTGGGAGTCGGGGAGTACGAGCCGAAGGATGATCGGTTCGAGCTTTCGAGTTTCGCATCGGCGTTCGCCGATCAGGGCGGCCTCCTCAAGGCGGCATTGGTGGCCGGCGGCACCATCGGCGCCCGGGATCCGGTTCCGATGAAATTCGTGGACCAGGCGGTCAAGTGGGTGGTGATGCACGAGGTCGGGCACACCCTCGGGCTGCAGCACAACTTCCGCAGCTCGGCGAGCACCCCGGTAGCCAAGCTGCAAGATGCCGGTTGGGCAGCGGAGAACGGGGTGTACAGCTCGGTGATGGAGTATCCCTCCGTCAACATCGCCGCCAAGGGGAAGCAGACGGGACCGTACTACACGCCGGGGATCGGGTCGTACGACCGGTGGGCGATTTCCTACGGCTACATGCCCGACGATTCCCGGGCCCAGGCCCTTGCGCGTCAGGTGGCGAATCCCCGGCATCTCTACGGCACCAACGCCGAATCGGGTGGCCCCGGCGCGCTCGATCCCACCATCAATCCCTACGACCTGGGTGACGATCCTCTGGAGTGGGGCAAGGAGCGCACCACCATTCTGCGCGAGCTCCTGAGCGATCTCCCCACCAAGGTGCTGGCGGATAATTCCGCCTACTCCGATCTCGCCAACGCCTTCGGCGGCATCATGAACGAGTATGCGCGCGCCGTCGCCCCGGCGATCAAGTACCTGGGCGGCGCGTACATCAACCGCGATCACGTCGGCGATCCCGAAGGACGGCTGCCGTTCGTCAACGTGCCGCGCGCCAAACAGCGCGAAGCACTCGACTTCATCGTCGACCGGGTGTTCGCTCCCAACGCGCTGGGCATCGCACCGGCCACGCTGCAGCGAATGGGCTCCAACCGCTGGCTGCATTGGGGCACCAACACCACCTTCAACGGGCGTCTCGATTTTCCCTACCATGAGTCGGTGCTCGGCTTCCAGTCCGCGACGCTGGCCAATCTGCTCAACCCATTCCGGCTGGCCAGAATCCGCGACGGCGAGACGAAATACGGCGCCGCCACCATGGTGACCATTCCGGAGATGATGGGAGCGCTGACTCAGGCGATCTGGACCGAGTCCTGGGGACCCGGAGCGCGGACCACCTCGGCGGTGCGGCGGGACCTCCAGCGCGCCTACATCGATCAGATGACCCAGCTGGTGGTGCAGCCGGCCGACCGCACCCCCGCGGATGCACGCTCCGTGGCGCGGATGCAGCTCAAGGATCTCAATCGCCGGCTCGGTTCCGCCGTGGTCGCCGGCCGGACGCTCGACACCTACACCCGTGCCCACCTCGAGGAATCGAGGGCGAGAATCGAGAAGGCGCTGACGGCCGGGTTGGAGGCGGAGAGGAGATAGGGAGTCAGGGAGTCAGGGAGTCAGGGAGTCAGGGAGCCAGGGAGCCAGGGAGCCAAGGAGTCTTCCTGGCTCCCTGTCTCTTTGCGCCTTTGGGTCTTTGCGCCCTTCCGCTGCAGTACTTGCGGCCCCGCTGGAATTGCGCGTCCTTACTGCCTACCCCAATACAGGCCCCCCGTGACTCGAAGCGCGCTGGCATCGCTGGCATTCGTCCTGTTCGCTGTGCGTCCGGCTCCTCCGTCTCCCACCATCGAGTTCAACGACAACCTTCTCGCCGCCGGCCGGATGGTGCGCGGCGTGCTGGTGCTCGATCTCGAAATCAGGCCGGGCAGCTGGCATCCGCTCGGCTCGGGGAAGCCGTCGATCAGCATTCCGGCCTTCGCCGAAGTCGGCAAGCCGCTTCAGAATCCCGGGCCGATGATCCGGGTGCGCCACGGCACCCCGATCCGCGCCCGGGTGACCAACCGGAGCGACATGACCCTGGTAGTGAGGGGGCTGGCTTCCCGGCGAACCCTTGCGATGGATTCGATGGTGCTCGCGCCCGGGGCGTCGGCCGAGGCACGCTTCACCGCCGACGCCGAGGGGAGTTTCTACTACTGGGCGGGAATGCCGGGCAGCGGGATGACGGGACCGGCCCGCACCAAGCGTTGGTACGAAGACAGCCAGCTGCATGGAGCCTTCATCGTCGACCCCGCCTCCGGAGCGCCGGTCCCGAAGGATCGCGTTCTGGTGATCGGCCTGTGGACCGGCAGCCGGGATTCTGCCGGCCTTCCTGATTTGAGCGACCAGCTCTACGTGATCAACGGGCGTCCCTGGCCGCACACCGAGAGAATGACTTATGCCATGGGCGACTCGGTGCGTTGGCGGGTGATCAACCCGTCCGCCGATGTGCATCCGCTGCATCTCCATGGCTTCTACTTCCGGGTCGACGCCCGCGGAGACATGGCGCGCGATACCGTCTACTGGCCTTCCGAGCAGCGTATGGCCGTGACGGAACGGCTCCTTCCCGGCGCGACGATGGCGATGGCGTGGACGCCGGACCGTCCCGGCGGGTGGGTCTTCCACTGCCACCTCACCTTTCATGTCGTTTCCAATCCCGGCCTCGGGGCCGACCGTCTCGAGCCCCCGGAGCGGAGACGCGAGATTCTCGAGGGACATCCGCACCACGATCCCCAGAATCATGTCGAAAAGGGGATGGGCGGGCTGATGATGGGCTTTTACGTCCGTCCGGCGCCGGACTGGACCCCGGATACCCGGGCCCTCCGAACGATCCGCCTCTTCGTCAATACCGATTCCACCGCCGCGGATACCGTCCGCCGGTTCGCCTATGTCGCACAAGAGGGTGCGTCCGAGCCCCGGCCCGACTCGGCCACGACTCCGGGTTCGACTTTGGTGCTGCATCGGGGCGAGCCGACGGCGATCTGGGTCATCAATCGTGCCCTGGAGCCCACCGCAATCCACTGGCACGGCATGGAGCTGGAGAGCCCCTTCGATGGCGTGGTGGGAGTGGGAGGCTACACCGGGAGCCCCACCCCCACCATCATGCCGGGAGACTCTTTCCTGGTCCGGATGACGCCTCCGCGAGCCGGGACCTTCATGTACCACACTCACGTCAACGACGTGCGCCAGCTCAAAGGCGGGCTCTGGGCCCCGCTGCTGGTGCTGGAACCCGGAGAGTCCTACGATCGGTCGAAGGATCTGGTGTTCATTATGGGGGAAGCGACCCGCGGACCGCCGGTGCTGAACGGCCGGCGGGATCATCCCCCGATTTCGCTGCAATCCGGCGAGAGGTATCGGCTCCGCCTGCTCAATGTCACCGCCGCCACGCCCAACCTTCAGTACTGGCTGGCCGGAAGCGGCCCGACGGTCCTCTGGCGGCCCCTTGCGCGTGATGGCTATGATCTTCCGGTTTACCAGCGCGGGCTCCGGCGCGCCGAGGAGTTCGTCGCCATGGGGCAGATTGCCGACTTCGAGTTTATCGCGCCGCCCGCAGGCCCCCTGGCCCTCGAGCTGCGGAATGGCGCCGGATTGCTGCTCACGAAGCAACCGTTCACCCTCACGCGACCATGAAGCCCTTCCTGTTTCCCGTATTGCTCTGCTCGCTGGTGTCGGCCCCGGCCCTCTCCGCGCAGGCTCCCGCGCGCCAGACCTCCGCCGGCGAATACACTCGCTACGAGCTGCTGGCACCGGAATCGGGAAAGTTCCGCATCCTCTATGAGGTGTGGGCCACGACGCCGGGCGCGAAGTACTTCTTCAACCCGATCCGGAAGGGCAGCGAGGCCACCGACGAGTCGGTGACCGATCTCGCATCCGGAAATCCGCTCAAGTTCGTGGAAGTCGACGGCGCGACGGCGCGTGCCACCGGATTGGCGGCGGCCGACACCGGGACCCGCTACATCCGCGTCGAGCTGCCACGGCCGGTTCCCGACACCGGCACGGTCCGAATCCTGATCGACAAGACCTACAAGGATCCCAAGAGCTACTACGAGGAAAACGGCGAGCTGGTCTTTTCCCGCTCGCTCGGCATCAAGCGGAACTCGGTCGTGCTGCCTGCCGGGTATGAGCTCATCCGCTGCAATGTGCCCTCGCAGGTGCTCACCGAGCCCGACGGCCGGACCCTCATCAGCTTCATCAACGCGACACCCGATGCGGCGTCGCTGGTCGTCCGGGCCCGGAAGACACCACTTCCCCGGACGACGCCGAAGCCGCGCACCGCCCGGCTGTCCGAGCGCGCCACCCAGACCCGGGAGATCGTGTATTTCCTGCGGCAGCCGGAATCCCACGCCTTCGATCTCTATCACGACTACACCGAGACCCGGGAAGGCGTGGACAAATATCTCAACGTGGTCCGGGCGGGGAGCACGGTTTCGAATCCGTCGGCCTTCATTCTCGATACCGGCCAACCGCTCGAGACCCGGTTGCTCCGCGGCGCCGAGATTACCGCCGCCGGGATCGATATCGGCGAAGCGGTCAAGCCCGAGACCGAAGTGGTGGTGATCCCCTTCCCCGCCGTGAAAACGGGACAGTCGGTCCGCCTCCGCATTTCGGAGACCTACACCGACTCGGCACGATACCGGGTCGAAGGCGACGAGCTGGTATGGGACCGCGGCTTCGGCCGCCCCGCGAATGCGGTGGTGCTTCCGGCGGGCTGGTTCCTCACCCACAGCGCTGTCCCCGCGACCGTGTCGTCGCTGCCCGACGGTCGGGTGCGGCTGGACTTCGTGAACCCGCGCCTGGACGAGATCCAGGTACTGATCGTGGCCCGGCGCCGCCCGGTGCCGTGACCGCGATCTTTTCCGGTGCCGAGGTCGCCGGTCTGTTGCGCGACTGCGGAATCACTCACGTGGTGACCGTCCCCGACTCCACCCTCGGCCAGTGGGAACCCGACATCGAAGCGATCGGCATCCGTCTCATCCGGGTCTGCCGGGAGGGGGAAGCGTGGGCGCTCGCCGCCGGGCTCTACCTCGGCGGCGCCCGGCCCCTGGTCATGATTCAATGCACCGGCCTCTT
>Ga0075419_10001681_pt1 | contig 14399 bp, 14 predicted proteins | sample SoiMetdeltSBSDD3_FD_76900 | JGI IMG/M metagenome (GOLD analysis project Ga0075419, IMG submission 76900) | Bulk soil microbial communities from a Populus tree surrounding site in Tennessee, USA - Soil MetaG P. deltoides SBSDD3 | ecosystem: Environmental > Terrestrial > Soil > Tree plantation... | reverse complement strand
GTCGAGCGGGCTGACTCGTGGGCCACCGACGCGCACAAGTGGCTGAACGTGCCGTACGACTCCGGCCTTGTGTTCTGCGCCCATCCGGAGGCACACCGCGGGGCGATGACGGTGCGCGCCGGGTACCTGATCCACGACGACGCCGGCGAGCGCGACCCGCTCGACCACAACCCGGAGTTCTCCCGGCGCGCCCGCGGCTTCGCGGTCTACGCGGCGATCCGGTCGCTCGGCCGGACCGGGATCGTCGACCTGGTCGAGCGCAGCTGCGCGCTGGCCCGCCGGTTCGCCGAGCGGCTCGGCGCCGACGACCGGGTCGAGGTGCTGAACGACGTGGTGCTGAACCAGGCGCTGGTCCGGTTCCTGGCCGACGACGACGTCACCCGCCGGGTGGTCCAGGCGGTCCAGGACGAGGGCACCTGCTGGATGAGCGGCACCACCTGGCAGGGCCGGGCCGCGATGCGGATCTCGGTCTCCAACTGGTCGACCGACGAATCCGACGTCGACCGCTCGGTCGACGCGATCCTCGGCTGCCTCACCGCATCCAGCTGAGGAGTTCAGGGTCCGCGGCCGACACGGGTCGCAGGTGCGCGAAAGTGCCTGTTGGGCTCAGCACCCGGGAAGCGGCTGCGGCGATGTTCCTCAGCCCGAAGACGATCGAGTAGCACCTGCGCAACGTCTACACGAAGCTCGGCATCCACTCGCGCGCCGAGCTCGCTGACCTGATGAAGGATTAGGTGTCGAGATCGCGATGCGCTGATCGACGCGTCGGTGAGAACGCCTGATCGGCAGGCGTAGCAGAATCGCCGCACCGGCGAGAAGGAGATCGACGATGAAGACTGTCCAGTCCCAGGACGGCACCACGATCGCGTACGACGTGTCCGGCGACGGCCCTGCGCTGGTGCTGGTGTCCGGAGCGTCCACCGACCGGGCCTCGAACCAGCGCTTCGCTGCAGCGCTCGCGGAGCGCTTCACGGTGTACAACTACGACCGGCGCGGCAGGGGTGACAGCGGCGATACCGCGCCGTACGCGGTGGAGCGGGAGATCGAGGACCTGAACGCGGTGCTCGGGGCAGCCGGCGGCTCGGCCGCGGTGCTCGGCTTCTCGTCCGGCGGCGCGCTCTCGATCAACGCCGCCGCGGCCGGCTCGCCGATCACCCGGCTGCTGCTCTGGGAGGTCCCGTACAGCACCGCGCCCGACGGGCCACAGCGGCACAAGGAGTACACGACCAAGCTCGCCGACCTGCTCGCCGCGGACCGCCGTGGTGACGCGGTGGAACACTTCATGACCCTGGTCGGGCTGCCGGCGGAGATGATCGCCGGGATGCGCGGCGCACCGTTCTGGGCCGGGCTCGAGGCACTCGCCCCGACGCTCGCGTACGACGCGGCGGTGTTCGGCGACAACACGGTCCCGGTGGACAAGCTGGCTGGTATCGCCGTACCGGCGCTGGTGCTGGACGGCGGCGCCAGCCCGCAGTTCCTGCGGGACGCGTCCGCCGCGATCGCGGACGCGCTGCCGGCCTCGACGTACCGGACCCTGGAGGGCCAGGACCACAACGTGGCGCCCGAGGTGATCACACCGGTCGTGATCGAGTTCGCCACCGAGTAGCACTTCGATCGTGTGGCCGGCCCCCGGCTGGGTACCGGAGGGCTGGCGACACATCGAAGGAGCGCGCGATGAGCACCAGCCAGATCCACCTTTCCCCGACGATCTGGCACGACCTGGTGGTGGCCGTCGGGCTGGGCATGCTGCTCGGTGCGGTGGTGCTGCTGATCACCACGCTGTTCGCCGCGAAGTCGCCGCCGGTCGTGGTCGCCCGCCGGCGCCCGCGAAAGTCCACGGCCAACGCCGATGCCCTGGCTCGAGCCATGCTCAGTGCCGCGGAGCTGGCGGTGGCCGAGCTGAGCGACGTCGAGCTGTGCGCCAGGTGGACCGCGAGCTGGGAGCTGCTGCGGACCGGTACGCCGGCTCAGCGGCTGGTCTACGTCCAGGCGAGGCAGCACTATCTCGACGAGCTGGAGCGTCGGGACCCAGCCGGTCTGCGCGCCTGGCTCGAGTCGTCCGCCAGTCCGGCCGGAGACCCGCGCCCATTCATCTCCTCGTCGCGCGAGCGCGGGGACAGCCGCTGAAGGAGTGCTCAGCGCCGCGCGCGCGGGCGTGCCTCGGCGATGTAGCGGTAGGGGTAGAACTGCAGGTCGACCTCGGTCAGCCGGAGCACCTTGAGCACCAGCGGTCCCGCGCCCGCGATCCGCAGCGTGCCACCGGCCGCGACTGCGAGGTCCCGGGCAGCGAGCAGGGCGTCGACGCCCACGCTGTCCAGGAAGGTCACCCGCCGGAGGTCGATCACCACCCACGGAGAGTGGTCGAGCACCGCGGCCGCCACGTGGTCGACGATCAGGTGGGCGGACGCCAGGTCCACCTCGCCCGCGACGTACACCACCGAAGTGTCACCGGACCGCGTCCAGGTGCAGCGGAACACGTCGGCCCGCGCTTCGGGATAGTGGGAAAAAACTGCGAGGGCACCCATCGGTCGACCTGCCTCGAGCCAGGCGAACTGTCCACGCTGCGGGAGACAGATCGGTCTTCCCCCTTGGTACCAGAGGGCAGACCAGCCTGTCCATGGTGTGGTGTAGTTGGAGGCGGAGCCCTTCGTCCGGAAGACATCAGATGATCGCTGACCGCCCACCGAGCGCGCACCCGCGCGAGCGGATCCTGCAGACCGCCTATGGCCTGTTCTCGCGGCGCGGCATCCGTGCGGTCGGGGTCGACGAGGTGATCGCGCGTTCCGGTGTCGCGAAGGCGACGCTCTACCGGCACTTCCCGTCCAAGCAGGACCTCGTGCTGGCCTTCCTCGAGCGGCGCGAGCAGACGTGGACGATCGGCATGGTCGAGGCGGCCCGCCGCCGCGGCGACACCGCGGTCGAGCAGTTGCTGGCGATCTTCGACGTGTTCGACGACTGGTTCCGCCGGGACGACTTCGACGCCTGCTCGTTCATCAACGTGCTGCTCGAGATGGGACCGGACGACCCCGTCGGCCAGGCCAGCATCCGGCACCTGGAGAACATCCGCGGGATCGTCCGCGGGCTCGCGAAGGAGGCCGGGCTGCGCGACCCTGATGGCTTCGCCCGTTCCTGGCACATCCTGATGAAGGGGTCGATCATCTCCGCGACCGAGGGTGACTGCGACGCCGCGCGCCGCGCGCAGGCGATGGCCAAGCTGCTGATCGAGCAGCACCGCTAGCCGGCGATCGTGTTGCCGCGGGCGATGAGCAGAGCGACGTCGACGACCGCGATGACCATCGCGGCCCGGAACATCCACCGGCTGGCCGGCTGCCGGCCGGCCAGCGCGGCACCAGCCAGCAGGCCGGCCGTGACCACGATCGCCGCCACGCCGAGCGGGTCGGCTCCCGGCCCGACCGCGAGCACGACGCTCGCGGCCAGTAACAGCACCCCGGCCGTGACCACCGATGCGCGCGCACCGATCCGGTGCGGCAGACCCACCACGTGCTGCCGGATGTCGTCCTCGATGTCCGGTACGACGTTCGCGAAGTGCGCGCCGAGTCCGAGCAGCGCGCCGGCGGCGACCATCCACCACGGTGGCCACTGCGGGTCCGGCAGCCCGAGCAGCACGAATGCCGGCAGCGCGCCGAACGCGACGGCGTACGGCAGCGGGGACAGCAGCGTCGCCTTCATCCCGAGGTTGTACGACCAGGCCGCGGCGACCCCGACCAGGTGCGCCGGTGCGGCCCGCCAGCCGCTCGCGAACGACAGCGGGATGACGGCGAGCAGGGCCAGGCCGGCGGCGACCGCCACGGTCCGGGCCGGTACCAGCCCGGCGGCGACCGGCTTGTCGGTCCGGCCGGCGGCCACGTCCCGGCGGTGGTCGACGACGTCGTTGCTCCACCCGACGGACAGCTGGCCGGCCAGGATCGCGGCCAGCACCCACAGCGTGCCGGCACCGCGGCCGGCAGCGAGCGCGAAGGCGCTCACCACGGCGGTGACGGCGATGGTCGGTTCGGGATGGCAGGCGCGGAGCAGGCCGACCCAGCGCCGTCCGTCCATCTGCTCATTATCGTGCGCGGTCTCAAGTCAGGCCCGCCGCCCGTGAGCGCGCGAACCGCCGCGGCCGGGCGCGCGCGCAACGACCCGGCCCAGTACGACGACCTGGCCGGGACCTGGTGGGACCGGCGCGGGCCGTTCGCGATGCTGCACTGGCTCGCCGCGTCCCGTGCCACCCTGGTGCCGCCCGCGACCCGGCCCGGCGCGGTGCTGCTCGACGTGGCCTGTGGCGGCGGCCTGCTCGCGCCGTACGTCGCCGGGCTCGGCTACCGGCACGTCGGGCTGGACCTGTCGGCGCCGTCGCTGGCGGTCGCCCGGGATCACGGGGTCCGGCCGGTCCGCACCGACGCGCGCCTGCTGCCGGTCGCCGACGGCGCCGCCGACGTGGTGGTCGCCGGCGAGTGCCTGGAGCACGTGCCGGACCTGCCGCTGGTGGTGTCCGAGCTGTGCCGGGTGCTGCGACCCGGCGGAACGCTGGTCGCCGACACCATCGCCGACACCCGGATCGCCCGGTTCATCACGGTGACCCTGGCAGAGCGGCTGCCCGGGGGCCCGCCGCCCGGGCTGCACGACCCGCGGCTGTTCGTGAACCGGCGGCAGCTGGTCGATGAGTGCGCCCGGCACGGTGTCGTGCTGAAGCTGACCGGGCTGCGTCCGTCGGTACCGGCGACGGTCGCGTGGCTCACCGGCCGGCGGCCGGAGTCGCGGATGGTCCGCACCCGGCTGACCCTGGTGCTGTTCCAAGCGGTCGGTGTCAAACAGGCGCCGGCCACCCCGAGTGAAGGTGAGGATCCCGCATGACCGGAACCGTCTCCGGCCCAGGCCTGTCGCCCGCGGACGTCATCGAAGCCGCCCGCGAGCTGGCACCCGGCCTCGCCTCCCGGGCGGCGGCCACCGACGCCAGCGGCGCGTTCCCGGCCGAGGACTTCGCTGCGATCCGCTCCGCCGGGCTGCTCGGCCTGCTGGTGCCCGAACGGCTCGGCGGGTCCGGAGGCGGCTTCGCCGACTATGCCGAGGTGGCGATGGCCCTTGCCGCGGGCAACGGTTCGACGGCGCTGGTGTACAACATGCATGCATCCGTGACCGGGACGCTGGCGCTCACCTCCGACGAGGTGGCCCGCGCGCTCGGCGTACCGGAGACGTTCTTCGCGATGCGGGACCGAGTGCTGCGGGACGCCGTGGACGGCGCGCTGTACGGGGTCGCGATGTCCGAGCGGGGCGTCGGCTCGCGGCTGTCCCAGCTCGCCACCCGCTACTCCAGGACCGAAGACGGGTTCCACCTCAAGGGCTCGAAGACGTTCTGCTCCGGTGCCGGGAACGTGAACGGCTACGTCGTCGCCGCGCGGTCGGCGGAGACCGGTGCGGTGTCGCAGTTCCTCGTCGACGCCGAGGTGCCGGGCATCACCGTGGAGGAGACCTGGGACTCGCTCGGGATGCGGGCAACCTCCAGCCATGACGTGCACCTGGACGTCGACGTACCCGCCGACGCGCTGCTCGGCGGGATCGAGGGCCTCGGCGTGCTGGTCGGCCAGGCGATGCCGCAGTGGCTGGTCGCGTCGTACGCGGGGGTGTACGTCGGTGTGGCGCAGGCGGCGGTCGACGCGGCCGCGCCGCAGATCACCGAGCGCGGACTGGAGCGGCTGCCGGCCGTGCGGGCCCGGGTGGGCCGGGCGGACGCGGCAGTGAGCGCGGCCCGCGAGGTGGTCCGGCAGGCCGCCCGCCGGGTCGACGCCGCACCCGGCGACCCGGAGACGAACCGCTGGGTGTGGCGAGCCAAGCTGCTCGCCGGCCAGACCGCGATGGACGTCGCCGCGTCGATGCTGGAGGCGTGCGGTACCAGCGCGACCCGGCGCGGCAACGACCTGGAGCGGCTCTACCGCGACGCCCGCTGCGGGTCGTTGCAGCCGGCAACGAGTGATGTCTGCGCGGACTGGCTCGGGCTCGCCGCACTGGGCCTGGATCCGGAGAACCAGGCGGAGGTACCGCGATGGTGACCGGCGTCCGGCTCGCCTCGGTGGCCTCCTCGGTGCCGGCGGCCACGCTTGACTCCGACGAGCTGTGGGACGGCTACTTCGCGACCTGGTACGGCGGCGACCGCCGGGCCCGGAGGATCTGGCAGTCGGCCGCGGTCCGGACCCGGCACGGCGTGGTCGACCCGCGGGACGAGGACGTCGCCGCCTGGAGCACCGCGGATCGGATGCGCCGGTTCGGCACCGAGGCCGCGCCGCTGGCCAAGCAGGCGGTGACCGAGGCGCTCGGCGCGGCCGGCGTCGCCGCGGCGGACGTCGGGCTGCTCGCGGTCGCGTCCTGCACCGGGTACGGCACACCCGGCCTGGACATCACCGTGGCCCGGGACCTCGGCATGCCGGTGTCGGTCCGGCGGCTGGCGATCGGGCACATGGGCTGCTACGCCGCGCTGCCGGGACTCGGAGCGGTCGCGGACTATGTCCGGGTCAGCGGCAAGCCCGGCGTACTGCTGTGCTGCGAGCTGACCAGCCTGCACCTGCAACCGCCGCCGCAGCCGCGTCCGGACGGCCGGCTGGACGACACCGAGCTGCAGCAGGTCGTCACGCACGCGCTGTTCGCCGATGCCGCGGCCGCCGTCGTACTGGTCCCGGGCGACGACGGGTTGCAGGTGATCGACGTACAGGCGCGGACCGACCCGGCGACCAGTGACCACATGCTTTGGGACATCACCGACAACGGCTTCCGGATGGGGCTGTCGCCGCGGGTACCGGACGTGCTCGCCAGGCACGTCCGGCCGGCTGCCGACGAACTGCTGGCCGACCACGGACTGGCGGTCGCCGACGTCGCAGCCTGGGCCGTGCACCCGGGCGGACCGCGGGTGCTGGATGTCGTCGAGGAGCACCTCGGCCTGGCGGCGCACGCGCTCGACGCATCCCGGCAGACCCTGCGGGACCGGGGCAACTGCTCGTCGGCGACCGTGTTGATGGTGCTCGAGCGCATCCTCGGCAATGCCCGGCCGGAGCCCGGGGACCCGATCGTCCTGCTGGCCTTCGGGCCCGGTCTGACCCTGTACAGCACGCTGCTGCGATCAGGCGCGCGGACCTGATCGGCGCGCCACGCCATCGCTCTGTACCAGCGGACCGGCACTGGTAGAAGATTGTCGTGTCGGCACTCGCCGGCCACGGTGATATCGAGGAGCGCGGTGAACGGTGAGTATGCCGAGGACTTCGCCCGGATGGCGCTACAGCTGCATGAGGAGTCAGGCGTCGAGCAGACCGTCGAACGCGTGCTGCAGTTCGCGCTCGCGGCCGTGGGCTGTGGTCATGCCGGTGTGATGCTGGTACACGGCGGCAGCTCGGTGGAGACCGCCGCTGCGACCGACGCCCTGGTGGAGAAGGCCGACCAGCTCCAGATGGAGACCGGCGAGGGACCGTGCCTCTCGGTGATCTTCGAGCACGACAGCTTCCGGATCGCCGACACGGCGACCGACGACCACTGGCCGCTCTGGTCACGTCGGGTGGCCGAGCTGGGTCTGCGCAGCATGATGAGCATCCGGCTGGCGACCGGAGGGTCCACGATCGGCGCGCTGAACCTCTTCGACGCCGAGCCGAACCGGTTCGACGCCGATGACGACGCGGTCGCCCACATCCTCGCCCGGCACGCGTCGATCGCGCTGTCCAGTGCCCGGCAGGAGTCGAACCTGTGGCAGGCGATCGACGCCCGCAAGCTGATCGGCCAGGCCCAGGGCATGCTGATGGAACGCTTCGATCTGGACGCCGACCAGGCCTTCGCCGTGCTCCGCCGGTACTCGCAGGACAACAACATCAAGCTCCGCGACGTGGCCCAGCGGCTGATCGACACCCGCAGACTTCCAGACGACTAGGCCACGTCTCCCGGTGAGATCCGTTCAGCGCCGACTCCAGCCCTCCGACGGGGTGACCGGACGCGACTCTCCGGAGGGCGGCTCGACCGGGCGACCCTCGTACTGCGTGGAGAGCACGACATGGGAGTTCATCTCGCCGTGGTCCCCGAGTCGCTCGAGGACCCCCTCGAGATGCGGCATCGACGCCAGCCGGAGCTTGAGCATCGAGCAGAACGCTCCACTCAGCTTGTGCACCTCGACCACCTCCGGGAACTCCTCCGCGGTGGTCGTCTTCAGCAGGCAGCGCCCGTGGCTGCAGCGCATCTGGACAAAGGCCGTGAGCGGGAGACCAGCCTTCGTCGCATCGATCCGCGCCTGGTAGCCCGCAATCACCCCGGACTCCTCAAGCCGTCGAACCCGCTCGGCCACGGCGGGGGCGGAGAGGTTGATTCTGCGGCCGAGCTGATTGAACGACAGCCGCCCGTCGCGCTGCAGCTCGGCGACGATCTGCCAGTCGACCTGATCCATCGTTTTGGGCATACGTTAAGTATTCGCTGAATCTACCTGGCGAACAACAGGCCTGTCGGGCTAGGAGCCATTCATTGGATATTCATTCCCGAAGATCGCCTGTCTAACGTCGAGGCATGGCTCTTACCGCACCCCTCCTCGCGTCGTACCGCACTCGGCTGGCGCCTCTCTTTCTCGCCGCCGCCGCCATGAGCGCCACCCTCAGCGTGACAGGCGCGATCGGCACGATCGTCGCCGGCGAGATGATCGGCGCGCGGTGGGCCGCGCTGCCCAACATGACTGCCGTTGTCGGCACCGGGTTGGGTTCGCTGGCGCTGTCCAGGGTGATGTCTGCCTGGGGATGGCGCGGCGGACTCACTCTCGGGTACGGCGCGGCGGCCCTCGGCGGCGCGCTGGCAGTCGCCTCGGTGACAGCCGATTCGGCACTGGGCCTGGTCGTCGGCATGCTGGTGCTGGGTCTCGGCAACGCCGCCGCCCAGCTTTCGAGATACGTTGCCGCCGACCTGGCACCCAGTGGTCGCAGCGGCCTCGCCATCGGGGCGCTGGTGTGGGCTGGGACGATCGGCGGCGTCGGCGGCCCGCTGCTGCTGGGTCCACTCGTCCGCGCCTCGTCCGCTCTGGACTGGGCGCCGGCAGTCGGGCCGTACCTGTTCGGGCTCGGGTGCGTGGTGTTCGCCGTGGCCGCCACGGTGATGAGCCCAGCGCGAGCGACGACCCCGACGACCTCAGCGGCGCCGAGGCCGACCGGCAGGAGTGTGCTCCGGCGACCGGATGCCCGCTCTCCGCTCGCCGTGATGATGACCGGTCAGGTGGTCATGGTGCTGGTGATGACCGCCACGCCGCTGCATATGCACCTGCACGGCGACTCTCTCGCAGCCGTGGGGACAACGATCTCGGCGCATATCCTCGGAATGTTCGGCCTGGCGCCGTTGACGGGACGTTGGGTGGACCGGTCCGGCCCCCGACCGGTCATGCGGGCTGGCCTCGTCGTCCTGGCCGCGTCGGCTGTGCTGAGCGCCGCGGCCGACGACCTGGTCCGGACCGCGGCGCTGTTCGGCCTGGGTTACGGCTGGAACCTGTGCTTCGTCGGGGGCAGCAGCGCCCTGGTCCTCACCAGCCGACACGCGGATCGCAATCGGGTCGAGGGCGACGTCGACGCGGCGATCTGGGGCGCCGCGGCGCTGGCCAGCATCGCGTCGACCATGCTGCTCGCCGGCGTAGGAATGACCGGCTTGGGGCTGCTGGGCGGCGCGCTGGCGCTGTCTGCAGCGGCGGTGCTCAGCGGGGAGCTGTGGTTAATAGGCCGCCGTGGTCGTGCTTGATCTCGGCTCCGATGGGGAACCGATATCTAGAGGACCGTCGGTCGCTCGAGAGGCTGATGGCCTTAGGCCTCGGCGTTGCGACCACAGCGTCGGGGCCGCTCCCTGTCAGGCCGCCTTCTTCTTCGCCTTCTTCGTCGTCTTCTTGGCGGTCTTCCTGGTGCTCGTGCGCGTGCCCTTCCGGCGGGAACGAGCCTCGGCGATGCTCGCCTGCAGCGCGGAGACCAGGTCGGTGCTGTCGGTGGCCTCGGGCTCGGTCTCGGTGACCACGACCTCCTCGCCACGCCGCTTGCCGTCCACCAGCTTCTTCACCCGGTCTGTGTAGGTGTCGCGGTACTTCGACGGCTCCCACGGGCCGCTCATCGCCTCGACCACGTCGACCGCCATCTGCAGCTGCTTGCGGCTGGTGGCCTTGCGCGGCAGCGAGCCGAGCTCCTTCGCCGGGTCGCGGATCTCGTCGGCGAAGAACATCGTCTCCAGCACCAGCACCCGGGTACTGCCCCGCGTGTCCGCCCGGATCGCGGCCAGGTACTCCTTGCCGCGCATCACGAACCGCGCGATCCCGGCCCGGTTGGTCGTGTCCAGCGCTTCGCGCAGCAACGCGTACGACGAGGTGTTCTCCTCGTCCGACGGAGCCAGGTAGTAGCTCTTCTGGAAGTGGATCGGGTCCACGTCCGCGAGGTCGACGAAGGTACTGATCTCCAGCGAGCGGGACCGGCCTGGGGCGATGTCGTCGAGCTCGTCCGGCTCCACCATCACGTACTCTCCGTCACCGACCTCGTGGCCCTTCACGATCTTCTCGAAGTCGACCTCACGGCCGGTCCGCTCGTTCACGCGCTTGTAGCGGATCCGGTCCGACGTACCGCGCTGGAACTGGTGGAAGTCCAGCTCGTGCTCCTGCGTCGCCGAGTACAGGCCCACTGGTACCGACACCAGGCCGAAGCTGATGTAGCCGGTCCAGATCGCGCGCGCCATCACGTACTCCTTAGGGTTGCTTGAAGATCCAGTACCCAGACTGGTGTGTAAGCAGTCGGCCGTCGGGTACCCGGCGGGTTGGGCTATGCGCGGGAGGTTCCATGGAGCACGTCCGGACGGCACCGCTGACCGATACCGAGCTGGAGACCGTGGACGCCTACTGGCGGGCGGCGAACTACCTGTCGGTCGGGCAGATCTATCTGTTGGCGAATCCGCTGTTGGCTGAGCCGTTGGCGCCGGAGCATGTCAAGCCGCGGTTGCTGGGTCATTGGGGGACGACGCCGGGGTTGAACCTGGTCTATGCGCATCTGAACCGGGTGATCCGGGTCCGCGGGTTGAACGTGATGTATGTGATCGGGCCGGGTCACGGTGGTCCGGCGATCGCGGCGAATACCTGGCTGGAGGGCAGCTACACCGATACCTATCCCGATGTCGGGCGGGATGGGGCGGGGATGGCGCGGTTGTTCAGGCAGTTCTCGTTCCCGGGTGGTATCCCGAGTCATGTGGCGCCGGAGCTGCCGGGGTCGATCCATGAGGGTGGTGAGCTGGGGTATTCGCTGTCGCATGCGTACGGGGCGGTGTTCGACAGCCCGGACCTGGTGGTGGCGTGTGTGGTGGGTGATGGTGAGGCGGAGACCGGTCCGTTGGCGGCGTCGTGGCATTCGAACAAGTTCGTGGATCCGCGGCGAGACGGTGCGGTGTTGCCGATCCTGCATCTGAATGGGTACAAGATCGCGAACCCGGCGGTGTTGGCCCGGGTCGGTGACGAGGAGCTGGGGGCGTTGCTGACCGGGTATGGCTATGAGCCGTTCCTGGTCGAGGGTTCCGAGGCCGAACCGGTGCATCAGGCGCTGGCGGGCGCGCTGGACGTCTGCCTGGATCGGGTCGCGGGGATCCAGCGCGCCGCGCGTGCGGGGGAGCGGGTGGACCGGCCGCGGTGGCCGATGATCGTGCTGCGGACGCCGAAGGGCTGGACCGGGCCGAAGGTGGTGGACGACCAGCCGGTGGAGGGCACTTGGCGGGCCCACCAGGTGCCGTTGGCGGAGGTGCGTACCTCGCCGGAGCACCTGGCGCTGCTGGAGCAGTGGCTGCGCGGCTACCGACCCGAGGAGCTGTTCGACTCCGATGGCCGGCCGGTGCGCGAGCTGGTCGAGTGGGCGCCCGTCGGTCCGGCCCGGATGGGGTCCAACCCGCACGCGAACGGCGGCCTGCTGGCGCGAGACCTGGAGCTTCCGCCGGTGGCGGAGTACGCCGTACAGGTGAAGGCGCCAGGCGCCGAGTCGGCCGAGCCGACCAAGGTGCTCGGAGCGTTCCTGCGGGACACGTTCACCGCCAACGCGCCGTACCGGAACTTCCGGATGTTCGGCGCGGACGAGACCGAGTCGAACCGGCTCGGCGCGGTGTATGACGTCACCGCGAAGGCTTGGAACGCCGAGGTGCTGCCGACCGACGAGCACCTCGCGCTGGACGGCCGGGTGATGGAGATCCTCAGTGAGCACACCTGCCAGGGCTGGCTGGAGGGGTATCTGCTGACCGGCCGGCACGGCGTGTTCTCGTCGTACGAGGCGTTCATCCACATCGTCGACTCGATGTTCAACCAGCATGCGAAGTGGCTGAAGACGATCAACCGGCTGGAGTGGCGGCGGCGGATCCCGTCGCTGAACTACCTGCTCACCTCGCACGTGTGGCGCCAGGACCACAACGGCTTCAGTCATCAGGACCCGGGCTTCATCGACCACGTGGTGAACAAGAAGGCCGAGGTGATCCGGGTCTACCTCCCGCCGGACGCGAACACGCTGCTGTCCACCTACGACCACTGCCTGCGGACCCGGAATTACGTCAACGTCGTTGTGTGCGGCAAGCAGCCGACGCCGTCCTGGCTGGACTGGGAGTCCGCCGTGCTGCACTGCGCGCGCGGTGCCGGCGTGTGGGAGTTCGCCAGCAATGACGAGGGTGACCCGGACGTGGTGCTGGCCTGCGCCGGCGACGTACCGACGCTGGAGACGCTGGCCGCGACCAGCCTGCTGCGCGAGCACCTGCCAGACCTGCGGATCCGGGTGGTGAACGTGGTGGACCTGATGCGGCTGCAACACGACTCGCAGCATCCGCACGGGTTGTCGGACGCGGAGTTCGATGCGCTGTTCACGACGGACAAGCCGGTGATCTTCGCCTACCACGGCTACCCGTGGCTGATCCACCGGCTGACGTACCGGCGGCACAACCACGACAACCTGCACGTCCGCGGCTACAAGGAGGAGGGCACCACGACGACGCCGTTCGACATGCTGGTGATGAACGACATGGACCGGTACCACCTGGCGATGGACGTGATCGACCGGGTCCCGGCCCTGGGCACCCGGGCGATCACGGTTCGCCAGTACCTCGCGGACCAGCGGGTGCGGCACCGCGCGTACGTCACGCAGTATGGCGAGGATCTGCCCGAGGTCCGCGACTGGCGCTGGGAGGCATAGGTGCGGCTCATGATCGTGAACGCGGGCTCGTCGAGCCTGAAGCTGAACGTGCTGGACGACGACCTGGCGGTGCTGGCCGACACCGATGTCGAGGACTGGTCCGGCGACACCGCGCCGTTGGACAAGCTGGCGCAGGATGCCGGCGCCGACGCTGTGGTGCACCGGGTGGTGCACGGTGGCGACGAGTTCGCCGGCGCTGTCGTGGTCGACGACGAGGTGGAGCGCAAGCTGGAGCAGCTCGTGCCGCTCGCGCCGCTGCACCAGCCGCGGGCGCTGACCCTGATCCGGCACACCCGGCAGTCGTTGCCCGAGGCACCGGTCGTGGCGTGCTTCGACACCGCCTTCCATCGCTCGCTGGCGCCGTCAGCCTCGACGTACGCGCTGCCGGCGGAGTGGCGGAAGCGCTGGGGGCTGCGGCGGTACGGCTTCCACGGGCTGTCCCACCTGTACGCCGCGCGCCGTACCGCGGAGCTGCTGGGGCGTACCGATCTGCGGCTGGTCAGCTGCCACCTCGGCGCCGGGGCGTCGGTGTGCGCGGTCGAGCTCGGCCGATCGGTCGACACCAGCATGGGCTTCACCCCTGTCGACGGCCTGGTGATGGCGACCCGGTCCGGGTCGGTCGACCCGGGCCTGGTGATCTGGCTGCTGCTCCAGGGCGGCCTGCGCGCGGACGAGGTCGGCGACGCGCTGGAGCACCGGTCCGGGCTGCTGGCGCTGAGCGAGACCTCGGCGGACATGCGGGACGTTGTCGAGGCGCGGGACCGCGGCGACTCCCGGGCCGAGCTGGCCTTCGACACCTACGTGCACCGGCTGACCGGGGAGATCGCCCGGATGGTTGCCGCGCTCAACGGTGTGGACGCGATCACGTTCACCGGCGGCGTCGGCGAGCACTCGGTCGCGGTGCGGTATGAGACCTCTGCCAGGCTCAGCTGGCTCGGCGTCCGGCTCGACCCGGACCGCAACGAGTCCGTCGAGCCCGACGCCGTACTGAGCACGCGGCCGTCCACCGTCGACGTATGCGTGGTGACCAGCCGCGAGGACCTCGAGATGGCCCGCCAGGCACGCGAGCTGCTGGACGTGCGCTAGTCCTGCGCTAGCCCCAATACCGTTCAGTTAAGGTTACAGCGGTGTAGTTTGGGGTCATGCCGCGTGCTGGGTGGAGGAAGCCGGTCTCGGACCGGCGGTTGTCGGATCTGGTGTCGGTGGGTGTGCTGACCCGGG
>Ga0075419_10001680_pt1 | contig 14403 bp, 9 predicted proteins | sample SoiMetdeltSBSDD3_FD_76900 | JGI IMG/M metagenome (GOLD analysis project Ga0075419, IMG submission 76900) | Bulk soil microbial communities from a Populus tree surrounding site in Tennessee, USA - Soil MetaG P. deltoides SBSDD3 | ecosystem: Environmental > Terrestrial > Soil > Tree plantation... | reverse complement strand
TGCCAAGCGTGACTCCGGTGAACGCCCAGGCCAGATGCGGCGGCGTGAGGGCGCTCGCAAAGCCGGATTGGAGCGCTGTCAGCGTGCCCAGGAGGACTCCTTCACCACGGCAGGATTCCCGACGGCAACTGGAGCTGCAGTACTCGCGCGAAGAGCACGTACGCCGCGATGGACACGATGAGCGCGAACAGCGCGTCGCGGGCGGGATGGCGCGCGTCGAACGCACGCGCAGTCAGCCAGAACAACATCGCTGCGGCAATCACGAAACCGATTCGCTCGAGCAGCACGACATTCAGCACGATGCCGAGAGCCATCCACCCGACAGGTGCGAGTCGTCTGTTCGTCGTGGCGGTGGCCGCTTGCGCGGAGCGAACGACGCCTCGGGCAGCCGCGAGACCGCAGAGGAACACGCCGGCCAGGACGATCATTGGGTACGGCCCGGTGGACGAGATGGTGCTGGACCGTCCGGCGTCGAACTTCGTGAGGATGTCGCGGACGCGCCGTTCCTCGGCGTCGACGAAACGGTCGAACGCCGCGCCGGCGAGATAGCGGTCCAGCCACCGATACCGCTGCAGCAACTCGCGCCAGGATGGCGAGTGGACCAGTGCCTCGATGGCCGTCGCGAGGCGTTGGCGCTGCGCGGCACTGATCCCCGGAGGCGCGACCACCGACCGCCAGTTCTCGAACACGACGTCGACGCCCTGTTCGCGCAGGGTCGGAAGGTCGAGGCCTGGCAGGCGTTCCGCGCTCGAGATCGCGAGCGGCCGCAGCGCGCCGCTCTGGATGTGCGGCGCGAACTCGGCGAGTCCATTCACACCGACGGACACCTGACCGCCCAGGATCGCCGAGAGCGATTCACCGCCGCCGGAGAACGCCACGTAGTTGACGCGATGTGGCGCGACACCCACGGCATCGGCGACCAGCCCCGCCAGGATCTGATCGCTGCCGCCGGCCGATCCGCCGCCCCACGAGATCGATGATGGGCGAGCCATGAAGGCGTCGAGCAGGTCGCGCAGCGAGTGGAACGGCGACGCCGCCGGCACGGCGATGACCTCGTACTCGCCGGTCAGCCGCGCCACCGGCGTCACGTCGCCGAGCGTGACGGGTGAATGGTGCATGACGATACCGCCCAACATGATCAGGCCCGACACCATCAGCGTGTCGCCGTTGCCGCGCTCGCTGCCGATGAAACGCGCGAGGCCGATCGTACCGGCGGCGCCCGGGACGTTTTCGACCGGTGCGATCCGCGCGAGGCCAGCCTGCTGCAGTGCCTGCTGCATCGCCCGCGCGGTCTGATCCCACCCACCGCCAGGAGCGGCAGGAGCCACGAGGCGCAGTTGATCGAGAGGCGGATCGCTCGCGGCGGCGTAGGACGCGGCGACGATAACGATGGCGGCCGCGAGCGCGTATTGAGAAAACGGAGATTGCGGAGGAAACGGTTTCACAGGAGCAACGGAGCAACGGAGAGGTCAATTTCCATGATGCAGAAGAATCATCTCCGTTTCTCCGTTTCTCCTGTTGATCCGTTTCCTCCGTAACCTCCGTTCTCTCGAACGACGAACGGCAGCGTCACCGTCTTCGGCTCCGGTCCCTTGTCGACCGTATCGAAATTATCGACCTCGAACGCACGGCCGATCTGGTTGCCGGCGCGGTCCTCGAGGATCGAGAGCACGAGCAGCTCGTACGAGCCGAGGCGCCACGCGTCGCGCGGCGTGAAGGTCCACTTCGTCTCGTTGGCGTCGATGGCGATGTCGCCGTCGAGCGTGTCGCCGGCGTGGCGCACGGCGAGCGCGCGATAGAGCAGCCCGTGATCCATCGGCTCGGGGAACGTGACGACCAGCGCCGCGCGGTCGCCGGCACTGGGAGCCGTGAGACGCCATTCCGCCGGGTCGAGCGGACGTGTGTCGGCCGGGCCGGCCGTGAACGTGCGGGTGAACGACTCCTTCAGCGGCGCACCGTTGCCGTCGCGCCAATCGGCGCGCACCACCAGGCGATACGTCTTTCCCGCCATCAGCGCACGCCCCTGCTGCCGATTGGGCAGGATGCCCCGCTTGACCCGCCCGGGATCGAAGAAGACGGTGAACCGGGTGTGGTCGCGATTCCAGAACTCGTAATCGAGCGGCAGGAACGCCCCATCGACTTCCCGTCCCTGGTCGTCCTGCAACACCAGGTTTTCGATGCCGCTCCGCTGGCCCATCGGCGCCGAGAACTCGACGTACATCCGCAGTTGGTTCTCGGGGATGACGTCACCCGATGGATAGATCGCGCGTACGACCGTCGATGGTGATGAGTCGCGGCCTGGAAGCGCGACGGTCGCCACGAGTGGCTCGGTCGCCGACCCTTCGTCGCCGATGGCTGTCGAGGGATCGAACCGGACGCTGTACTGGCGGCCGGGATCGAACGGGAAGAGCGGTGTGAATCTGATCGTGCCGCCCGCGATGGTGTAGTTGCCGAGCACGGGCGGCGATTGCGGGTCGACCGCGACGCGCAGCACGGCGGACCATCGCGCCGGCGACAGCGCGGCGCGATTCAGCGCCGACAGCGTGTCGCCGGAGACACCAGTGACCTCGACGAACGGCTGGCCCGCCGACGGCGTGCGGAGATGAATGCCGGGCGCTCCGGAGCTGGTTGTTGCCGGCTGGCTGCAGGCCGCGGCACAGGCGAGGACACCCGCCAGCACCGCGACGCGCAGCGCAGAAGGGGTCACGGCAGCGGCACGACCTGCAGATTGAGCGCGCCCGCATCGCCGCGGGCGATCACGATCGAGTTCTGAGCGTCGAGCTGATCGAGCTGCTCCACACCCTTCATGCTCGCGATCGTTTCGTAGGCGACACCGGCGGTTTCGCTCGCCACCGGCGCGGTGATCGCCGAAGCCGTCGCAAACGTGTCGGTCGGGATCTTCATCACGCCGCGGCTGTTGTTCGACATCAGCAGGAACTCGCGTCCGCCCTTCTTGTACAGAATCATGTCGAGCGGCCGGTTGCCGGCGCCCAGCTCCGCGATCGTCGTGCCACGCACCTTCTCGCCCGGCTTGAGGGTCGCCACCGGGAACTTCACCAGCGGCGTGCACAGATACGCCGCGATCAGATGCGCCTGGTTGTTGATCATGTACGGCAGGAACGTGTAGACGGGCGAGCGGGTCTCGACCTGGCCGTGGTTGCCGTGGAAGATCTCGACGCTCGTGCCGCGGTCGATCGTGTTGAATGGGTAGGAGACGGCGCGCAGCTTCGAGCTGAACTCCTCGCTCGACAGCCCGGCGATCCACAGCTGGCCATTGGCGAAGGCCATGTCCGTCACCGAGTCGGACCGCGCATTGCGGCGGGCGGTTGGATTGGCCGCCGGTGCGTTGGGCAGCTCCAGCTTCGAGAACTTCACGCTCTGGAGCGACACGAGATCGATCGCGCCCGCGCCATCGATGCGGAAGATCGCCGGTGACGCCGCGGTGCCCTGGCCGCGCATCACCGCGACGAAGGCGTTGTGGGACGTCGGGTGTACGGCGAGATCGGTGATGGTGATCTCGCGCGGCCCGGTGCCCAGCATCGCCGCCAGCTTCTGATCGATGCCGTCGAGTGCTTTCGCGCCGGCGACCGCGCCGCGCGCCTGCGCGCCGAGGTCGAGGCCGAAGATCGTCGCCGACTGATTGTCAGCCGCGAACAGCGTGCCGTCGGGACCGAAGGCGAGCGGCCCGATCGACGTCAGCGCCGGGCCGACGCCGCTGTCGGCAATGCCGCGGGCCGACGAAGGAGCCCATGATGTGAGAACGACGAGGCCGATGAACACCCAGAGCTTCATGTGAACAGAGCGCATGCGGTGCCCCCCTTTTCGCAAGCACATAAGGTAGCACCAAGCGGGAAGACTAGCGGCAGGAATCAGGAATCGGGATCGAGACCAGGTCCTGGACTGAATCCTGATTCCTGGCTCCCGATTCCTACGGATACACGTTTACGCCGGCGCCACAATCTGCCCCTCGTCATCGATGCGCGAGAGCGTGACGTGAGGGTTGTTGTGGGGACGACCGTCGATCCCCGGCGTCAAGAGCACGCTGACGTGCAGGAGGTCGCTGTCGAAGATCATCCGCGGTGGACCCACCTCGACCTTGTGGTCGCTGATCTGCTGCCGCAACGCCTTGAGCGCGAGGTTGGCTGCAATCGACGCCGCGTCGATCGGCAGCCCCTCGCGAACGGCGTTCTGATACAGCCAGTTGAGCGCAATCCAGTTGAGGCCGCCGTTGCCGTTGCCGCCGCCGACATCCGAGTGCACGCCGCGGAACCAGACTTCGCGCAGACGTCCGGTCGCGTCGCGATCGTGGCCCAGGCGTGTCAACGGAAACAGCAGGCGCCGTTCGTCGAGCGCCATCGCGTGATAGCAGCGCTCGACGTTGGATGGAAAGTGCAGATCGTGGCCGGCGTTGACGAAGCGCCCTGGCACTCCGAACTGGCCGACGACGTCGTGCACGCCCATGAAGCGGATCTTCACGAAGGGCAGCTTCCTCGCAACCTCGTTCGCAAACGACACGGCAAGCGCCGCCCCCCGGCTGAACCCGATGACGTCGACGATGTTGTCGCCGTTCTCGAGGTTGTTCTCGAGGCGATCGGTCATCTGACGGACGCGCCGGTGTCCGCCGAAGCCGAACGCTTCCGCCGCACCCTCGCCGACGAGCGTCTTGGCCCGGGTGCCGATGCCCTTGAGATAGAGGCTGCCGAGCGGCTTCGTCGGGTCGTCGTTGCGCTGCGGGTCCTGGTAGCCGCGAAAGAAATCGAGGACGTTCGTGTCGCGATCGTCGCCATCGCGATCCTCGTTGCCCGTGCCGTCGAATGCGTAAAGTGCCATCGCAACGTCCTTGGTACTTGGTACTTCGTGCTTGGTCCGTCCGTGGTCCTTGGTCGTTCTTGGTTCTGTGGTCCGTGGTCCGGTTCTGAGCGGACCCTGGCTCAGGCTGGCGATGGCAGGCCCAGGGACTACTGTTGTTCGACTTTATAGCCCTTCTGCCGAAGCAAGGCGAGCAGGCCGTCCGGCCCCACCATGTGGGCGGCGCCGACGACGACGAAGCACGGCTTGGGGCGGGAGAAGCACTTTTCCAATTCGGGGATCCAGTTGCGATTGCGCTCGACGATGAGCGACCCATAGGCCTCGGGGTAGGCGGCAAAGGACGTGCGCACGGTCTTCTCGAGCGAGGCCGTATCACCGCGCTTCCATGCGGCGATCATCCCCTTCAACTCGGCGCCCTGCGCGTCCATTTCGGTCAAGGTGCTGCGGAGCATCTGTTCCTGCAGCGCATCGGACATCTTGTCGAATCGGTCGATCTGAAACTCCGCGGTCTCGAGACCCACGACCGGCTTCTTCTCGGCGGTGGCCTTGTCGTAGAAGTACTTGTCCAAGCCGAGATTGACTTCGAGTCCCGCCTTCTGCGCCTCGAGTGCGGTCAGCATCAGCATGACCATCCATGGCTTCATCGGGCGAAACATCTCGATCGGCAGGCCCGTCTGCTTGAAGCGTTCCGACACCAGCGCGGCCGTGTCTTTCGACACCACCGCGTCGAACGTGCGGCCGTCGGTGTACATGCCCTTGGCCAACAGCATCGGCGCGGCGCTCAGCGACTCGGCCTCGGCGAGATTGAGCTCTTCGACCAGCGTGCCCGAGGCGTCGAACGCCTTCTCGAAAACGGCCGGCAGCGGGTAGGCGTCGGCGCTCAGCGCGTGCACCGACCCGGCGAGATAGAGCACATTGGCGCCGGATCGCACCGTCCACAGGAAGTGTTTCGCCGCCGTCCGCGTCTGCGCCGCCGCGGGTGTCGCCGCCGCCGTCGAGACGCACAGCGCAAGGATGAGCAAGCGTGCGATGCGGGTAGTCATGCTTTCAAGTATCGGCCGATAACCGGCGGCACGTAACTCAAAACTCGAACTCGAAACTCGAACAAATCAAGAGTTCAGTGCGCCGCCGCCTCCAGTGTTTGCTCGAAGGGGACCATCTCAGGCAGCCGTTCGAGTCCCACCAGCGCCCAACCCTGTTCGGTGCGACGGAAATACGTCTTGATCGGTTCCTTCCAGCTTGGATAGGCCGCGACATCCGCAGAGATGTCCACCTCGACAAAGCTGCCCACCGTCGTCGGCACTCCTGCCGGCGCGTCGACGCTCGTCGTCCGGCTCTCCGTCGTCGACAACGGTTTCGTCGCTCCAGTCATGTTGTCGAACAGCATCCATGACGCTCGATACGTCGGCTCCGCCTTCGCGGCTCTCGCAGCGATGGCCGCGTTGTCGAACGTCAATCGACCGTTGGCGTCGAGACGCGGATTGACGATCGGGTTCACCGCGGTGAGGTAGGTCGCGAGGATCTTGTCGCGGCGCTTGATCAGCACGTCGCCGAGGTACCGCTCCGCCTTCGGGTCGCTGTACTGGCCGGCGCGCACCGCCGCGCGAATGAGGTCGTCGCTGAACTCCGCGATTCGCCGCGCGGCCCAGAACGCGTCGTCGTTGCGCGCTTCCATGTACGCCGTCGTCGGTGTTTGCGGGCGCCACTTTCTCGGATCGAATCGATCGCCTTCGAACTTGCCGATCGATGGGTAGTACTCCGGATAGGGAATTGTCTGCCACGCGCTGAGGTCGAACCCGAACGACGCCAGCCGCTTCATTGTCGTGTCGGTCTGGTAGAAATGCTCGTAGCTGAGATCCCACTCGTGCAGCTCGTTGCACATGCCGAACGTCGAGCCGACGTCCTGCAGGAAGTGCTTGACGTAGGCGCGGCCGTTCTCGGTCAACACGGAATCCAGCGTATTCGCGGCCTTGAGGTCGGTGAGGTTCGTCCACGCGCCAAAGACACGCAGGGCCCGCAACTCACGTCGGCGCTCGTGCGCCACGACGTCGTTGGGATCGTCGGGACGCGTTCCCTCGAACCGGAAACCGCCAAGAATCTTGCCCGGGAGCAAACGCCCAGCGACGACGCGATAGGTGCCGTCCGGTCGTTTCGCGACGCGCTCGAGGATCGAATTCATGTCGTCCCGGGAGAACCTCGTTCGCTCTCCGGATGGACGACGGATCGTCGCCTTCGGATCGAATTCCACTTTGGTGGGATCGAACGTGGTGATGAACGACTCAACCTGGTTGAAGCCGAGCGCCCAGAAGATCTTCGTGGCCACCGCGACGGCGCCGGTTGCGCCCTCTGCATAGTAGGGGGGATCGAACTCGAGAAACCACGTCTCTCCTTTCGCGTCCCTGGCGGTGAAGCCGGGATGGACGCCGGCCGTCTTCTCTCTGGTGAGAATCCAGCGAGATGGGTCGGGCGGCGCTCCGGCATTCGCGCCGCGCGTCATCTGCTCCGGCGTAATTGGCGTCGTACCGATACGGTTGGTGAACCAATTCGAATCCGGTACCTCATCGATCGTGTTGACGTTCTCTGCCCGCCGGCCGGACGGCTTGTAGCCCGACACGACGAACAGGTTGTGCGTCATCTCGTAGATCGAGCGGATGTCATATGGCGCCGCTTTCGACGCATCCTGCGACTCCGGCTCACGAGCGATCGGATCGTCGGGATAGAAGCGTTGACGCTGTGTGGAGACGCCCGCGGCGAAGCAGACGACGGCGAGTGCAATGATGGCAACGCGGCGAATGGGACGTGCGATGAGTGAAGGCATACCAGTTCTCAAAACGGGGCGGATCCGGCGAAGACGAGAATCAGGTCCTGAGGACTCTTGGCGAGATCGATCCGGAGGTGCGTGGCCAGCGGTGAATGAAAGCGGACGCCGAACCCGTAGTCGTGCTTGAGGCTGGCGACGTCGATGTCCGACGTGCGCGCCGCGACCTTTCCCGCGTCATAGAAGACTGCCGTGTCCATGAAGCGATTGACCATGATGCGCCACTCGGCCTGCAGAATCAGGCTGTGGCGGTCGCGGTAGAGCCAGCTGGTATAGCCTCTGAGATCGTCTCCACCGCCGAGGGACGGCTGCATGAAGAACGGCACCTGCTGACCCGACTTGGACAGCGTCGTTTGGGCCAAACCATGGAGCGAGATGACCCATGACTCGCGCAGGATGGGAAAATGTTCGATCGCCTCGTAGTCGACTTGTTGAAAGCCGAAGAGCTCGTCGCGATCCCGGTAGTCGTGCAGGGTGATGCCGTAGAAGCCGCCGCGCCGCGAGTAGTCGCGCGCGTCGCGCCAGTCGAAGCCGATCGTTCCCTGCGAGTGGAAGTAGTTGACCTTGGCGCCGAGCCCCGGGAGCGTCTCGGGCGTGTAGACAGTCTCGACAGATGGAGAAGACCCTTCGCCCGGGTTCTGATCCCACTGCGTCAGTTCCAGGCCGCCCCGCAGCATCAGCCACTTCCGCATGGGCCACAGCGTCATGAGGGCCGACGCGTATGGGCGTTTGAACGAGTAGTTCGTCTTGGCGGCGGTCGACGTATTGTTTCCCGCTCCGTAATAGGCCACTTGAGTCGCCTCGCGATAGCCACCGAGGACCGACAGCGTGGCGCGACGCTGAAACATGCGAGGCGCCTTGAACTCGACTTCCGCTCGCGTGTATCCGCGGATCGAGTAGTTGCCCCTCACGTCGACCAGGTTGTATGGACTGACGTGATGCATGTAGCCAGCGCCCAACGCGAACCCGCCTCCGTGGTAGGCGCTGTCGAAGAACGGGTGCCAGTGCAGTCCACCGTTGACGGTGATGTCCTCGACCTTGTTCATCCACCGTTCGCCGGTGCTGATGATGTACGGATGCAGCGTCTTGGCTTTCTCCGCCTGCTCCTGTTCGATCTCCGCGCGCCTGGTCGGCGCCGGAGTCTGCGCCGCTACCGTTGTCGCGCCAAGCACGAGCGTGAGCACGACACACCACTGCGAAACTCGACTTCGACTCATAGCTGAATCCCGATCTGTGGACGCACAGCTGTCCGACACCCGTGTGCGTCAGACAGTGTGGCCCGAAGCTGCCAATTTATCGTACAGGGAGCAAAGAAGGCACGGAGCGGCGACTCCGTGCCCGATTGCGTCTCGTTGGGCGTGTCAGTTATGGAACGACCGCGATTGGCGCCTGCCAGAACGCGACCTTCTTGCCGGTCGGTTCGAGCACACTCACCTGGCAGTCGTAGCGGCCGACGTCGAGACTCTCGAGTGGAATGCTGAATCGCAGCGGCACGGCCTTCGATTTCGGATCCATGCCGTCGACCACCTGGAGCGGCTCGGTTTCGAGCACCTTGATGCCGCCGCGGAAGAAGCTCACAAACGCGACCACCGGCTGCATGCCCGGGGCGTAGCGCTGATACGCCTGCAGGAAGACGTACATCTCGCGGCTCTTGCTGAAGACGCGCGTGACACTCGGGAACAGTTTCTGCCCTTCGAATACGAGCGGGTCGGTGGTCTGCTGCGCGCCCTTCTGTACGGTGAGGAGCGCCTCGCTCTGTGGCACACGCTGGCTGGCGAGTACGACTGAGCTGATCGGGAGCCTCTGCTGCTCCTTCACCAGATTGGGAATCGTGAAGGCGGTCTGATACGTGCCGATTCGTCCGGTCTCCGCATCGCGCCCGAGCAGCTTGATGACGTGCTTCCCGGGCAGCAGCGTGAAGCCCGTGTAGTACTGAATCGGACGCGTCGCCAGCTGCGCGGCGGTCTCGTTGCTGATCGGCACGTCGAGATGGTCGCGCATGTTCTGCAGCGTATAGCCGGCGTCGTCCTTGACCTCGACGACGAAATCGATGCGGGTACGCTGGGCGCCGCCACGCTTGGCCAGGGCGAGCTCGCTGCCGGGAATCTTCACCGCCACCGGCACGAAGTACTCGGCGCTATTGAGCTGGAAGAAGTTCACCTCCATCGCGATCGTGATCTCGGTGATCGGATTCTCCAGCATCATCGCTTCTTCGAGCTGGCGCTCCTTGTCGGCGGCATTGAATTTGGCGAATTCCTTCTCGCCGTAGTAGCCCTGCCGGAAGGTGACGTCGGCCGACGCCGACAACGTGCCGTTGAGCGACACTTTCACTCGGCGATACTTGCCGTCATTCGCCGTGTGCGTGCTGTAGTAACCGATGATGTAGTAGCTCGTGACCGCGTCGGCCGCCTGCTTGATGCCGAGCGACAGGTCGTTGTAGTCGAACATCGCCTTGCCGCCCGTGTCCTTCGCGAGCGAGTAGAGCGTGTCCTGCGACTGCTGGAAGCGGTTCATCGCCTGCGAGGCGACCGCGCCGGTGAACATGCCGACGCCGCCGGGCGCGGCGCGCGTGGCGTCGCCCATCGGCGGCAGGGCGACGAGGCCGCGCGCATCGATGGGGTTGAGGGTGACGTTGGCGCGGATCGCCGCGTTCTCGGTCGCGCGCAGCTGCGCCATGTTGTCGGTGCCGTTCAACCGGAGTCCGCTGGTGAAATAGAGCAGCGTCTTCTGCTCCGGCAGCGCCCTCAGCATCGTCACCGCGGTCTGCAGCGCGGCCAGCTGCCGGTCGGTGTTGAAGATGTTGAACTCGGCATCGTTCTGCCCGAACGCGGTGCCTTCCGGGTGATCCGGAATCCCGTCGTTGTTCTGATCGTCGCCGTAGATCAGGATGTCGATCACTTCACGCAGCTTGGCCTTGTCGGCAGTGAAGTCGGTCTTGACCGACACGGCGCCGTTCTGGAACGACATGACGGCGATGAGATCCGACGGCGACATCTGGGTGTCGATGTACTTGCGAGCGTTCACGTAGGCACGCAGGCCGTCGGCCGGCCCCATCGACGCGCCATCGAAGTACATGACGATCAACCGCTTGTCCTGGTACTTGATGCCGCCCGGCGGTGGCGTCGCGATTTGCGTCTGGATGGCCGGTGCCGGGGCTGCCGGCGTTTGCGCCGGCCGCGCGGCGATTGGCTCCGGTGCCTGCGTCTGCGTCGCGGCGTCGACGACCTGAGCCGCCGCGGTCTCCAGTCGCTGGAACTCGACGAAGGCGATGTCCTGCGCCATCCCGTCTTCGGTGATCGTGAAGTCCTTCGCCGTGAGTCCCTCGATCACCTTGCCGTCCTTGTCCTTCACCGAGACGTTCTGAACGATGAGGCGCTGAGTGGCGCGGAAGACGGCTTGAGGCTGTTGCGCCGGTTGAGGCTGCTGGGCGAAGCCGATCGCGCCGCTCGCCGCGATCAGGAGGGCGAGGAGTCCTCTCTGGGTGGTGATCCGCATCGTCAGAACCTCAGTCTCAAGGTGGTCGTGATCTTTCGCATCTGGTTGACGTTGTCCGGCAGACCGAACAGCGGGTCGCCGAGTACATTGTGCACGCTGGTATAGACGACGCGGTTCAGGACGTTCGTCGCGTCGACGCGCCAATCGAGGTTATATCGGCTGCCCCACGGGAACGTGCGCGTGATGCCGGCGTTGAGCCCGAACTGCGACGGACCACGCGCGGAGTTGCGTCCCACGGTGCCCCAGGTACCCGACGCGGGCCTCGCGTACGCCAGCGGATTCAGGTAATACCCTGCGGGCGCGTCGGTCGGAAGGCCGGTCAACGACGCGCGCACCGCGCCGCTGAAACCCGTGCCCGGTGTCGTAGCCAGGTAGTACGGCGTGATCGGCAGTCCGCTGCCGGTCGTCAGTTGGCCCGTCATCGTCCAGCCCTTGAACAGCGTGCCTCGCCATCCGTCGACGAGCGTGCCGCCGCGCAAGCCGACGCCCGTCGTGTATTGGAACTGCGCTGTCACCTGATGACGCTGATCGAAGTTGGAGGGGCCCCACTCGGAGTCGAGATCCAGCCAGTTCTGCGCGAAGGCCGTGCCGCTCAGATTCGCTCCCTGGAACGAGGCCGCATCGTCGTCAGCTTTGGCGAGCGTGTACTGCACCGACGCGGTCAAACCGTTGCGCAGCCGGCGGCGCACCTGGAATTGACCGGCGTGCCGGCGTGAGCTGCCGTCGGAGGTGAGGAACACGTATCCGGACGGACACGACAGACACGGGTTGGCGGTCCCCGCGGGGTAGGTATTGGGCAGGAACTCCTGAATCAGGTTCGTGCCCTTCGTGCCCAGGTACGTCAGGTTCACGGTGAGCGACGCAGGCAGATCACGCTGCACCGCGACTTGCCACGTATGCGATGCGCTGACATTGAAGTCGGGATCGACCGCGAAGGTGTTCGGCACCGTCGTCGTTGGCGGGACGAACCCGCGCGCCAGTGTCAACGGGTTGTCTGGGGTGCTGGGCACGCTGAACGCCGTCGAGAGCGGCGGCTGCTGCGCCATCATCGTCGTGATCGACTGATACACGTTGCTGTTGCGGTAGATGCCGTATCCCGCGCGTACGACGAGCGACGAGCCGGCGACGGGACGCCACGCGATGGCAATGCGCGGCTGGATCCCGAACTTGTCGGGATGCATCAATGACGACGGGTACGTCGTGCCGGTCAGCGTGCCCCGCGGATCGGACGCGAGCACGGGATTGACCGCAGTGAAGTTGGGCGCGATGTCGAGGTTCACGAGGCGGCCGTAGAGTTCACTGAACGGACTCTCGTACTCCCAGCGCGCACCCGCGGTGACCGTCAATGCCGGCCCGACGCGCCAGTCGTCGTTGATGTAGGCATCGAATGCCCAGCCGCGCAGGTACTTGTCGGCGTTGCCGTAGGCGATCGAGCTCGCCGCCGGCGTGCCGAGGAGGAAGTCGGCGAAGTCGTGGCCGGTGGAGGCGCCGGTGAACGTGAAGCTGCCGCGCGGATCCTGCTGCGACTGGATGTCGATGTTGTTCCGCTTGACGTCGCCGCCGATGGTGTAGTTGTGGCGGCCGCGGAAGAAATAGCCTTCGAACGATCCGATGTTCGAGCGGTTGCGGGTGAATCGCGGCAGGGCATCGGAGAGCCCCGTCACCGATGAGAACACCAGGCTCGGCGGTCCCCAGTTCTCAGGGCTCTGATCGTTGCCGGTGATGCCGGCCTCGCCAGACACGTTGGTGCGATTGGCGAAATACGGCGTCGCGCTCGTCGTTTGCTGGGTGTACTGATAGCGCGTGCGAATCGACAGGAACTGGGAGATCCGCCGGTTCCACATCAGGGCGACATCGGTCGCCGACGACAGGTTCTCGTCCTCGAACGCGAACAGCGTTCTCGTCGTGCCGGTGGTGCGTTGGTACTGCGCGGTGCCGAGCACTTGATTGCGTTGATTGACCACCTGCGTGATCCGCGTCTGACCGCCGTAGGTGCGCGTGGCCACGATGAGCGGCGCCTGATAATTGCGGTCCGGGCTGTCGCCGGTCGGCTGCGGGTAGTAGCCAAGCAGCGCCGCTGCCTGCGGGCTGATGCGATCGCGCGGAATCGTGTTGCCGGCAAACGGCAGGCCCGTGAGCGGATCGATGACCTGCACGGGCCGGCCCAACCGGTCGAGCGTCTGCGAGAAGTCGCCGGCGCGTTCGAGTGGCGTCGGCACGCGGCCGGACTGCGTCGTCGCGTTGTCGTCGTTGCTGCCTTGATAAGCAGCGAACAACTGAGGGGCGTTGCGCTGCAGCAGCTTGGGAATCCGCAGCGGTCCCTGGAACATTCCCTGGAAGTGCAGATTGTTGTACGCCGGGACCTGAGTGGAATCGCCGGTGATCGAGTACGGCCGCGCGTCCCATGCCGACGTGTTTCCAATGATGGCGAGCTGCGCATTGTACAGCGCGCCGGGCCGTCGGCGATTGTTGCCGAACGCGGCGAGCTGCGCGAACGGTGAGGCGGCGCCGTTGTTGACACTGCCATTGATCAAGAACCCGTCGTTGGCGGCGTTGGCGTCGGCTGGCGGCTCTTCGACGGGGCGGGCCGCCGCTGCCGCGGGCGCCGTCGGCGGACGCTGCTGTTGTGTGACGCCAGCGCGCTGAAAGCCGCCTTGCGCGTTCGCGGACGCGGGCGCCGCACCCGATGGCCGCGCGTTCCCGCCTTGCGTCGAACCATTCGATGCCGTGCTCGTCGATGTCGACGGCGCCGGCGCCTGCGATCGAGGCGGCGGCAGCCCGCGCGTGATCTCCTCATACGGCAACAGCGTGAGCTCCCACGTCGACGGTTGCGTGCCCGCCGCGATCGCGATTTCCTTGCTGAGCGCTGAGAAACCGCGCATGTCGATCTTGATCGTCCACGTGCCGTCCGCGAGATCGGCCAGGCGATAGATGCCATCCTGATTCGTGAACACGATGACCTGCTTGTCGCCGAGCGTGGCGGTGACCATCGCGCCGGGTACGGGCGAGCCGTTGAACACTACTTGACCGAAGTGGTCGGTTGCCGCCAGGACGAGATGCGCGCCGAGGGCGAACGCCAGCGTCAACGCAAGCATCCACACTCGGATGCGTGAAGCGGTTCGAGACGTCTTCATCAATCCTCGCTTAGCTCCGGCGCACCTGGTGGCTGAGATGGAGCCCGTAATTCGCTTCAAATGAGACGTTTGACGACCCACCGGGGGGATTGGTTTGGCAACATCGATGCCACGCCGCCGCCCGGTGGCTCACCCGGAATCATCAGA
>Ga0075419_10001679_pt1 | contig 14403 bp, 15 predicted proteins | sample SoiMetdeltSBSDD3_FD_76900 | JGI IMG/M metagenome (GOLD analysis project Ga0075419, IMG submission 76900) | Bulk soil microbial communities from a Populus tree surrounding site in Tennessee, USA - Soil MetaG P. deltoides SBSDD3 | ecosystem: Environmental > Terrestrial > Soil > Tree plantation... | reverse complement strand
GTTCTGCCTGATCATCGAACGCTCGCTGTTCCCGCACGGCAAGCCCGGTGCGGGGCCGCTGCCGGCCAAGCGCCGCGCTCCGGCGCGTGGCCGCGAGCGCCGTGCGAAGCGTGCGCCCGAACGGCGCGCGCGCAGCGACCGGAGGCGCGCGTGATCGTCGCGCTCTTCCAGGCGCTGCGCCCCAAGCAGTGGACCAAGAACCTGCTGGTCTTCGCGGGCGTGGTGTTCGCACAGCTGGCCGGCGAACCCGGCATGCTGCTGCGCGCCGCCGGCGGGGTCCTCGCGTTTTCGCTGCTCGCGGGCACGGTCTACCTGGTGAACGACCTCAAGGATGTCGAGGCCGATCGCCAGCACCCCAAGAAGAAGAAGCGCCCGGTGGCCTCGGGCCGTCTGCAGCCGGCGGTGGCATGGGCCGCCGTGCCCGTGCTGCTGGCGCTCGTCGGCGTGCTGGCCGCGTGGCTCGGCACGGGCTTCACGTGGGTGCTCATCGCCTACCTCGTGAGCAACGTGGCGTACAGCTTCGGGCTGAAACACCAAGTCATCCTCGACGTGTTCATGATCGCGCTCGGCTTCGTCCTGCGCGCCGTCGCCGGAGTCGAGTTGCTGCAGCCCGTGGCCCCGGCCACGCAGATCTCCTCATGGCTGCTGGTGTGCACGTTCTTCGGCGCTCTGTTCCTGGCCGTCTCCAAGCGCCGCCGCGAACTGAGCAATGCCGGCACCACCGCCGTCACCCAGCGCGCCGTGCTCGCGAGCTACACGCCGGAACTGCTCGATCGAATGCTCACCGTGTCGGCGTCCACGACACTCATGTCGTACGCGCTCTACACCATCTGGCCTGCGACCGTGGCCAAGTTCGGCAGCGAGTCGCTCATCCTCACGGTGCCGATCGTGGCCTACGGCGTGTTCCGCTACCTGCACCTCGTGCGCGTCTCCGAGACGAGCGAGGATCCGTCGCAGGTCATGCTGACGGACCGGCCCATCCAGGCCACGATCGTGCTGTACATGCTGGTCGCCTACTGGGTGCTGTACCCCGGGCGGTGAGCCGCCCGCGCCGCCTCCGCGGGGCCGTCGCGCGCTCGCGCTCCAAGCCCGCCACGGTGCCGCGGCTCGCCAGCGTCACGGTCGAGGCGCGCGCGAAGCTCAACCTGGGTCTCGCCGTGGGCCCGCGCCGTGCCGATGGGTTCCATGAGCTCGTGACCGTGTTCCAGTCCGTCACGCTCGCCGACACGCTGACAGCGCAGCGGCGCGCGCGCGGCTTCACGCTCGTCGTGCGTCACGAGTCCGCGGCGATGCGCGGACGGCCTCAGCGCGTCGCGGCCGAGCGAGTGCCAAAGGGTGCCGGCAATCTCGTGTTGCGCGCCGCAAGGTTGCTGGCCCGCGAGTTATTACTTCCGGGTGGTGCGCGCTTCACGCTCACCAAGCGCATCCCCACGCAGGCGGGCCTGGGTGGCGGCAGCGCCGACGCCGCCGCGGCGATCGCGGCGCTGCTCGCGCTGCATCGCCGGAAACTCACGCGTGCGCAACGACTCGCTTTCGCGTTGCAACTCGGGTCCGATGTGCCGTTCGCTTCCACGGGAGGTACGGCGCTGGGTCTCGGCCGCGGAGAGCGGCTGACGCGACTCCGACTTCGTTCTCCATTCAGGGCCGTGATCGCGATGCCGTCGTGGCGAGTCTCTACGGCCGAGGCGTTCAGCAGTCATGACCGTGCTAGAAACTCCTTGACACCTTGGGTGCACCACCGCAGATTTGCCGCGACCGTTGGGCGGCAGCGAGTTGACGCGCTTTCGCTCATCCGGCGGGGCAATCGATTCGAACAACTCTTGGGGCAACGCCGTCGCGATCTCGAGTCGCTGTGCGCACGGCTGCGCGCGGCAGGTCTGCTCGAGCCACACTTGACCGGGAGTGGTTCAGCAGTGTTCGGGGTCGTCCCGCGCGGTGCTCTGGTCCGGGAGATCGTGGACCGATTCTCTGGGGACGAGCCGCTGTACGCGGTCCGCTCCACGGGTCGCGGCCTGCGCCTCCGCATCCATGCGACAGCTTCGAGGCCAGGGAAGGGCGCTCGCTGACGTCGCTCCACGCACGCCGGCGCCGGGGTTGGTGCCGCACACGAGCCAGCTGAACCTCAGGGATGGCTCCGAGGTGTACATCTCATGGTTGAGATCACCGAGGTTCGTGTTTCGATCCGCAACGACGACAAGCTCAAAGCTTTCGTCAGCATCACGCTCAACAACTCGTTCGTGGTGCGCGGTCTCAAGATCATCCGTGGCAACAGCGGTCTGTTCGTCGCCATGCCGAGCCGCAAGCGGCCCGATGGCCAGCATCAGGACCTGGCCCATCCGATCAACGACGCCACCCGCAAGTACCTGACGGAGATCGTGATGGCCGAGTACGAGCGCGAGCTGGCCAATCCTTCTGGGCACGCCGGCCCACCCTCTGAGGAGCAGCACGCCTATTGACGTTCTCCGCGGGTCCCCCGCCCGCGGGAAGCGTCCAACCCGTCAGCCCTGAGCCCGGGTGTGGCAACCTCCCACCCGGGCCCCGCCAGGATTCGCCCTGCCGCCCCTCTCGCGGCACGCCCCTGGCCCTCGCCACCCGCCTGCTCCGGACCGCGCCCGGCGCTGCCCCCCGCTGGCAATTCGTTTGACGAGAGGCGATTCCGGCCGATATCCTGCGGCCCGCTTTTCCCTCAATGGCTGTTCTCTCGGCCAGCAGCTTTCACCCCGGTCGCTTCGGCGGCCGGTCCGTGACGGATACCCCGTTCGTTGGTGGGGCGTGGCCAAGCGGTAAGGCACGAGACTTTGGCTCTCGCATTCGGAGGTTCGAATCCTCCCGCCCCAGCCACCTTGGCGCCGGGGCCGGAGGTGACGGCCCCGGCGGCTGCTTTCTCCTGAAACGACGCATTCCCCTGTGGAGCCCGCGCGTTGCTGCGCGTGTTCCCGGCGTGCGCGGGTACGCCCGCGGCGCTTCGCTGTGCGGACCCCATCCCATCCGGGAGGTCGCGTTTGGATCCGTGTCGCATCTTCTCCGGCTCCGCGAGCCACCAGCTCACACAATCCATCTGTGAGCGGCTCCGCGTGCCGGTCGGTGACGTGATCGTGTCGCGCTTCGAAGACGGCGAGGTCTCGGTGCGCTTCAACGAGAACATCCGCGGCAGCGACGTGTTCATCGTGCAGTCCACGAACGCGCCGGCGGACCACCTCATGGAGCTGCTGGTCATGCTCGACGCAGCCAAGCGCGCCTCGGCGCGCCGCGTCACCGCCGTGCTGCCGTACTTCGGCTACGCGCGCCAGGACCGCAAGGACCAGCCGCGCGCGCCGATCACGGCCAAGCTCGTGGCCAATCTGGTCACGGTGGCGGGCGCCGATCGCGTGCTGACGATGGATCTGCACAGCGCGCAGATCCAGGGCTTCTTCGACATCCCGCTCGACCATCTCTACTCCGCCCCGGTGCTGATCGAGTACTTCACGCAGCTGGAGCTGCCGAACATCGTGGTCGTGGCGCCCGACATCGGCAGCGTCAAGATGGCGCGTGCTTACGCCAAGCGTCTCGGGGCCGACCTGGCGCTGGTGGACAAGCGCCGGCCCAAGGCCGACTCGGTCGAGGTCATGAACATCATCGGCGACGTCGAGGGCAAGAACGCCGTGTTGTTCGACGACGTGGTCACCACGGCGCGCACGCTGTGCCAGGCCGCCGCCGCCATCCGTGCGCGCGGGGCCAAGGACATCTACGCGGGCGTGACCCACGGCGTGTTCTGCCCGGGCTCGTTCGAGCGCATCGCCGAATCTCCGATCAAGGAAGTGGTCGTCACCGACACGCTCAACCACGAGCCGGGCTCGCTGCCGAAGCAGATCCGCGAGCTCACCGTGGCGGGCCTGCTCGGGGAGGCCGTGCAGCGCATCCACGAGGAGCGCTCGCTCAGTTCGCTGTTCGTCTAGTCCGGGCGCGCCGCGCGCGCCCCGTCGTCTTCCACATCCGAAGCGCGTTCCGAGTCCGAAGGAGGCAGTCATGTCGGTCATCCAGTTGAAGGGCCAGCGCCGTGAAGGCGTGGGTAAGGGCTTCGCGCGCAAGGCGCGTGCGGCCGGCCAGATCCCGGGCGTGGTCTACGGGCACGGCGAGACGCCGGTGCCGGTGGCCGTGGACGCTCGCGAGTTCGAAGTGGCGCTGCGCGGCTTCAAGGGCGCCAACCCGATCGTCAACCTGAGCATGGGCAGCGGCAGCGACGTCACCGCGCTGGTGCGCGATGTGCAGATCGATCCGCTCACGCGCGGCATCGTCCACCTCGACTTCCAGCACATCTCGCTCACCGAGCAGATCGAGGTCGAAGTGTCCGTGCACTGCGTCGGCACGCCGCTGGGCGTGAAGGACGGCGGCGGCATCCTCGAGTACCACGCGCGCGCGCTCAAGGTCCGCTGTCTGCCGACGGCGATCCCGGCCAGCATCGACGTGGACGTCACGCACCTCAACATCGGCGACAACCTGCACGTGCGTGACATCAAGGCTCAGGGCTTCACCATCGTGACGGACGAGCACGTGACCGTGGCGGCCGTGGTCGCCCCGCTCACCGAGGAAGTGGCGGCGGTGACGCCGGAGGCAGCAGCCGCCGCAGCGGCCGAGCCCGAGGTCGTGCCGACCAAGGGCAAGAAGGACGCCGAGGGTGCGCCTGCCGAAGGCGGCAAGGACGACAAGGACAAGAAGAAGGAGAAGAAGTAACCGACCGTGCGGCTGGTACTGGGGCTCGGGAATCCCGGAGCGCGCTACGTGCGCACTCGGCACAACGTCGCGTGGTGGGTGCTGGATGTCCTGGCATCGCGCAACGCGGCACGGGAGGTCCCCGGCCACATGGCCTACCGCGCACGGCGTGTCACGCTCGCCGGCCAGGAGGTCGAGCTGCTGCAGCCGCTCACGTACATGAACCTGAGCGGCGAGGCGCTGAGTGCGTGGCGCGAGCGGAACGGGTCGGAGTCGGAGTTGCTGGTGGTGACGGATGACGTCTACCTGCCGGTCGGGAGCTTGCGCATCCGCGCCGGCGGCTCGCCGGGAGGCCACCGCGGCCTCGAGAGCATCGAGGCGGTGGTGGGCGGGCCGGAATACGCACGGCTCCGCATCGGCGTCGGCGAGGTGAAGGACTCGGCCGAGCTCCGGAGCCACGTGTTGGAGGAGTTCTCACCGGAGGAGACCCCGGTGATCGAAGAGGCGGTCCGCCTGGCGGCGGACGCCGTGGAATGTTGGGTGGCCGAGGGCGCACTCGGTGCCATGAACCGGTTCAACCGCAGGGTGCGCCAGGAGGAGTCCGAGACGTGACCAAGTACGAGACGGTCTACATCCTCGAGCCGAGCTACGACGAGGTGAAGGCCCAGGAGTTCGCCGACAAGGTGACCGGGTGGATGAAGGACCTGAGCGCCGAGGTCGTGGAAGTGCAGAAGTGGGGCAAGCGCCGGCTGGCCTACGAGGTCCGCAAGCGCCGCGATGGCGTCTACACGATGGTGGTGTGGAACGGTGCGCAGTCCATGGTGAAGGAGCTCGAGCGCCGGCTGCGGCTCGAGGAGGACGTGATGCGCGCGCTGACCACCGTGCACGTGCCGCCGGAGCTGTGGCAGGGCGTGCCGGAGGCCGAGGCGGCCGCGGCGGTCGAGGACGGCGAGCGCGACTGAACAGTCACGCCCCCGGGTGGGAGGTGCCATGAGCGAACTGCGGCTGCCGGAACTCAACCGGGTCGTCCTGTCGGGGCGGCTCACGCGGGATCCGGACCGAAGGTACGCGTCGGACGGCACGGCAGTGACGTCGCTGCCGCTGGCGTTCCACCGGCGGTACCGCACGCGCGACGGCAAGTCGGCAGAACACACGGGGTACGTGACAGTGATGTGCTACCAGCGCCTCGCGGAAGTGTGTGCGCAGTACCTGCACACGGGAAGCGCGGTGGTGGTGGAAGGCAGACTGCAGATGCGGGAGTGGGCGAACGCACGCGGCGAGAAGCAGCACACGCTCGAGTTGCGCGCGGAATCGGTCCACTTCCTCGAGAAGGCCCCCGCGGGCGGCGAATTCGTCGAACCCGGGGCCGCCGAGGATCCATCCCTCTAGAGGAGTCCGAGACATGGCGAAAGACCGTGAAGGCAAAGGCGTCAAGAAGAAGTACTGCAAGCTGTGCCTGGAGAAGGTCGCATTCGTGGATTACAAGGACGAGAAGCGCCTCGGCCGGTTCGTGACCGACCGCGGCAAGATCGTGCCGCGCCGCGTGTCGGGCTCGTGCTCGATGCACCAGAAGCAGCTCACGACCGCCATCAAGCGCGCACGGGTGCTGGCGCTGCTGCCGTTCACCAGTGACTTCTATCGCTGATCCGATAGTGCCGTCGCGGGGACTCTCGCTGGCCCGCGTGGTGCTGCTGCTCGGCGCACTCACACTGGCCGCGCTCGGCACGCCGTGGCCGTGGGCCCTGCTGTGGCTGCTCGCCCCGCTGGTCCTGGCGGGCTCGCTGCTGCTCGCGTGGCGATTCGGCCGCGCGGCCTGGCTGCTGCCGGTCGCGCTCGCCGCCCTGGTGGCGCTGGCGGAGGCCGCCCCCGGGTCGGGCATCCACCTGTGGCACGTGCTGTGGCTGCCGGCGGCGGCGATCACCGGCGTCTGGATGGGCCTGCGCGAAGAAGGCGGCGGCCCGACGATGGGCGAGCGCGCGTGGATGCACGCCCCGATCCTCGCGGCCGCGTTCGCGCTCCCGGTGCTACCGGGCATGAGCGGCGCGCTCACGCGCGTCGAGGCGCGCGCGCGCGTCGAGGAGCAGCAGGTGCTCCAGACCATGCCGGCCGACTCCAGTTCGTGGCGGCAGATGATGGAGCAGTCGCTCGCGATGCCGGCCACGGACCGGGTGCGCATGCTGCGCTATTTCGCGCCCAACCTGATGTTCGGCTGGATGGTGCTGCTGGCCCTCGCCGGGCGTGCGCTCGCCGCACGCGCCGCCGCCTGGCGCGGCTGGCCGCCGCTGTCGCGTGCACCGATCGCGGCGTGGCGGCTGCCCGATGCCGCGCTCGCACCGCTGCTGGCCGGACTCGCGCTGGCGCTGTTCGCAGGCGAGGCGTGGCGGCCGGGGGCCGCGGTGCTGCTGGTGCAATCACTGCTGGGTTATAGTGTGCAAGGTCTTGCAGTCGCACAGACGGTGCTGCTCGAACGCGGCGTTCCACCCGTGTTCTTCCTGCTCCTGATGCTGTTCTTGTTCGCGTTCACCCTGCCGGTGTTCCTGCCGTCGGTGGCCCTGCTCGGGCTGTCGGACGTGTGGCTGGACCACCGGCGTCTCGAGCCGTCCCCCGACGGGACGGCGTAGGAGAATCCCGATGGAAGTGATCCTGCTCGAGGATATGACCGGCGTGGGCCAGAAGGGTGCCACGGTCAACGTGAAGCCCGGCTTTGCGCGCAACTACCTGCTGCCGCGCAAGCTCGCGATCCCGATCGGCACCAAGGCCGCGAACCTGTACCAGGAGCTCGCCCGCCAGAAGGAAGCCCAGACCGACAAGATGCTGGTCGCCGCGAAGGCCGACGCCGCGAAGATCGACGGGCTGCAGGTCAATATCGCCGCGCAGGCCAACGAAGAAGACACGCTGTTCGGCTCGATCACCAACGCCGACGTCGCCGACGCTCTCCTGGCGGCCGGTCACGTGGTGGAACGGCGCCGCATCGAGGTGCCGGATCACATCAAGCAGCTCGGCAGCTACGACGTGTCGGTCAAGTTCTACGGCGGTGTGACGGCGACCATCAAGGTGTGGGTGGTTCGGGCATGAAGACCGGACGGCTGCTTGCGTTGACGCTGGCCGTCGCGGCGCTGACCGCCGGGGCCGTGGTGTCCGCGGCGCCCAAGAAGTCCGCGACGCCGAAGAAGTCGTCCTCCAAGGCGGCGCAGCCCGCGAACGATTCCGATGCGGTGCTGGTGCGCATCGGGAACGACGTCATCACGCCGCGACAGGTCTCGGCCCGGCTTCAAGAGCTGCCGGAGCAGTACCGTGCGCAGTACTCGACACCCGACGGGCGCAAGCAGCTGCTGGACCGCATGGTCGAGGAGCGCGTGTGGATGCGCGATGCCGACGCGAACGGCGTGACCAAGCGCCCCGACATCCTGGCGCAGATCGAGGCGCAGAAGCGCGACCTGCTGATCCGCACCTGGGTCAACGAGGTCATGGCCAAGAACGCCCCGCCGAGCGATTCCCAGGCGATGGCGTACTACCGCGAGCACCTGGAAGAGTGGAAGACGCCGGCGAACGTGACGCTGCGCCACATCCAGACCAAGTCGCAGGCCGACGGCAAGAAGGTGCTGGGCCTGGCGCGCGCGAAGAACGCCGACTGGGACAAGCTGGTGAAGCAGTACTCGGCGGACACGCTTACCAAGGCCAATGGCGGCTCACTGGGCACGGCCACGCTCGAGGGCGGGTTCGCGGGCATCGGGCCACAGCCGGCACTGGCCGAGTCGGCCATGGCGCTCGGCGCCGGCAAGATCGGCGGTCCGTGGAAGACGAACGTGGGCTGGCACGTGGTGAAGGTGGAGTCGGTGCGCCCGGAAGCCGTGCGCGAGTTCGAGCAGGTGCGCAGCTTCATCATCCGGCAGATGGGCCAGGAGCGCTCGCAGCAGTACTACCGTGAGCAGCTCGACCGGATCAAGGGCGAGTACCGCGTCTCGCCGGACTCGGCCGCCATCCAGAAGTGGGTCTCGGCCAAGAAGAGCGCACGCGAGCTGTTCCAGGAAGCACAGAGCGCCGGTGACGCCGCGGCACGGATCTCGGCCTACCGCCGCGTGGTGGACGAGTACCCGGACGCGGACGTCACGCCGCAGGCACTGTTCATGGTGGGCTTCATCCACTCCGAGGAGCTCAAGGACCACGACGCCGCCGAGCGCGTGTTTCGCGAGCTGCTGAAGCGCTACCCCAAGTCGGAACTGGCGTCGTCCGCCCAGTGGATGGTGGACCACATGCGCACCGACGAGGTGCCGGAGTTCCTGGGCGCGGACAGCACCACGGCCCGCAAGAAAACCGCCGCGAAGGATGGTGGCGGCCAGCCGTGAAGGTGGTCGAGGTGCGCGTGCACGGGCTCGGTACCGAGCCCAAGACCCAACAGCACGTCGTGCTGCTGCGCGAGACCGATGGGACCCGGGTGCTGCCGATCTTCGTCGGCCCCTGCGAGGCACAGGCCATCGCGCGACTCGTGAAGAAGGAGTCGTTCCCCCGCCCGCTGACGCATGACCTGCTGGCCATGCTCGTGGAGGGTCTGCACGCCAAGGTGCAGCGCGTCGTGATCACTGAGCTGCGCGAGGGCACGTACTACGCGTCGCTGCTGCTCGCCCGCGGCCAGGAGATGCTGTCGGTGGACGCACGGCCGAGCGATTCCATCGCGGTCGCACTGCGCGCCGAGGCCCCGCTGTACGTGAACGAGGAGCTGCTCCAGTCGCCGCCCGAGCGCCCGGCGGTGAGCGACGATCCCGACGATCCCAGCGGGCCCGGGGAAAGCCCGGAGGCCCCGCTCACCGACGAGCAGAAGGCGGAGCAGCTCCGCCGCTACCTCGAGAACCTCGATCCCGAGGACTTCGGCAAGTTCCAGATGTGAGCCCATCCGCGCGTTCCCTCCGGGGCGGCGCGGGCGCACCGCCCGCTCGAGGTCACGCCGCGATCGCGTGTGCTGCGGGCCTGATGCTCGCGGCCGCACTCGCTCCACCCGCGGCGGGGGCACCCGCGAAGCTCGTGGTGCGCTCGGCCGCGACCGCCGACTCGCTGCTCGGCACGCCGTCGAGCCCGGCACGCGACCGGGCGCTGCTCGAGTGGGCGAACCGCGCGCACTCCGACGACCTGGCGTGGCTGCTGCGCCGCCCCGCGGGTTCACTGGGCGCGCTGGAGGTGCCGCTGGTGGACGCCGCGCTGGCGCGCACGAGCGCCGAGCGCACCGAGCGCCGCCAGCGCTGGCTGGCGCGCCGCGCATTCGTGGCGCCACGCCAGCTCAAGCGGGGGGAGGTGCCACTGCCCGCACTGACCGCGCTGCGCCCCGAAGCGAGCGTGTTCACCGTGGGCTCGCTGCTGCCGGACTCGGGCGAATACGCCGGCTACTCGCGCGCGGTGCGAGCCGCGCTCGCCGAAGGCCTGCGGCACGGCCGCCCGGCGGGCGCGCACGCGTTGAAGCTCGACACGCTCGGCACCGGCGATAGCGACCCCGCGCGCCTGGCGGAGGGCTATGCGCGACTCGCCTCGCGCTGCGACGTGATCGTCGGTGAGCTGTTGAGTGTGCCCACGCTCTCGCTCGCCACCGCCGCGAACGCGGCGGGCGTGGTGGTCGTGTCGCCGACCGCGACCGACGAGCGCATCGGCGGGATGGGCCCGCGAGTGTTCGCGGTGGGCCCGGGGCCACGCGAGCGTGCGCGGGCGCTGGCCGACGCCGTGCTGGGTCGCGAGGCAGCCAGCGTGGCCATCAGCGGCTCGGCGACCGGCGTGCAGGGCGCGTTCGCCGACGCCTTCGCCGACGAGGTGGTCGCGCGCGGCGGCCGCATCGTGCGGCGTGAGGCTGTGCGCACACAGCTCGGCGAGCTCACGCAGCAGGTCGGCTCGCTCAAGGCCTCGGGAGCGAGCGTGCTGTTCTGGGATGGGCCGGCACGGGACGCCGAAGGGCTGCTGCGCTTGCTCGCCGGCGAGGGGGTCTCGCTGCGGCTGTGCGGCGGTCCGGCGCTCGCGCCCGAGGGCATGCGAGCCAACGTGCGCCCGCTGCTGGAGGGCGTCGCGTGGGTGGTCGACGATTGGCGGCTCGCCGAACCCATGCGAGCGCACCTGGACTCCGTCGCCCGCGCCGGCGGCGGGCGGCCCGGCTCGCTGTGGACGCGCGGCTTCATCGCCGGCCACGCCATCGCCGCCGCCGTCGACCGCGGCGCGCGCACGCCGGGCGAGATCAGCGAGATCCTGCGCGGCCGCGCACCCGCCGCCACCCTCGACCCCGCCCTCACCGCCTCCACACTGCCCGTCTACGTGGTGAAGAACGGCCGCGCGCAGGAAGTCACTGGCCGCTGAAGTCGAACCCCGGTCCCCGCCGCGCGGGGCGGAGGGCATCGCCGCTCGCGCTGGGTCTGAACCACCTCCCCGCCGCGCGGGGCGGAGGGCACCGCGAACGAGGCCAACGCTCGGTCCGGCCTTCCTGGCCGGACCTCCCTGACGCTCACGGACGGCCTCCGGGCATCCCTGCCCTCCGGCCTGCTCGCGACTGGCCTCGTTCGCGATGCCCTCCGCCCCACGCTCGGTGGGTGCGGGTTCGTCCCCGTGCAAGCGGCGGTGCCCTCCGCCCCGCGCGGCGGAGCAGGCGGGTCACACGAAGCGCGACCGGGAGAAGAAAAGCTCAATACAGCGAGAACGCGATCCGGAACGCCGCCCAGACCTGCTGTGCATGCTCCGACACACGGTACGGCCGGTACCGGCACTCGAGGATCGCCATCGCCGCCGCTCGCTCCAGCAACGGATCGCGCGTGCCTCCCACGATCTGGATCTGCGAGACCGACCCCGTCGTGTCCACCAGGGCCACCAGTTCCACCAGGCCCTCGATGCCGCGTTCTCGCGCCTCGTCCGGGTACTGGGGACGGACCAGGCGCTCGATGATCAGGTCTTCCGATCGCACGAGCGGCCCTTCGAGAGCCAGCATGCGCGCCTTGGCCAGCAGGTCGGTGTCCGAATCCCCCTCGCCCACGGGAAGTCGCGTGGCGACTCGCGCGTTCGGGTGGGAGGACTGCTCGCCGCGCTTCTTGCCGCCCTTGCGCTTCTCGAGCGTCAGGTAGGTGATCGCGTAGATGCCCGGCGACTGCTGGCGCGAGAGCTCCTCGAGCCGGATGCGTTCCACCCACTGCTCGGGGCCCTCGTAGCCGAAGCGCATCGGGTCGAGGAGCTCCGACGTCTGCCGGCCCCAGATCGCCACGATCGTGAGCCCGATGGCCGACACAGCAAGCAGCACCCGCGCCACGCGCCGGTGATTCTCGGCGTGTTCGGCGAAGTAGACCTGGATGCCATGCGTGAGCGGGTGAGCCATGGGCGCGAGCTTCCCGGCCGGAATCAGCCAGCGGCGAGGCACCCGGTCAGCGCGGCGTTCGCCCGGATTCCAGGATGCGGCCGCGATCCGAGTCTAACAGAACGGTTCGGATGCGAGCGCGCGCATCCTCCACTTCCACGGGCAGTGGGCCGGCCTCCGTGCGTGCGAATCGCACCGTGCCCCTGGCATCGGTGGCGACGACGAGCGCGGCACCCAGCCGGATGGCCGCACCCGCGACCGGCAAGCCCGCGGCATCCTTCACGACCAGCGAGTCCACTGGCCACGCCGCTGCTGCGGCGCTCCGCGCGGCGCCGTCGTCGGGCGCACCGCCATTCGCGACCGGCGCTCCCGCCAGGTCGCGCGCCAGCGACAGGAACAGCGCGTAAGCCTCGGCGCGGAGCCGTCCAGGCGAGAGCAGTTCGGCCTCGCTGCTGTCGGTGCGCGCGAGCGTGGCGTAGACCGCGGCCGCGCTCACTTGTGCCAGCGCGTACTTCGCGGACTCGCCCACGCGCGGCGCGGGCAGCCCCAGCTCGTCGAGCGCGCGCGCGATGCGTTGCGCCCAGCGCCGGCCGGCGGGGCTGTTGAAGTAATGCCCGGCCAGCGCCGGCGTGTTCGCGTGACCGATGCGCAGGTAGCGCTCGGCGCGGAAGCCCTCGGCCACCTGGACCCTGCCCAGCTCGCTCACCGCCTGGTCGCCCTCACGGGTCAGGACGACTTCGGCGCCCGCCGCGGTGAGCATCGCGGCCAGCGCGCGTGAGACCTCGAGATTCAGTGCCGAAGCACGCGTGCCGCCGGGTGCGCTGCCGGCCGGGTCGTCGCCGCCCCCTTCGGGATCGATCGCGATCCGTCGGCCATGCAGCGCGCCGCCCGCCACGGCGACCAGTTGCGGCGGCCATTGCGTCCACTCGCCGTGACGGCGGAACCCGTCCAGCCGCGGCAGCTCCGCGACTCCGCTCGAGTCGAGCGGCAATGCCACGAACGCATCGCGATTGAGCCAAGCGGGCCGGGAGAGTGCGGCGGAGGCGAGCGGCCGGCCCCCCGGCATCTCCAGCACAAAGCCCGCCCGTGTGCCCGCCGAGTCGGTCGCCAGCGCGTGTCGCACTGCCGGCACGGCGGGGTCCCCCGCTGCCGTGACCAGCCTCGCCACCAGCGAGCCGCGCGCGGCGCGCGAAGCACTCACGCCGGGCGCTCGCCGCAGGTAGGCCCACGCCTCACCGTCGCGGGAGAACACCGTGGTCTCGGCAGGCGCGAACACACCGCGCGGCTCACTCGAGATCCGCACGCGCAGCGTGTCGGGGAGCGGCAGGTCGTCGGCGTCCAGCACGCGCACGCGTGCGCCCACCGGCGCGCGCTGTGCGGCCAGCGGCGAGCCGTGCAACGACAGCGTGAGCCGGGCCGCGGGCTTGTGCACATGGAAACGGATCCGGCGCGCGCGAGCCGCGCCCTCGCCCGCGAGCCGCGCGGTGAACGAGGCCTCGTGCGGCCCGGCGGCCAGTGGCGGCACGCCGCTCCAGGCCACCTCGCTGCCGCGCTTCACCACCGGCACCTCCGCTCCGTCCACACGCATCCGGGCGGCATCGAACGCGCCCGCCACGCGTGCGACCAGGCGCGGCATCCCCTCGAACAGCGTGTCCGGCCGGCCGGCAGCGTCGAGGGCTGCGAACAACTCGAGCTGCGGCGAACGACGCATGAAGTAGCGCACGATGCCCAGATAGAACACCTCGGCCTCGAGCCGTCGCGCCTCGGGCGTGCGCAGCTTCTCCTCGGTGGGCGGATAGGTGAGGTAGCTGGCCTCGGTGAGCAACGCGGGAGCCTCGCTGTTGCGCACCACCGAGAAGTTGCCGGGGATCATCTTGCACAGCTCGATGCCGAGGTTGCGCGTGGTGGCACGGAACACGTCTTGCGCCGCGTCGTAGGAGGGACCTTCGTCGCCCAGCTGGTAGTAGGTCTGCGTTTCGTTCACATCGTGAGCGCCGGTCGCGTCGGCATTGTGGTGAATACTCACGAACAGGTCGGGCTGGAACGCGTTCGACAGCCGCGACCGCTCGAGCAGGTCCGACCGGAGCGAGGAGTCTGCAGGGGAAAGGAAGTCGCGGTCGGTCTCACGCGTCAGCAGCACCTCGGCACCGGCGGCGCGCAGCAGGTCGCGCAACTCCAGTGCGACGGCGAGGTTCACTTCCTTCTCGGTCAGGCCCTTCACGCCCACCGTGCCCGGGAAGAACCCGCCGTGGCCGGGATCGATGGCGATGCGCTTGCCGCGAACGGCGGTCGCGTCCACCGAGTCGAGCGAGTCGCGGCGGCCGTCATAACCGGCGCGCGGTGGCGCCTTCAGCGGCGGCGTGGGCGGCGGCGTGACCTTGACACCCGGCGCGCAGCCGGCGGCC
>Ga0075419_10001678_pt1 | contig 14408 bp, 12 predicted proteins | sample SoiMetdeltSBSDD3_FD_76900 | JGI IMG/M metagenome (GOLD analysis project Ga0075419, IMG submission 76900) | Bulk soil microbial communities from a Populus tree surrounding site in Tennessee, USA - Soil MetaG P. deltoides SBSDD3 | ecosystem: Environmental > Terrestrial > Soil > Tree plantation... | reverse complement strand
TTGCCGATGCACGTCGTGCAGCCGTAGCCGACGGTGTGGAACCCGAGCTCCTCCAGGTACGGCGTCAGGCCTGCCTTGTCGTAGTACTCGGTGACGACCTTCGAGCCGGGTGCGAGGCTCGACTTCACCCAGGGCTGCCGCTTCAGGCCCCGCTCGACCGCCTTCTTCGCGAGCAGGCCGGCGCCGACCATGACGGCCGGGTTCGACGTGTTCGTGCACGACGTGATCGCCGCGATCACGACCGAGCCGTGCTCGATGACGACCGTCTCGCCGTCGATCTCGCACGGGACGCCTCGTGCGCGGCCCGCGACCCCTGTGGCCACTCTCGGCACGACGCCTTCGCCGGTCGGCTTGGTCGCGCCGGGCTCCATCGCGGCCGGCGGGTCGCTCGCCGGGAAGGACTCGTCGATGCCGGCGTCCACGGCATTCCCGTACTCGATGCCGAAGGTGGGGAGCGAATGGAGGAAGGCGTCCCTCGCCTCGCGCAGCGGCACGCGGTCCTGCGGCCTCCGCGGGCCTGCGAGTGAGGGCTCGACGGTGGAGAGGTCGAGCTCGACGACCTGCGAGTAGGTCGGCGCGTCGTCGGGGTCGTGCCAGAGCGCGTTCTCCTTGCAGTAAGCCTCGACGAGCGCCACGCGCTCCGCCGGCCGCCCGGTCAGCCGCAGGTAGCGGAGCGTCTCCGCGTCGACGGGGAAGAAGCCGCACGTCGCTCCGTACTCCGGCGACATGTTCCCGATCGTCGCCCGGTCCGCCAGCGGCAGCCCCTCGAGGCCGTGGCCGTAGTACTCCACGAACTTGCCGACGACTCCGGTCTCACGCAGGAGCTGGGTGACCGTGAGGACGAGGTCGGTGGCCGTGGCACCCTCGGGGAGGGCGCCCATCAGCTTGAACCCCACGACCTGCGGGACGAGCATCGAGATCGCCTCGCCGAGCATCGCCGCCTCGGCCTCGATCCCGCCGACGCCCCAGCCGAGGACGCCGAGCCCGTTGATCATCGTCGTGTGCGAGTCCGTCCCGACGAGCGTGTCCGGGAACGCCCTGCCGTTCCGCTCGTCGACGACCCGCGCGAGGAACTCGAGGTTCACCTGGTGCACGATCCCCGTGCTCGGCGGGACGACCTTGAAGTCGGCGAAGGCTCCCTGTCCCCAGCGCAGGAACGCGTAGCGCTCGCGGTTCCGCTCGAACTCGAGCTCGGCGTTGCGACTGATCGCGAGCCTCGTCGCGAACTCGTCCACCTGCACCGAGTGGTCGATGACGAGCTCGGCCGGGAGCTGCGGGTTGATCTTCGCCGGGTCGCCCCCGAGGGCCCGCATCGCGTCCCGCATCGCCGCCAGGTCGACCACGGCCGGGACACCCGTGAAGTCCTGCAGCAGCACACGGCCGGGCGTGAAGGAGATCTCCTTCGACGGGTCGGACGAGGCCACCCAGCCGGCGACGGCCTCGACGTCGTCGACGGTGACCGTCGCCCCGTCCTCGTGCCGGAGGACGTTCTCGAGCAGGATCCGCAGCGTGTACGGCAGGCGGAGCACGTCGAACCGCTCCTGTAGCGCATCGACCCGGAACATCTCGACCTCGCGCTCGCCGACGATGAGCCGAGATCTCGCGCCGAAGGTGTCCGGATGCGCCATCCGCCTCGATTCAAGCAGTTTCGACCCCTCGAGCCGGCGGATCCCCCGCTCGGTCAGCGTCGCGCGGCGCGGGTCGAAGTGGCGCACCACCGCCTGGGCGTACGGCCGACCGACGCGGGCGGCGTAGGACGCGAAGCCCTCGTCGCGCACGGGCCGCAGGTCCTCCGTGTACGGGTCGAGGACGTGCTGCCGTCCGACCTTGCGCGCGGAGTTGAAGAAGGCGAGGCCCATCCCGACCGAAACCTCGAGCAGGCTCCGCTGCTCGCGGTCGGCCTCGGCGACGAGGCCGGCGTACACGGCGGCGAGCTCTGCCGGGGTGGGGAGCCCTGCCGCGTTCTCGCGCAGGTCGGAGAGCGACTGCCGGAGCGCCTGTACCTCGAGAGGCGGGATGTCGATCAGCCGGGCAGAGGTGCCGCTCGCGCCTTCGAGCGAGGCGAGCAGAGCGTCCACCGACGCGAGCTCGGCACCTCTCGCGACGACGCCGGCCTCCTCGAGCTCGCCGACGAGCGCGTCCAGGTAGACGCGCGTCCCGTGCGTGACGTCCGCCGCTGCCGCGAGGAGCCAGAGCGGCGAGAACCCGAAGGCGAAGATCGACCCGAGCTCGACAGCGTTGCCGGCGCCCTTGCGCACGGCGAGCTTCCTCGGGGACGGCTCGTGCTCGTCCGCCACCTCGGCCCGCGGGCGCTCCACTGCGCCGATGAGCTCCACGGTGATGCGGAGGAGGTTCTTCGCCGTCGCCTCGTACAGCCGCGAGCGGCGGACGAGTCGCGGCAAGAGGAGCTCCGCCGTCTCGTGGACCGTGCCGCCCGTGAGAGCGGCGAGCGCGCGGAGGAGGCGCTCGGGGAGCGAGACGAGGAACTGCGTCGGCGGGCGCATGCGCGCTCGAGCTAGCCGTCGGTCGCGGCCGAGCCTGCGGTCTCGGGCTTCGCCCCGACCGCGATCCCGCCAAAGAGCGCCATGCCCTCGAGGGTCAGCGTGGGCCCTGTCGGATCGTTCGCGCCGAGCGCCTTGACGTCGACGCCGCCGAAGAGCGCCTTCACCTTCGACTCGACCTGCCAGCCGGCCGGTATGCGAACCGCAATCCCGCCGAAGAGCGTGTTCAGCCTCAGGTGAGCCCCGGGCGCCAGCTGCGCCTCGCGCAGGTCGACCGCGATCCCGCCGAGCCAGGCGAACATGGAGCCCCCCCGAAAACCCGACGCTCGGCTCTTGAGGTCGACCCCGTCGAGCACCGCGACGAGCGAGACCTCGTCGCTGTCCTCGTCCCCGCGCGAGGGCAGGGCGCGCTTCGTGAATGCAGCCGCCGTGACCATGCCGAGCCACGCGCCGACCTCGAGCAGCACGAGTGTCTTGAGCAGACGCCGCATCGACGTGAGCCTAGCGGCGGCTAGCATGGCCGCGATGGAGGCCGAGATCATCCGCGCGGCGCTGGCGGACGCGTTCCCGGACGCCGCGCAGCTCGAGGTCGAGGACCGGACGGGCGGCGGCGACCACTTCCAGGTGACGCTCGCGGACCCCGGTTTCGACGGGCTCCCGCTGCTCGACCAGCACCGCCGCGTGAACGACGCCCTCGGGCCGATGCTGCGCGACGGCTCCATCCACGAGCTGAGGATTCGAACCCGAGTTCCGACGAAAGGAACGTCATGAAGGAGCTTCGCGAGCAGATCGAGGAGGTCATCGAGGGCGAGCCGGTCGCCCTGTTCATGAAGGGCACGCCGCAGGCGATCATGTGCGGGAACTCGTACCGCGCGCTCACCGCGCTGCACGCTGCCGGCGCGCCGGTGACGACCGTCGACATCCTCCCCGACCCGCGCATCCGCGAGGAGCTGTCGGCGCTCTCCGGCTGGCCGACGATCCCGCAGGTCTTCGTCAAGGGCGAGCTGATCGGCGGCGCGGACATCACCGAGGAGCTCCTCGAGTCGGGCGACCTGCAGCGCAAGCTCGACGAGGCGCTCGGCGCCGACCGCGGTGGGGACATCAGGACGGTCGCGCTCGAGCTCGCCTGACGCCGGCCGGGCTTCCATTCCGCTCCGCCCCGAGTACGCTCAGACGGTGCAGGGGGAGGTGCTCGACGTGCTGCGTGCGTGGTATGCCGCGCAGTGCAACGGTGACTGGGAGCAGGAGTACGGGGTCACGATCGGGACCCTGGAGGACTCGGGCTGGCAGCTGCGGGTCGACCTCGTCGGCACCGCGCTCGCAGGTACCGAGCTTCAGCGCGAGCTGACCGTGCGCGGCGAGGGGGACTGGGTCGAGATCTGGAGCGACGGGTTCACGTTCAACGCGAACGGCGGCGTCGCGAACCTCCGCGACCTGCTCGCCGCCTTCGCGGGCTTCGCCGAGCACTCGGGCGTTCCGGCCTAGGGCCGCTGCCGCCGCGCCGTCCCCGGTCGTGCCACGATGGGCCGCGGCATGTCGACGCGTCCGTCGTTCGAAGGCCACCTGCAGGTCGGGCCTGCACGGCTGTACTGCCGGGTCGTCGGCGAGGGCCCGCCGATCGTGGTGCTGCACGGCGGGCCGGACTTCGACCACACGTATCTGCTCCCCGAGCTGGACCGCCTCGCCGACGTGTGCCGTCTCGTCTACTACGACCAGCGAGGGCGCGGTCGATCCGCGCAGGGCGTCGACCCCGAGGACGTCACGATCCAGTCGGAGGTCGCCGATCTCGACGGCCTGCTGGACGCCCTCGACCACGAGCCCGTCGCGATTCTCGGTCATTCGTGGGGCGGTGCCCTGGCGATGGAGTACGCGACGCGCCACCCCGAGCGCGTCTCCCATCTGATCCTCCTGAACTCGGCGCCGGCGTCCGCGGAGGACGCGCGTCGCCTCCGGGAGCACTTCCGCCAGGCGCGGCCGCCCGGCGACGTCGAGCGGATGGAGGAGATCGCGTCGAGCCCCGCCTACCGGTCCGGCGACCTCGACGCGGAGGCCGCGTACTACCGGCTCCACTTCCGCATCGCGCTGCGGCGGCCCGAGCAGGTCGACGAGATCGTCGGACGGCTGCGGGCGCACTTCACGGAGGCGGGCGTCCTCACGGCGAGGGCGATCGAGGAACGGCTGTACGACGACACCTGGAACAGGGAGGGGTACGACCTCGTCCCGAAGCTGCGCAGCCTGGTGATCCCGGCGCTCGTCCTGCACGGGGAGGACGACTTCGTGCCGCTCGAGCTCGTCGCCCGGATCGCGGAAGCGCTCCCGAACGGGCGGCTCGTCGTGCTGCCCGAGTGCGGGCACTTCGCCTACCTCGAGTCGCCCGCCGCCTTCCGCGAGCACGTGACGGCGCTGGTTCGGGGCTAGGCTGCCGCGCCGATCCGGTCGGCGAGCTCGCGGGAGATGGCGTGCGCGCCGCTCCTCGTGCGCACGGTGACCGGCCCCGCGAAGGGCGCCTGCGCCACTACCTCGACGTGCGATCCGGGGACGAGCCCGAGCTCGTCGAGGTAGCGGAGGAGGTCGGGGTCGCCGTCGGGGACGCGCGAGACCGACCCGCGCTCGCCCGGCTGGAGGTCGGCGAGCGTCCGTCCGTCCCCGGGCACGAGCCGGAGCTCGCGGTCGGGAATGGGGTCGCCGTGGGGGTCGTGGGTGGGAAACCCGAGCTCGGCGTCGATCTTCGCCTCGAGCTCCTCGGAGAGCGCGTGCTCGAGACGGTCCGCCTCCGCGTGCACCTCGTCGAGCGAGAGCCCCAGCCGGTCGGACAGGTAGCGCTCGAGCAGCCGGTGGTGGCGGAGCATCTCGAGCGCGCGCTGCCGGCCCTCGGCCGTGAGGACGACGCCACGGTAGGGCGCGCGCTCGACGAGCCCCTGCTCGGCGAGGCGCTTCGCCATCGCGGTCGCCGACGGCGCGCTCACGCCCATGCGGTCCGCGAGCGCGGACGTCGTCGTTCGCGCGCCCGCGGCCTCGAGCGCGTAGATCGCCTTCAGGTAGTCCTGGGCGGCGGGGGTCAGGTCCGGTGTTGCGGGCATCTCGTTTTGAGACTACAGTACGAATCGGATTTAGTCATGCCTAAAAACCCCTCAAGCCTCACGCGTCGTCGGCTCCTGGCGGCGGCCGCGCCGCTCGCCGCAGTGCCGCTCGTCGGCAAGCTTGCGCTCGACGGCCCGGCCGAGGCGAGCGGGCGCGGCCTGCACGACCACTCCACGCACGACCACTCCACGCACGCGACGCGCACGCCGGCGAGCCACCTGCCCGGCACGACCGGGCACGCGGCGATGATCGGCGAGGACGCGCCGGCCGTCGGCGGGCCGAACGACCTCGACGTGCTCCTCTACCCGCCGGAAGCTTTGCCCGCGAAGCGCGGACGCGTCCGCGACTACACGCTGACCGCGATCGACACGGACGTCGAGATCGCGCCCGGGATCTTCTTCCCGGCCTGGACGTACAACGGGACGATCCCGGGCCCGGTGATCCGGGCGACCGAGGGCGACACCCTGCGCGTCCGCTTCGTGAACCGCGGCTCCCACCCGCACACGATCCACTTCCACGGGATCCACCCCGCGAACATGGACGGGGTCTTCGAGGTCGTGGAGTCGGGCGGCGAGCTCACCTACGAGTTCGAGGCGCGGCCCGCGGGGCTCCACCTCTATCACTGCCACGCAACCCCGCTCAAGAAGCACATCCACAAGGGGCTGTACGGCGCCTTCATCGTCGACCCGGTGGAGCTCCGCCCGCCTGCGCGTGAGCTCGTGATGGTCATGAACGGCTACGACACCGACGCCGACGGCGAGAACAACTTCTACACGGTCAACGGGCGCTCGTTCTACTACGCCCGCTACCCGATTCGCGTGCGCCGCTCGGAGCTCGTCCGCATCTACCTCGCGAACCTGACCGAGTTCGACCTGATCAACTCCTTCCACCTGCACGGGGACTTCTTCCGCTACCAGCCCACCGGCACCGGCGACCACTGGGAGTACACGGACACGGTGATGCAGTGCCAGGGCCAGCGCGGCGTCCTCGAGATCCGGTTCGCGAACAGCGGGCGCTTCATGTTCCACGCGCACCAGTCGGAGTTCGCGGAGCTCGGGTGGATGGGCTTCTTCGAGGTCGTCGACTGATGGAGGCCGGCTCGGCGAGCGCGCGCGGCCGCCTCGCGACGCGCCTGTCGGCGGTCGTCCCCGTACTCGTCCTCGCGCTCGCGGTCGGAGCCGTCGTCACGAGCGGCTCGTCCCTGGTCGACCTCGTCGGCACGAACCCGCCGCCGGCGGACGAGTTCGACATCCGACGCGTCGAGTTCTCGCCGGGCGAGATCCGGATCACGGTCCGGAACCCGCAGCCGGACGACCTGACGATCGCGAACGTCAACGTGGACGACGCGATCGCGCCCTACACGGTCGACGGGCCGACGACGCTCGGCCGGCTCCGCTCGAGCACCATCATCGTCCCCTACGAGTGGGTCGAGGACGACCCGATCACGGTCGGCGTGACGAGCTCGACGGGCATCCAGACCGTGAAGGAGATCCCGGCGGCGGTCGAGACCCCGACTCCCTCGGCGCGGGGTTTCCTCGGCTACGCCCTGATCGGCACGCTCGTCGGGATCGTGCCCGTCGCGCTCGGGCTGCTCTGGCTCCCCGCGCTCCGGCAGGCGGGCGCCGCCTGGCTCTCGGCCTTCATGGCGCTGACGGCGGGCCTGCTGACGTTCCTCGGCGTCGAGGCCCTGACCGAGGCGTTCGAGCTGCAGGCAGCGCTGCCCTCGGCCCTGGGAGGCAGTGGAGTCGTGCTGCTCGGCGTGGCGCTGAGCTTCCTCGGGATGACCGCGCTCGCGGGGCGGCTGAGCGGCGGCGGCAGTGTCACGGGTCTTGCGCTAGCGCTTCTCGTTGCGATCGGCATCGGCGTCCACAACCTCGGCGAGGGGCTCGCGATCGGCACATCGTTCGCGGTCGGCGAGCTGCAGCTCGGGACGTTCCTGATCGTCGGATTCATGATCCACAACGTGACCGAGGGACTCGGCATCGCGGCCCCCGTCGCGAAGACCCGCGTGACCGTTCTCGTGCTCGCGGGGCTGGCGCTGGTGGCGGGGGCGCCGGCGATCCTCGGCGCCTGGATCGGCGGCTACACGTCGAGCGACGTCCTCGCCGCGCTCTTCTTCGGGATCGCCGCCGGGGCAGCGTTCCAGGTCGTCGTCGAGGTCGGCCGCTACGTCGTCCGCACGGCGCCCGGCGGCCTGACGTCCGGGTATGCGATCGGCGGCTTCCTCGCCGGCATCGCCGCGATGTACGTGACCGGCATCTTCGTCGGCTGATTCGCCGGCTGAGTCCTTCCCGCAATCACGGCTTAACGGCCGCTAACCCGCGGTTCACCGGCCTGCGTCTATAACCGGAGCGGCATGTCGTCCCCCCTTCGCGCCGCACGCCCGTACGCTGCTCTCGCCGCCGCCGCCGCCCTCGGCGGCGGTGTCGCGGTCGGCGCGGTGGCACTGCTCGGCGGCCTCGAGGGTGACACGACGATCGTGACCGAGACCACCGAAGCGCCTTCCGCGCAGTCCGCTCCGACAGCCGCGGGCACGCTGTCCGTGAACGAGATCTACGAGCGCGCCGCGCCCGGGGTCGTCCAGATCACGACGATGAGCGGGTCCGGCGTCTCCCTGCCCGCGGGGAGGGCGCTCGGCTCGGGCTTCGTGATCGACAAGGCCGGGCACATCGTGACGAACTACCACGTCATCGAGGGGGGCTCGAAGGAGATCCGCGTCAGCTTCTCGAACCGGGACACGGTCGAGGCGGAGCTCGTGGGCTCGGACCCGTCCACCGACCTCGCCGTCCTGCGGGTGGACGCGAGCGCCACCGCGCTTACTCCTCTCTCGCTCGGCAACTCGGACGGAGTGGAGGTCGGCGACCCGGTGGTCGCGATCGGCAACCCCTTCGGGCTCGACCGGACCGCCACGGCCGGGATCGTCAGCGCGCTGCAGCGTCTGATCACGGCCCCGAACCGGTTCACGATCGACCACGTGATCCAGACCGATGCACCGATCAACCACGGCAACTCGGGCGGCCCGCTCCTCGACGACCAGGGCCAGGTCATCGGCGTGAACACGCAGATCGAGACCGGCGGCGCGTCGACGGGCAACGTCGGCATCGGGTTCGCCGTGCCCTCGAACACGGTCAAGGACGTCGTCGCCCAGATCCTCCGCAAGGGCCACGCCGATCACGCGTACCTCGGAATCAGCGGCCAGGCGCTGACGAACGACGTCGCCGAGACCTACAACCTGCCCACGCGCCAGGGCGTTCTGGTCGCGACCGTCACGACGCGGAGCGGTGCGGACGACGCCGGGCTCCGGGCCGGCGACACCGAGGTCGTCGTGGCGGGCGAGACGTTCGTCCTCGGAGGAGACATCATCGTCGCGATCGACGGCACGTCGATCTCGTCGGTCGAAGAGCTACGCGACGCGATCGCCGCTCACGAGCCCGGCCAGAAGGTCCGGCTCACGGTGTTCCGCGGCGCGAAGAAGAAGAGCGTGCACGTCACGCTCGGTCGGCAACCCTCTTCCCCCCAGGGTTAGCCGCAACCAGTCGGGCCCCGGAGGTTCGCCGCCGGGCGCCCGACTTCACTCCGGCATGGGGTCCGCCTGCCTGCCCGGGCCCCTGCCGACCTTCTTCCCGAGCTCGCCGTTCGCGGCGAGCTCGGCGTCCGTCAGGCGGTAGCCGCGCTCGATCAGGCCTCGCTTGCTCTCCTCCGGCCAGGGCTCGCCCTTGAACGTCGGATCGAGCCCGCTCTCGCCAGGCGTACCGCGGACGATGAGCGTGGGTACGTGCCGGTCGTGGCGGAACGGGAACCGCGCCGACGCGAAGATCGACTCGAGCTCCGCACGGAGCCGTCTGCGGCGCCAGGGCGGAGTCGACGCGAACACGGCGCTCTCGACGCTCGCCCGCAGCTCCTGGAGCGCTGCGACCGACGCCTCGCGGTCGGCGGCGAGCCGCTCCTCGAGCACGGTGTTGCGTGCGATCGCGACCCGCATCAGGCGGACGATCAGCTCGGCGTAGTGCGCCGGCTCGCCCCGCTCGGCGCGCTCCTCGGCAAGCCGGATCTCGTCGAGAAGCGCCCGGACGGGAGGAACGGCGCGAAACCGCTCGAGCCGCTCGCGCAGGCGCTCGAGGAACGCGAGGTCGGTCGGGCGGTAGCTCGCGATGTACCGGAACGCCACGATCGCGTCGACGCCAGGGTTGCGGTACGCGTGGTCGAGAGGGAAGTTGCGCACCCAGCCGCCGTCCGTCGCGATGACGCCGTCGACCGTGACCGGCAGTACGAGCGCGCTGATCGCCGCCGAGGCCAGGATCGCGCGACCCATCGTCTCGGGCGGCGTCGAGTGCGACGCGTACGAGAGCTCGTAGTGACGCGTCTCTCCCTCGTCGGGGTGGCTCGTCAGGTCGGTCGCGAAGACGACGAGCTCGATCTCGGCCAGCCCGAGCGCCTCTCCGAGCTCGAGCTCGTCTCCGAGCCGGCTCGCGATCGTGTCCGGGAGGGTGTAGTCGTGCAGGCCGCCCGGGAGCTGCCAGACGCGGCGCGGCCGGAATACCTCCTCCGGCTGGAGCGCGAGCAGGAACTCCTCGAGCTGGTCGAGGCGGTCGAGTGCCGCCATCGTCCCCGAGAGCGCGCCCGCGGACGTCCCGTAGATCCAGCCCACACGCGGCCACAGGTCCGTCTCCCGCAGCCGCTTGAGGAACCCGAGCTCGAGCAGCGCGCCGTTGATGCCGCCTCCGGAAAGGACGACGGCGACGTCGGCGGAGCCCGTCTGGGACACGTGGCTATTGTGCCCCGGTGGAGCCGAACCTCCGGCGCGGACTGGCCGTCCTCCCCGACGAGCTGCTCGAGACCGACGAGGAGCTCTGGGTCGAGGACCGCGACGACGACCACTCCGGCTGGTACTGCGTGCGCACGGATCCGTTCCCGTGCCCGGCCACGGGGTGCACCTTCGTCGCCGACTTCATGACGGCCGCCCATCTCGTCCTCGTCTGGGAGGAGCGCGACGACCCCAACCTCCTCTGGCACGCGCAGCGGGCGAAGGAGGTCGGGCGGAACCCGCGGATCGTCGGGTACGAGCCGGGGTTCGGTCCGAGCGCTTCGTACTACGCGTGGGAGGCTGCCGGTCGCCCGGTGCACGCGGTCAAGGGAAAGGCGCTACCACCGAAGCGCTGACGACGGTCACCAAGCCACCATCGAACCGATGGTCACGGGTATTGCATCGTGCTGCCTCGGGGGCTACCGTGACGATGTGTCCGAAGGCTTCCAGCCGGGCGGGCGCGCACCCGCACCGCCGCCGCTCGACCTCGTCCAGGACTTCGTCAACACCGAGATCCCGGAGTGGGCCCGCGACGACATCGCAACGCCCGGGCTGCTCGAGAGCTGGCTGCGCGGCCGCGGGCTGTTGTCCGACGATGAAGGGGTCGACGCCGCGAGCTTCGTGGCCGCGCGCGAGCTCCGTTCGGCGCTGCGGGCGCTCGCGCTGCTGAACACGCTCGGCCGACGTCCGCCCGATCGGGCTCTCGACGAGCTCCGCCGCGCGCTCCGCGACATCTCCCTCGGGGTCGAGCCCGACGCGGACGGACGCCTTGCGGTCGTCGGCGCCGGCGCCGGCGCGCAGCGGGCGCTCGCCGCGATCGTCGCCGTGGTGGTCGAGGGGCAGGCGTCGGGCTCGTGGCCCCGGCTCAAGGCGTGCCGTCAGGAAACGTGCGGCTGGGTGTTCTTCGACGCGTCGCGGAACGCGTCCTCGACCTGGTGCTCGATGTCGGTGTGCGGAAGCCGGGCGAAGAGCGCCTCCTACCGGCGCAGACGGAAGGCCTCGTCGTGAGCTCGGCCCGCTACGTCGTGTGGCTCTCGTGGCGCCGACTGCGCAGGCGCGACAGCGGTGCACTCGCCGCCGCGCTCGGGCTCGCGGTCGCGACGGCCGCCCTCGCGGGCGTGCTCGGCGGCGTCACGATCGCGGCCGACCGCTCGACCTCGCAGGCGGTCGACCGCCTGCCGGCGGCCGGCCGTGCCGTTCGCGCGGTCTGGTTCGGAGTCCCGGCCGGACCGGAGGAGGCACACGCCCGGCTCGACGACGAGGTGCGTGCAGACCTCGCCCGCCTCGATCTCGGCGAGCCGGTTCCGCTCGCCCTCGTTCGCGAGAGCACGGTCGCAGGACGCTTCCTCGGGCTCGCGGCGGTCGACGGCCTCGCTTCACACGTGCTCCTCCGCTCGGGACGCCTGCCCACGACGTGCACCGCCGAGCGCTGCGAGGTGCTGCGGCTGCGCGGTCGTGGGCGGCTGCCGAGCGCGCCCGGGCTCAGGCTCCACGAGGTGGGGACGGCGACGCTCCGCTCGCGACAGCTCTTCGGAGACTTCCTCGAGCCGACCGACAATGCGACCGAGGACGCGGAGATCGCGCCGGCGCTGCGGGAGTCCGGACGCTACCACCGCCCTGCACCTGCACCCCTCGTCGTGGCCGAGGGCGTCGACTACCTGACGTCGTCCCCCGCCCTCTCCCGCACGTACCGCAGCTACGCATGGATGTGGCCGCTCGCCCCGGGCCGCCCGCGGCTCTGGGAGATCGACGGCCTCGTCCGGGGCGTCGAACAGGCGCGCGCGTCCCTCGCGGCGCGCTCCGGGTCGTACGCGGTCACCGCCCCCGAGGAGGAGCTGCGCGCGGCCGAGAGGCGCGCGCACGTGGCGGGCCGGCGGCTGCTCCTCGTCGGCGGCGAGGCCGCGGCGCTGCTGCTGGCCTTTGCGCTGCTCGCCGCCCGGGGCCTCCGTCGCGACATCGGCGACGCGCGGCGTCGCCTCAGGTGGCACGGGGCGCGGACCTGGCAGCTCGGGCTGCTGACGGCGGGCGAGTGCGGGGCAGTGGCCCTGGCTGGGGTGCTCGTGGGCTGGGCCGCCGGGGGCGCGATCGGTGGCGCCGCGGCCGGGCTCGCGGACGCCCCGGTCGGAGCAGTGCTGCGGGAGAGCGTCGCCTCGCCCGGTGGGCTGGCGCTGGCCGGAGCGGTCGCGCTCGTGACGGCGGCACTGGTTGCGCTCGTCGTCTCGCTCCCGACGCGCGAGGGCGGTCGCATCACACCGGCAGACCTCGTCGCGGGCGGCGCGCTCCTCGTGATCGGAGCCGCACTGCTGAGCGGCGCCGTCGACGAGGAGCGGCTCGCGCGCGCGGACGGCTCCGTGTTCCTGCTCCTGCTGTTGCCCGGCCTGGTCGCCCTCGTCGCGGCGATCGCGGTCGCGCGGCTCTTCCCCTGGCTCGCACGCCTCGTCGCCGACCGCGCGCGCGGCTCCGTCTCCCCGCGACTGGCCGCGCTCGGCCTCGCCCGCGGCCCGGGCGCCTCGGTCGTGACGGTGGCGTTCCTCACGATCGCGTTCGGCCTCGCACTGCTCGCCGAGGGCTACCGCGCGACGCTCGCACGCGGCGAGGTCGAGCAAGCGGCGTTCGCCGTTCCGCTCGACGTGACCGCGCGCGAGGACTTCGGCGCGCTCGTCCGCGTCTTCGACGCGGCCCCGCTCTCGGAGTACCGCCGCCTCGCGGGGGCGGACGGGGCCGCCTACCCGGTGCTGCGCGTCACGGGCGGGGCCGGGAAGGCGGAGCAGGTGAGCGGCGTCACGGTGCTCGGGCTCGACCGCGGCGCGATCGAAGGGCTCGGCGTCTGGCGCCCGGACTGGGCGGGCGGAGCGACGCGCGCCGAGCTCGCGGCGACGATCGAGCCGGGGGCGCCGGTCGACCTTCGCGGGATCGACCTCTCCGACGGGGATGTCTCCTTGCGGAGCAGCCCGACGCTCGTGTCGTTCGCTGCCGTCGTCGAGACGCCAGAGGGCGCGTTCCGGCGGGTCGAGCTGTCCACGCCGGACCGACGGCACGAGACGACGATTCGAGGGAGGGCGCCGAGAGGCTCGCGGCTCGTCTCGCTCGAGCTCGTGCCTCCGCCGCGGCTTATCGAGGGCGGGGCGGATGCCGGCGTCGCGTTCCCCGGCAGCGTGCGCCTCGGCGGCGCGCTCGGCCGCCGGCTCCGCGACTGGGTCGGCGTCGACGGCGTCGTCGCGACGCCGATCGACGCGGGCGTCGACCTCCGCCACACGCTCACCCGGGCCCGCACGACGCGGTTGCGGGCGCGGCAGGCGAGCGACGCGGGGCCGCCGTCCGTCCTCGTCAGCCCGCGGCTCGCCGAGCTCGCGGGCGGCGTCGGCGGGACCCTCCCGCTCCGGATCGGCGGTGCGCTCGTGGACGTGCAGGTTGCCGGAGTCGTCGACCGCTTCCCCGGTACGAGCGGAAACGTCGCCGTCGGCAACCGCGGCGAGCTCCGCGCCGCCGTGAACGCCGCGGCGCCCGGCGCGGCGAGCGAGAACGAGGTCTGGCTCGACGTGCCGGACGATCGGCTGGACGCCGTCCGCGATGCTTTCACGCGCCGGCCGCTGCAGGTGCTTTCGATGACGGCACGAGCCGACGTCGAGGCCGACGCACGGCGCGACCCGCTGGCCCACGGCACCCTGCTCGCGCTCGGCGCCGGCGCACTCGTCGCCCTGGTCCTGGCGGCGCTTGGGCTCGCCCTCGCGGTGCGGTCCGACCTTCGCGACGAGCGGGCGGAGCTGTACGAGCTCGAGGCCCAGGGCGCGTCGCCGTCGCTGCTCCGGGGCGTCGTCCGCTCCAGGGCGCTCGCGGTCTCCGTCGCAGGGCTTCTCGCCGGCGTGGCGACCGGCGTCGTGCTCGTGACGCTCGTGGCGAGGATGGTCTCGGTCACGGCCCGGGGCGGGCTCGCCGAGCCGCCGCTCGTCGCCACCGTCGACCCGTTCGTCGTCGTCGCCGGCATCGCGGCGTTCGCGGCGCTCGCGCTCGTCCTCGTCGGC
>Ga0075419_10001673_pt1 | contig 14427 bp, 21 predicted proteins | sample SoiMetdeltSBSDD3_FD_76900 | JGI IMG/M metagenome (GOLD analysis project Ga0075419, IMG submission 76900) | Bulk soil microbial communities from a Populus tree surrounding site in Tennessee, USA - Soil MetaG P. deltoides SBSDD3 | ecosystem: Environmental > Terrestrial > Soil > Tree plantation... | reverse complement strand
CTCAAAAAAGGGCTAGCCGGCGAGCTTTACCAGTCGGACGAGGCTAGGGCACATTACCGGGATTGAGTTCCCATCGCTGTGGGGACGCCAACGGCTTCTCGGGTCGAGCAAAGTCCCCTAAGCGTTCGCGCCGCCGAGCACGACGGCGGCCAGCATCTCGGCGGTCGGCTGCACTGCCGGCGAGGGAAGACCGGCGCGTGTCAGCCCGGCGGCGAAAACCCCGCTCAGGGCGCTCGACTTGGCGTTCTTGACCTTCGAGTTGATCGAGGCCCAGTTCGCAACCTTCCCGCCCAGGTTCCACCTGGTCTCGGTCTCGAACTTTTGCGTCCTCCAGTTGAACGCATTGTTGTCCAGTCCCACCCAGGCTTCGAAGCGGTTGGGCAGCTTGCCCTCGATTTCGTTGAGGAGCAGCATCTTCTGCTCGATCTCCGCCGCCACGTTCTTCAGCGTTGCGTCGACCGCCCGCGACAAGTGCCGGGTGCTGGGTGACTCCGGCGCTCCGGCAAGCAGATGCAGGAATTCGATCACCGAAGGGTCGTTCTGCCGGAGCCCGAGGAAGTTGACCATCACGTAAGAGAAAACCGCGCGGTCATCCATGGTCCGGACGTTCGCGGCATATCCGTGCAGGGTCGTTATCGCAGTTTGACCGGCGTCCTTGACCTTCTTCAGCACGGCGCGAACCTGGTTGAACACCTTGTGAGTCTCCCTGAAGACGATCAGGTCGCCTTTCAATTCGAAATGCTGCTGGTTGAAAATCGCTTGCTGGGCGAGCTGGAGCTCGCGCGCGCTGGCCTGGATATGCGCCGACATGTTTGCAGCGAGAGCCGAGAGCAATGGGAGGGACATGGGGTTCTCTCTGGGGAGTAGGGACCGGCGGGGAGGCAAGGCGCGACCTGCTTGCGCTCGAGCGGACGCGCATATTCGTGCAGTCGATGCCGGTGAACCAGGCAGCCCCGGTTCCGGATGGCATGTCCCCCTCCCCTGCGGGGCAATCTACGCCGAGGCCTGCCGGTTCGCAATACGGGCCTCGCAGGACCGCATCGCGAACTGCCGCAGGGCGCGAGACGGAAGGCGCTAGCCGGCGCCGAAGCGGCCGAAGAGCGTAGCCAGCATCGCCTCGACCATCGCGATGTCGACCGGTTTCTGCACGTGGGCGTCGAAGCCCGATGCGCGGCTCTTGGCGCGATCCTCAGCCGTGCCGTACGCCGTCACCGCGACGAGCCGGAGCGGCGCGTCGCGATAGGACTTCCGGAACTGCCGCGCCAGCTCGTAGCCGTTGAGATCGGGCATGCCGAGATCGAGGAACACGATGTCGGCTTCCAGCGCCTGCGCCGCATCGAGGGCCACGGCGGGATTCGTGACGAAGGTCGAGGCGCAGCCCATCGTGAGCAGCAGTCGCGAAAGCGATTCGGCGACGTCCTGCTTGTCGTCGACCACCAATGCCCGCACCGCGCGCTTGCCCGCCATCTTGGCTGCCAAGCTACGTGCATCGGCGTTACACATCCTGCTCGTGCAACGACGCTGGAGAGAGCGGGCCGAGCGCGGGAAAGCGTGTCGTGTACCGTTGCCTGGGTTGCGGCAGCTCCCGGCCCGACCCTAAGGGTGAAGGCAGGTGCAAGCGCCGTACCCGCCCGGCGCGGCGGAACCACGGCTTGACCCGTTCCCAGATCGCTCGAGCTGCAAGCCGCAGGCTTAGTCAGCTTCGTACCTTGCAGCGACGACCAGGGTGGTTTTTTGTGGTCGCTTTTGCGACAATGCGTTAGGGGGAAAGACTACAAAAAATGGCGTCAACGCTTCTCGTAGAGGATGTGGTGGCCGAATTTCTGAAGGCATTCCGCCGCGAGGCGAGCGGCACATGGATTTGCGTCGCGCCGACGACGTTCGAAGGTCCAAACGGCCGGATGCAGGTCACGCCGGGAACCGCTTTCGAGCCCGGCTCGACGTTCATGGGGGCGGATCTCGCGAAGTGGCTCGACGAGCAGCTGGCGAAGCTGGGCAGGCGAACCAGCCACTAGCCGGGCGCACGGGCTGGTCCGTAGCGACCCCGGCGTTCGATTGCGGCAGGGGAAAGCGCGGCAGATAATCGGGGGCACTCGGGCGCGCCCCTGCGATGATCGGCGAAGATACCCAGCTCCCGCACACCCTGGTGCCGCTCGTCCTGGCCGTGTCCCTGGTCCAGTCGAAGTTGTCTGCGCGCGCGGCCGCGGTTTCTCCCGACTCCAGCGGGCTGGCAACGCTCATCGCCTCCGCCGTGCCGGTATTCGAGTACTTCGACGACCCGAACTGGTCGCCGCGCCTATTCACCTTACCATGGCAGGACGGCGGCTTTGGCGACGGCGGCACGGAATTGCGGTCCGTCGACGGGCGGCGATCGAAGCGCCTTCTCGCCGTGCGGGCGGACGACATCGAATGCGTGGTCGCGATGCTCAATGATCCCAAAAACAGGGTGCTGATCCGCTCCAAAGCCCTTATAGCCGCAGCGGCCTGCCTCCGGCGCAGTTCGGAAATCGCCAGAAGGGAAGCGGTCAAGCTCAGGGCGGACGCGCGGAAAGCGAAGTGGGACGCCTTGTACTCCCCCCAAGCTCGAAGGAGGCGCGAGAACTCATCCAAAGCGCGCGCTCCAGGATCTTGGCGAGCCGCCTGAATATCGACGCGAGCCGGGAGCACCCGGTGCGAGGTGGGCCGGAAGGATTTCTGGCTTGTACGGCGCAGAGGGATGCTGCCCAGACAGCTTGCGCCGTTGCGCCCTGAAGGTCTAAGGCTTTCGAATGCGGCGCAGGAGCCGCGCCTCCAGCCTGCTGTTGCGTACGTCGTGGACGATTCTGCGCGCGATCGCGACCAGTGCCGCTGCCTGCTCGTGAAGCTCCGCGGAGCGCCTTCGGAGCCGATCCCAGCGGCCGGCGGCGGCGGCGGAATTTGCGCTCATGTCGGTGCCGAGTTTACGCCGCGTACAGCGGAGTTGGAGCAGAATCGCGCGCATGGCAGGCCGCGAACACCATCTGCCGCACTCGCTCGTGCCGCTCGCGCTCGTCGTCTCGACCGTGCGCGCCAGGGTACCGGGTGGAGACAGTCCGCTGCGGCTTCCTCGGCCCCTGTGCTGCGTCCTGCGCGACGGCGTGTTCCATGAGGGAGGCCGGCAGCTGCGCTTCGTCGACGACAGGCCGACCAAGTACGCGCTTGCCAGGGCTTCGCTCGTGTCGCAGCCGCCTTATCCGGGCGCGGCTCCGTCGCACTGAGGCGCGCGTGCGCGGAGAACGCAGAGGAGGCTTCTTCAGCGCGGCGTTCCTGGTGAGCCTGGGTGCGGCGTTTTGCGTATTCGGCTGGCAGGGCCTCATCTGGCTCACCGCCTCGACCTGGAAGCCGATCACCGTCCTGAATGCGCTCACCTGGATGCACGTGCGCTGGGCGGTCTCGCCCACGATCTGGCCCGAGCTCCATCAGATGCTCGGCCAGACACCGCTTGCCCTCGCCTTGCTCGGCGTCGCGGGGCTGTGCTTCCTCGTCTACGCGGCGCTCAACTGATCGCCGGCGCGTCGCCGGTAATACTTACAGCATGACATAGCCATGACGAGTGTAACGGGATGAGGCCATTGATCTTTTCCCCGGGCTGAATACGATAGGAGGAGAAGTACCGGGGGAGGGACAAATGAAAATCACGCTGGCCGCCGCAACGGCGGCGTTGCTGTTTCAGTCCGTCGGTGCACAGGCGGCGGCCGAATTCAAGATCGCGACCGCCGACAAGCGCGGCACCTACTTCGCGATCGGCGCCGACCTGGCGAAATACGTCGCGCCCGGCGCCGACATCTCGCTCGAGGTGATGCCCACCGACGGCTCGGCGGCGAACATCCGCCATCTGCGCTTCGATCAGGGAGTGAAATTCGCGATCGTGCAGGCCGACGTGTACCAGGCGTTCGTCGACCGCGGAGCCGAACGAAGCGAGAAGGATGCGGCCCGGATCATCGGCCCGCTGCGCGTCATCCTGCCGCTCTACAATACCGAGATCCACTACATCGCGCGCGCCGACGCGCCGTTCAACTACCTGCACGAGCTTAAGGACGCGAGGATCAACGGCGGCCTGGTCGGCAGCGGCGCCGCGTTCATCACGCACACGCTCTACCGCATGATGTTCAACACGCCGATGCCGGAGAAGAACGCCAGCTTCATGCCGAACGACGAGGCGCTGGTCAAGCTGATCACCGACAAGTCGATCGACGTCGCAGTGGTGGCCGCGGGCCAGCCGGCGCCGATCATCGCCAACATGAAGCCCGAGGCGCAGAAATTCATCAAGCTGCTCAAGTTCGACCCGAAGCATCCGTCGAGCAAGCGGCCGCTCTCGATCTACGCTCCGTCGACGGTGCGCGCCACGAGCTATCCGAACCTCCTCACCGAGGACTTCACCACCATCTCGGTGGGCGCCTTCCTCGTCACTTACGACTACAAGCTGGCGGCCACCACCCAGTACCTGGTGCGCTTCGCGCGCTCGTTGTGCCAGAACTTCGACACGCTGCAGAAGAGCGGCCATCCCAAGTGGCGCGAGGTGAGCCTCGCGCTGCCCGAGCTCAACAAGGGCTGGACCTACTACCCGCCGATCGCGCGCGAGCTCCGGAGCTGCGTGGCCCGGCGGACCAGGGCGGGTAAGCCGACGGCGCCTGCCAAGGCGTGCTCGCCCGAGGAGAAGATCCTCGGGTTCTGCAATTGAGCGGTCGGCGTGCGGCCGTGACGCCCAGTCCGGCGGGTTAGCTATTTCGAACCGCCGGTCTTGCCGAGGTATTGCTCTCGCGTCCGGGGCACGCTAAAACGGCCTTGCACATGCCCACACTGATCTGGCCCTGGATCGTCCGCGCCTTCGCCCTGGCCGCCGCCATGTTTCTCTTCATGGAGTGGCAGAACCTGGGCGTGCAGTGGGCCGCGGTCTTCAACTGGGTGCTGGTCATGGGCGGCGCCGAGGCCGTCATCCATGTAAGCCACAGGGCGCGCGAGCGCCGCCGCGCCGCCAGCCCGCCGCTGCGCGGGGGGCGCCGCCGCAGCGACCCGCCGCTCGCCTAGTTCATCCCCGCAAAGGCGGGGACCCGTTAAAGACCACTTCCGCCGCGTGGCCGGAACGGGCTCGCCGCTTGCGTCATCCAATGGGCGGCACACATCGTTCCGACCCCCAAGGAGGCATACATGAGAGCTCTGCAATTCGCGGCCGGCCTGGCCGCCGCATCCGTATTCGCAGTCGCTTCGGCGCAGGACAAGGGCCCGAGCGATCCCCAGATCGCCGGCATCGTGGTGGCGGCGAACAAGATCGACGTCGACGCCGGCAAGATCGCGAAGTCGCACAGCAAGAACAAGGAAGTGCAGCAGTTCGCGCAGCAGATGATCACCGACCACACCGCGGTGAACAAGCAGGCGTCCGCCCTCGCCAAGAAGCTGAACGTGAAGCCCGCCGAGAGCGACACCAGCAAGGCCCTGAAGAGCGCGGCGAAGGAGAACGAGGCCAACCTGAAGAAGCTGAAGGGCGCCGAGTTCGACAAGGCGTATGTCAATCACGAAGTCGAGTACCACCAGCAGGTCCTCGACGCGATCGACAAGGTGCTCATCCCGAACGCGAAGAACGCCGAGCTGAAGGGGCTGATCGAGAAGGTCCGCCCGGCGATCGCGACGCATCTGGAGCATGCGAAGCACATCCAGGCCTCGCTGAAGTAACGATGAAATCGGCTCTTCGGGCCGTGCTCGCCGCTACGCTCCTCATGGGGGGCGTAGCGGCGCACGCCGCCGGAAAGACGCACGCGGTGCGAATCGAAGGCATGAAGTTCGTGCCCGAGCGGGTGGAGGTCGCCGCCGGCGACACCATCGTGTGGACCAACCGGGACATCGTTCCGCACACCGTGACCGCGGCCGAGGCCAAGGTCGAATCGGGCGAGCTGCAGCAGGGCAAGAGCTTCAAGTTCGTTGCCCGCAAGAAGGGCGAGATGCCCTACATCTGCCGCCTGCATCCCGTGATGCAGGGCGTCGTGGTTGTGAAGTAATTCCATCGTAGCGCTTCTACTACCTAATTTTCGTTGCTACAGCGACAGGCGATGAAGGCAGAACCTTCGCCGCCTGCGTTAGCATGGTGCCGTTCAGTCGGACTCCAAGAACAACACCAGCACACAAAGCGACGAACCTATGGTCACCCTTCATCGCCTCAAGCCGAATCCGGCGCCCAAGCGGCGCATCCTCGTCGTCGAGGACGACCTCGACTCGGTGCACTCGATGGCGATGCTGATCAAGATGATGGGCCACGAGGTGCAGTTCGCCATCAACGGCATGGCCGCGATCGACATCGCGCGCACGTTCCGCCCCGACATCATCATCCTCGACATCGGGCTGCCGGACTTCAAGGGCGACCACATCGCGCGCCAGCTGCGCTTCGAGCCCGGGCTCGAGAACACGCAATTCATCGCCATCTCGGGCCTCCCCGAGGAGCACCTCGAGAGCCGCGCGCTGCAGGCCGGCTGCGAGGAGTTCTACCGCAAGCCGATCGAGCCCTCGGTGCTCGAGGCGCTGCTCGCACGTCCGGACCGCGACCGCTAGCGCGCTCCCGGCATGGGCCGGCCGGCGCATCCGTCGGCCCGAGCGCCGCGCCGCCGCGCGGGCGACAATCGTGGCTTCCCCACGTGAAGATCGGAGGCGCGTGTGCACTGTGCACCTGCCGAATTGTCCGCATTTCTTTCCCGCGTGCTGGTGCGCTGCCTCGACATCCGCGCGGTCTGGTCCAGCGAAGCGGCCGGATCCCCGCTCGCCGCAGGCTCGCACCAGCTGATCGTGTTTGCCGACCGGCAGACGCTGCTCAGCCTGCGCAAGAGCGGCGAGCTGCATCGCGCCGACGTCGAGCTGCTGGTGGTCTTCGACGGCGACCGGTTCGAGAACGCCTGGGGGCCGCAGCGGCTGTCGGGCTCGCTCTCGCGCTGGGCGTGGCGCCAGGTAAGCGACGAGCTCGCGTACTTCGACGAGTCCAAGTGGGCGCACCGTGAGGGCGACCCGGGAGCGGTGGTCCGTGTGCGCCGCCAGGCCATGCTGATCTGGGCGGCCGCCTCGGTGGGCGCGCTGCCGTAGTCCAATCAGGAAGCGGAGTCCCCGCGGGCGCTGTGTTACAGTGTCTGCGCAGGATTCTCGGGCAGCGAATCGTCCCGTCTCACCTTGGCCGAGCGCCAGGCTGCGGCAGTCCCTTCCTTCCTTGATCGTGCCCGCAGGCGCGGCCCGGCTCGTCGCGTCCGGCAACGCACCCAGCATCGAGGTCAACATGCAACCCGCAAGGATGGCGTTCAAAGGGCAGCGCGGCCAGGACTGGACGCCGGAGCGCCTCGCGCGCCTCGACACGGCGGACCTGCAGCAGCTGCGCGATAACGCGGCGGGCCTCGGCGCCGCCGCGGTGGTGGCCTTGTGTGACACCGCCCTGGAAGGCCGGCCCAAGGCGCGGGCGAAGCGCGGCGGCGCCGCCGTGCTCCCCAAGCGCGCGCGCAATCTGATCTCGCGCACCAAGGCGTTCCAGGCGCGCGGGGTCTATCTTCCGGAGCAGGACAGCAGCTGGAGCGGCGTGCGCAAGTCCGACGGCGCGGTCGTGATGAGCCTGTGGGCGCCGGCGATCGCGCGCGCCAAGGGCGGCTGCAGGCACCTCCTGTGGGGGCCGAACATCGATGGATCGCGTCCGTGGTCCGACACGCTCGCGGGCCAGGAGCGGCGGCAGCATTGCAAGCTCGCGCTCGAGCGCGGCGCCGCCGAGGGGCTGCTCGTCTACGGTGAGAGCTTCGACGGCGAGCCGGCCGAGCACAACGCCCGCAGCGTGCATGGCGTCGATCCCGAGCACGTGGTCAGCATCAGGGTCGAGCTGCACGGCGAGGAATACTGGGCGGTGTGGGGCGCCAAGGCCGAGGCGCGGCCGTTGTGAGCGCACCGCAGCGCTTCAAGATCGGCAAGTACGACATCGTCGCGCAGCCGGCGGCGGGCTCCGCGCACATGCTGCGCTACACGGTGCTGCTGGAGGGCAGGCGCCTCGGCGCGCAGCTCAGCATGCCCTGCGAATCGGATTGCCGGTTCATGGAGGCGCCGCCTCCGGTCCCGCCGCTCAAGATCTACAGCGTGACCTATCGCCCGGGCCGTCCGCGCAAGGACGCGCCCCGGCCGCCCTCGCACGAGGGCGAAGAGTCCATCCCGCTCGGCTGGGCGATCAAGGGTCAGCGCCGGTACTGACGCGTCGGCATAGCCCGACGTAACGAGGCACAGCCCGACGTCGCAACGCGCGCCACACCAGCCGCCCGGACGCGGCGACATTCGCGGGCGGTGCAAAGGCGTATAACAACGCATGCCCTGCGAAATCTTTCACGTACCGCACGCGGCCTCGTTCCGCTGGAAGTGGCGCCGTCTCGCCGAGGACGGCAGCGTCAAGGAGGAGTCGAAGGAGAGCTACCAGCTCTTCTACGAATGCGTCTGCGCGGCGCGCGCGTCCGGCTACCAGCCCAACATCAACCTCAAGTGCCGCTGAGCTTCGCGATCACCGCAGCGAGCTCGTCGGCCTGAACCGCGAGCCGGCGCTTGGCCGGCGTCCCGTCGAGGAAGTGCAGCTCCCGCCCGCCGTCGCGGAACGATCCCTTGCGCGGGTCGTGGGCCACGAGGCGCGGCGGCATCGCCGGGTCCTCGGCGCATTCGTAAAGCCGCATCGCTCCCGCGATCAAGGCGGCCAGCGCGTTGGCGTCGGCATGCTCCTTGTCGTGCGAGGAGCGCGCGCGAAAGACCTTCTCGCGCAGCACGACGATCGCCAGTGGAAGCGCGAGCAGCCCGTGCGGCGATGGCTTGCTTGAATGCACTCATGCAATGGTGGACCGGTTTCGCGCTGCCTTGCAACCGTTTCGCGAGGGTCGGATTCGTACGCATGCTAGGCTTGTGGCCCGGTTGTAGCATCCGCGGCTACAGCCATTCCACGGAGGAGGAGGCATGTTCAGAGCTGCGTGCGTCGTCGCCTGGTGCGCCGCCGCGATTTCTTCCGCGTTCGCGCAGGGCTATCCGAACAAGCCCATTCGCCTGCTGGTCGGCTACGCGCCCGGCGGGTCGGCGGAAGCCGGCGCGCGGCCGCTGGCGCGCGTGCTCGAGCCGCTGCTCGGCCAGCCGCTCATCTTCGAATACCGGCCCGGCAACGCGGGCGGGGTCGCGATGGAGTTCATGGCGCGCGCGCCGAACGACGGCTACACGCTCTACTACTTCGACAGCGGGCCGCTCACGGTGGCGCCGCATCTTGCCAAGGTCGGCTACAACAACCTCACGTCGTTCACCCACCTCGGCCACGTCTGCGGCAGCGGCAGCCTGCTCGTGGTGCACCCTTCGACGCCTTTCCGCAGTGTCCAGGATGTGCTGGACCTTTCGAAAAGAGACCCCAATAAGTGGAGCTACGGCACCTCGGGCGTCGGCGGGCCGCACCATCTCTCCGGCGAATACTTCAAGAGCGTGACCGGCGCGCAGCTCCTGCACGTGCCCTACAAGGGCGGCGGCCCGGCGATGACCGACCTGATGGGCGGGCAGATCCCGATGCTCTTTTCGTCGCTCGGTCCCGCGGTCGGCGCGGTGAAGAGCGGCAAGATCCGCGCGCTCGCGGTGACCTCGCTCACGCGCTCGGCGGCCTTTCCCGACGTTCCGACGATGGACGAGCTGGGTTTGAAGGGTTTTGATTCAACCGCCTGGTATGGACTGCTCGGCCCTGCGGGCCTGCCGCGCGAGGCGGTCGAGCGCCTCACGAGCGCGCTCGCCAAGGCCGGCGCCGACAAGGATCTCATCGCGCGCATCAACGCCACCGGCTGCGACACCGAGATCCTGCCGCCGGCGCAGACGGTGGAGAAGATCAAGGCCGACTACGTGAAGTGGGGCCGCGTGGTGAAGGAAGCGAACATCAAGGCCGAGTAGGTGATTCTTTGTGAGCGGATGATCCCTTGTAGCTAATCGGGCGCCGCGGGTATGGACGCTCCGAAAACCCTCGCGTATGGTCGGGACAACAATAAACAGGAGGGTTCTTGAATCACCGTGCTCGGCTTCTGGTCGGCGCGACCCTTTCCGTCGCGGCATTCGCGGCGCAGGCGGCGCTGACCTATTCGTTCAACTGCATCACGTTCAATTCGGGCGCCAACTGCGGCACCGGATCGACGCAGCTCGAACTCGCGGTTTCCGATGGCGGCGACGGCAGGGTGAATTTCCTGTTCACCAACAGCGGCCCGCAGGCCTCCTCGATCACCGACCTCTATTTCGACTGGAAGACCCCGGCGCTGTCGCTCACCGAGGGCGCGCTCACGCAGAGCGCCGGCGTGTCCTTCGGCTGGGGTGCGACGCCGTCCGACCTGCCGGCCGGCAACACGATCTCCTTCTCCTCGGACCTCGGGCTCGACTCGAACGTCCCGACGCAGCCGAGCGGCGTCAATCCGGGCGAGTGGCTGAACATCGCCTTCGCCGGCTCGTTCGAGCAGCTCGCCGCGGGGCTGCATTCGAGCGAGCTGCTGGTCGGGATGCACGTGCAGGGATTCGCGAACGGCGGCAGCGAGAGCTTCGTGTCGGTTCCCGAGCCCTCGGCGCATGCGCTGTTGCTTTCCGGCCTGCTTTTTCTCGGTTTCGGCCTGCGCCAGGGCAGGGCGGCGAGGGGCGCGAGCTAGTTCTCTTCGCCTAGTCCGCCGGGGTGATGACCATCACCGGCCAGTGGCGCTCGTCCTCGTGGCAGTACCAGTCGCCGATCGAGCGGTCGACGAAGGCGAAGATCTGGTGGTTGGCGTACGCCACGCCGTCGACGAAGGTGACGCAGTCGTAGGGTCCGAACTTCTCCGAGCGGGTGCCGTCGAGGCGCTCGAACTGCACGCGCGTGCGGCAATCGCACTGCAGGCGCGAATAGCGCTCGCCGTGCAGGCGCCACTCGTGGTGCTCGTGCCTCGCGATGACCGGCCCGAGCGGCTCGGCGCGGATCACTTCGCCCTCGAAGCGCACCACGCTGTACGGGCCCTTGCGCGTCGGCGGCTCGGTGTCTCGGACGAAGCTGAGCTCGATCGGACGGGGCATGCAGGCTTGCTGCAAGTTCGGTGCCGGCGCGCGTCCGGCGCTGACGCAGGCGCGGAATATCGTTGCTAGACTAGGCGCCTCCATCCAGGGGGGCCCATGATCGACCTCTTCAACCACTTCATGCCCAGGAAGGTCTTCGACCGCGTGCGCGAGCTGGTGCCGCACCACCCGGCGATGAAGGCCTTTCCCGAGGTGCCGACGCTGTGGGACGTGGACGAGCGCCTGCGCATGATGGACGAGTTCGACGGCCTGCAGCAGGTGCTCTCGCTCGCCAACCCGCCGCTCGAGCAGCTCGGCGGTCCCGAGCTCACGCCGCAGGTCGCGCGCATCGCGAACGACGGCCTCGCCGAGCTGGTGAGCCGCCATCCCCGGCGCTTCCCCGGCTTCATCGCCTCGATGCCGGCGAACAACGTCGAGGCCTGCCTCGAGGAGATCGAGCGCTCGATCGGCACCCTCGGCGCCTGCGGGATCCAGCTCTTCACCAACGTGCTCGGCAAGCCGCTCTCGCTGCCGGAGTTCCGGCCGATCTTCCGCCGCATGGCCGAGCACGATCTGCCGGTGTGGATCCACCCGATCCGCGGGCCGAACACCGCCGACTACGCCAGCGAGAAGATGTCGGAGAACGAGATCTGGTTCACCTTCGGCTGGCCCTACGAGACCACCGCGTGCGTGACGCGGCTCATCTTCTCCGGCCTCTACGACGAGCTGCCCGGCCTCAAGATCATCACGCACCACTACTGCGGCATGGTCCCGTTCTACGCCGGCAAGATCCAGCTCGGCTTCGACCAGATCTTCTTCGGCACCTCGCAGAAGAACCCGCAGGCCGAGAAGGCCGGGCTCAAGCGTGCGCCGATCGACTACTACAAGATGATCTACGCCGACACCGCGCTGAACGGCGCGGTCGCGGCGACGCGCTGCGGCCACGCTTTTTTCGGCGCCGAGCACTCGGTGTTCGCCACCGACGCGCCTTTCGACGCCGAGGACGGCCGGCTCCTCATCCGCAGCACGCTGGCAGCGATCGATGCGCTGGAGATCCCGAGGGCCGAGAAGGACCTCATCCTCGGCGGCAACGCGAAGCGCTTGTTGAAATTGAATTAATGCAAACGGAGAACATCAAGGTCCGACTCCGCGACGGGGTGATGGGCGCGCACGTCGCCTACCCCGAGAAGACCCCCGCCGGCGCGATCATCGCGATCATGGAGATCTGGGGCGTGAACGACACCATGCGCCGCCACGCCCAGGAGTTCGCCGAGGCCGGCTTCGTGTGCCTCGTGCCCGACCTCTTCTGGCGCCAGGAGCCGGGCGTGGAGCTCTCCGACCATAACCCCGAGCACGTGAAGAAGGCGTTCGATCTCTACTACGAGTTCGACTACGACCTCGGGGTGAAGGACATGACGGACACGATGAATTTCCTGCGCGAGTTTCCCGGTGGAAACCACAAAGTCGGATCGGTGGGCTACTGCCTCGGTGGAAAACTCTGCTACCTCATGTGCTGCCGCACCGACATCGACTGCGCGGTGGCGTACTACGGCACCTACATCGAGCACCGCATCAAGGAGGCAAGCAACCTCCATCGCCCGTTCCTGCTGCACATGGCGATGAAGGACCGCTGGGTGCAGGCCGAGGTCAACGACCTCCTCGAGCGGCGGCTCGCGCCCAATCCGCTGGTGACGATCCAGAAGTATCCCGGCGCCGACCACGCGTTCGCGCGCCACGGCGGCCGGACGTACAGCAAGCCCGAGGCCGACCGCGCGCTCGAGCTGTCGGTCGAGTTCTTCAGGCGGCACCTCTGATGCGCATCCTCTGGAACGAAGCGATCCGGATGGACGACGGCATCGAGCTGCGCGCCGACGTCTATCTGCCCGAGCGCGAGGCGCGCTACCCGGTGATCCTCTCGTGCGGGCCTTACGGCAAGGGCTACGCGTTCGAGGAAAGCCACCCGGCGGCCTGGGAGGCGCTCGTCAGCGCGCACCCGGAGACCCTGGAGGGCTCCTCCAACCGCTACCAGGCGTGGGAGGTGGTCGATCCCGAGAAGTGGGTGCCCGAGGGCTACGCGGTGGTGCGCGTCGACTCGCGCGGCGCCGGCGCCTCGCCCGGACTGCTCGATCCGTGGTCGCCGCGCGAGACCCAGGACCTCTACCACTGCATCGAGTGGGCGGGCACGCAATCGTGGTCGAACGGCAAGGTCGGCATGACCGGCATCTCGTACTACGCGATGAACGCGTGGCAGGTGGCGTGCCTTCAGCCGCCGCACCTCGCGGCGTTCTGCGCCTGGGAAGGCTCGAGCGACCATTACCGGGAGGCGCTCCGCCACGGCGGCATCGCCTCGCGCTTCCTCTCCACCTGGTTCCAGCGCGCCGTGGTTCGCGTGCAGCACGGCCTCGGCGAGCGCGGCCCGAAGAGCCGCGCCACCGGCGAGCCGGTGTGCGGCTACGACCGGATCTCCGACGAAGAGCTGCGCGCGAACCGCGTCGACTACGAACGCTACGTGGCCGAGCATGCGCTCGACGACGCCGAATGCCGCGCGCGTTCGCCCGACTGGTCGCAGGTCAAGGCGCCGTTCCTCTCGGCCGCCAACTGGGGCGGGCAGGGGCTGCACACGCGCGGCAATTTCGAGGGCTTCCTCCAGGCCGCCTCGCGCGACAAGTGGCTCGAGGCGCACGGCGGCGCCCACTGGGAGAACTTCTACACGCGCGACGGCGAGCGCCTGCAGCGGCGCTTCTTCGGCCACTTCCTGAAGGGCGAGGACACCGGGTGGACGAAGCAGCCGCGCGTCGAGCTGAAGATCCGCCATCCCGGCGAGAAGTTCGTCGTGCGCCACGAGAACGAATGGCCGCTCGAGCGCACGCGCTGGACGCGCTTCTACCTGAACCCCGGCCGGATGAGCCTCGAGCGCAGCGAACCCGGAATTTCAAAAGAAATCTCCTATGAGACGCACGGCGAAGGGCTGCTGTTCGAGCTCACGCTGCAGGAGTCGATCGAGCTCACCGGCCCGGTCGCGGCGAAGCTCTTCCTCTCCTCGCAGAGGACCGACGCCGACGTGTTCCTCGCGCTGCGCGTATTCGCGCCCGACGGCAGCGAGGTGACCTTCCGGGGCTCGAACGACCCGCGCACGCCCGTGGGCCTCGGCTGGCTCCGCGCCTCGCACCGCAAGCTCGACCCGCAGAAGAGCCTGCCGTACCGCCCGTGGCATGCCCACGATGAAATTCAAAAGCTGGTGCCCGGTGAAGCCGTGGAGCTCGACATCGAGATCTGGCCGACCTGCATCGTGATTCCCGCCGGCCACCGCCTCGCGCTCGCGGTGCGCGGCAAGGACTACGCGCACCCCGGCGCGCCGCTCTTCGTGCCGGGGATCGGCTACCCCCAGAGCGGTGTCGG
>Ga0075419_10001670_pt1 | contig 14435 bp, 23 predicted proteins | sample SoiMetdeltSBSDD3_FD_76900 | JGI IMG/M metagenome (GOLD analysis project Ga0075419, IMG submission 76900) | Bulk soil microbial communities from a Populus tree surrounding site in Tennessee, USA - Soil MetaG P. deltoides SBSDD3 | ecosystem: Environmental > Terrestrial > Soil > Tree plantation... | reverse complement strand
GTGAGGCGCATGCGGGCGATGTCCACCGGAATGACTCCCGGCCGAAGATTCGGTGTCCCGGCGGTCGCGGCGTAGACGAAGTTTCTCAGGTCCCGCATGACCTCGTTCCACTCGCCTTTCGCGATGGTGTAACGATCCATATCGCCGCGATACTCGTATTCCTTCATCCGCGCCCCGATCGCGAGGATGCGATGGAATCTTTTTGAGATGCAGGGTTCATCCGTGGCAATCGCCATGTCCGAGACATCGCGTTGAAATTCCACGTAGTAATCGAGCGCGGCCGACGGCGTTGGCGCAAACGCAATCACGACGACCTTGCAGTTCGCCTGTCCGATGGGAATGGTGGCGAGGACCGTCCCTCCCTCTGCGTCTTCAACCAGCGTCACCGTGCCAACAGCAGCTGTGCTCAGCCAGAACTTCGTGACCGTCTTAATATCTGTCAGCGTGGTCCCCACGGCGGTTGCACCAGTCATCACAAGCGTTTCAGTGAACGGATACCCGTTTGCGCGGAACCCTTCGAGGTACGCCGTTCCCGTATCGCCAGCCGACGTGGAGTCTACAAACAGCCTTGAGGCGTCGGCGGGTCCGTCCGCCGTCCCGGTCTTCGATCCTGGGATACCGCCGTGGATGCCCATGTTGACCCAGTAGGCCGGTGTCCCCGAACCAGTCCCGGCGTTGGCCCAGATGTTGCGATATACGTCGTAGGACATCTCCACGAGCCCGTAGTTCCTCGTGGACTCAGCAATCCGCTTAACCTTCGCCCCGCCGATCCACAGCCCGTATTGCTGCTGGTTAGCAACGGTCGTCACCGGGAGGAGGTCGTTCAGCAGGTAGGCCATCCCAGAGTCGCTGATGATGTCCTGCTGCGCCTCGTTGAGATAGGCGGTGATCCGAGTCGAGACCTCGGACGGAGGGGACGAGCTAAAGCCGAGTCTTCGGTAAACGTCGGCCTGTAGCTGCGTTAGGGTCATTTACGCTCCGAGTTGGGCTTTGAGTTTCGAAATCTGCGAGAGGAGGTCTTCGCGGCTCGTATGCTCCCCGAGACACATCTGGAGGTATTCCGACATCGGCCGGTGGTTGTTCCGCTCATCGCCCTTCGTTGGGAAGTGAATGATGAGTTTCTCGGCCTCTCCAGCGTCGTTCAGCTTTTCTGAGACGGTGAATTGGATGATGCGCCCGTCAGCCTTCTGGACGCGGTACGCTCCCGGCTTCACGCGGTTCAGGAGGTCGATTTCCGTCCGATTGAGTCCGTCCTTCGTGAGTTCATACCCAACCCAGATCACCTTGCAGCGCAGATCAGGTCTCGGGTTGTCCCGCTCGCCCAACGGGTTGTAGTTGGAAATCATCGGCGGGGCGAACAGGTTCTCGTGGGGGCGAACGGACTCCTGATTCATCAGGAATCGTTCGATGCTGGCGAGCCGCTCGGCCGCGCCGTTCTCGCCCGACTTAATAGACTGCAACGCCTGAGCGATCATCGCGAAGGCTGATGCCATCGTGGGCTCAGCACTCACCGCTGGAATGGTCGGGTCGCCGACATCCGGCGGGGCGTCTTGAATAGATTGCTGTGCGGCGTATTCCAACGGGTCGGGCGCTTCTTGGCCTTCGGCCAGAGACTTCTTCGGTTTCATGTGTCCTCCGATTTCTCGAAATCGGCAACGTGGTTAATGGGAAAACTACTCAGCGGGCGGAGCGGTCGTCACCACGGTCGGCGCGAGGTACCGCTTGGCGACGTTCAAGGCCGAGACGATCAACGCGACCCAGACCGGATCGAGCACAAAGCCAAACTGGGCACTCGCGACGTAGGTAGCGAGGAAGGCGACGAGGTTCAGTAGAAGCGTTCTGTATCCGTTCATTCTGTCTCCTTGGGCGGACTAGATGGCCGTATTTAGCTCGCGAATCGCCGACGTAAACGAAGTCGTCGATGTGTACCCAGGAGTCGTCGCAGATGTCGGGGTAATGTCCACAATGCTCGTCGGGTTGGCGGCGTTGTGGCCCGACAGGTTGGCATCGCTGACGATGCCGCCCATGGGCAATTCCAGCGGTCGTGCCGTAATGAACGAGGAATTGACGCAGTCGGCCGAGACGCCTAGTGTTTCGATGTGCTCGCGAGAGGTCTTCTCGCCATAGGATGCACCAGGATTGTGAAACTCCACTCCAGTGGCCGATCCGGTGGCGATGTTGTCATACCCCTGACGACGTGACTTAAAGACGAATGCCATTAGACCCAGCTCCCGACCGGGCGATAGAGCCAGTTCCCCGACTCGTCTTCGCCCACATGGTTGTATTCCTTGCCTTCGAAATGAAAGGCAAAGATCTTCTTTTCCGCATAGCGCTTGACGAGTCTGGCGAGTTCCTCGTCTCGTTCTTTGTTCGTCACCGTCATACTCCCGTCAGTTGTCCGTCGCGTCGCTGGAGCGCTGGCGGCTGGCCGATGTCTCGGAGCGGTGGCGCGTCCTTCGCGTCCGCAGGAACAAGTCCTTGCATGGGCATCGCGTTTCCTGGTTTCCCTGCCGGGACCGCCCCGAATGTCCCGACCCCGAAGGAATAGCTCTTATCGCGGACTCCGTTCGGATGACTCTGATAGCCGTAGAGCAACGCGGGTCGTCCGCAAAGATCACAGGTAGGCGGTATCAGGACCGTGACGCCTCGTCCTTCCAAGAGACCGATCCAGTACTCGCAACACCCTCGCTGAGGACCGTATTCGCTCGCTGCGTCGTAATGACAGCCGTAGAGCGCGAGATGCGTCACGCCTTCCATGAGGGCGAGGGCCATCATGTAAGACACGGTGTTCGTCATGTACCCACGCGGAAACTCCGTGATCATCTGCTCGAAGGGATACCTGAGAGACGCTGGCGCGTCTGGGTATTTCTCCTGCATGTAGATCGGGGTACGGTTGGTTTTGAGCCAGTCGAGATATCCCTTGTCCCAGTACTTCTTCTCTTGTGAGCGCCAGAGGGCCGGAGGATGGAGGTCGAAAAAGAGATCCGGTTCCCGCTCGCATTGTTTGCGGCACGACATGTGCGCCCAGAGTTCCCATGACGGATCGTGCCAGGGCGCGTACTTCAGGCTCGGGGCTCCACCGAGGAGCGCGATCTTGCGCAAACGCCCCGTTCCAGCGAAGGCTGGCCGACGGGGCTCCAGCTTTCGCACCTTCTCAGGTGCTTTCTGAATCTCGAACTTCACGCGTCCCCCTTCAGGAACGAACGGGGAGGCCCCAGCCATGTACAGCCAGCAGCCTCCCCGGAGAGCGAACGACTACGTGGTGGCGATGCCGATCGTGTCCTCAATGCCCGTCACGTACGGATAGTTGAGGTAGCAGACGTGCGTCGCACCAATGAACGCCGACGTGTTGTCGAACGAGGCGGCGGTGGCGCTCGTCTGACCGAACGACGGATCAATCGGATCAGTCGCAGGCCCAGAGGTCGCCGAAGACGGCCACGCCGTCACGAAGTCGCTGACCAGCGCCCCAGGCACGACCCACATCCCGTAAATACGGGCTTGGTCGGTTGATGTCTGGGCGATTGAGGTCCCGGCAACGGGCGTAATGAGCGTGAACGCGCCAGAAGGGGTTCCCACGGAGGTCTGCGGCACGGCCACATACGCGACGGTGTTGTCTGAGGTCAGACCATCCGACGCGCTGCCGGTCTGCACGGCCTGATGGAGGCCGTAGATCAGCACCCACCCGCCGTGATCCGAGGTTCCGTGGAAGTTGTTGTCCGTGACCGGCCATCCGCCCATCACGACGCCCACGCGCATAGCGACGCGCGCGGTGCCGAGCAGCGGAGAGGCGAGGTACTCCGGGGTGATCTGAACGACTTGCCCGTAATACGCGGGTGCCGTGAAGTCGCAGAAGACGTACTCGTTCCCGTCCTTGTCGCGGGCTTTGTCGCCCGGCTTGTGAGGGAACGGAGTCGTGTAGAAGTTCGACGTAGGACCAGCCGCACCAATGAGGCTGGGACCAACCAGATTAGGCATGTTGTGTGGTCTCCTTAACTAGGTGATTGAGGACACGACGCCCAACATCCGGCGGTTCGTCGTAATGAGGTTGCAGCGCGCGGCGACCTGGTAGATTTCGGCCGTCTGATTCGCGGGACGAATCGGCCCTGTCATCTTGTACCAGTGGCCTTTGAGGTAGGCGAGTTGGAGGAACTCGGGACGGTAGAAGTACAACGCGCCAGCGAGGCAGTTCGCGTCGTAGGAGATGGCGGCGCCCTTGAACATCAGGGTCTCGTTCTTGAACCCGCCGTCGCCGGACTTCTTATCAACGAAGCGCTCGTTGATCGTCAACAGACCTTCGTAGCCCTGAAAGACGGTCTGGGTCGTGACGGCGTACTTCGGATGCTTTCCGGCGTAGCCGTTCGAGGCGCTGTTGTAGACCGAGCGCATCGTGGCGCGGAGGTTGTCAAACGCCGAAGACGACTGCGCGCCGCTCGCTTGCTGGTTTCTCCAGAAGGCGAACGAGGCCGCCGAAATCGCGCCGACGGTTCCGCTCGTGGGGGTCGTCGAGATGAGGAGCTGGAGCCCGCCGAGTTCCTTTCCGCCCGTGCCGTTGCCGTCCGAGAACAGCGAGGCATCGAGGGTGGAGTCGAGCGAGGTCCGCAGGTTCATCAACTTCTTGTCGAGCAGGTCGAATTTCTTCGCGCTGCCCTGGTTGATGGCGTCCTCAAGGTCTGACTGCAGAACGGTTCCGGCGACTTCCTTCCACGCAAACTCCGCGCGGTCGAAGACATCCGAACGGTTTGTCGCGATCGTTTCCGTATCGCTGTAGAACCCGACCGTTCCGTTTTGGGCATACATCAACGACGCGGTGATGATGTCGCCACCATCCACGCCTTCGAAGCTGTCGCCCTGTTTCAGGGTATTGAGGAGCCAGTAATCGCCAAAGCTTGACTGTTACACCAACCAGAACGGTTGGGGGTTGGTCATTTCTGCCAACCTCTCACGCTTGTATTCGCGTGAGAACGGACTATCGCATCACCCCAGAGGGGGCCGCTTCGCTTAGTCTCTCAGGCTGCCTTGTGGGCTTGCCCCTTGTTCCCGTCTCAGGGTTCAAGTCAATCAGAAGCGGTTTAGCCACTTCGCGTTTCCGCGAAGGAACACCTTTAGTTGATGTTGTCTTCAGGCGAGTCGTTGACAAGGGCGTTCCAAGACGCCGCAATTGTCATTCCGTCATTGGGTACCGGCATTGTGAGTTAGTCCTTATTCGTGCACCGCGTCAGCGTTTCGCCATCGCGGCGGCTTCATCCGGGTGCTCCTGGTAGTAGCGAGCGGCTTCCTTGAAGCTCTTGAACTTCGGCGCAGCGGGCGCTGTACCGCCGGGAGCTACGGAACTTCCCGCAGCTTTCCCGGTGAGAGATTGAACGGCTTGTCGCTGTTCGGCCTGACTCAAGGTCGGCAAGATTTGCGACACGAGCACATGCGTGTAGGCCGCGTGGACGTTGTCTCCCCACTCGGGATGCTCCATCAACGCTTGCTTAATCGCTGGCTCGTGGTCTTTGAAGTACGGCTGCTGTCTGAGTTCCGATAGGACAGAATGGGCGTGCTGGTTCGCCTCGTGATGCAGCTGGACCAGTTGTTCGCGCTGTTCCCGTTGGGCGTTCTGTTGCTCCAACGTGCCGAACCGCTGATCGAACTCACTACGAAGGCGCTGCTCGTTCCACTTCTGCCACTTCTGATGGCCCTTGGCTGAGTAGGTGTACTCGCCGGTCGGATTCCCATTCGCATCAACGATCGGGATGTCCGGCTGCGGTTCCTCCCCGAGCTGAGATTGAGGCTGTGACGCCTGCATCTGCTCGCGGAAGTACTGCTGCACCATCGGCCCGTAGATCGAGTGCTTGGAGGCTTCACCGAGCCATCCCTGCACCGCCGACCACGGGTCGGTCTCGAACTGTTGGTACTTGCCGTACCGCTGCTCGTACTCTTGCGCGACCTCCGCGCGGGTTTTCTTCCGCGCGTTCTCCAGAATCTCGGGCCACCGTTCTTGCGGGGGCTCTCCACTCGGAGCTGATGGCTGTGTCCCTTGCGGGGACGGCGACGGGGAACCGCTCGCGCTCGGCGTCGCTGTCGCGGACGCTGGCGTTGCAGGCGCAGCGGGGGTTGCCGGTGCCGAACCGGCAGGCGTATCGGCCATGATGAGACTCCGATGCCGTTCTTTCTCGAAAGATCGGCGGAACGAGGAAGGACTTACGGTCTATCTGGGAGCGGAGGAACGACGGGGGCGGGCAACCGTCCACAACCCAGACACACGACGGTTCCGCTTGGTCTTGTGTAGAGTCTTGGGCACGGACAGTCGCACGACGGGTTTGTCATCGTAGAGGTTTTTGGCGATCCAACTGAGCCAGCGGAGTTCGTCAGCCCGACGTTGGTAGCGACGCCGCAATCGGGTTCGCCATGCGGCGTATCGCACACGGACACGAGACCAGAAAGACGGGGTCCGTCCGGTCGTTGGCGGCTTCAATGAGCTGGAGACACTTCGTACACCGGAGGTCCCACCCGAGCGCCGTGAGGAGCGGTTGGAGTTCAAGGAAGGCGTCTCGCTTAACCCATCCCGACCTGTGTTGACACCGAAATTCAAATGTGTCAGGCGCAATCGAGATCTCAACCTGTGGAGCCAGCCCAAGATGCAGACAGTGGCGGCAGTAGGGCTCAATCGCCACAGCCCGTAGAGCGTGCAAATGCTCCAGAAAAAACTGACCATCTGTAAGCGACTGGAGATGATGTGTCTTCATCTCCAGTATGGCGGGCGCGGCCGACTGTCCACTTTCAGCGTAAATCATTTCGGCCATCAGAGGGTTTTACGATCGACCACGTTCCCGTTGTTTAAGAGCCTGACTTCGCCTCGGTAGGATGGAAGGGCGGTCTCGTCGATCGCTGGTACTCGACCTCGCTCCAGCAGCGCGGTTGCGGCTGCGAGCGTATACGCATCGATACCGGCCGCCCAATTTGTCAGAAATTTGTCCCCGGCAACGTGCTTGATCCGCTGCTCCAGCCCACGCTTTTCGCATTCGCGGCGAAGCTCCTCGCGCGAATAGACGGTCACTGGCGCGTCTCCCATGTTCTCCAGCGTGACCCCGCCTATAAAACTTTCGTTTGTCTGTATGGAGGATTGTGCAAGACCATGCGGACAGTACGGCCACTGCCCCACTTCAAGCGTCTTCCCGCACTTCTCGCAGGTCATTGCGTCTTCGGCCCGCTCCGCTGACCCGACTTATCCGCCGACTGCTGATCCATTGGTCTGACCTTTTCGCTGACCCCGCCGTGCTCCGCAGGCTGAGGCGTGGCCTTGACTGGGCGTCCAGCACCGTCTCGAATTCCGAGCTGCATTTGCTGAAAGAGCTGTGAGGCGGCGGTCTGTTGCGCTTCCGGTGAGACCTGAATCCCGGTCTGCCCGAGAATTTCAATCACCATCTGCGCTTGAGGCCCGATGAGGTCTTCGCCCTTGAACGTGATGCCGATGGACGGTTCTGGTTTCTTCGGTGGAGCCTGTGGCGCGAAGCCTTCTGCCGGGTCGATGTTCGCGTGCTCAAACAGTGGCTTGAGGACCGCCGGAGGATTCACCGCCGGATCGCGACGCAGGAACTGATACAGGTCAAGGTAGAACTTCCGCTCTGCGGCGGCATCAAGGGACAACTGAGAGTCCGGTTTGGCCTGGAAGACGAACCGCCCATCCCACGTCTTTTTGTCCCACTGCGCCCACGCCTGTGCGGCTTGCTCTCCGATGTAGGGAACGGCGAGCTCAGGCGTCATGAACCGGCAGACAAGGGCTGAGTACTTCGCGACACCCTTCAGGTACCACGAGAGCACCCGCCGTTGCTCCTTCTTGATGCGAACGTTTCGCTGCCGATCGACCACGCCGATTTCGGTCGCCGTCGCGCTCTGGGCGTCCTTGACGCCTGACCCAATCGCGTCGATCCCGAGGGTCATATCGAGGTCGTGCTGGATGTAGTCGTTCGCGGTGTACGATCCTCGTGTTTGGTTTCCTTGGGTGATCTGGGCCATCACCGCAGGCATTCCCTGTACGAGAGAGCCTTCTGGAAATGGAATCAGCGATCCGATGGTACCCTGCTCGATCTTCTTGATGGTCTCTGGTGGAACCTTCGCCACGTCGTATCCGACACGAGGGATGTTCGCGTCCCGCTCTTGGACCTGCTGTGTCCTGAACTTGCAGAGTTCTCGGACGAGCGGGCGGGTCATCGTCTCGTCAGACGGGATGAACGCGGAATCAGGTACATCTCTGATTGCGAGAACGTGAATCGGGTAGCCGATCATCGAATCGGCCGACAACCGACCGTTCGGCATCAGCGTTTGAAACGGGTTCGCGGGGTCTTTCTCGGCGAACTCGTCATAGCCCTCACAGACGACATGGCGTCGGATCAACTGCGGGTTAATCGCGTCCTTGTCGTAGATGTTCGCGTAGTACCAGATTTCCGTCCCATCCACATACGGAACGCTCGGTTCGTCACGTTGGGTCTGGTTGGTTTCGAGAACCTTGTCGTCTTTCTCGTACGTCCCTTCAAAATCCGCCGGGAGTTTTAGGGTCCGCTTGGCGATACTCAGCGGCATCCTAAAGTCCATCGCGACCCACGGGGATTTGTCGAAGTCCGTATCTTTGAAATCAGCCGGAATGCGGAATTTCTTCGAGGGAATGCGCTCCCAGGCCCACTTCTCATGCACGGGACGATTGATCATCGGCCCCTGGTCCGGCATAACCATCTGTAACTGCAATGGAGTGGGGATGCTCTCCATCGTCGCTTCGTAGTAGATTTTTGTCGCTCCGACCCCGGCGGTCGCGAGGCAGTCCTTAATCGCCTTCTCGACGGTTGTCAGAACATCCGCGTGATCCGGCCCGAGGAGTTCGTTTAGGAGTTCACGATGGGCCGAGATGATGGGGGAACGGTCTGGCGGGGGTTGCGGGGGCGCACCGGGAATAGGCGCGGCGGGAGGCGGTGCCTTAAACTCACCCTTCGCGGAGAGCTGGAGTTCTGGTTGCTCGAAAAAAAGTTGTCCGCTTTTGACTTCGACGTTCTTGAAATCCGCGTTGACGTTGACCCAGTTGGTCCCGTCGATATTCGCGAGTTGGGCGTCCGCTGATTGCCCGATGTAGCTTCGAAGGTTCCCCTCCCAGTCAGGCCAGTAGGTCTCCGCGAGCTTTTGCGAGCGCTCTAGCTCACTTTTCCACGCGGAAGGTCTGCTGAAGTCGTTTAATTTTGGCATTACAGAAAGGAGATTTCGACGCCGAGGTCTTGCGCGAGCTTTTTCACCCGTTGACGCTTCTCTTCGAGGTCGCAGTCCGGCTGTCCAGTTCGCTTGTCGTACTCCCGAGCGCGCTCAAGAAGCTTCCTGAACTCCTCGATGTCCGTCTGGGGTATGGCTGGCTGGATTGGCTGGATTGGCGGCGGAACGACTTGCCACGGATGGGTGTACGGATACCACTTTTCGTAATAGTGGTCGCACACCATGGAATATACACACATCAATTCCACGATAGCCGAAAACGAATCAGGTCGGGCGGCTCTCGCTCCCGAGGAGATGCGCGTCTGGCGACTGCCCCTGCTGCCTCCACCACGCCGCGGTAAACGGATCTGGTGGCGGCTTGTAGCCATAGCCCGGAGGACGTGTCCCCGAGACCGCTCCGTACCGGAGGGCGTCGCACCAGTGATCATCCCCGGTGGTGTCCATGTCGTCTGGGTCGTTCTTGGCTTGCAATTGTGAGGGAAGCGTCCGTATCCCGTACGTGCATCGAGGGGAAATCAGGAGCCACGGGAGCCCGTCAGGAGCCAAACGGAACATCTCGTGGACCCGCTGCCAACCGGAGAGACGGTCTGAGTTCGCGGCGACACAGGGAACCTTGTATCGCATGAAGGTTTCCGCGATGGACTCCCCCACTTGCCCGGTATGCTGCCAACAGGCGGGATCGAGCCAGCACGTCGGGACCCGTTTTAGCTCTTTTTCCTCACACCGGCGGCAGATGTGACCAGCGACATCCTTGACCGTGAGCTTGTTCCCGATTTCCCCGTTGAACTTGAACTCGTCCTCAACGTAGTAGTGGCCATCAGGCAGTACCACCCAAAACAGACAGACACCAGGAGCATTACGACCCCAATCCATAGAGAGAAAGCGAGCAACGCCGCTCCCAATGACGCCCAAATCACGAACATGCACGTTCGCTCGAAATTCGTCAAAGAACTGACCTTCGAACACAGTCCAATCCCCGTCCAAAAGCTGTCTTTTGCGACTATCCCGCAGCGTGGACAGCGATTGCATGTAGCCGGCGACTTGCACATAGGGGTTGTCCTTCAGTCTGGCTTCGTAAAAGGCCCAATGTTGAGGGAGGTAGTCGGGAAACTCATCAGAATCAGGGGTTTTATCGATGAAAAAGTCCTTCACCCACGCCCCCCCGCGTCCACCGGGGTTGCTCGCGGTCATCACAAACGCCCCGTCGTATTCCGTCTCGGAATCGCCCCTCAGGGCCAGTAACGCCGGGTTCGTCGACCTCGCCCTAGTGAACAATTCGAGCATCGGATCGCGGAGAAATGTCACGAGTTCATCGGGGACGATCACGTCGTACTCGGCAGAGAGGTAGTTTTCGATGTCGGAGGGGTGTTCGAGATATCCGCAGCGGATAATCGAGGGCCGCGAGTTCCGATGAGGAAATTCGACGATCCCTTCGGTCGATTTCCACTTCGCCCCGCGAATTTCGCACTCGTGGGGCATGAACACGAGATGGGATTGCTCTAGATCCTTCTTCGTTTTCCGCAGGAGGAGGGCATGGAGCCCCGGCACCTGTCCAGCGAGGATATAGAGGGCCTCGCGGAGCATTTTTGACTTCCCCGGACCCGCCGCGCCCCCGAACAAAAACCGCCGAATCGACGGATCGTAGATGGCCTCGTGCCAGACCGTCTGTTTCGGGGAGGGGACGTAGCAGTATTCGAGGACGTTCCCGTTCTGATCCTGCTTATAGGTCGAGAATTTGAGCTGCCGGAGGGCGCAATTCTGAGAGGGGCACCACCACGCCCCAGAGGCTCGAATGAGGGCACGGTTGCACCAGCAGCAAACGGCACTGCGGTGGTTGATAATCTCAGGCTTGGATGTTGATAAAGCCTGTTTTGACGTTGATAAAGGCGGGACGGTGGACCCAGCGGGAGCTGACCCCACCGTCTGATCGGAAGGCGAGCGCACTCACAACTAGATTAGCGTGTCAAGGGGAAAATCAGGCGGACCGCCGAAAGAAGGGATTGAGTCGAGCCCGGCTCTTGACGGTCCGAGTCGCCCCGGAATCGACCCGGAACGACCGCCGCAGAGTCTACCAAATTATGCAGGGCGATGTCTGTCTGTAAGAGCGAACCCCCCTAGGGCCTGGGTCCCTCGTTCGATCCGTCGCCCGGAAGCCCCCGCCCTTTTGTTCCCTGCCACTTAGCGCCAACCACAGCTCGCCTGGTCTTGTCAAGCTCAGCCTTGCTGCGTTGACGCAGTGCGTCATTAGCTCATGTGTTGATCTGAACGGAACGGGGGTCGTGATGCGGGAGGTTGAGAGCGCGAGGAGGTTGAGAGTAGGCGAAGTCCACTAATCCCGTGACTTCCTGACTATTAGTCCTCGACTCGGATGACTCCTCTCTGGTAGTATGAGGCTAAGTTGTTGATTCTACGTGCGTGTGGCTTGGCATATCAGATGCTTAGAATATGGTTATGGAGGCAATGATGGACAGCAACAGACCGCTAGATACCTTCAGGGCAATGGAAGCGGCTCGCCACGCAGCGAAGGTCGAAACAACGGCGACCGGCCGAGTCTATATCGGTCGAGCCGACGCCTATTTCACAACCAAAGACGAACAAGCTGGCTATCCAGAGACGCGCAAGCGGTTGGCTGGATATCCTGACGACATGCTGCAGCGTGATTACCTTGAAGCCCAAAGAGATTCGTTTGGCAACCTGTTCGGCCATAACGCGAGGCGCTTTGGCAACCTCGTCGTTGACGAAATGCTTTCGCGCGGGCTGACAGAGATTCCGAACATCTTCGGCGCGATTCAGGTGCGTCGCTTTGAACAGTAGGCTTATCTAGTGGTTATGGAGGGAGACAATGGCGAGCGGAGATTTCATTGTAGCTGGCGTTTGTGTAGGTGATTATAAGCCGCAAGTCGGACAGCTCGTGTTTCTCCGTGGGTTGACTTGGCGCATTACCGCCGTGTTACCCGCTGGCACGATTGAAGTGGAGTCCTTGGATGGCTCGATGGCGATTCGTGTGTCTGGGTTGATGTTCTGAGGGAGGATAGGACAATGGCGACATTTCCAAGCGAGTCGGGCGTTCGTGAGCGGTTGGCCCTGTTGGCAGCTCGTGGGCCGAAGGATGTTGATGATTGGTCGTACGATTCACGGTTTGACCGATGGTTCAGGTACGAGCGAGGCGGAGCCGTGAGGCGCACCGATGTCAAGCAGGAGGGCGTCGCGTCGCTGGCTATCATCCTCGAAAAGTGGGGCATCGGCCGCGCCGAAGCGTTGGCCATGATTGGATACCCAGAAAAGCCATGACGACCTACCTGCTTCGAGACGTGAATTATGACCTCTGGCAAGCGTTCAAAACCCGCGCCCAATCGGAAGGCCATCCGCTCCGATGGGTGATCTTGACCTTGATTAGCTATTACATCAACCACGGATTACCTGGAGGCCGAAATGATGAAACGCAGCATCGTGTGGACCGTTGAGCGATCGGACTGGTTCGGCGAATGCGAGACCGTCAACGGATCAACCTTTCATACAAAGCGAGAAGCGGAAGCGTTCGCACAGCGATTACGCAAGGCCGCAGAAGCCTGCGAAGACCCAGAAGATCAGGTTGTTTACACCGTGGCCAGCGAGGTGTGGGAGCGTGAGGCATGAGAGCCGTTAATACGCTGTCTCCGTCCGTCCGCGCGACACTCTTAGCCGCGTGGTTCGCTCAACAGCTCGAATTGCCCTCGTCTTGGGAGTTGGGCTTACGCTGCTATCTGCTCAATGAATGGAAGCGGTTGGGCTCGAATGAGCACGCGTGGTCAGTCCTGGAAGGGTTTACCGCGGCTCGCCTCGGGATGCCTCTAGAATCGACCGCTGATGACACCTAAACGCCGATGTACCGGCTTCGCACTTCGGATCATGGGGACAGGCCCAGCCGTACGCGGTCTCATAGCTTGGCTGTTTTGAGGGTGTTCGGTCATTATATTTCCCTTCGAGGACTTTGACCGCGACATCAGGCGAGCCGATTAACCAGTCGAACGAGGCCATCCATCCGCGATCGTTCTTCCCTCGACAGAAGGATGAAGCATCGATCATATCAAGGACGAGATACCAATCCTCGTCAGATCGTTCGGCGAGGCGTTTGTGTAGGTGCTTGATCCGCTTAGGTGTTAGCTCTCGGCATCGTGGAATAGGAGCGCTCGTGATGGTATTCCACGCGTCCTTAAACTCTTCAGCGGTCATACGTTGGTGGTCTTGAGCCGCTTCCGTGGTTTGGCCAGTTTATACGGCGTGACCGATTGCACCATCGCCCGAGGGATGAAACTTCTCCCTCGAAATGTCTCCCCGTCTCCGTCCTGGCTCCGCTCGTTCGCCACGCTTACGCCTACCTCGTCATCGACCACAAGCCAACCGAGGGTTTTGACGACAAGCGGTTTGTGGGTCAGGGTAATCCCATGGGCGGATTGGAAGTTCTCGGTATCCTGCCACGCGTCGTTCCAGACAACCTCGACGAAGTCCACTAAGGTTTCCTCACTGAGAACAACGCCGCATTCAGGACGCCCATAAACAACGACCCAAGTCCCAGGAGAGCCACGCCGTAGACAAAATTCCCATTCGCCACGAGCTGACCGCCCACAAAGGCCATTGCCACGGCTGTAATCGACGCCGCGCCAAGCAAGACCAGCATCAGCGCAAGTTCTCGCGGGCCTGCTGCCGATCGGCCTCGTACGTATCCACCGTCGGTTCTTCGCTGGCCATGATCTTGTAATCTGGCGCGCGGTCTGACGCCTTGCGGTCGTTCTCGAAAATCACGAATCGCTGTTGATAACCCCTGATCGTGATCGATCCAGTCCCGATACACTTCGAGCCTGGTTTCGGCTTCCACAATGAGCCGACTTGACGCAACTTGCCTCGTTCTTCGTACATAATCCCTTCCTTGTAAGGCTTTGGGCGGAATTGACCGAATGTGTTATAGGGCATTAGGGTTGCCAGACGCGCGGAGGCTTCAGGGCTCCAAGTTCCACGAGCCGCGCCCTCAGCGCTTTGTGTTGAATCACGTCGTCTATTACCCGCTTGCGGGTTTTCTCGATGCCTTCTGGCGTGAGCCGATTCGCTTCTCTCCATTCTGGGTTGCTCATGTGATGTTTAGCCTCTGGAAGCCCGAACATCCCCGCGAGGGACTCCTGAGAGGCCGAGAGATACTTCCGCTTGACTAAGTGGACCTTAGTATC
>Ga0075419_10001663_pt1 | contig 14453 bp, 6 predicted proteins | sample SoiMetdeltSBSDD3_FD_76900 | JGI IMG/M metagenome (GOLD analysis project Ga0075419, IMG submission 76900) | Bulk soil microbial communities from a Populus tree surrounding site in Tennessee, USA - Soil MetaG P. deltoides SBSDD3 | ecosystem: Environmental > Terrestrial > Soil > Tree plantation... | reverse complement strand
GCGTTGGTGGCGGGCCCACCAAAATGCAGGCTCGCGAAGCCGAGGACCTCCATCGCGGCATGGAACGACGAGGTGCCCGTCTTGTTGAGGCCGATGCAGAACACTCGCGGACGGTCTTGACCGCTCCGGATGCGCATCCACTTCGGCCTCGGCTCGTAGTCGACGATCTCGCGGTTGTAGTACGGCGGGGCCCGGTCGGGATCGACGCCGTGCTTCCAGCCGTACTTGTAGCGGTGCGCTTGCAGCAGCCGGTCTGCTCCGACGTGGCTGCTCGTCCGGCGGGCGTGCACGACCCGGGCCGCCGGGACCGGCGACAGCTCGACGCCCAGCTTCCAGGCGCGGTGCCAGTAGTCGGTGTCCTCGCAGTAGGCCGGGCTGAACCACTCGTCGAACGGCCCGACCTCGTCGAACAGGGCGCGGGTCAGGGCGAAGCACCACCCCGCCGTCCCGGCCTGGTCGGGCCTGGTGAAGCCCTGGCCGTCGCAGTGGTCGGTGAAGGGGAAGGCGATGCGCCGGCCGTCGGTCGCGGCCGCCACCAGCGCCTCGTCCCACCCAGGTTCGACCAGGCAGTCGCTGTTCAGGACGGCGATCACCGGGGCCGTCGACAGGCCGATCCCCGTGTTCCACCCCACCGACACCCCCCGGTTCTCGGGGTAGCGGTGGACCCGGGCGGCGAGCGGGATCTCGACCGGGGAGCCGTTGTCGACGACCACCACCTCCGTCGGGACCCGGGACACCTCCCACACCCGCTCGATGGTCCGGCGGGCCATGTCCGCCAGCTCCGGCGTGCGGCTCCACACCGGGATGACGACGCTGAGCTGGGGCGGCCCGCCACCCGCCCCGGGCGACCCGTCGTGGACGAGCTCGGGGCCGGGACCCCCGCCGGGCGCGGGCGTCGGGGGCAGGGCGCCCGAGCCGGTGAAGTCGGTGCCAGCCTGCTCGTCCGGCTCGGCGACGGCGGCAGCCCCCTTAGCGTGCAGCAGGAGGAACAGCTCGCGGTAGGCGGCGTGGAGCTCGTCCCGGGCCGCCCCGCCCCCGGCGGCCGCCTCCAGCGCGGCGATACGCCGCCGGAGCGGCTCGACCGCCTGGCCCTTCGTCCGCCACAGGTCGGCGCTTCCGGCGGGGACGAGGCGGGACGCGATCTCGGAGCCGGGATGGAGGGCCGCAACGGTGGCGTGGGCCCGGCCCTTCGCCTCCGACCGCGCCCCGAAGTCGTCGACGCCGACGGGGCGGGCCATGAGGCTGACGGCCGAGGCGTCGTACACGACCCGGAGGCCGGTGCCCCGGAGCCGCCAGGCCAGCTCGACGTCGATGGAGTAGGCGAGCCGCTGGTCGTGGAGCCCGTGCCGCAGCAGCAGCGACCGCTTGCACGACACGCGGCCCTCCCAGAACCCGCGCCAGTCGAGTACCTGCCCGTCGCCCAGCCGGTCGTAGGCGAACATCATCCGGTCGACGTCTGTGATGTAGTGCATGACCGGACTGCGGGCGAGCTCCGGCGCCCAGTCGGTGTGGCCGAGCACGGCGACCGCCTCGCCGGGCTGGGCGTCGTGCCCCGCGAGATGGCGCTCGAGGTAGTCGGGCGCCGCCCGATCGTCGTCGTCGAAGAACAGCACGACGGGCGCCCGGGCCAGCATGACGGCCAGGTTCTTGGCCGCGGACCGCCCCGCGTGGTGGATCCCGACCGCGACGATCCGGAGCCGGCCGGAGAGCTCGTCCACGACCTCGGGCAGCACGGGGTCGCGAGAGCCGTCGTCGACCAGCACGACCTCGAAGTCCGACGGGTCGAGCGTCTGCTCGGCGAACGAGGCCAGGCACGCCCGCAGCAGCTCGGGGCGGTCGTGGGTGGCGATCAGGACGCTGATGCGCGGCGACCCCTCCGGTGGCGTCCGGTCGATGGCTGCGACGCCTCCCCGGTCGTCGCGGACCCAGACCCGGTGGATGTCCGCGGCCTCGCCGGCCTGCGCCGGGGGCAGCGGTGCCCGCAGCCCGATCGTCACCTCGTCGGACAGGGCGACCGGGCCCGCCGGCTCTGCTCCCTTGCGCACCGAGAGGACGGGTAGCCGCGTGACCGCGGCGACTTCCCGGGCCACCACGCCCCGGTGCCGCTCGGTCACCGGAGGGCCGGCGGTCGGGCCCTCGTGGTGGGTGGGCTGCAACCGGTCGACCTGCAGGGCCTCGTGGGCGGCCGTCAGGTCCGCCAGGAACCGCCCCGGCAGCACCGCGCGGTCGTCGACCAGCACGACGTAGTCGGCGTCCGGCGCGTCGTCGGGGATCGACCAGGCCGGCTCCGCGCTCGACCGCCACGACTGGGTGACGGTGAGGCCCCCGGCGCCCTCCAGCGCCGCAAGCAGCGTGGGCGAGGGGCCAGCCCGGCCGGCCGCGTACGTTCCCAGCACGTGCACGCGGGCGGACATCGCGGCGGCACCGCCCGTGTCGCGGGCGTCGAGCTCGTACAGCGCGAGGTGCTCGTCGTGGTGCAGCCGCCGGTGGTTTGTCTCGAGGTGATCCAGCAGCTCCGGGTAGCGGTCGCGCCAGCTCGACGCCGAGCTCGGCAGCGCGAACCACCGGGCGCCCCGGCGCCGCTGGGCCTCCAGGTGGGTGACGGCCGCGGCGCCGTCGGCGGGGTCGCCGCCGGGCGAGCCGTCGCGCCCCTGGGGGAACGGCCATGCCCGCTGCGGCGTGAGGTCCGGCACGGCCCGGCCGCCGCTCACCGGCACCAGCACGACGTCGCCCGGCGTGGCGATCGTCCGGACCCGTTCGGCCAGCGCCTCTTCGGGCGTCGCCGGGTGGCGGCCGTTCGACCCGCCACCGCGGGCACCGCCCGTCACGACGGCGTCGACGATCTCGAGGAAGCGCGGTCCCAGGACACCGGGTCGGTGGCGGGCGTCGACGTGCTCGGCGCCCTGGCGGGCCACGCGCTCCCACAGGGCATCGTCGGTGAGCATGCGGGTGATGCCCGCCGCCAGGTCGGCGGCGTCCGATCCGATGAGCGCGTTCTCGCCCTGGACCAGGTCGAGGCCCTCGGCCCCGATCGGGGTGGTGACGACCGGCGTGTACGCCATCATCGACTGGATGACCTTGCCCTTGACACCGGCGCCGTAGCGGAGGGGGACGACGGAGAGCCGGGCGCGCTCCAGGTAGGGCCGGACCGAGGGCACCCATCCCACCAGGTTGACGGCCGGGTTGTCCGGATCGACGTCCAGCCGGATCTGGTCGAGCCAGTTGCCGAGCACGGTGAGCGGGTGGCGTTCCAGCAGCGACCGGTCCACGAGCGGCAGCACGTCGCCGCACAGGTGCTCGACCGCCTCGCGGTTGGGGAGGTGGCGGAAGTTGCCGACGAACATCATTCCCCGGCGGGCGTCGACCGGGTGCGGCGACCGGGCCACGTCCTCCACGAGCGGCAGGGTGTACGCCCGCTTGCCCACGAAGTCGTCGAGCAGGTCGCGCTCCTTGTCCGACACGGTCATCAGCGCGTCGGCCTGGGCGTAGGTGTTGAGCTCCCGGGCCACGGCCCCGCCGTAGGCTCCATCGAGGGCGTCGCGCCGGGAGTACGAGCGGCGCGCGTCGCGCAGGAAGTTGAGGTCGTGGACGTTCAGGAGGACCCGCGTGGCGGGGGAGTGCTGGCGGACGACCGGGATCAGCCGCGAGGCAGGCTCCCAGTAGGAGATCAGCGCGAGGTCGATGTCGCCCGAGCGCAGGATCCGCTCCGCCCAGTCGAAGCCGGCGTACGTGGCAACCCCCCTGCGGCGCAGCCGGTCGGCGTGGCGCCGCTCGACCGCCTCGGGCTCCTGGCCCGCGAGGAACGTGACGCGCCAGCCGGCGTCGAGCAGGAACCGGACGGTGTAGTCGACGAACATGGACCCGGCGTCGCGGTCGACGGTGGGCATCCGGATGTGCGTGACCAGTGCGTGCCGCCTCATCCCCGGCAGGCCTCCACGTCGTCATGGGCCAGGAGGTGGCGCCAGGCGCCGTCGCCGAGCTCGGTCGGGCGGGCCGGACGCAGGTCGAGCACCCGCTGCCACGCCGAGGATTCGAGCGGGATGGAGGGCTCGCCGCCGTCGCCCTCGACGCGCACGGCGACCACGTCGGGGTGGTAGACGACCGCACCGCCCTGCTGCCACACGGCGGCGCACCACTCGCGCAGGTAGCCGCGGCCCGCGCTGCCGGCCGGTCCGGCCACCGCGGCCCAGAGCGAGGGAGCGGCCGCCACCAGCCCCGGCGCCCAGCACACGGGGCGCACGTAGTCGTGCCACGGCGCCCGCACCTGCGGCGACGCGCCGGCGATGAGTGCGACCGACCGGTCAAAGAACACCGACCCGCCCGCCGCCTCCAGGAGGCCGTCGCGGCCTAGGACCTTCCCCGCCACCGCCGAGGCGGGATCGCCGGCGACCGCGGCGGCCGCGGCCCGGATGGCGCCAGGCAGCGGGAGCACGTGGGGCTCCAGGGCCAGCACCACGTCGTGGCCGTCGAGCCTCGCCAGCGCCTCGAGCCCCACGGGGGCGACCAGCAGGTCGGCACCGGCCTGCTGGGCGCGCTCCGCCACCGCCGGCTCCCAGCGGGGATCCGCGGCCGGGCTGGTCCACACCAGCACCCGCGGTCCCGCCGGCTCGTCGGCTGCCGCCACCCGCTCGACCGACCGGACCAGGGCGCCGGTGCCCCCGGCGCCACGACGACGACGCCCCGGCCCGCCACGCGGGCGGCGTCGGCCCGGCCGCCGGGGGATCGACCGCCCTCCTCGACAACCACCACGTCGACGCTGCGGTCGAGGTAGTGGAGGCGATCGCCGGGCGGCGGCGTGAACACTGCGAGGTCGGGCAGTTCGAGGCGCAGGTCCAGCCCGGTGCAGTCGAGCACCGCCGGGGGCTCGGCGGTGCCGGCGGACAGCTCGTCGATCGCGGCCCGCAGCGACGCCACCGTCCCGTCCGGCCGGTCGCGCAGGTCGAACACCGCCCCGGCGCCAGGCCGATCGACGACGGTGCGGTGATTCCGCACGACGTGGTCGCGCAGCTCGGCCTGCCGGCGGAGCCACGGGCGGGACCCCTCCGGGAGCACCAGGTAGCGCTGCCCGGCGTAGCGCTGGGCCTCCAGGTGGGCGATGTGGGACAGGTCGTCGGCGAAGGGCCGGGCGCGACGCGTGTCGGGGAACGGGGTGGCGCGCGGCGAGCGGGCGTCGCGCACGTCCGCCGGGCTGCCGGGGGCGACGGCCAGCCACCGGTCGTCCCCGGTCCAGGCGTCGCGCACCATTCCCACATAGGTGTCCTTCCAGAGCCGGGGCGGCAGGCCCTTGGGGGGTGGCGGAACCTTCGGTGCCGGCTCCGACGCGACGCGGGCTCGCACCTTCAGCCGGATCGGCCCGCTCGCCAGCCAGGCGCGGTGGGCGACGCGCTGGGCGGGGTCCGGCAGGCGCCGGGCGACCGCCCTTGCCGCCTGGCCGGGTTCGGCGGCTGCCCGGCGATAGCCCGACTCCCCGCGCCGCAGCGCCTGTCGGGCGGGCGGTGGCAGCTTCGTCGCCCGGGCCCGCGCCTCCTGGAGCGTCCGCTGGGCGACGGACTTCGCGGTGGGGGTGGGCTCGGACGCGACCCGCCGTGCCAGTCGCCGACCCCGCTGCAGCGAGTCCTGGGCGGGCGGCGGCAGTCGCCGGGCCACGGCCCGGGCCGCGCGCCCGACGATCCCCGCGAACGACCGCGCCTCCACCCGGCGGGTCCGCTCGTCGATGCGGGCCACGGACGCACGCAGCGCGGCGAGCGTCCGTGCCGTCTCGCCCTCCACCGCCGCCAGCCGCGCCGCCGTCACCTTGGCCTCGAGGTCGCGCACCCGGTCCCGGTGCGCCTGCTCGGCCTTGGCGTGGGCGATGCGGAGCGCGTCCTCGCGCTCCTGCAGGCGCTCGATGGCCGCCTGCCGCTGGTCGGCGTGGCGCTGCGCCACCGCGCCGTCGAGGACGAGGCGGCGCACCCGTCCCTCGTCCCGGGGGGTGGATCGCGGCGGCGGCGCCCCGGCCTCGCGGCACAGGTCGGCGTAGAGCGTCCGCGCGCCGTCGCTCACGCCCGCATCGCCGAGGTCGATGGCGGTCGAGTGGTGCCGCAGGTCGCGCCGGACCCGGGGTGGGGCCGGCTCGAGCCCCGCGAAGGCACACAGCCGTGCCATCTCGGCCTCGGGGTCGATGAAGAACGTGTCGTAGTGGCTGACGACGCGGCGCTCGGGCGGGACCTGGTCGAGCACCGTGGCGTAGTAGCGCTGCCACAGCGACAGGCCCAGCGAGTAGGAGGTCTGGTTGCGGCGCTTGAGCGACAGGGCGACCTCGATCGGGTGGCGCACGCAGATCACGAATCGCAGCTCGGGCTCGAGGTCGAGCCAGTAGGTGGCGGTGAGGCACGTGCGGGGGTCCTTGAAACCCCAGTGGTCGTGCTGGCGCAGGGTGGCCAGGGTGGCCGTGGCCGCATCGGCCACGTGCGCGACGCGGCGGTCGTCCACACCGGTGGGCGGCAGGGCCGGCGGGTTGTCCCACGCTCCTCCGGCCGCCTCCAGCAGGTCGTCGTTGCAGTCTCGGATCGCCTTGTTCTCCCAGAAGCCCTCGGGGTTGTCGTCCGCGGCCTCGATCAGCTCCTCGGCGCTGGTTCCCACCAGTTGCAGGCCCGAGTCGTGCAGCGCGCGGGTGATCATGGAGGTCCCCGAGCGGTGCATCCCGGTGATCGCGATCGGCACGCCCCGAATCACTTGCTCCCTCCCAGTCCCCGACCCAGTCAGATGGGCGATGGTAGCGGTCGTCGCCGGTCAGGTCTCATGCGACGCGGTCCGCCGGATCGCCTGGCGGGCCGACCGCTCGACGAGGGGGAGCAGGGCCGGACGGACCCGGCCGACGTACAGGGGGGTGACCGCGGGCGGGCGGTGGGCGATCCCGGTGATCGCCTGGTAGTCCGCGGCCATCTCGTCCCAGGAGAAGCGGCGGGTGGTGCCCGCACCGCCGTGGTACTGGTGGAACGTGCCCTCGCCGAGCAACACGATCAGCTCGACGTCCTCCAGCGCGCAGGCCCGGCGGTAGAGGTCGTGGTTGACGAGCCCGCCGCCGGGCAGGGCGAAGCGCTCGTCGAGCCCGCCGAGCTCGTCCCAGAGGGGGCGGAGGCAGAACAAGCTGCTGCTCTCACCGGCCGGTCCGAACAGTCCCCGGCCCCACGAGCCCGCCGGGGTGCTGACCTCGAACAGCCGGTAGCCGTCGGTCTCCCACGGCGTCCGTGCCAGCAGCTGGTCCTCCACGTCCTGGTCGTATCCCGCGCTGGCGGCCTCCATGTGGCGGACCGGACCGAGGTGGAACGCGGGCGCCGTGATGACCGGCCGGGGCGCGAGCGAGGCGGCGCGCCGCGCCTCGGACAGCAGCCCCGGTGACACCATCCGGGCGCCGTCGACGATGAGGCCGACCAGGTCGCCGGCGGCCAGGCCGAGGCCGTGGTTGGCGGCCCGGGCCGGTGACGCGGGTGCCGGGTCGAGGCGCTCCACGCGCAGCCGCCCGTCGAACCCGGCGACCAGTGACGGGTCCACGGGGTGCGGGGATCCGTTGTCGACCACGACGACCTCGTAGTCGTCGGCGGCCAGCCCGCACTGGTGGCTCGGGCTCAGGGTCCGCAGGGTTCGCGGAAGCTCGCGCGCCATGTCATAGGCCACGACCACGACGCTGACGCTCGGTCGCTGCCCGGGCCCTCGGCTCACGGCCAGGCGACCATCACGCCCGCCGCGGCACGTCCGCCACCGCGTCGACCACGCGCCGGACCTGGTGATCCCACGACCACTCGGCCTCGGCGGCGTACCGCGCCGCTTTGCCGAGCCGGGCCCGCTCCTCCGGGGCGTCCCGAAGCCTCCCCAGCGCGGTGCCGAGGGCCTCCACGTCGTGCGGTGGCACGAGGAGGGCGTCGACGCCGTGGGTGAGCCGCACGGCCAGCTGGCCGATGGCCGGGGCGACGACGGGGAGCCCGGCGGCCATGTACTCGGCGAGCTTGAGCGGCGAGTAGTGGAACGGCTCGCCCCGTTGGGCCAGCACGGCGGCGACGTCCATGGCTGCGAGGTAGGCGGGCAGCTCGTGGTGGGGAACCGTGCCCGTGAAGACGGCATGGACGCCGCGCTCGTGGGCGCGCCGCTCGATCCGGGTGCGTTCGGGCCCGTCGCCGACGAGCAGCAGCGCGGCGTCGGGCACGGCCGCGGCGGCATCCACGGCCTGCTCGACCGCGTGGAACCGCCGGAAGCTCCCGACCCACCCGACGACGAAGCGTCCCTCGACGTCGAGGCGCCGCCGGAGGGGCGCGGGGTCGGGCGGCTCGCCGAACAGGTCGAGGTCCACGCCCGTCGGCGTGAGCAGCAGCCGGTCCTCCGGCACGCCCATCCGACGGGCCTGATCGACCACCGGCTGGCTGCCGCAGGCGACCAGGTCGGCGCCGAGCAGCGTCGGGCGCTCGGCGCGGCGCTCGAGCCACCCGCCCCACCCCGGTCGCGTGGTGCCCCACTGCTCCGCCTCCCAGACCTTGGCCGCGGGGGCGAACAACACGGCCGGGACACCGAGGCGCTGCGCCAGCGCCAGCCCGGCGTCGTGGAACAGGTCGTGGCGCTGCCACACGAACGCGATGTCGCTGCCCGACCACGGACCCCGGGGGTCGATGGCGAAGCGCCGGCTCAGCCGCCACTGGAGCACGTCCCTGGCCGCGGTCTTGACCACGCTCGGAACGTGCCGCCGGACGCTCGGGCCCGTCGTGCTGCGAAGGGCCGGGCTGGAGCCTCGCCGCCTCGCCTCGGCAGCCGTGAGGACGCCGTCCGGCGTGACCACCCACGACCGCCCGACCACGCGCTCGGCGGCAGCCGCCCAGCCCGCCGTGCTGAGCAGTGCGGCAACGGGTCCCTGTTCAGCCGTGCTCGATCCCGCGGCGACGAAGACAGCCCCAGCCACGCAGCGAGGTTAGCCCGTTGCGATGCGGCGCTGGCCCCTGGTGCGGGTCGGATACGGTCGCGGCCACCGTGCCTTCCGACGCCACCGCTCGAACGGCTCGACAGCCCGTGCCCGCGACCCCGCTCTGCGTCCTCCACGTCGTGTCGGAGAGCCAGCGGCGAGGGGCGGAGCTCGTGGCGCTGGAGCTGGCCGACGAGCTCGACCGGCTGGGGCACCGGAACCGGGTCGTCGCCCTCGGCCCGGCGTTCGACGGCGGGCAGGAACCCGCGCTGGCGCCGCTCCGGGCGTCGTGGGGACAGCGACCACCGGACCTCGTCGCCTGCGCGTGGCGGCTGCGACGCCTGGTCACCGCCGCGCCGGTGGACGTCGTGCTGGCCCACGGGGGATGGGCGGCGCAGGTGGCCACGTGTGCGTTCCCGGTCGGCGGCCCGGTGCTGATCTGGCAGCGGATCCTCGGGTTCCCGGCCAAGGTGTGGGGACCGGGCCGGCGCCGCTGGTGGGCGACCGTCGTCCGGCGGTGCGACGCCGTGGTCGCACTCACGCCCGACCAGCGCGACGAGATCCTCCGTCTCGGCTACCGCGGACCGGTGTGGCTCATCCCGAACTTCCGCAACTCCGGACGCTTCCGAACCCTCGACCGGGCCCGGGCGGGAGCCCGTCTCCGCGTCGAGGTCGGGGTTTCCGAGGCGACGCCCCTGATCGGGTTCGTCGGGCACCTCGCCGGGCAGAAGCGGCCCGAGCGCGCGCTGGAGGTCCTGGATCGGCTGCGATCGCAGGGCTCTGTCGCCCACCTCGTGGTGGCGGGAACCGGCCCCCTGCGGACCGACCTGGAGGCGCAGGCCCACGGCCTCGGCCTGGACGGCGCGGTGACGTTCCTCGGGCAGCGCGACGACATCGAGCGGGTCCTCGGTGGCGTGGATCTCGTGCTGCTGACCAGCGAGGCGGAGGGCATTCCGGGTGTCGCCATCGAGGCGCTGATGGCGGGATGTCCGATGGTCTCCGTTCCGGTCGGTGGCGTGACCGAGGTGATCGAGCACGGGGTCACCGGTGTCGTGCTCGACGACGACCATCCGACCGTCATGGCGGAGGCCGTGGCCCGGCTGCTCGCGGACGACGAGTCCCGTGCGGCGATGGGGCGGGAGTCCCGTGCCCGCACCGACCGGTTCTCGGCATCGGCGGCGGCTGCGGTGTATGCCGAGCGGCTCCGCGAGACCCTCGCGAGTCGCTGACCTCCTGATCGAGCGGCGGGCTACCGTTCCGGCGCCGATGCACGCCAACCCCGCCGAGGCGCCTGCTCACCGTGACGCGCTGCCCGCCCGCATGCGCATCCTCCACGCGGTGTGCCACAGCCACCGGCGGGGCTCGGAGATGGCCGCGCTCGAGCTCGCCGGCGAGCTGGAGCGCCTCGGGCACAGCAACCGCCTGGTCGCCATGGGCCCGGCGCTGGACGGAGGCCGGGACCCGGATCTGCCGCTCCTGGGTCGATCGTGGCGGGAGGGGCCGACCCAGCTCGTCTCCCTGGCGCTGCGGCTGCGGCGCCTGCTGTCGCAGGAGCCGGTCGATGTCGTGCTGGCCCACGGGAGCTGGCCGGCGGCGGTGACGGCGCTCGCCAGGCCGGGGCACGGCCCACTCCTCGTCTGGCAGAGGATTGCCATGTTCCCCGACAGGCTCTGGGCCCCGCCGCGGCGCAACTGGTGGGCCGCCGTCGCTCGCCGCTTCGACGCCGCCGTGGTCCTCACCGGCGAGCAGGAGGTCGAGCTCCGCCGTCTGGGATACCGCGGACCGGCGTGGGTCGTCGGCAACTTCCGCAACCCCGACCGGTTCCGCGCCGTCGATCGCACCGTGGCCGCCGCCCGCCTCCGTGCCGAGCTCGGCACGGCTGACGGGACGTACCTGCTCGGCGCGGTGGCCGCCTTGTCCCCCGAGAAGCGGCTCGACCGCGCCCTGCAGGTCGTCGCCATCCTGCGCGCCCGGGGTCCGCTGGTCCATCTCGTCGTTGCGGGAACGGGGCGTCAGCGGCCACAGCTGGAAGCCCGGGCCGAGCACCTGGGGGTGGCGGACGCCGTGACGTTCCTCGGTCACCGCGACGACGTGGAGTGGGTCCTCGGCGGTGTCGACCTGGCCCTGCTCACCAGCGACACCGAGTGCATGCCCGGCGTCTCCATCGAGGCCCTGATGGCGGGCTGCCCGATGGTGACGGTCCCCGTCGTCGGGGTGGACCGCGTGGTCGAGCACGGGGTCACCGGGCTCGTCGTCGACGGCTTCGAGGCCGCGGAGATGGCCGACGCCGTCGGGCGGTTGCTGGACGACGACGAGGCCCGTCTGGCCATGAGCCGCGCGTCCCGGGCGCGCCGCGACCGGTTCTCGGCCCGCGCCGCCGCCACGGTCTACGTCGACCGGCTCACCGCCGCTCTCGACGGCCGTTGAACGCGAAGAGCGCGCAGGCCATCCAGCGTCGTAGCATCGGCAAAGCACATCCGTGGCGACCCGATGCCTGACACCCCGTCAGATTGTCATGCACGGAGGTTCACGAACCGCTAGGTTTGTTCCCGCCGGGAGGGTTACCGGCGGGTAACGCTAGGTAGTGGGGGCAGCAGCCGGGCATCGGTTCGCCGATTGCTGGGTCAGGTCGAAGCAACTGGGGGGCCAAATTGCGGGACCGTGCCGTTACGAGCCGTGTCGAAGCGGTCGATCACGAGCTACCGACAACGGTGTATCGCTGGGCTCGGCGGCGGGAGAACCTGAGCCTGGTCCTGATCGACCTCGGGATCATCACGTCCGCGTGGTTGCTGGCGCTCGTCGCCGGGTTCGAGGGCGACATCCCCGAGTCCGTGATCGACCGGTCCCCGCTCGTCGTGGGGCCGCCGATCGTCCTGCAGCTCGTCATCCACCGAGCCGTCGGCCTGTACGGGCCGGTCTGGCGCTACGCCTCGATCGACGAGGCCGTCCGGGTCATGGCCGCCGTGGCCGCCGGAATGGTGACCGGCTTCGCGTGGCTGTGGGCGGTCGACAGCGCCACCACGCTGGCGCTGCCCGTCTTCACGGCGCCCCTGGTGGCGGCCTTGCTGCTCCTCGTCGGGTGCGGCGGCGTGCGCTTCCAGTCACGACTGTTCGCGCTCGAGCGGCTGCGGACGAGGGCGGCGAAGCCCGTGCAAGCGTTGATCGTGGGCGCCGGCAGCCCCGGCGCCGCCCTGGCGTACGAGCTGTCGCAGACCGATCCGGGCCGCGACGTCCACATCGTCGGGTTCGTCGACGACGACTCCCGGCTGCACCGCCGGTCCGTGCGGGGCATCCCGGTGCTCGGCGGGACCGGCCAGCTCGAGGACCTCTGCCGGCGGCACGACGTCGACCGCATCTTCATCGCGCTCCCGCACGCCGACCGGAAGCAGGTCAAGCCGATCGTCGATCGGGCGCTGCGCACACGGGCGCAGGTGAAGGTGCTCCGTCCGGCCGCCTCGACCGCTTCGGGCATGCTCCAGAACGTCCGCGACATCGATCTCAGCGACCTGGTGGGCCGGCAGCCGGCACCGGTCGACACCGAGGGCATCGGCGACTTCCTGCGGGGGACCACCGTGCTCGTGACGGGCGCCGGCGGCTCGATCGGCAGCGAGATCTCCCGCCAGGTGGCCCGCTACCAGCCCGGTCGCCTGTTGCTGCTCGACCGCGACGAGACCCTGCTCCACGACGTCTCCACCGGAGGCCTGGCGTCGACGGCCGAGACCGTCCTGCTCGACCTCTGCGACCGGGAGCGGATGATCGCCCTGCTCGAGGAGACCCGGCCCGACGTGGTGTTCCACGCCGCGGCCAACAAGCACGTGCCGATCCTCGAGCGGTACCCGTCTCAGGCGGTCGCCACCAACGTCCTCAGCACCTGGTGGCTGGCCAACGCGGCCGCCGAGAACGGCTGCCAGCGCTTCGTGCACCTGTCGACCGACAAGGCCGCGGGTCCCACGTCGGTGATGGGGGCCACCAAGCGGGCCGCCGAACACGTGGTGGTCGGCGTCGGCCGGCACCACAGCCTGCCGTACGCCGCCGTCCGCTTCGGCAACGTGCTCGGCAGCCGCGGCAGCGTGGTGCCCACGTTCTTCCGCCAGATCCTCGCCGGCGGCCCGGTCACGGTGACCAGCGAGGAGATGACCCGCTACTTCATGAGCATCCCCGAGGCGGTGAGCCTCGTGCTCCAGGCCGGGGCGATGGCCGACGGCGGGCGCATCTTCCTGCTCGACATGGGCGAGCCGGCGTCGATCCTGCGGTTGGCCCGCCAGATGATCCGGCTGGCCGGACTGCGGCCCGGCGACGACATCGCGATCGAGATCACCGGGCCGCGGCCCGGCGAGAGGTTGCACGAGCGGCTGCACGACGAGGCCGAGGAGCACGGGCCGGCTGCGCACCCCTCGATCTCGGTGCTCCGCCCCAAGCTGACCCTCGACTGGTGCCAACTGGTGCAGGCCATGGACGAGCTCGAGCGCTCGTGCCGCGACGGCGACGACGCGGTGCGTGCGGCGCTCGTCACCCTCCTGGCGCGGAGCGGGGTGGATTGCCGCCTCGAGCCACCGCCGCCGCCCGCACTGGGGTCGGGTGGCCGGCGTGTGCAGAGCGTCGCGCGCCGCACGGAGGTCGCTGTCCCCGAGCCCGTCGACATGTCGGCCAGGCCCAACGGGGTCGGGCTCAACGGCACCGCCAGGCGCCGACGCCTCGCCCTGCTCTCGGGTGCGTCCGGTGGCGCCACCGAGCGGCCCGCGCTGCCGTTCGCGCGCCCCGCCCGCCCGCCGCTCGAACGGGTGATCCAGCGGCTCACGCCGTCCTACGAGAGCGGACAGATCACCAACGGCGCGCTGGTCCGCGAGCTCGAGGAGCGCACGGCCGAGCGGTTGCGGGTGGGCCACGTCGTGGCCGTGAGCTCGTGCACGTCCGGACTGATGCTCGTGGTCCAGGCGCTGGTCGCGGGGCGCCCGGGGCCGGTGGTCCTCCCCAGCTTCACCTTCTCCGCATCAGCCCACGCGGTCCACTGGAACGGGCGCTCGCCGCGGTTCGTGGACTGCGATCCCGCCACGTTCCAGATGGATCTCGCCCACGCCGAGGCGGCCCTGGACGGCGCCAGCGCCGTCATGGGCACCCACGTGTTCGGCGCGCCGTGCGCCCCGGAGTCCGTCGAGAAGCTGGGGGCAGCGGCCGGGCTGCCCGTCGTGTTCGATGCCGCCCACGCGATAGGGGCGACGAGCCACGAGCGGCCGATCGGCGGGTTCGGCGAAGCCGAGATCTTCAGCCTCACGCCCACGAAGCCGATGGTCGGCGGCGAGGGGGGCCTGATCGCCACCCGCGACCGCGACCTCGCCGCCCGGCTCCGGACCGGCCGCGACTACGGCAACCCCGGCGACTACGACACCCGCTTCGCCGGCCTCAACGCCCGGATGTCCGAGTTCCACGCCGCCATGGCGCTCGAGTCGCTGGGACTGCTCGACGGCAACCTGGCCCGGCGGCGAGAGCTGGCGGCCCGCTACATCGAGGGTCTGCGCGGCGTGCCCGG
>Ga0075419_10001662_pt1 | contig 14453 bp, 3 predicted proteins | sample SoiMetdeltSBSDD3_FD_76900 | JGI IMG/M metagenome (GOLD analysis project Ga0075419, IMG submission 76900) | Bulk soil microbial communities from a Populus tree surrounding site in Tennessee, USA - Soil MetaG P. deltoides SBSDD3 | ecosystem: Environmental > Terrestrial > Soil > Tree plantation... | reverse complement strand
TCGCCGTCGTCGGGGGTCTGGCCGCTGTCGGCCCGGCGATCCGGCTGGTGCGGTTGGCATTGGCGATCCACGCGAACCAACGTTCGTTCGGCCCATGCCGCGGCGCAGGCTTCCTCGGCGTCGGAGTGCTGGTCACTGGGCTGACGACGGCGATACTGCCGCTGGCACCCGCTGGCTACCGACCTGTCGTAGCGGCGGCCGGACTGGTACCTGTCGCCTCGACGTTCGTGCTGGGACTGCTGCTGCTGCCCGGTGCGGCGCCGACGATGTCGGCCCGGCTGCGGCGCGCCTTCGACGGAGTCAGCGTCGGATGGAGCCTGGCGTTCAGCACGTGGTTGGTACTGCCGCACGACATCGTCAGCCCGGCCGTCTTCATCGCCGCGCTCGTGGCGATCCTCAGTCTGTCGATCCTGGCGCTCGCGGCGCTGCGCGCGATCCGGTACCGGCCGGCGTCCCTGCTCTGCGGTGTCGGCGCGATGTTGGAGATCGTCGGGCTGGTAACCACGGTCGTGGTCCTGGGGTCCCCGGGTCCCGAGTGGATTCTCCTCGTGGCGGCCGGACTGCTCGTCGCCGGACCGGTAGTCGTCTGGGCCGGTGCACGGCGATCCGGGGTGGCTCCGAACTTGCCTACCCCGCTGGATACGACGGGTACGCTGGCCGGCTACCCGATCCTGACCCTGCCGGCCGGAGTGGCCATCGCGGCAGTGACCTGGCACCTGGTCACGGAGGGCTTCTGGTTCGACCGCCCGACGATCGTCCTCGGCGTCGGTGTGGCGGCCGCGATGGCGGCGCGTGAGGTCATCGCAGCGGCCGACCTGCGACGGTTCGCGCGCCGGCTGACCGATCAGGAGGCGCACTTCCGCTCGCTGGTAGCCGGTTCGAGCGACGTGACCATGGTGATCGACTCGGACCTGGCGGTCCGCTGGCAGTCGCCGGCCGCGGCGCGCCAACTCGGACTGTCCGACCAGGACGTGCTCGGTCGGATGTTCACCGAGCTGGTGCACCCCGACGATGCTCCCGCCGTGGACAAGAGCCTGCGCGCGGTGCTCACGGCCGACCACGAGATCGACGAGTCCGAGCACCCGGTACTGGTCGAGGCCCGGCTGCGCGACGGCTTCGGTCAGTGGCGGGACACCGAATCGACGGTCAGCGATCAGCGTTCGACTCCGGAGGTCGGCGCGCTGGTCGTGCACGTGCGCGACGTGGGGGAGCGAAAGCAGCTGGAGCGTACGCTGCACCGCCTCGCGTTCACCGACCAGTTGACCGGGCTGCCGAACCGGCGGGAGCTGCTGCGGACACTGGCCACCGTGCGCAGTGTCCCCGGCCGCAACGGCGCCCTGCTGGTCGTGGACCTGCACGGGATGGCCGGGGTCAACGACGTCCGCGGGCGCGAGGTCGGGGACGCGGTGCTGATCGAGGTCGCGCGCCGGCTGCGTACCGGTGCACACCCCGAAGACCTGCCGGCGCGGCTGGGCGGTGACGAGTTCGCGGTGCTGACCGCCGATCCGCCGGTGCAGGCGTACGCGCTCGGGACCAGGCTGTTGACCACGCTGACCGAGCCGTACCAGTTGCCCGGCGCGACCGTGCACCTGTCCGCGACGGTCGGGCTCACCGAACTGACCTCAGGCTCCAGCGTCGACGACGTCCTCAACCGGGCCGATCTCGCCCGCCGCCGGGCCAGACAGCTCGGCTGCAACCGGATCGAGTGGTACGACGAGTCGCTCGAGGCACTGCTGCAGCGCCGCATGGATATCGAACGCGACCTGCCGGCCGCCGCCGTGCGCAACGAGCTGGATCTGGTGTACCAGCCGGTCGTCGAGCTGTCCGACCGAAGCCCGGCCGGGCTGGAGGCGCTGCTGCGCTGGCGTCACCCGACACTGGGCACGATCCTGCCCGGTGAGTTCGTACCGATCGCGGACGAACTCGGTGTGGTCGGCGAGGTCGGCGACTGGGTCATCCGCGCGGCCTGCCGGCAACTGTCCCTGTGGCTGCGCGACGGACGGGACATGTGGGTCGCGGTGAACGTGTCACTGCGCCAGCTCGCCCTGCCGAACTTCGTCGCCACCGTGGCGGCCGCCATCGACTCGTACCGCCTACCGGCCGACCGGCTCGTCATCGAGATCACCGAGTCCGCGGTCGGTGCCGACCTACCGACGGTCGTCACCCAACTCGCCGGGCTGCGCGCGCTGGGCGTCCGTACCGCGCTCGACCACTTCGGCGTAGGCCCGACCTCACTGGCGTACCTGCGCCGACTGCCGGTCGACGTACTCAAGATTGACAGCGCGCTGTTCGCCGAGCCGTCGGGTCTATCGATGCCGATCGTCGATGTCGTGGTCAGTCTCGGTCGCCGGCTGGGCCTCGAGATCGTGGCCGAAGGCCTCGAGGTCGAGGGACACCTCGACCTGGTTCGCAACGCCGGGTGCCGGTACGGCCAGGGCTTCCTGTTCGGCCGACCGGCACCCGTCGAACACGTCGAGGCTTACCTGGAGTCGCCCCGTCCGTAACCCGGCATGGGGTAACTCGCAAGCAGTTCTTTGATTTCGCCGGCGATACGGTCCACAGTGGACTCGTCGTCCTTCGTCGCGGCGGTGACCGCCTCATCCATCCACGCGGCCACCCGCGGCATGTGTTCCTCGGTGAGACCGCGGGTGGTCAGCGCCGGCGTGCCGAGCCGGATTCCGGACGGGTCGAAGGGCTTACGGGTGTCGTACGGCACCGTGTTGTAGTTCAGCTCGATACCGGCCCGGTCCAGCACCTTGGCGGCCGGCTTGCCACCGATGCCCTTGTTGGTCAGGTCGACCAGGATCAGGTGGTTGTCGGTACCGCCGGACACGAGGTCGAAGCCGTGTTCGTTCAGGCTGGCCGCGAGTGCCTTCGCGTTCGCGACGACCTGGTGTGCGTACCGTTGGAATTCCGGCGTGGCAGCTTCCTTGAGCGCGACGGCTATACCGGCGGTGGTGTGGTTGTGCGGTCCGCCCTGCAGGCCCGGGAAGACGGCCTTGTCGATGTCCTTCGCGCGCTCGGCGGTCGACATCAGCATCGCGCCGCGCGGACCGCGCAGTGTCTTGTGCGTGGTCGTGGAAATGACATCGGCGTGGCCGACCGGCGATGGGTGCGCACCGCCGGCGATCAGACCCGCGATATGCGCGATGTCCGCGGCCAGCACGGCGTCGATTTCGCGGGCGATCTCCGCGAAGGTGGGAAAGTCGATGGTACGGGGAATCGCCGTACCGCCGCAGAAGATGAGCTTCGGACGCTCGCGGCGGGCGATGTCGCGCACCTCGTCGAAGTCGATCCGGCCGGTGTCTTTTCGCACGTTGTATTGCACCGCGTTGAACCACTTGCCGGTGGCGGACACGTTCCAGCCGTGGGTCAGGTGACCGCCCATCGGCAGGGCCATGCCCATGACCGTGTCACCCGGCTCGGCGAAAGCGAGGTAGACAGCGAGGTTCGCGGGGGAGCCAGAATACGGCTGGACGTTGGCGTGGTCCACGTTGAACAGTTGCTTCGCCCGTTGTACCGCGAGCTCCTCGATGGGGTCGATGAACTGCTGGCCCTCGTAGTAACGCTTGCCGGCGTACCCCTCGGAGTACTTGTTCGTGAGGACCGAGCCGGTGGCCTCGAGGACAGCCGCCGATACGTAGTTTTCGGACGGGATCATGCGCAGCTTGTCGTGCTGGCGTTCGGCCTCGTGCTCGATGAGCGTGGCGAGCTCGGGGTCGTACGCGGGCAGATGGGACAGGCGTGGCTCGTGCATGTCGCGGACTCCTCGCGGGTCGGCCGGCACCCAGGCGCGCGGTGACGGACGTGATGCTTCCCGGTGGTCAGTTCCACCTCTGACAGCGCCAGTCGCTCTGGACCCGATCCTAGTCGGGTGACCATGCCGGTGGCAGCCTAGGCGGCGGCGGGTCAGGCAGATGGCACCGCACTGCGTCCGGTTTGTACTCGGTGGAACTCACCTCGCAATATCGCGGCGTGCGTAGCGCGAAGCTCCGGCCCCGGTTCCGTGCCAAGGTCATCGGCGAAGCGCCGGCGAGCGACGGCGTACTGATTCAACGCTTCAGCCCCCCGCCCGGCTAGGGTCAACGCTTGCATGTGCAGCGCGATCAGCGGTTCGACCAATGGATTGTCCGCGACGGCGGATCCTACCTCCTCGATCACGGGCTCGTATTGCCTGAGATCGATCGCAAGGCGACTCCAAGTGACTAGCACCGCGAGCCGCTGTTGTAGGAGACTCTCGCGTAGCTGGTCAGCCCAGGCTCCGTCTATGCCGGCCAGGGGAGCGCTGTGCCACAGAGCCAGCGCCTTCCGTAGGTCGCTGGCTCGTTCCTCGGTCGTACGACACGCGTCCCGACCTCCCTCGATCAAGCGACGCCACCGGAACAGGTCGATCCGGTCGCGGTCGACGTCGAGTACGTATCCGCCCGAGCGTCGCTCCACGCCCACCCGCATCCCGGTAATGCTGCGGGCGTTCGCGAGCAGATGGCGGATTCGAGCGACGTGACTGTACAGCGCGTTGCGCACAACGGCCGGCGGCCCGTCTCCCCATACTCGGTCGATCAGCGTGTCCACCAGGACCGGGGTCCGTGCGTCGACCAGCAAGGCCGCAAGCACGGCACGCTGCTTCGGCGGACCTGCGGAGCGGTGATGTCCGTCAACCCTGATTTCCACTGGTCCTAACAGATGGAACTCCATCTTCTTCTCCCCCGTGTGTCGATCATTACAACCTTCCTCGGCAAGGTATCGGCAAGGTCTCGTACATAGAGTGCCGTCTTGCCGCTAGTTGTGGGGGGCACCGCAAGTCACGGTGCACAAAGCATCAGACTTCGGGCCTTTTGTCCGAGTTGAGGAACACGAAAGGATGGTAGCCACGTGGCTAACCATCAACGGGGGATCGTGGCTTTGGGCATCGTCACGGTGTTGCAGCTCGGATTGGGCGAAACGACAGTCGCACATACGGACGGTTCGGGGCTGCAAATGCTGGAGTGCACGGCCGATGCGCCGGATGAGGCGGCGGCTACGGCCATGGCGGAGTCGTGCGGGTTTCCAGTAGAAGCGAGGTCAAGGCGTACCGAGGACACGCGCGTGTTTGTCGACCCTGGCGGCTACCGGACAGCCGAGGTGGCGACGCAACCGCAGCGGGTGCGCCGAAACGACAGTTCGTTCGTCCCGGTGGATACCACGCTGATCGTCGACGACACGGGATCTGTCGTTCCGGTGGCTTCCGTGTTGGACCTGCGGCTGTCTGGCGGCGGTGATCGGGCTCTAGCGAAGGTGGGTATCGACGGTACGTCGGCGACGTTGTTCTGGCCGGCGCCGCTGCCGGTCCCGGTGTTGGAAGGGAACACAGCGAGATACAACGAGGTACTGCTCGGCGTAGATCTTCAGGCGCGCGCGGACGTCGACGGGTTCTCAGAGGTCCTGATAGTCAAGACGCGGGCTGCGGCGGTCAGCCCGGCTCTGACCAGACTCAGGTTTGCGATGTCGACCGTGGGTTTGGTGGCCAGACCTCGGCCCGATGGACTGTCGTGGGTGGATGCGGCTACCGGTGTGGTGAGGTTCGAGGCCGGAGCGGCGGCAATGTGGGATTCGCCTAACGGCGGAAGCGACGACGTGTGGTCACCGCAGCCGGGAGCCCGGATAGCGCGGATGCCGGTGCGGCTTGTCGATGCTGCATTGGAAGTGGAACCCGATCCGCAACTGTTGGCGGATCCGACGACAGCATTACCGATCGTGATCGATCCAGCGGTCAGTCGTACGAACTGGTCGATGATCAACGGTCTGCACACGACGACGACGTACTGGTCCTTCGATCGAGCGGATCACATGAAAGTGGGTTGGACGACCGATGACGGTGGGATGGAGTACCGGTCGATCGTCGACTTCAACCAGTCCTCCTTTGCCGGAAGGCACGTCCTGGACGCGAAGCTCGAAAGTTATCTGCTGCACTCGTGGAATCTGGTCACCAACTCCTGCACGACACCAACGACGAACGTCCACGCGACTGCGGCGTTCGGTGCCTCGACGACATGGGCGAACCACATTTCGTCGTGGAGCTCCGTTCTGGGCGCGGTCGCGAACCAGAACTGTGCAGACGCCCCAAACGTCCGTACCGAGTGGGGATCGTCGGCGCTGACTAGCCACGTGCATGCCAATGCGACGGCGAACCAGCCGGTGGTGCTGGGCTTGGCGGCCACCGGCTCGACGTCGGCGAAGGGGTGGAAGAAGTTCGACGAGAACCGCACGAAGCTGTTGGTGACGTTCAACTCCTACCCCGCTCTTCCCAGCAGCCTGAGCGTTGCTGGGAAGGCTTGCGCTATCGGCTCGAACCGTCCGTTCGTGGGTTCGACCACCCCGACGCTGCGCGCCGTGGTCGACGACCCTGACAACGAAACCGACCTGGTGGCCAAGTTCACCTGGGAGCGTTTTAGCGATGGCACGTGGTCGGCGTTGGGTTCGGGCCAGCAGACCGGGTTAGCCAAAGGAGCTACGGGCCAGGTGACGATCGGCTCAGGGTTGGTGGATGGTGGGTTGTATCGGTTCAAAGCGCAAACATTGGATCCCTGGGTGTTCGGCGCTCAGTCAGGTACCGATACCTCCACTCCGCCGGAGACGGCCTGGTGTGAGTTCGAGATTGACATTGCGCCTCCAAATGCGGTACCGGGTGTGTCCTCGCCGGTCTACTTCGAGTTCATTCCGGGGACCGACGAGGACTTTCACGGTGGGGTCGGCCGCACTGCAGACTTCACCTTCACGCCAAATGGCATAGCCGATGTGGCTGGTTACTTGTGGGGTTGGGCTGATCCGCCGACCACGTCGGTTGCGACGGCGACCGTGGGTGGGAGTGTGACGTTCGGGCTGACGCCACCGCCGCCGGATCCGGGGTTCCCGACGCAGCCGGGGCTGCTGCAGTTGTTTGTCCGCTCAGTCGACCGCGCCGGCGGGCAGGGTCCGACCCGCATCTACGAGATGCGGGTCGGTCCGGGAATCGACCCGGTCGGCCGCTGGGACATGACAGACCCAACCGGTTCAACGTCTCTTGTGGACAGTTCGGGCAGCGGCCGGGACCTGACGCTAACCGCTGGTACCGCCGGCGTGGCGGGTCGGCTGCTGTCCGGGCCGGCGCAGGGAGCGCCGACGGCGGTGTCGTTCAACGGCAACACCACGCAGGCGGCCTCCGCCGCGCCGGTGCTGGACACATCAGGCAGCTTCACCGTATCGGCGTGGGCGAGATTGACCAACAAGACCGTCCACCGGGCAGTGGTGTCCCAGGACGGGGTGCGGGTGTCGGGGTTCGCGCTGGAGTACCTGGCCAGTCCGTTGGACCGATGGGTCGTGGACATGTACTCCGCCGATGTGGACGGTCCGACGATCTCGCGGGCGTCCTCGACGGTCTCACCCCGGCAGGCGGCGTGGACTCATCTGGTCGCTGTCTATGACGACGGGGCCGGACAGTTACGGCTGTATGTCGACGGCGTGCTGGCCGGCTCGACGGCGCACATCAGTGCGTGGAGTGCTGGCGGTCCGCTACTGGTCGGTCGTGCCCGCTATGGGGTGGCTAACAACTTCTTCGCCGGTGACATCGCCGACGTGCGGGTGTGGGACCGAGTCGTGCCGATGCAGGAGATAGCGCCGATGGCTGCGAGCCAAGTGGGTTGGTGGACATTGGACGGTTTCGGGTTCGACGATTCCGGCTGGGGCCGTGACCTAACCGCAACGGGTGGGGTGACGTGGGGAGTGGGCCAGCTCGACGGTGCTGTCGTTCTGAATGGCAGTAGTGGCGTGCTGTCGGCGACAGGACCATCGCTACGCACCAACCAGTCATACACCGTCACGGCACGGGTGAAGCTGGCCAATACCAGCTCGGTGTACACGGTGGTGAGCCAGGATGGCAACCGAGTCAGTGGCTTCTGGCTCGGCGAGTTCGCCGGCAAGTGGTGCGTAACCACCGTCGCCTCCGACACCGATGGCGCCTCGGCAACGAGGGCCTGCACCGTGGCCGCGGCTCGAGCCAATACATGGACACACCTGGCGGGAGTCCACGACGCTGCCACTGGACAGCTACGCCTGTATGTCAACGGCCAGTCGCAGGCAATGGCCACGTACACCTCACCGTGGCAGGCCGGCAACGGTCTCATTGTTGGCCGGGCGAAGTGGAATGGCAGCCTGGTCGACTTTGTCAACGGCTCGATTGATGACGTACACGTATTCGCCGGCGCCCTGCCGGCGTCAGAGATCAGCAAACTTTTCGAGTCTTCCTGACCTGACATCACGAATCGAATCGGGGGTTCGCTGTGATTGCTGGGTTGTCCAATCGTCGCCGATTGGCCGGTCGCATCGTTAGCCGGACCGCGGCCGTCATGTCGTTGGTGCTACTCGTCGGAGTGGTCGGAACACCACCGTCCTTGGCCGCGCCGGAGGCGTACGAACCGCCGGCACCGCAGGTCGACCCGTCGGTGCCTGGTCGCAGCGCCGGGCCTACCGAACAGCGAAGTCCGACCACGGGCACGCCTTACCGTCCGCCGGCGCCGGCGTGGCCGGCTCCTGATGCTGCCGAGGTCGCCCTGTCATCCGCCAGTGTTGGGGACACGGCCGTGCCGGTAAGTTCGCTGCCAATCTTCGTTGGCCAGGCGAGCCCGATGCAAGGTCTAGCCGCGGACGCGGTCCCGACCCGGGTGCGGGTGAAGGTTATGGATCGCTCGACTACCGCGGTCGCCGGTGTCAGCGGTGTATTGCTGCGAGTAGCGCGAGCCGACGGTAGGCAAACGCGTGGGCGGGTCAGGCTCACGGTGGACTACCGCGGCTTCCGTCACGCGTACGGCGCGGACTGGGCCACCCGGCTGCGGTTTCTCGCTGTTCCCGAGTGTGCATTGGCTACGCCGGTGCCGGCGGGCTGCCTGCGTACGGTGTTGCCGTCTCGCAACAACACCGCGGCCGGCACGGTCTCGGCCATCGTGGAACTGGCGGCGCTCCCGAGCCCGGCCACGTCCTTGAAGGCAGCTGAGCGTCAAGTGGAGACCGTCGCGTCCCAGGGCGTGCTGGTGGCGCTGGACTCTGGGACGTCTGGCGGCGCGGGGGACTATGCGGCAACGTCGCTGCGATCGTCGTCGACGTGGACCGCCGGCGGATCGTCCGGCGACTTCTCCTGGTCGTATCCGATGCGGATGCCGCCTGCGTTGGGCGGCCCGGCCCCACAGGTGGCCTTGGCGTACTCGTCGCAGTCGGTGGATGGGCGGATGGCGGCGTCCAATAATCAGCCGTCGTGGATCGGTGAGGGCTTCGAATACGCACCAGGGTTTGTCGAACGCAAATACAAGCCCTGCCGCGACGACATGACCAGTGGCAACAACAACACGACCGCGACTGGCGACCTTTGCTGGGTGACCGACAACGCCACGCTGTCGCTGGAAGGCCGCTCCACCGAATTGATCAAAGGTCCGGATGGCAAGTGGCATGCCAGAACCGAGGACGGCTCCCGAGTTGAGTTGAAGACCGGAGCGTCCAATGGGGACGACAACGGGGAGTACTGGGTGGTCACCACTGTCCATGGTGTCCAGTACTGGTTCGGACTGAACCGCCTGCCCGGCTGGGCATCGGGCAAGCCGGTGACCAACTCGACGCAGACCACCAGGGTCTACGGGAACCACGTCGGTGAGCCCTGCCGCCAAGCGACGTTCACCGCGTCCGGATGCACTCAGGCGTACCGGTGGAATCTGGACTGGGTAGTCGACCCACACGGCAATGCCATGTCGCTGTGGTGGAAGAAGGCCACCAACAGATACGCTCGGGAGAACAACGCGAGCCAGCCCACCGACTACGACCGGGACGGCTACCTGGAGCGCATCGACTACGGTCAGCGATCCAATAGCGGTTACAACGCCGCCCCGATGCGCGTCGTATTCGCCACCGCCGACCGGTGCACCTCCTCCTGCACCATTCACGACGCGGCGCATTGGCCGGACGCACCATGGGACCAGGAGTGCACTGGCTCCCCGTGTTGGATCACCAGCCCGACGTACTGGACGACCCGCCGTTTGTCGGCGGTGACGACCCAGCTGCGCAGTAGCGGGACCACCTACAGCAACGTCGAGTCGTGGACGCTCACCCACTCGTTCCCCGACCCTGGCGACGGTACCCGGGCCGGCCTATGGCTAGATCGGATTTCCCACACGGGACACGTCGGCACCACCACGACGACGCCGGATATTACCTTCGCTGGGGTGCAGATGCCCAACCGGGTCGACCCTGTTGACGGGGACTTCGCCCCGGCCATGAACTGGTGGCGTATCGCTCAGATTCATACCGAGTCGGGTGCCTCGATCAATGTGTCGTACTCGCCAGGTGACTGCGTCCCTGACGTGCGGATGCCAGCTGCCGTGCACAACAACCTGCTGCGGTGCTACCCCGTGCGCTGGACCCCGGAAGGCTTTACCGACCCAGTAACGGACTACTTCCACAAGTATGTCGTCACCCAGGTCACCGAGTCCGACCAAGCCTTGCCATCTGAAGGCCAGTCCACTCGAGTCATCACCAGCTACGAGTACGTTGGCGATCCAGCCTGGCACTACACCGACGACGACGGCTTGATCGACGCGGAAGACAAGACCTGGTCGGTATGGCGGGGCTACGGAGCCGTGCGAGTCCGTTCTGGCGACCCTGGCGAGCAGACACTGACCGAGACCCGTTACTTCCGCGGTATGCATGGTGACAAGCAACCCACTGGCACCCGTCCCGTCGTGCTACCCGCCGCCGGGGGCGCACCCGCGGTCAACGACGAGGATGTGTTCGCCGGCATGGCCCGCGAATCCATCAGCTACAACGGTCCCGGCGGTCTCGAGGTCACCGGCCAGGTCAATGAGCCGTGGCAGTCAACAGAAACCGCCTCCCGCACGCTCAACGGAACCACCGTCTACGCCCGGTTCGTCAACGTTGCCCGCACCTGGACCCGCACGGCCCTCGATGCTGGTCGTCCAGCGCGGGTCGCGTCGGTCGGTACGACCTTCGACAGCCTCGGCATGCCTACAGCGGTTGACGATGCCGGTGATGTCGCTGTCGCCGGCGACGAGAGATGCGCCCTAACCACCTATGTGCGTAACACGACGGCCTGGCTGATGTCATCTACGTCCCGCACCCGCACGTTCACCGTTGATTGCACCCGCGCGGTCGGAGGGGGGTTGACCGAGGCCGACGTGCTCGGCGACGCCCGCACCAGCTACGACAACCTCGCCTGGGGAACCCCGCCCACCAAAGGCCGCGTATCCAGGGTCGAAACCTTAATGGGGTGGAACCCAGGCACTCAGACACCCAGCTACCGAACAGACTCGACAATGGCCTACGACGGCAACGGCCGGCAGACCCAACAGACCGACAACCGCAACAACACGACCACAACTGCCAACACAGTCACGGCCGGCGGTCAGGTTTCCACTGTCACGACCACCACCCAGCAGGGATGGGTCACTACCACCACGGCCGAGCCAGCTTGGGGAACCCCGACGAAGATCGTCGATCCGAACGGGCGCAAGACATTCCTTCAGTACGACGGGCTCGGGCGGCTGATCAAGGTCTGGCTGCCGGGTCGAGACAAGGATCTGGGTGCCACGGAGTCGATTGCCTACACCTACCTGATTCGAAACAACGCCCCAACCGTGGTAACCACCTCGACCCTCAATCCGGCCGGCGCCTACGTCACCTCGCACGCGTTGTACGACTCGCTCCTGCGTCCGCGCCAGACGCAGACACCGGAAGCCGGTACTCTCGGCGGACGCATCATCACCGAGACCTGGTACGACAGCGCTGGCCGCGCCAACAAGACCTGGGGCGCCTACGTCACCGACGGCCCACCCGACACCAACCTGTTCCTGCCCATCGGCGAGAACGCCATCCCCGCCGTAAACCGCACGGTGTTCGACGGCGCTGGCCGAGCCACCGCCACCATCTTCTTGTCCACCGGATCAGAAGAGTGGCGCACTACGACCGACTACGGCGGTGACCGCACCGACGTCACCCCACCGCAAGGCGGTACCGCTACCTCTGCTCACACCGACACCCGCGGCCATCCCGTGAGATTGTGGCAGTATCTCGGCCCGACCCCCACGCCCACCGTCGCGGGGAGTTACGACCAGACGAGCTACACCTACAACGGAAAGGATCAGCTAACTCGCGTCACCGACCCAGCCGGCAACCGGTGGGACTACACCTTCGACTTGCTCGGCAGGCAGATCCAAATCGACGACCCTGACAAGGGTCGCACCACGATGACCTACACCAGCTTCGGAGATCTGGAAACTGTCACCGACTCCCGTAGCCGGGTAGTCGCTTACACCTACGACGCCCTCGGCCGTAGGACCTCCGTGCGTGATACGAGTCCTACCGGGCCCAAGCGCGCCGAATGGATCTACGACACCCCCACTCCCACCTCCACCACCTATGGCCAGCAGACCAAATCGATCCGCTATCTCGGCGCCAATGCCTACAGCACGGAGGTAGTCGACTTCAACGCCGACTACACCCCCACCGCAACCACCTACACGGTCCCCGTCTCGGAGATCGGGCTCGCTGGCACCTATACGTACACGTACACCTATGCGGCAAACGGCGCCCCGGCCTCGACGACCCTCCCCGACATCGATGGGGCCGGCGGACTGCCCAGCGAACGCCTCAGCACCACCTATACGACGCTCGGACAACCCAACCAGCTGAAAACCAATTTCGGCGGCATCGCCAACAACACCTATGCGTCCAGTACCGTCTACACCCGCTACGGCGAGCCAACCGTGTACAACCTCGTCACCAGCGGTGCCCAGGTAGTCAACCAAAGCCGCTACTACGAAGAAGGCACCCGCCGCCTCAATCAGGTCAACACCTCCCGAGTGACCAGCCCATCGGGCGTCGCGGCCATCGCATATACCTATCAACCCGCGGGGAACCTCAGCAAGATCTCCGACATCACCACTGCGGCCGCCGACCATCAATGCTTCACCTACGACTACCTGCAGCGCCTCACGCAGGCCTGGACACCCACCAACGGCGACTGCGGTCCGGCTCCATCCACCGCCGGCCTCGGAGGACCTGCCAAGTACTGGTCGACCTGGACGTTCGACGCGGTTGGCAACCGGCTATCGGAGACCTCCTACAACCCACCCGGCAACAACCGCCTTACCACTGACTACCACTACCCCGCCTCTGGCACAGCCCAACCCCACACCCTGCAGAACACTACGGGTGCAGTCATCGGTGGCTACACCTACGACCTGGCCGGCAATACGCTCACCCGACCAGGCACCGTCGGTCCCCAGACCCTGACCTGGGACAGCGACGGTCACCTCGACACCGTTGTTGACTCCACGGGCAGCACGAGCTACGTCTATGACGCCGATGGGAACCGGCTCGTCCGCCGTGACCCGGCCGGCAAGACCCTCTACCTGCCCGGCCAGGAACTGCGCTACACCACCAGTGGCGGCACCAAAGCCACCACCCGCTACTACGCCCACGGTGGCATGACCATCGGGGTACGCACGAGTGCCGGGCTGACGTGGACCATCAGCGACCACCACGGCACCGCCAGCCACGACATCACCGCGACCACCCAGGCCGTTGCTACTCGTCGCTCGGCGCCCTACGGCAGCATCCGCGGTACCACCGGTACCTGGCCCGCCCCGCATGACAAGGGCTTCGTCGGAGGCACCGCAGACAACACCGGACTAACCCATCTCGGTGCCCGAGAATACGACCCTGCCATCGGCCGGTTCATCAGCGTGGACCCAGTCATGGATCTAACCGACCCGCAACAGATCCATGGATACACGTACGCCAACAACAACCCCACCACCCTCAGCGACCCGGGCGGGCTGGACCCCGGCGGCGGTCAATGCGTTGACGAAGGGCGCTGTGCCAGCAAACCTGCCGCGCCGCAGCAGCCGATCGACCCCCAACCGGCCAGCGTCGCGGGTGCCGACAAAGAGATCGTCGAGATCAACCAACGCGCGCGCCAACAGTTCATCGAAACCTTCAGCAGGGAAAATTGCGCCGCACTGGGTATCAACGTCGGTTGGTGCAACCAGGCCCGAACCCGGGTCGAACGCGGCCAGGACCCGTACGAGGCCTGGGTCCAATTCATGTGCACCGACGGACAAAATACCACCTGCATGAAAGAGTTCGGCCTTACCTCGAAATGCAGCAACGTCTGTCCGTACCTGGTGACCGACAGTACCGATGCCCTCATGGCGGTCGCCGGCGCTCTCGAGTTCTTCGGCGGTAAGGTACCTAGCCTTGCTCGGCTCGGCGCGCGTTTCGCAAACCTGAACCACATGCTCGGTGCCGCAGCTGCAGGCGCAGGCAACAGCTTGGCCGGAAAGTTCCTCCGGCTCGGTCATAATTTGTTGAACGAGTACTGTAGTTTCAGCGGCGACACCCACGTGCTAATGGCCGACGGCTCCACTAAGCGCATCGAC
>Ga0075419_10001661_pt1 | contig 14455 bp, 17 predicted proteins | sample SoiMetdeltSBSDD3_FD_76900 | JGI IMG/M metagenome (GOLD analysis project Ga0075419, IMG submission 76900) | Bulk soil microbial communities from a Populus tree surrounding site in Tennessee, USA - Soil MetaG P. deltoides SBSDD3 | ecosystem: Environmental > Terrestrial > Soil > Tree plantation... | reverse complement strand
GGGTCGCGGGTCGACCCGCTCGCCCGCACCATCGAGCTCGAAGGCGGCTGCTGGAACGCGCATCTGGACCGGGAAAGCCAGGCGTTCGGGCTCGCCGCTACCGGGGGAATCGTCAGTCACACCGGCATCGGCGGGCTGACGCTGGGTGGCGGGCTAGGCCACTTGATGCGGAGGTTCGGCCTCGCGATCGACGCGCTCCGCTCCTGCGACGTCGTCACCGCGGGCGGCGAGTTCGTGGTAGCCAGCGAGCAGGAGAACCCCGAGCTGTTCTGGGGGCTACGCGGCGGTGGCGGCAACTTCGGCATCGTCACGAACTTCACCTTCGAGTTGCGACCGCTAGGCCCGATGGTGCTCGCCGGAATGATGGCGTGGCCGATGGATGACGCGCCACGCGTACTCGGGTTCCTTCGCGACTTCATCGCCGACGCACCCGACGAGGTCGGCCTGCTGGCCACGCTGCGACTGGCGCCACCGCTGCCGGTCGTACCCGAAAGCCTGTGGGGTAAGCCGATCGTGGCGCTGACCGCGACGTACGCCGGACCGATCGACGAAGGCCGCGACGCGCTCGCGCCGATCCGGCAACTGCCGATCCCGGCATACGACACCGTGCAGCCGAAGCCTTACGCGACACACCAGAAGATGTTCGACGCCCTGTACCCGCACGGCAGGCACTACTACTGGAAGTCGCACAAGCTCGGCCCGTTGACCGACGAAATCATCGACGTGATGGTCGGGCAGGCGGCGCAGGTGACATCACCGCTGTCGGCGGTGACGGTCTTCTCGTTCGGCGGCGCTGTGGCGCGGGTACCTGAGGAGGCGACGGCGTTCCCGTACCGCGACGCCTCGCACGACATCAACATCGTGGCGTCCTGGCTTCCCGAGGAGGCGGGCGATGCCGATCGCCACATCGAGTGGGTTCGCGGGTTCTTCCGCGCTCTGGAGCCGTACAGCCGCGGTGTCTACGTCAACTTCACCAGCGACGACGCCAACGATCGGGTCCGCGACGCCTATGGTGACCGCCAGTGGGCCCGACTGACCGCGCTCAAGGCAAAGTACGACCCGACGAATTTCTTCCGCATGAACGCCAACATTCAGCCAGGATGAGCACCGTGATCGTACGAACGTGGTCCGCCCGAGCCACCCCGTCCGGCGCCGCCGAGTACCACGCCTACTTCGCCGATGTCCTGGTTCCCGAGCTGCGTACCCTCGCCGGGTTCGCCGGCGCGTACCTGCTGTCCCGGGACGACAACGGCACTGTGGAGCTGACGACACATACGTTCTGGGACTCGTACGACGCGATCCGTTCCTTCGCCGGTGAAGACCTGACCCGTTCGGTGGTCGAACCGGAGGCACGCGCCGTCCTCCTCGACTTCGACCCGGTGGTCATCCACCGCGAGGTTCTGGTCGACACCCGTACGAGCTGAGAAATCTTGGCGAGATTTGTCGATCTGGGTTGCGCCCGCTCGACGCGTGGTTATGACTGAGAACATGACCGAGCCTGTCTCGACCAGCAACCTCGACCGATACGGCTCCGACGCGCTGCCCTGGAGCCGGCCACGCGACATCCTCGCCACCGAGACACCCAAGACGGATCTGACGTTCTTCGTGGCGACCGCTCGCCCCGACGGCCGCCCGCACACCGCCGGCGTCGGCGCCGTCTGGCACGACGACGTGTTGTATTTCACCAGCGGGCCGGGCACGCGCAAATCCCGCAACCTGGTCGCCAATCCGGCATGTTCTATTTCGGTACGCCTGCCTGGCATCGATCTGGTCCTGGAAGGCGAGGCGGAGCGGGTCACCGATCCGTCCACTTTGGAGCAACTCGCCGGCATCTACCGGGAGGGTGGCTGGCCAGCCCAGGTCGACGGCGATGCCTTCACCGCCCCCTTCAGCGCGCCCAGTGCCGGCCCACCGCCCTGGTACCTCTACCGCCTCGCAATGCACACCGCGGTCGGCGTCGCCACCGCCGAACCCTACGGCGCCACCCGCTGGGACTTCGCACGGTAACGGTCCAGGAAGGTCTCGGCGGCCCGGATCACGGCGCGGGACCGCAGCGAGTGGAAGATGTCGAACGTGTGCCCCGCACCGGGCAGCTCGGCGTAGTTCACGGGACTCGCTGACCGGCCACGGAGGTACTCGACGAACCGCCGGGCATCCTCGACCGCTACGAGTGTGTCGTTCGTGCCGTGCAGGACGAGGAACGGCGGCGTACCGGGCCGGGCGTCGATGGTGCCGAGGTCGCCGTAGTACGCGTAGAGCATGACGACGGCCCGTACGGCGGGGTCATCCGTCGTGAGCGCCGTCCGGGCCGCGAGGTACGCCCCGGCCGAACCACCCGCCAGCACGACAGTGCCCGGGTCGCCGCCGTAGTGGCCCGCGTGCCCGCGTACCCAGTCGAGCAGTTGCCTGATGTCCTCGACCTGGTCGTGGCGGCTCGCGGCCGGACCGAGCCGGTAGTTGGCGCTGATGCACAGCCAGCCCTGCCGAGCGAGGTGGTAGATCAGCGGGAGCGACTCCTGGTTCTTGCGGCCCCCGACGAACGCGCCGCCGTGCAAGTGGATGAAGACGGGCCGGTCGGTACCGCCGCCGCGGCGCAGGTAGAGGTCGAGGCTGGCGTTCCCGTACCGGATGTTCGCGATCCGCCGCACGTCGAAGCTGCGGCGGATGAACGGCCACAGCAGCATGGGGATGACCGGCACGCGGATGGTCCGGCCGGCGGGCGGGCCGACGTGCGCGGGCAGAGCCCGGGCGACGAGCAAGCCGAGCCCGGCGAGCGTGAGCATGCTGATCGCGAACGCGAGCCAGCCGACCGGGGTGTTCAGGTCTCCCTGCGCCGCGGCCAGCACGGTCGAGCCGATCAGCAGGTACGCCGCGAAGAACGGCAGCTCGTTGACGAACCCGAGGCGGAAGCAGGCGACCGCGAGCGGCCGTGGTGACCGGCGAGGCGCGACGGCGGCCAGGACGCAGGTGCCCATGAGGACCGCCGAGATCAGGTAGCCGAATGGCATGGGTACAGCGTGGGACTGCCGGCGGCATTCCGGAACCTACTTAAGAAGGTGGCCGGTCGCGCGTACCCATCAATAACCTGGTTCGCGTGGACGCCGCGACGTGCGAGATCGACCAGCCACCGGCACGGCGCCCGTGGGTGGCGGCCGCGGCCGGCACGACGGGGGCGATCGGCGTACTCGTCGGTTCGACTCTGTGGGGCGCGACCCGAACGGAGTCGTCCGCGCTCGTCCGGATCGATGTGGCCGTGGCCGTGGTCTCCCTCGCGGTCGTCCCGTGGATCGTGCGCCGGGCGGCGCCCGGCGGCGTCGCGGCCGGTCTGCTGGTCGCGCTGTCGCCGGTCGCGACGCCGGTGGCGAGCTTCGCCGTCCTGTTCACCGCCCGGCACCGGCCGTTCCGCCAAGGCGCCGCGGTCGCCGCGGTCGGCGTCGCGGGCGAGGCGGTCCAAGGCCTGTGGCGGCCGTTTCCAGGCTTGTCCTACGCCTGGTGGCTGGTGTTGATGACGGCCGCGTACGCGGCCCTGCTGGGCTGGGGCACCTGGGCTCGGGCCCGCCACGCCCTGATGGAGGCGCTGCGGGAGCGCGCCCGCCGGGCCGAGCAGGACCAGGCCCGCCGGGTGGTCGAGGCGCGCGTCGCCGAGCGCAATCGCATCGCCCGCGAGATGCACGACGGGCTCGCCCACCGGCTGTCGCTGCTGGCCGCGTACGCCGGTGCGCTGGAGTACCGCGCCGACGCACCCGTCGAGCGGCTGAGTACCGCAGCGGGTGTCATCCGTACCAATGCCCATCAGGCGCTCGAGGAGCTGCGCGAGGTAATACACGTCCTGCGGCGCGACGAAGGCGATCCGGAGGCCGACGATCTGCCCGGCCACACCCTCGCGGACCTGCCCGGCCTGGTCGACGAGGCCCGGGCCGCGGGTCAGAGCATCGAGGTCGAGGACCTCGTGGGGCTGCCGGTCGACAGCCCGCCGCTCGTCGGGCGCACCGCGTACCGCGTCGTGCAGGAGGCGCTCACCAACGCCCGCAAGCACGCCGGCGGCCAGCCGGTGTTCCTCACCCTCGTCGGTGAGCCAGGTTCACGGCTGACCATCTCGGTACGCAATCCGACGATCCCCGGCACCGGTACGCTGCCCGGCGCCGGCACCGGGCTGATCGGTCTCGCCGAACGGGTCACGCTCGCCGGCGGTGGCATCGAGTACCACGTCGACGCGGCCGGCCAGTTCCGGCTGGACGCATGGCTTCCGTGGCCGGCATGACGGGCCTGATCCGGGTCGTCATCGTCGACGACGATGCCGTCGTACGCGATGCGCTGACCATGATGCTCGACGGCGCGGATGGCATCGCGGTCGTCGGCGACGCCGCCGACGGTGCTCAGGCGATCACAGCGGTCGACCGCCACGCCCCCGATGTGGTGTTGATGGATATCCGAATGCCCGGCGTCGGCGGAATCACCGCGACCGAGCGCCTGCGCCGCCGTCCCCGTCCACCCGAGATCATCATCCTCACCACGTTCGACACCGACGACCACGTCGTGCGGGCACTACGTGCGGGCGCGAGCGGCTTCCTTCTCAAGGACACCCCGCCGGACAAGCTCAGTCAGGCGATCCGCGACGTGGCCGCGGGTGACCCGATCCTGTCACCCGGTGTCGTGCGCCGGCTCATGCAACAGACGGCCTCCGGCGCGGAGTCCTACGAACGCGCCCGCACCGTGCTCGCCACACTCACGCCTCGGGAACGCGACGTCGTCGTGGCCATCGCCCAGGGACGCTCCAATGCCGAGATCGCCGGCCAGCTCTTCATGAACCTGAGCACGGTGAAGACGCACGTCTCGCACATCTTGACCAAGCTCGATCTCAGCAATCGCACGCAGATCGCGCTACTCGCCCACGACGCCGGCCTGATTTGAGCGGACTGGTCGCACCGTCACACGGCCAGAACGGCAACGTCGTACTTCTGGACGTCAGCGTCTCTGGTCACCAGGGTGAGGTCCTCACACCCAGCCTGTGCGACCAGCATGCGGTCGAAAGGGTCCCTGTGGATCAGTGGGAGATGGCTGGCCGCAATGGCGTGGTCGAACGTGACGGGTAGGGCGCGAAAGCCGCTGTCACGGATCTGCTCTAGCAGATCGGCCGGTGCAGCCAGTTTGCCGTTCGCCTGCTTGATGCAGACTTCCCAAAGCGTCGCCGCGCTGACGTAGACATCCGGCTCGTGATCGAGCCGGTCTTTGATGTCGTTGCTCAGCGTCGGATCGTCGATGAGCCACCAGATCACGACATGCGTATCGATGAGTAGGCTCATCCGGTCAGGCCGAAGTCCCGAGCGATGGCTTCATTGGTCTCAGCGGAATCCCAGTCCTCAGCCAGAACGAGCGTGCCGCGGAGTGAGCCGCGCCCTGTGCGGTTCACTGTCCGATGTAGCGGGACGACCTTCGCGACCGGGCTGCCGGCCCGACTGATGATGATCTCTTCGCCATGTTCCACCCGCTCTATGATCCGCGATAGGTTCGTCTTGGCTTCGTGGATATTGAACTGAGCGGCGGCCTCGCTGGACATGAACACCTCCTTAGCTAAGAGGTTAGTCCATTTGGTGACTCAGTGCATCATCGAAGGCCTCGGAGGAGCGACCTAGATGCGTGACTGGCTGATCGGCCTCGGCGTTGCCGTCGCCGCCGTGCTGGTCTCCTGGGGGCTGCTGATCATTCTCGCGAAGACGTTGCCCAAGGGCATCGTGCGCGATCTGGCCGCGTTCATCCCCGACTGCGTGACGACCGTACGCAGGCTCCGCAGGGACCCTCGCGTCCCGCGGCGCGCGAAGATCGCCGTCATCGTGGCCGGGCTGTGGGTCGCCAGCCCCATCGACCTGATCCCGGAGTTCCTGCCGGTCATCGGCCCGCTCGACGACATCGTGGTGGTCGCCCTCGCGTTGCGGTACGCAGGCCGCCAGGTCCCCCGCGAGGTACTGCTGGCCGCCTGGCCCGGCGAGCCACACCTGATCAACCGCCTGCTCGGCCGACCCCGCCCGCCGCACGCAACCGATCGAGACCGTCGAGGATGAGATCGAGCCCGAACTCGAACTCGGTCTGGTCGTCACACCAACCCAGCGTGGAGTCGGGATCGTCGTGGGCTACCTCCATGAGCATGCCGACGAGGTTGGGCAGCTGCTCGGCCATGGTTTCGAACGCCGCCGGGGACGGGGCCGACGCCGCGCCACTCGGGTCGAACAGCTCCTGAGTGAACCCGAGAGCCCGGCTCCCCAGCGCGTGCAGCGCGTGGTGGATCACGTCGTACGAGAAGCCGCCGGCCCGCATCAGGCCGATCAGCGAATCGTGGTACCGCAGGACCGCTGGGCTCATGGTGGTCCGGGTCTCGAACACCTGCGGCGCCCAGCGGTGGCGGAGGAGGACCTCGCGAGCGGCCAGGATCCGGCGGCGCACCACGTTCTTCCAGTCCGCGGGCGTGGCCGGAGGCTCGATGCGGTCGACCACCTCGTTGATCTCCGTAGCGACGAGCTCAGTGATGCCGTTCAGCACGTCTTCCTTGTTGGCCACGTGGTAGTAGAGCGACATCGCCTCCGCCCCCAGCTCTTCTGCCAGGCGGCGCATCGTGAGCGTGTCGATACCGCTGCCGTCGGCGATCTTGACCGCGGCACGGAGCACCCGGTCCCTGCTCAGCGGCGTTCGAGCCGGTTCGACCTGGGTGACCACTTGACCACCTTACGACGTACGACTAGCCTTACAACGTAAGACTTACAACGTACGAATCATGGAGGGGTCGATGAAGGCGATAGTCCAGGACCGGTACGGCTCATCCGACGCGCTCCGGCTCGCCGACGTCAACCAGCCCGCGCCCGCCGACGACGAGGTGCTGGTCAAGATCGAGGCGGCCTCGGTCAACGCGCGCGACTGGCACCTCATGCGCGGCGACCCCTACCTGGCGCGCCTCGCCGCTCCCGCCTTGGGACGCAGAGGGCCCAAGACGAAGATCCGGGGCAGCGACATCGCCGGCCGGGTCGAGGCCGTCGGCCGGGCCGTGACCACTTTCGGTCCAGGCGACGAGGTGTACGGCGACCTGCGCGAATCCGATGGGGCCTTCGCCGAGTACGTGTGCGTCCCGCAGTCCCGCGTGGAACGCAAGCCCAAGAACCTGTCGTTCGCGCAGGCGGCCGCGGTACCGCTGGCGGCGAGCACCGCGCTCGTGGGCCTGCGCGACTACGGGCGGGTGAAGCCAGGGCAGCGTGTGCTGATCAACGGGGCGTCGGGTGGGGTCGGGACGTTCGCCGTACAACTGGCCAAGTCCATGGGCGCCACGGTGACCGCGGTGTGCAGCACGCGCAACGTCGACCTCGTCTCGAAACTCGGTGCGGATCACGTCGTCGACTACACCCGGGAGGACTTCGCCCGCAACGGTCAGCGGTACGACGTGGTGTTCGACCTCGTGGGGAACCGGTCGTTGACCGAACTACGGCGGACGCTGACCGCCGATGGCACGGTCGTGCTCTCCGGTGGTGGCGTGTCCGGCAACGGCAAGGTCAGCTTCCTCGGCCCGATGCGTCTGACCTTGCGTGGGCTCGTACTGTCCCGCCGTCAGGTTCGCGTCCTCACCACCGTCCCGCCGGGCCGGGATCTGGCGGCGCTGCGGGACCTCATCGAGTCCGGCCAGCTGACGCCCGTCATCGACCGCACGTACCCGTTGGAGCGGGCGCCGGACGCGATCCGGTACGTCGAGGTCGAACACGCCCGCGCGAAGGTGGTCGTCACCGTCGGCGAGTAGGGCGGGTAGTCAGTCGCGACCCATCCAGGTGGCCACGTCGACCTCGTTGCCCTCGGCGTCGGCCAGCGTCCACCACGCCGGCGCGAACTTGCCGTTGACCATGCGGCCGCCGGCGGCCAGCGCGGCCGCGATACGCGCCTCGGCCTGGTCGTGCGGCAGGGATACGTCGACGTGGATGCGGTTGCGCTGCGGGCGGGGCGTGTCCATCTGCTGGAACCAGATCGACGGTCCTCTGGATTGCGGGTCGATCACGTCCTCGTCGCCGACCTCGCGGTACCCGAGCACGGCCCGCCAGAACGGCCGTACCTCCGCGGTGGCGAGCGCGTCGATGGCGACCTGGACGTACTGGACCGCGCCCGGATCGGCGGGTGCACCCAGATCGCGCGCCGCGGCGGAGATCTGCCGGGCCAGCTCGACGTCGCGCCCGTCCAGCCCCTCGGCCCCGTGCGTGATCCGGACGGTAACGCCCTGGGATCGCAGGTCGACGTCGGGATGGTTGTCGGCGGTCTCGACCGCCCGGCCGATCGCCTCGACGAGGGCCACGCCCGCCGTGAAGGACCCGGTGCGGAAGTACGCGTACGCCCCGTCGAACAGCACCCGCCAGTCCTCGACGCCCTCCGCCTCGTGGAACTGCCTTGCGGTGATCTGTTCCGTCATTTCCTCAACGTACCGTGGGACGGGTGAACCCCTTCGAGCCCGAGACGCCGGCTGGGGCGTATGACCGGTTTCTCGTCGAGGCGCTGCCCCGCGCCGGTACCCAGGCCGCATGGACGCCCGACGACGGCCCGTTACCGGCCCTCTACCTCAGCCACGGCGCTCCTCCGCTCTTCGACGACGCCCTCTGGCTGAGCCAGCTTTTCCAGTGGGCGCAGTCGATGCCCAAGCCGCGCAGCGTCCTCATCGTCTCGGCGCACTGGGAGACCGCGCCGCTGTCCCTGTCCGCCCCGGCGGCGCACACCCCGCTGGTGTACGACTTCGGCGGCTTCCATCCGCGCTACTACACGATGCGGTACGAGACGCCGGACGCCGGCGAGCTGGCCCATCAGGTGGCCGCGGCGATGCCCGATCGCGAACCGGTTCACCAGCACCCCAGTCGCGGACTCGACCACGGCGCCTGGGTTCCGCTGATGGCCATGTACCCGCTGGCCGACGTCCCGGTGCTGCAGCTGAGCATGCCCACCCACGACCCGGCCCGGCTGCTCGACATCGGCCGTAGGCTGCGCCCGCTGCGCGACGACGGCGTGCTCGTCATCGGCTCGGGGTTCATGACCCACGGGCTGCCGTTCCTCACCCGGGAGATGCTCGCCGGCGCCGTCCCGGTGTGGTCGTCGGACTTCGACGCCTGGGTCGCCGACGCGCTCGCCCGCGGGGACGTCGACGAGCTGGCGGCGTACCGGACCCGCGCGCCCGGCATGCCTTACGCCCACCCGACGGCCGACCACTACATCCCGTTGTTCATCGCCCTCGGGGCCGGTGCACGACCCGACGAACCGGTGCGCACCGCCATCGATGGCTACATGATGGGCTTTTCCAAGCGGTCGTTTCAGACCGCAGGCTGATACTGGCGTTCGCCCCGCACAGGTTGCGCAGTTATCTTGAGGCCATGCGCCCGGGGAGGCAGGCTCGAGTCGCGGTCGGAGCAGCCGTCGTGGTGCTGGTACTCGCGCTCACCGCGTTCGTCTCCTTCCGCTGGGGATCCGCGGACTCCGCGGCCCCGACGCCGACGGCCACACCGGCACCGACCGCCGTCGAAGAGCTGAGCACCGCCGAGGTCTTCGCGGCCCTCGCGCCGTCGGTGGTCACCGTCGAGACCTCGAGCCCGGGTACCGGGAAAGTGACCGCTACCGGCACCGGCGTGATCGCCAACGCCCGCGGCATCATCCTGACCGCCCTGCACGTCGTGAGCGGCGGCGGTGACATCCGGGTGACGTTCGCCGACGGTACGCCGTCCACCGCGACGATCCTCGCCACCGACCCGACCGTCGACATCGCCGCGCTGACCACCGACGCCCTGCCGACCGTGCTGGTACCGGCGGTGCTCGGCAACGCCGGCCGGCTGGCGGTCGGCGACACCGTGGTCGCCATCGGCAACCAGCTCGGGCTGACCGGCAGTACGACCTCCGGCGTGGTCTCCGGCCTGAACCGGAACGCGACCGGCAACGACGGTACGAACCTCAGCGGACTGATCCAGTTCGACGCCGCGGTGAACCCGGGCAGTTCGGGTGGCCCGCTGGTCAACACCAAGGGTGAAACGGTCGGCATCGTCGTGGCGCTGGCCAACCCGACGGAGGCGGGCACCTTCATCGGCATCGGTTTCGCCGTACCGATCGGTACGGCCGTAGCGGCGGGAGGCGGTGGCCGTGGACCCCAACAATGACCAGCCTGTCGAGCGGATCCTGTACGAGGTCAAGAAGACCATCGTGGGACAGGACGCCCTGCTCGAGCGGCTGCTGGTCGCGCTGCTGTCGCGCGGGCACATCCTCGTCGAAGGCGTACCGGGACTGGCCAAGACGCTGGCCGTCAAGACGCTGGCCGGAGCCATCGGCGGGCAGTTCCACCGGGTGCAGTTCACGCCGGATCTGGTACCGGCCGACATCGTGGGTACGCGCATCTACCACCAGCCCAGCGGCGAGTTCCAGGTCTCGCTCGGGCCGGTGTTCACCAACCTCCTGCTGGCCGACGAGATCAACCGGGCCCCGGCGAAGGTACAGAGCGCTCTGCTCGAGGTGATGCAGGAGCAGCAGGTCACGATCGGCCGGGAGACCCACCTCGTACCGAGGCCGTTCCTGGTGATGGCCACCCAGAACCCGATCGAGTCCGAGGGCACCTATCCCCTGCCCGAGGCGCAGGTCGACCGCTTCATGATGAAGGTGCTCGTCGGCTACCCCAGTACGACCGAGGAGTTCGTGATCGTCGAACGGGCCATCGCGCCCGACCCGGTCAGCCAGGCCGTCGTCGATCCGGAGCGGCTCATCGCGATGCAGGCACTGGTCGAGCGGGTGTACGTGGACCCGTCACTGATCGAGTACTCGGTACGCCTGGCCAACGCGACCCGCTGGCCGGCCGCCATCGGGCTGGGTGAGCTGACCAGGTACATCAGCTATGGCGCGAGTCCCCGGGCATCCATCAACCTGATCCTGGCCGGGCGGGCGCTCGCCTTCATCCGCGGGCGGGACTACGTACTCCCGCACGACGTCACCGAGCTGGCCCTCGACGTACTCCGGCACCGCCTGGTGCTGTCCTACGAGGCGCTGTCCGACGAGGTCGACGCCGACACCGTACTGACCCGGGTGCTGGGCGCACTGCCGGTACCGGACGCGCCGCTGCAGCGGACGATGTTATGACCAGTGCGCCCGATCGGCTGCTGCGCCGCCTGGAATGGAAGGTGGTCCGTCGGCTCGACGGGCGGCTGCAGGGCGCGTACCGCACCGTGTTCCGCGGTACCGGGATCGACTTCGACAGCGTCCGGGAGTACACCGCCGAGGACGACGTACGGCACATCGACTGGAACGTGACCGCCCGGCTGGACGAGCCGCACGTCCGCCAGTACACCGAGGACCGCGACCTCACCGCGTGGCTGGTCCTCGACCGGTCGGCGTCGATGCGGTTCAGCGAGGCCGACCGCGGTAAGGACTCGGTACTGGCCGAGCTGGCCGTCTGCCTCGCCCGGCTGTTCACGCACGGCGGTAACCGGGTCGGGGCGATCCTCTACGACAACCGGTACCAGCAGGTGGTGCCGCCCCGCGCCGGGCGCAACCACGTGCTGCGCCTGGCCCACGAGATCATCCGGGCGGCGACCCCGGGTCCGGACGGGACGACGACCGACCTCGACGCGATGCTGCGGCTGGCCGCGTCCACCGCGCGCCGCCGCTGCCTGGTCTTCGTCATCTCCGACTTCATCGGCGATGTCGACTGGGAGCCGGCGTTGACCCGGCTCGGCCAGCGGCACGAGGTGGTCGCGATCCGCGTCGTCGACCCCGTCGAGCTGGACCTGCCCGACCTCGGGTGGGTGCTGCTCGAAGACGCCGAGACCGGCGAGCAGCTGCTCGCCGATACCAGCGATCCGCTGTTCCAGCGCCGGTTGCGGGCCGAGGTGCAGGCGCGGGAGTTCGCGATCGCCGCCTCGATGCGGCGGGCCGGCGTGACCGCGCACCGGATCACCACCGATCAGGACCTGGTCGAGGCGCTGGTGGACATGGTGCGCCGATCGAAGCGCAGGCGAGCATGAGCTTCCGGTACCCCGTCATGGTCGTGGTCGCCGTGCTTGGCGGCCTGGGGCTCGGCGCGGCCTACTACTGGCTGCAGGCGCAGCGCGCCAAGGCACTGGCGGCCGCCGGCCTGACCGCGACCGGCGCGGGTCTGCGCCGGCACCTGCCACCGCTGCTGTTCCTGACCGCGCTGGCCCTGCTGCTCCTGGCGGTCGCGCGTCCACAAGCGACGGTCCCGGTACCGAAGGCGACCGGAACCGTGATTCTCGCCTTCGACGTGTCCAACAGCATGGCGGCCGAGGACATCGCGCCCTCCCGGCTCGCGGCCGCCCAGGCGGCCGCCGTCGAGTTCGTCCGCGCTCAACCATCCACAGTGGACATCGGAGTGGTCGCGTTCGGCCAGGGCGCACAGACCACCCAGTTGCCCACCGCCGAGCACGAGGCGGCGATAGCCGCGATCAACCGGCTCAACGTCGCCGGCGGTACGTCGTTGGGACAGGCCATTCTCGGCTCGTTGACCGTCATCGTGGGAAAGTCCGTCGGCCTGCCCGACCCGACGGGCACCACGCCGCCGGCCGACCTCGGGTACTGGGGCTCCGCGACGATCGTGCTGCTGTCCGACGGCGAAGACACCGGTGGACCGGACGCCGTGGCCGCCGCCGAGCTGGCCGCCGCCGCGGGAGTGCACATCGAGACCATCGGCGTGGGTACGGTCGAGGGCGCGACCATCGAGGTGGACGGGTACCAGGTGTCGACAGCGCTCAACGAGGAGCTGCTGACCGAGGTCGCCGAGACGACCAGCGGGTCCTACCACCGGGCCGAGAACGCGCAAGCGCTCGGCGCTGTTTACAAGTCGCTGGACCTGAGGATCCACACCGAGAACGAGTCGATCGAGCTGACCGGCGCGGCCGTTCTCGTCGCGGTGCTGCTTCTGACGGCCGGCGGACTACTGATGACCAACTGGTTCGGACGGATCGTGTAGATGTCTCTGAGTTGGCCGTGGGCCCTGATCGCGCTGTTGGCCTTCCCGTTGCTGTTGGGCTACCGGTGGTGGGTACGCCGGCGCCGGCGCCGGGAGGCGGTACGGGTATCGAGCGTCACGCTGATCCGGGCGGCCCTGCCCGGCCGGTCGTTGTGGCGCCGGCGCATCCCACTCTGGCTGTTCGCGACCGGCCTGGTCGTCCTGGCCACCGGCGCGGCCCGCCCGCAGGCATCCGTCCCGGTACCGTCCAACAACGCCTCGATCCTGCTGGCGATCGACGTGTCCGCCTCGATGTGCTCGACCGACGTGCAGCCCAACCGGCTGACCGCGGCCCAGCAGGCGGCCCGCGAGTTCATCGAGGCCCAGGACGACGGCTCCAAGATCGGCCTGGTCACGTTCTCCGGCATCGCCGGTCTGCTCGTCGAACCCACGACGGACAAGAAGGAACTGCTGGCCGCGATCGACACGCTGCGCACGTCCCGCGGTACCGCGATCGGGCTGGCCATCCTCACGTCCGTCGACGCCATCGCCGAGATCAACCCCGCTGTCCCACCGACCGGCGTCGAACTGCCGGATGCCGGCGCGAACCTCGGCAAGTACCAGCCGGACACGATCGTCGTACTCACCGACGGGCGGAACACCCAGGGCGTGGACCCGGTGACCGCTGCCGAGCAGGCCGCGGCCCGGCACGTGCGGGTATACACGATCGGCTTCGGTACCGCCGAGCCCTCTCCCCTGGTCTGCAACCGGGACCAGATCAACGGCGACGCCCCGTTCCGTGGCGACGGGCGACCACCCGGCGGTGGCGGGCGCGGGCGGTTCACGCAGATCGACGAGGAGACGCTGACCCGGGTCGCCGAGCTGACCGGTGGCGAATACTTCCAGGCCGACGACGCCGAGGCGCTCAGTGAAGTCCTGCTGGACCTGCCGGACTCGATCGTGCTGCAACGGCGGAACATGGAGATAACCGTCTGGTTCGCGCTGGCCGGAGCGCTGCTCGTGCTCGTCGGCGTCGGGCTGTCGCAATGGTGGAACCGGACGATCGCCGGCCGGGTCACCGGCGGCCCGTGATCCGCTGCGCGGCCAGCTTTCCGGAGATGAGCACCATCGGTACGCCGACGCCGGGTTGCGTACCAGAGCCCACGAAGACCACGTTGGACAGTCGACTGTGGAGGTTGCGCGGGCGGAACGGGCCGGTCTGGCGGAGCGTGTGCGCGGCGGCGAACGGCGTACCGGCGGCCATCCCGGCATCGGCCCAGTCGGCCGGGGTGACGGTCCGGAACACCTCGATGCCGTCGGCGAACCCCGGATAGCCGCGATCCTCCAGCGTCGCCACCAGCTCGTCGGAGTACCGCTGGGCCAGCTCGCCGCGCCAGTCGTACGCGGCCGTCAGGTTGGGCACCGGCGCGAGGACGTAGTACACCTGGCGGTCCGGTGGGGCGAGCGAAGGGTCGGCCGGCGTCGGGTTGCTGACCATCAGCGACGGGTCGC